>Ga0206683_10000001_pt1 | contig 366345 bp, 298 predicted proteins | sample M280m12015metaG_FD_155483 | JGI IMG/M metagenome (GOLD analysis project Ga0206683, IMG submission 155483) | Ammonia-oxidizing marine archaeal communities from Monterey Bay, California, United States - M2 80m 12015 | ecosystem: Environmental > Aquatic > Marine > Intertidal zone | place: USA...
TGCGTTTGAGTGATCGCTGCTGTTAAAGTTGTTTTACCATGATCAACATGACCTATCGTGCCAATATTTACATGGGGTTTTGTACGTTCAAATTTTGCTTTAGACATATTTATTTATTCTCCTTAATTAAATTTAGGAAGCCTTTCCATGTACTTGTTCGATAATTTCTGTTTCAATTTTTGATGGCACACGTTGATAATTTGAAAATTCCATATGAAATACTGCACGACCTTGAGTCAATGATCTTAAATCAGTAACATATCCAAACATTCTACTTAAAGGAACCACTGCATTTAAAACATGAGCTTCTTTTCGCTGGCCCATACCTTCCACTTTTCCTCTTCGAGAGTTAATGTCGCCCATAACATCTCCCAAATATTCTTCAGGAACTATTACTTCAACCTTCATCATAGGCTCCATCAATACTGGACTTGCTTTTTTACATGCCTGTTGAATTGCCATCGATCCTGCAATTTTAAAAGCCATTTCGGAAGAGTCCACATCATGATACGATCCAAAAACTAATTCAACTCTAACGTCTTCAAGAGGGTATCCTGCTAATACACCATTTTTAATAGCTTCTTCCATGCCTTTTTTAACAGAAGGAATGTATTCCCGAGGTATTACTCCGCCTACAATCTTATCTTCAAAATGAAACCCTTTTCCAATCTCATTAGGTTCAACATTAATAACAACATGACCATACTGACCTCTTCCACCACTTTGTCGTACAAATTTTACATCTATTTTTTCAACCTTTTTCGTAATTGCTTCGCTAAATGCAACCTGAGGCTTACCAATATGAGCCTGAACTTTAAATTCTCTTAATAATCTATCAATTAGAATTTCTAAATGCAGTTCTCCCATGCCTGCAATTATCGTCTGACCAGTATCTTCATTGGTCGAAAGCTTAAATGTTGGATCTTCTTCGCTAAGTTTTGCTAGAGCTTTTGATAAATTATCCTGTTCAGCTTTACTAACAGGCTCAACGGAAACTTCTACTACCGGTTCTGGGAAATCCATAGATTCTAATAAAATACCATGTTTTTCATCGCAAACTGTATGGCCAGTATTTGTATTTTTTAAACCAACAACAGCAACTATCTCACCAGCAGCAACCTCATCACGTTCTTCTCTTTTATTGGCATGCATTTGCAGAATTCTACTGACTCTTTCTCTTTTGCCAATATTAGAGTTATAAATATAGGATCCTTTATCTAATTTCCCCGAATAGACACGCATATATGTTAGTCTACCAACGAATGGATCTGTCATAATTTTAAATGCAAGGGCACTAAAAGGAGATTCCAAATTAGGTTTTCTCTTAATTTCAACTTCATTATCATTAGGATCATAACCAATGACTTCTCCAACATCTATAGGCGATGGTAAAAAATCTACGATTGCATCTAATAGTCTTTGAACTCCCTTGTTTTTAAATGCTGATCCACAAAGCGTGGGAACAAAAGTATTATCAATACATCCTTTTCTTATAGCAGCTTTTAACTCATCTACAGAAATTTCTTCGCCTTCTAAATATTTTTCTAATAAATGCTCATCATAGGCTGCAGTTTCCTCAATAAGATGATGACGCCAATTATTTGCTTCTTCAACCATATCGTGTGGTATATCAGAGTATTCAAATCGAGCACCTAAAGTTGATTCATTATAAAGTATAGCCTTCATATCTAAAAGGTCAATTATCCCAGTAAACAACTCTCCTGCTCCAATAGGTATAACTATAGGTAAAGGATTAGCGCCTAATCGTTCTTTCATCATTTCAAGAACATTAAAATAATCTCCGCCAACTCTATCCATCTTATTAACAAAAGCCATTCTAGGAACATTGTATTTGTCTGCTTGTCGCCAGACTGTTTCACTTTGAGGCTCTACACCTCCAACCGCACAAAAGACAGCAACGGAACCATCCAAAACTCTCAATGAACGCTCAACTTCAACAGTAAAATCAACATGCCCAGGTGTATCAATAATATTTATTCTATGATCGTTCCATTCAGTGGTAGTAGCAGCAGAAGTTATTGTAATTCCTCGTTCTTTTTCTTGATCCATCCAATCCATAGTAGCGCCACCATCATGAACCTCTCCTATTTTATGAGTGCGCCCTGTGTAAAAGAGTATTCTTTCAGTTAATGTAGTTTTACCTGCATCTATATGGGCCATAATCCCAATGTTTCTTACAATATTTAAATTATTTTTAGACACTTTTCTAACAAACTCTCTAACTTAATTTCTAAAATGGGCAAAAGCTTTATTTGCCTCAGCCATTCTATGTGTATCTTCTTTTTTCTTTATTGCGCCACCTTCATTATTGGAAGCAGATATAAATTCAGCAGCTAATCTTTCAGACATTGGTTTCCCAGATCTACCTGTGGCTGCATTAATCAACCAATGCGAGGCAAGAAAAAACTTTCGACCCCTAGGCACTTCAATCGGCACCTGGTATGTTGCGCCACCAATTCTTCTTGATTTTACCTCAACCATAGGAGATGTATTCTCGATAGCTTTTTCAAATATTTTAATACCATCAGATTTTGTTCTCTGCTTGATTATATCCAAAGCGTTATAAAATATTTTTTCAGCAACGCCCTTTTTCCCACCTTTCATTAAATAATTAATAAATTTTGATATAGAAAGATCTTTAAAAACTGGATCTGGTAATATTTTTCTTCTTTCTGGCCTTCTTCTTCTCATAACTAAATTTTCTTATTATTTTGGTTTTTTAGCACCATATCTTGAACGGCTTGTTGTACGATCAGATACACCTGATGTATCTAACGTTCCTCTAACAATATGATATCTTACACCAGGTAAATCCTTAACACGACCACCTTCAATTAAAACAATCGAGTGCTCTTGCAGGTTATGACCCTCGCCAGGAATATAAGCTGTAACCTCCATCCCATTAGTTAACCTAACACGAGCAACTTTACGTAAAGCAGAATTTGGCTTCTTAGGTGTTGTAGTATACACACGCGTGCAAACTCCTCGCTTCTGAGGATTTCCTTTTAAAGCTGGAGTAGCTGTTTTCTTTACTAAACGCTTTCTCCCTTTTCGAACTAGTTGGTTTATCGTCGGCATATCATTTGCTCAATAGCCAACTAAGTTAAAATATATATTTATATACATCAATTATATTATTCCTTTTACTGTTTAGCTTACAGCTGCACTCATTGAATCAAGGTCTTCTTCTTTTTCCTCATTATCTCCAACTACTATATTCCTCAAGTTTAGCAGACCTGTGCCCGCTGGAATCAACCTACCGACAGCAACATTTTCTTTCAATCCTCGTAAATAATCTGTTTGGCCGGCGGTAGCAGCATTGGTTAGAACTCTAGTTGTTTCTTGGAATGAAGCAGCTGAAATAAAACTATCTGTATTTAATGAAGCTCTTGTTATCCCCATAAGCAATGGTTCAAAAGTCGCTGGTTTAGTCTTTGTATATTTCGCGGGTTTCTTTCCTGCTTCTTTTAGTTCTTTATTGTCCTCATTAAACTCCTTTTTATCCACTAACATATCTTTCTCATAGTCAGAGTCACCAGGGTTAGTTATTCTAACCATTGATAATATCTTATTATTAGTGGCAAAAAATTCGCTTCTATTTATTCTATCTTTAGGTAAATATTCAGTATCTCCAGATTCAACAACACTGATTTTCTGCATCATCTGGCGAACTATAACCTCTATATGCTTATCATTAATCTTAACTCCCTGTAAACGATAAACCTCCTGAATTTCATTTACTAAATATTCTCTAGCCTTATTAGCTCCTAGAATTTTTAATATATCCATTGGTGAAGTTGAACCTTCGCAAAGCTGTGTTCCAGCGATTATTCTATCAAGCTCATGAACGATAACATGCTTACCATAAGGTATTCTATACTTCTTTTTATCGCCATCTTTTGACTCAACAATAATCGTTCTTACGCCTCTTTTGGTATCCCCAAATTTTACAGTACCATCTATCTCACTAACCACAGATGGATTCTTCGGATTTCGTGCTTCAAATAATTCTGCAACCCTAGGTAATCCTCCAGTTATATCACGTGTTTTACCGATATCTCTAGGAATCTTTACTAGTGTCTGTCCTCTAGAAACTTTTTGTCCGTCCATGACAACTAAAGTTGCGCTAACAGGAAGGATTGTTCCTCCAGCAAGTATATTACCCTTATTGTCTTTTATTTCAACTTGTGGACTAAGACGTCTGTCTTTAGCCTCAATGATAACCATCTGTTTTTTCCCGCTCTCCACAGCTTCCACTTGATAAGTGTCCCCTTCAACAAAATCTTTTAAAAATATCAATCCTGTTTTCCTGGCAAGTATTACATCTGTATATGGATCCCACTGAAAGAGAACAGTTCCAGATTTAATTTTTTGACCACTTTTAACCAATATATTTGATCCATACGGTATATTATATTGAACTAATATTTTATCCTTATCCTTAATAGACACTTTACCATTACGAACCATACAACGATTAACTAATAAACCGCCTTCGTCTTTTGTTTGCGCTATTTCAATATCTTCAGAAAATTCTATTGAACCAGCCCTGTTTGTTTTCATCTCTGATTGTTCAATTATCCGAGTAGCAGTACCTCCAATATGAAAAGTTCTTAATGTTAATTGCGTTCCAGGCTCACCAATACTTTGAGCTGCCTGTATACCAACAGCTGTTCCAAGATCTACTATATCATGAGTAGAAAGATTCCAACCATAACATTTAGCACACACTCCTCGGGAGGAATCGCATGTCAGCACAGACCTTATTCGCAGATTTTCTACATTTGAATCTGCAATAACTTCTGCTTCTTTATCACCAATAATCTGACCGTTTTTAATTAACTTTTTACCATCTAAAATAAAATCATCAAGAATTGTTCTACCTAATATTCTATCAGCTAGAGGTTCAATAATCTCTTCCCCCTCCTTAAGGTCTGATACAAGAAGCCCATTAATCGTACCACAGTCATTTTCATAAATGACAACATCTTGAGAAACATCAACCAATCTTCTTGTTAAGTAGCCAGCATCAGCTGTTTTAAGAGCTGTATCAGCCAATCCTTTTCTAGCTCCATGAGTAGAAATAAAATACTCTAAAACTGATAAACCTTCTTTGAAGTTTGATATGATAGGAGATTCTATAATTTCTCCCTTACCCCCAGTCATAGATTTTTTCGGCTTAGCCATCAATCCTCTCATTCCGGCTAACTGCTTTATTTGATCTTGACTTCCCCGCGCACCTGAATCTGCCATCATATACACAGGATTAAAACCTTGTCCATCATTTTTCAATCCATCCATCATAGTTGCAGCAACTTGATTAGTAGCATGAGTCCATATATCAATCACTTTATTATATCTCTCGCCTTCAGTCAGAATATGACGCCTATACTTATCACTTATATCATCAACCTTTTTCTGTGCATCAGCAATAATTTCATCTTTCTGATCAGGAATCATAACATCACCAATAGAGATTGAACATCCTCCCTTAGTAGCTGTAGAAAAACCTAAATCTTTAAGATTATCTAAAAATTCAACCGTCTTATGGTTTCCAGCAACCAAATATGATTGATTAATAATTTTAGCTAAGTCACTCTTTGCAATTGTTAAGTCTATAAAACTAAGTTCTTCAGGTACAATTGAATTAAATATTACCCTACCCACTGTAGTCTCTTTATGCCATAAATCATTATGACGAATATTAATTATGGCATGCATATCTACGGATTTATTTTCATAAGCCAATAAAACCTCATCAATTGATGAGAAGGATTTACCCTCACCTTTAGCACCTTTCAAAGGACGAGTTAAATAATAACAACCTAACACCATATCTTGTGAAGGAACAGAGATAGGTTTTCCATTAGCCGGATGAAGCACATTATGACTTGAAAGCATAAGGACTCGCGCTTCCATCTGGGATTGGGCGCTTAATGGAACATGCACCGCCATTTGATCTCCATCAAAATCTGCATTAAATGCCGCACATACTAGAGGATGAAGGTGTATAGCCTTCCCATCAACAAGTATAGGCTGAAACGCTTGTATCCCTAGACGGTGAAGCGTTGGAGCCCTATTTAGCAATACAGGGTGATCCTTTACCACGTACTCGAGCACTTTATAGACTATTGGCTCTTGTTTTTCAATCATTAATTTTGCACTTCTTGGTGTTTCACTATAACCTCTTGCCATTAATTCATAAATCATATGAGGTTTAAATAATTCAAGAGCCATATTCTTAGGTAATCCACACTCACTCATCTTCAAATCGGGCCCAACTACAATCACTGAACGACCAGAATAGTCAACTCTTTTTCCCAGTAAATTTTGTCTAAAACGACCAGTCTTTCCACGTAACATATCTGAAATTGATTTCAATGGCCTTCTCGTTCCACTTCGAATTGCTGTCTTTCTACGACTATTATCAAATAAAGCGTCTACAGCTTCTTGTAACATTCTTTTTTCATTTCTTAGAATAACATCAGGCGCACCAATCTCTATTAACTGTTTTAAACGATTGTTTCGAATAATTATTCGACGATATAAATCATTTAGGTCGCTTGCTGCAAACCTTCCGCCCTCTAAAGGAACAAGAGGTCTTAATTCTGGTGGAATAACTGGTAAGACAGAAATTACCATCCATTCTGGCTGGTTAATTCTTTTCTTCGATAATGCGGGTAAAAAAGTTTTTACTATTTTGAGTCTATTCAGAGCCTCAGTTCGCTTCTGTTTAGATTTTGAAGTTTCAATCACTTCTTCAAGATTTTTTTTCAACTCAAACAAATTTATTCTTGATAACATTTCTTTTATTGCTTCACCACCCATGGTAGCATAAAAGAAATCATCATTATCTCTTTCTTCTTCACTAACAGCGTAAAAACCAAACTCTCTTTCTAATTCATAGTATTCCTCTTCATCTAGAAGCTCCATCATTTCTCGCCCACTTTTTCCTGGTTCAATTACGACAAATGTTTCATAATATATTATTCTCTCTAATTCCTTTGTTTTTAATCCTGTTAAATAAGCAAGTTTGCTAGGGATTGATCGTAAATACCAGATATGCACAATTGGAACAGCTAAGGTTATATGACCCATCCTCTCACGTCTAACCTTTTTTCTAGTTACCTCAACGCCACATCTATCGCATATTATTCCACGATAGCGTATTCCCTTATATTTACCACAATGGCATTCATAATCTTTAACTGGACCAAAAATTTTCTCACAAAATAATCCATCTTTTTCTGGCTTATATGATCGATAGTTAATTGTTTCTGGCTTTAAAATTTCACCATATGATCTCCCTAGAATCATCTCAGGAGACGCGAGACCAATTGTTATTGATTCATACTTCTTGGATAAATCAACTTTAGATGATTGTATATATGTCAATGTACACCTTCCTAACTAATTTAATTCTACGTCTATACCTAAACCCTGAAGTTCTTTGATAAGAACATTAAAAGATTCAGGGGAACCATATTCAGGTAAATTTTCACCTCGAACAATTGAGTTGTAAACCTTTGATCTACCTTCAACGTCATCAGACTTAACTGTTAAAATTTCTTGAAGTGTATGAGCTGCTCCATAAGCCTCAAGAGCCCAGCACTCCATTTCTCCGAATCTTTGTCCTCCAAATTGAGCCTTACCGCCTAGCGGCTGTTGAGTTATTAGAGAATAAGGACCTGTTGATCTAGCATGCATTTTATCATCAACCATGTGTGCAAGTTTCATCATATATATAACTCCTACTGCAACAGAATTATCATAATATTCACCCGTAATGCCATCAATTAACTTGACCTTTCCATCCGCAGGTAAACTGGCTTTTTTCATCTCAGTTTCGACAAGATCAGGGCTAGCGCCATCAAAGGCTGGAGTTTCATACCTCAAGCCTAGTATTTCTCCTGCCCAACCTAACATAGTTTCATATAATTGACCCAAGTTCATACGCGAAGGAACACCGAGAGGATTTAATACTATATCTACTGGAGTACCATCCTCAGTAAATGGCATATCTTCTTCAGGTACAATTGTTGCAACTATTCCTTTATTGCCATGCCTCCCAGCCATTTTATCACCAACTTTAACACGACGCTTATTTGCAACATAAACTTTAGCTAATCTTATTATACCAGGCTGCAGTTCATCGCCAACTCGAAGTTTAAATACTTCTCTTTCTAATCTATCCTCAGCTTCTGCCCACTCTCTTCTATATGTTCTCCAAACTGTTTTTATATCTTTCCAAACAGCTCCATCCTCAATCCATTTAGTATCCTGTGCAAATCTTTCCATATCAAAAGACTTTAATCTTTTTTCTGTTAACTTCGTTGATTTTTTAATCAAAGTTCTTCCATTAGACATATCTCTAATTCCACCAGATATTTGATTTTTTAACAACCCAAGTAACTTTTTATCACGGGATTCTTTTAACTCTTCTTTTGTTGTTCGGGCTTCGATTTGTAATTCTTGTATAGCCTTTTTCAATTCTATCCTAGACATTCGAGCTCTTTTTTGGAATAGTTTTGTATTCAATACAACACCTTGAACACCAGGATCAGCTCTACGAGATGAATCCTTTACTTCACCAGCCTTCTCTCCAAATATAGCTTTTAAAAGTTTTTCCTCAGGCGTTGGATCTGTTTCTCCTTTAGGAGATACCTTACCAATAAGAATGTCGCCTTCTTGTACTTTTGCACCAATTCTAATTATTCCATTTTCATCTAATTCTCTTGTTGCGTCTTCACTAACATTGGGAATCTCTGGTGTCAATTCTTCTTCCCCGCGCTTTGTATCTCTTACTTCAAGATCTATCTCATTAATATGTAAACTGGTAAAAATATCTTCAGACACCAAACGTTCACTAATAACAATAGCATCTTCAAAATTATACCCTCTCCATGGCATAAACGCTACTTTGACGTTATTTCCAAGCGCCAATTCACCATTATTACAAGATGCTCCATCAGCAACTATATCTCCTTTTTGAACTTTTTGGCCTTTTTTTACTAATGGGCGTTGATTATGAGAAGAATTTTGATTTGTTCTCCAATACTTCTTTAATGGAAGCTCAACTAGATTTGAACCTGATGACAAAGTTAAATCATCAGGTAAATCACTGGACTTTATTGCTATCTTACTAGAATCAACATAAGATATTTCACCATCGACAGGGCAAGTTAATGCAGAATAAGAATCTTTGGCTACTTTCCGTTCAACACCTGTACCAACTATAGGTGCATTTGGATTCATTAAAGGAACAGACTGTCTCTGCATATTTGACCCCATAAGAGCGCGATTTGCGTCATCATGTTCTAAAAAGGGGATTAAAGCTGCTGCTACACTTAGAATCTGATTAGGAGAAACATCCATAAATTCAATTTCACTTGAATCCACGATAGGGAAGTCACCTCTAATCCTAGCACGAACAGAACTATCTAATAATTTACCATCTTTACTCATCCGTGAATCTGACTGAGCAATCATAACCCTATCTTCATCATCAGCAGATAAATATTCTATTGATTGAGTAGCAAGCGAACTTTTTCCTTTTTTTTCTAGTAATCTATAAGGCGCTTCAATAAACCCATGCTTATTTATTCTAGCATGTAGAGCCAATGAGGAAATCAACCCAATATTTGGACCCTCAGGAGTTTCAATAGGACAAAGTCTTCCATAATGAGTATAATGAACATCTCGAACCTCAAATCCAGCACGTTCTCTCGTAAGACCACCTGGACCTAGAGCCGAAATACGACGCTTATGTGTAATTTCTGCAAGCGGGTTTGTTTGATCTCCGAACTGAGAAAGCTGACTAGTTCCAAAGAACGTATTAATAACTGTAGTTACAACTCGAGAATTAATTAAATCCTGAGGAGTTATAGATTCTGATTCTCTCAAGTTCATTCTCTCATATATTGTTCTCAACATTCTACTAAGGGCTACATTGAACTGGTTTGTTAATAGCTCGCCAACTGTTTTTACTCTTCTATTACCCAAATGATCAATATCATCTGAACCCCGCTCACCTTTTCTCATATCTATTAAAAATTGAATTACGCAAACAATATCATCCATTGTTAAAACTGTATCATCGACTGGAACATCTAAATCAAACTGTTGATTTAATCTATACCTACCAACCTGACCTAAGTCATATTTCTTAGGGCTAAAAAACTGTCTTTCAATAAATTTCTGAGCTGTTTCCAAATTAGGTGGTTCACCCGATCTAATAAGTTGATACACCACACCTAAAGCCTCTTCAGTGCTTCTAGTAGGATCTTTTTCGATTGTATTCAAAAGAAGCATCGATTCAAAATGACGATTCCCATCAACAACTTCAAGATCATAAATTTTATTCTCACGAAGAGTTTCAACACTATTTTCATCTAGCATTGTACCACCCTCATAAAATATCTCACCTGTTTTTTCATCAATAATATCACTAACGACAGTCAAACCGTAATGATCATCCAACCCCTTATTTGATTTCAAAGAAATTCTTTTTATGCAACTAAAAGCATTAAATATATCTTTATTGGTAGAAAAACCAAGAGCTCGCAATAACATAGTTACTGGAAATTTTCTTCTTCGGTCTATTATTGCAAACAATGCATCATTTATATCAGTAGTAAAATCTAACCATGAACCTCTAAAAGGAATGATTCTCGCTTGAAATAATTTTGCCCCATTTGGATGGATGGCATCGTCAAAAAATACCCCAGGACTTCGATGTAACTGGGAAACGATTACTCGTTCTGCTCCATTTATAACAAATGTGCCTTTTTCTGTCATCGAAGGAATATTACCAAAGTATACATCTTGTTGAATACTTTGAGCAAATTCGTTTTTATTATCTTCATCAGTTATATTAAGGGTCAGTCTGACCTTTAAGGGAACTGAATAAGTTACCCCACGATCAATACATTCATCAGGAGAGTATTTAGGTAGCCCTAAGAAGTAATTATTATATTCAAGAATATAATTCCTATGAGAGTCCTCTAAAGGAAATACATCTTGAAAAACCCCTTCTAAACCCATATGTCCACGCTCTTCTTCAAGAGTATCTAATTGCAAAAACATCTCAAAAGAGTCTTTTTGCAAAGAAAGAAAATCAGGCATATCTACTAAAGATGGTATTTTAGAAAAGGACACCCTATCTGATTTGTTTTTATGTACGTATCCCAAAGAAACCTCCTACTTAGTTCTTATAAATTTTATTATATCTTGAATAAAGATTGTAATTACTATAATACTACTTAAGCTCGACTTCAGCACCAGCCTCTTCAAGCTGCGCTTTTATTTCATCGGCTTCAGCTTGAGGAACACCTTCCTTAATTGGCTTAGGGGCAGAATCAACAAGCTCTTTAGCTTCTTTTAATCCTAAGCTAGTAATTGCTCTTACAGCTTTAATAACATTTATCTTTGATTGGCCAGCGCTTGTTAAAACAATATCAAACTCTGATTTCTCATCGGCTCCTCCATCTCCAGAATCTGCTGGACCTGCTGCAGCAACAGCTACAGGCGCAGCGGCAGTTACACCAAACTTTTCCTCGATTTCAGAGACAAGCTCTGATATTTCAACCATATTTGCAGATTCTAAGTAAGATAAAACATCCGCTCTTTTAGTTTCAGCCATTATTATTACTCCTTGACTTTAAGTTATTCAGATTTTTCATTTTTTAAACTATTTAATACATTAACAAAATTTCCCATTGGAGAGCTCAATGTGCGCGCTAATTTGGTCATTGGGCTATTCAACATAATTACAAACGTAGATAAAAGCTCGTCCTTTGATGGTAAGCTTGCGAATTTCTTATATTCACTACCTTCTAATATTTCTCCATCAAACAATATCGCTTTGACTTCCGGTTTATCGTGGTCCTTCATAAAACTTTTTAATACTCTAGCTGGTGATGTAGGCTCATCAAAAGAAATCGCAATAGCAGTAGATCCAACTAAATAATCATCAAGCCCTTTAATCTTTACATTATCAGCTGCTAATTTCAACAAAGAATTTTTAGTGACTTTAAATTCGACAGATGCATGAAAAAAGTTCGATCTTAGCTTGTTAATGCTATCAACATCTAAACCTAAGTAATCAGTAAAGTATACTGCGCTTGCACTTTCAAGCTTATCAGTTAGATACTTTACTTCATTTATATTTTTTTGACTTGGCATAACTTATATTACTTTATCGATGTTAAATCAACTCTAAAGCCGGGGCCCATAGTTGATGATAATGTTATCTTTTTAATAAACTGACCCTTAGCGGAAGCCGGCCTAGCTTTTAATAGAGCTTCATATATTGTACGTACATTTTCGATGAGATCTTTTTTATCAAAAGAAGTTTTTCCAAAGCTTGAATGGATTATACCATTTTTTTCAACTCTTAATTCTACACGACCAGCTTTTAATTCATTTATTGCTTTTTTAAGATCCATTGTAACAGTACCACTTTTAGGATTAGGCATTAAACCTTTAGGGCCTAAAATTTTACCTAACTTTCCCAATGTTGGCATCATATCTGGAGTTGCAACGATTTTATCAACATCACTCCATCCATTCTTTAATTTTTCAATAAAATCATCGTTTCCGACAAAATCTGCTCCAGCTTCTTTTGCCTCTTTTTCTTTTGGGCCACGAGCCAAAACTAAAATAACAACCTCACTACCCGTACCACTAGGCAAACTTGTAGTAATTCGAATATTTTGATCAGCATGACGAGGGTCAACACCCATATTTAAAGCTATATCTACGGATTCATCAAATTTAGTAAACTTCATATCTTTAATCATCGTTACAGCTTCTTCTAATGAGTATTCCTTATCTCTATCATGTTTTTCATTAATCAATTTTCTATTTTTAGTTAATGACATTTAATTAACCTACCTCTATCCCCATACTTCTTGCAGTTCCACGAATCATTTCTTTGGCTTGATCAATAGTATTAGCATTTAAATCTGCCATTTTTGTTTCAGCAATTTGAGCAAGATCATTCTCACTAACTGTTCCGACTTTATCTCTATTTGGCTCACCGGAACCCTTATCTATTCCCGCAGCTTTTTTGAGCAACACTGCAGCGGGAGGTGTTTTGATAATAAATGTAAAACTGCGATCTGCAAATACTGTTATTTCTACAGGAATTATCATTCCCATCTGATCTTTAGTTTTATCATTAAATGCTTTACAAAAATCCATAATATTAACACCATGCTGCCCCAAAGCTGGACCAACTGGAGGCGCTGGATTTGCTTGACCAGCAGCTATTTGCAACTTTATAAAACCAATTTCTTGCTTGGGTGCCATAATTATTATTCCTTTTCAACCTGCAGATAATCTAACTCAACTGGCGTTGGCCTACCGAAAATACTAACAGAAACTTTTAATTTTTGCTTTTCTTCATTTACTTCTTTGACAAAACCAGAAAATTCCATAAAAGGCCCATCTGTGACTTTAACATGATCCCCTACTTTAAATAATGAAGTAACAACTTCTTTGTCTTTAGAACCTTCAACAACCCCTAGTATACGGTTTACTTCATCATTTTTAAGAGACTGAGGATTCCCTTGCGGCCCAACAAAACTCATCACTCCTGTAAGATTTTCAATTAAATATTTAACCTCTTTATCCATATCCATTTTAATCAGTAAATATCCTGGAAAAAAAACTTTGTTCTTTACCTTTTTTTTACCATCCTTCATTTCTATTATATTTTCAGATGGTACAAATACTTGATCTACCATTGAAGAAAATCCTTCGCGATCTACTTCATACATTAAAGAATCACGAATTTTCTTTTCTTTTCCAGATATAACTCTAAGTGAATACCAATCCATTATAATAACACGCTTAATATTTTAGATAAGACTAGATCCGCAAAAAATAAATACAAACCTAAAATCAAAGTAAGAGTAATAACAACATATGTAGACCCTCTTAACTCATCCCATGTTGGCCATGAAACCTTTTTCATTTCAAAATCAACATCAGAAATAAATGACTTCAGTTTCCTTATCATTCTAGCTCCATCTATTAGAAATATAAATTCTGCAGGAGTGGCAGGAATCGAACCCGCAACCCCCGGTTTTGGAGACCGGTGCTCTACCTAGTTGAGCTACACTCCTATTAGATCTAAGTGCCCTATTTACGTTTTTCATAAACAATTTATTTAGATTCTTTAAATATCACGTGCTTACGAACTATAGGATCATATTTTTTATATTCGACACGATCAGGGTGCAATCGTTTGCTTTTTGTAAATACATACCTATATCCAGTACCGGCTGTACTTTCTAATTGTATAATGGTTCTTTTGCTATTACCAGCCATTCTATTTCTCTATTTCTGTAACCACACCGGCGCCAACTGTTCGGCCACCTTCACGGATCGCAAAACGTAATTCCTTATCCATTGCGATACTTGTAATTAATTCTACATTCATTTCTACGTTATCACCTGGCATTACCATTTCTGTTCCTTCTGGCAATGTCACTACACCCGTAACATCTGTTGTGCGAAAATAAAACTGTGGACGATACCCATTAAAAAATGGAGTGTGACGACCACCTTCATCTTTCTTTAACACATACACGTTTGCTTTAAATTTTGTATGAGGTGTAATACTACCTGGCTTTACTACAACCTGCCCACGCTTCAAATCTTCTTTATCAATACCGCGAAGTAGCAACCCTGCATTATCGCCTGCCTGACCTTGATCAAGAAGCTTGCGGAACATCTCTACTCCAGTTACTACTGATTTCGTATCAGAATCCATACCAATAATATCAACTTCATCACCAACATTTATAATTCCTCTTTCAATACGACCTGTGCCAACCGTTCCACGACCAGTAATACTAAACACATCTTCTACCGGCATTAAGAAAGGACGATCTACATCACGCTTTGGTTCTGGAATAAATGAATCACAAGCTTCCATTAATTCTGTAATGCATTTTGTCGCATTTTCATCACTAGAATTATTTAATGCTTCCAATGCGCTTCCCTTGATAATAGGAGTATCATCACCAGGAAAATCATATTCACTAAGCAAATCACGTAATTCCATTTCTACCAATTCAACTAATTCTGGATCATCTACCTGATCTGTCTTATTCATAAAAACAACAATACTTGGAACATTAACCTGACGTGCTAATAAAACATGCTCTCTTGTCTGAGGCATAGGACCATCTGCTGCACTTACCACCAAAACTCCACCATCCATTTGGGCTGCACCAGTTATCATATTTTTTATATAATCTGCGTGCCCAGGACAATCTACATGCGCATAGTGTCGGTTCTCAGTCTCATATTCTACATGAGCTGTTTGAATCGTGATACCACGTTCACGTTCTTCAGGAGCATTATCAATACTATCAAATGATCGGACTTCGCTTAAACCGCGAGCACTTTGCGTTTGAGTAATCGCTGCTGTTAAAGTTGTTTTACCATGATCAACATGACCTATCGTGCCAATATTTACATGGGGTTTTGTACGTTCAAATTTTGCTTTAGACATATTTATTTATTCTCCTTAATTAAATTAAACTTTTAAAAAACTATCTTAATAGAGCCTACGACCGGATTTGAACCGGTGACCTCTTCCTTACCAAGGAAGTGCTCTACCGACTGAGCTACGCAGGCGATCACTTGAGCGGGTGATGAGAATCGAACTCACGTAACCAGCTTGGAAGGCTGGTGTTCTACCATTGAACTACACCCGCGTAACAGTGGGGAGAGAAGGATTCGAACCTCCGTAGGCGTACGCCGGCAGATTTACAGTCTGCTGCCATTGACCGCTCGGCCATCTCCCCAACAGACTTATTTCAAATTGTTAAAGAACTATCAACCAGAGCCGGCGAAGGGACTCGAACCCCCGACCATCTGATTACAAATCAGAAGCTCTACCAGCTGAGCTACACCGGCAAAAATGTAGATTTTTTATATTATTAAATCTCTCACCCGCATAATGCTAGTTCAAGATCGTTACTAATAACGATGCGAGAACAGCCGCGAAATATAGAAATAAGAAAATTTAAGTGCAAAGGATTATCGAGATAAAAACTATTTTTTTTATTTTATATATAAAATGATTTAAAGAACAGTAATAGAAAGAATATTATTTCTTAGGTTTTATACTTGGCCCATCAGGTCCATCTTCGACTACCCACCCAAGCTCATGCATCTTGTCTCTTACCAAGTCAGCTTTCCCCCATTTACCCATTTTGCGATATTTCTCTCTTTCTGCTACTAATCTATTAATCTTTTTAGGTGCAGAATTTTCTTTAATTAATACTCCAAAAATACTATCTACTATATTTAAAAATTTAATCCCACCATTAACTTCTTCACTATTCATGATCTGATCATTATCAAGCTTTTTGTTTATATATCTTATCCATTTAAAAAAAGATGCAAAAGCTTTGGGTGTATCTAAATCATTATCCAAGGCTAGTATAAAATTATCATATTCAGAGGGAAGATTAAATTTGTCTAAATTACCATCAGAAAAATTTTTCAATCGATTATAGAGGCTCGAAATGCGTTGTATAGCAGATCTTGATTCTAAACATTGCTCTAATGAAAAAGTTAATTTTGTTCTATAATGAGCAGATAACATCACAAAACGAATTTCTTCTGCTAAAAAACCTTTAGATATTAAATCTGAGATCGTAAAGAAGTTTCCCTGCGTTTTGCTCATCTTATCGCCTTTTAAGTGTAAATGCTCAGAATGTATCCAGTAATTAACAAAGGGTTTCCCCGTAACTGATATAGATTGAGCTAATTCATTTTCATGATGAGGAAAAATATTATCAACTCCTCCACAATGTATATCAAAATGCTCCCCTAGATATTTTATTGACATTGCTGAACATTCAATATGCCATCCTGGCCTTCCTTTCCCCCATGGAGAATTCCAAAATATATCACCATCTTCATTAGTCCAAGATTTCCACAAAGAAAAATCTTGAGGATTATCTTTGGAATACTCATCATTAATCACCCTTTCCGTATGTTTTAGTTCGGATTGGTTGAAGTTAATTAATCTACCATAGCCCTTATCTTTAGACAGGTCAAAATAAACCGAATTATCTTTTGACAAGTAAGCAATCTCATCCTTTTGAAGATTGGTGATCATTTCAATCATTTCTTCTATATGATCAGTAGCTTTTGGGTAAATATCTGCAGGGATAATTTTAAGAAATTCAATATCATCCATAAATTGAGCTAAATATTTTGATGTTAATTCTTGAAAGAGTTTTTTATCTCTTTTTGCTTTCTTTATAGTTTTATCATCAACATCTGTAATATTCATAACATGATACACATTATAGCCTTTATAAATCAAAAACCTTTTTAATAAATCTTCAAAAAGAAAAGTTCTAAAATTCCCAATATGCGCTGTGTTGTATACGGTAGGTCCGCAAGTATAAATTTTCACTATTTCATTAGAAATAGGATTGAATTTCTCTTTACGTTTACTATTAGTGTTAAAGAATTGAAGAGACATTTTTCTTTTTTAATTTAAGTTGGCCAGAACTGATTTCAACTGATAACGCCTGTTTTATAGCTTCAATTTTCATAATTATTTTACTATCCCCTTTTAGATCTAAAACTATCCCATCTAAACCTTTCAATGGTCCGCTAGTTACGATTACTTCATCTCCTTTAATAAAATAATCCGCTTTTTCAACTTTAAAACCACCTTCAATAATATTTTTTATATTTTCAATAACTTGATCAGGAATAATTGAGATTTTATTTTGAAATTTTACAATGCTATTTACACCTATTGTTTTCAATATATAAATGTTGTCTTTCAACTCAATATTCGCAAAGACATAACTACGAAATAAAGGAAAATGAACCCACTTTTTTCTATCACTCCATTGTCTTCTTTCTTTAAACATTGGACAATAAGATTTAATATTTATTTTATTTAACTCATTAACAACAACCTGCTCATGCCTTGATTTTGTATATACAGCTATCCAGTTTTTCATCTTTTCCAAGCCACCATAACTATTTTATCAATTAATTCGTTAAAGCTTATCTCTGCAGCCAAAGCTGACATAGGCGCTAAACTAGTATCTGTCATACCTGGGAGCGTGTTCATTTCTAAAAACCAGAATCTATTTTGGTCATCCATTAGAAAATCTGTTCTTGAATAGTTTTGACATTTTAATAAATTAAATAAATCTTCTGACGCTTTTTGAATATATTTTGTCAGGTCAGAGCCTAACTTAGCGGGACAGATATAATTACTCATTCCAGCTGTATACTTACATTCAAAATCATAAAGTTCGTGTGAAGGGATAATTTCACATACGGGGTACGCTTTGCCATCTAAAACCATAACAGTTAATTCTCTACCTTTAATATATTCCTCAACTAAAACACTTGAATCATAATTAAAAGCATAATTTAACGCAGGTATTAATTCTTCCTTTTTATGAACGATACGTAAGCCCACAGTACTTCCTTGCCCATTAGGTTTCACTATTACAGGATAATTAAATTTATCATTATCTATTATCTTATTATAGATCTTCCATTTTGGTGTTAAAATATTATTTTTTTCAGCAATAACTTTACTAATATTTTTATCCATACATATCGCAGAGGATAATGGGCCAGATCCAGTATATTTCACACCCAAGGCGTCAAGGAATCCTTGAATGGTCCCGTTTTCACCAATGCTCCCATGCAACCCCAAAAATACCATATCAACACTTAATAACTTATCAATCAAATTTACCAATTCAGTATCTAATACTATATCTGATACATCATAACCATTATCTCTCAATGCTTTAGCAATTGCCTTTCCAGATTTAAGGGACACTTCTCTTTCTTCACCTGGACCACCCATTAATACTGCAATCTTATTTGGTTTCTTCATTTTAATATCCAATCAGCGGCTTCTTCTATATTGCTTACTACTACATCTGGCTTTAAATCTGGATAATCTAAAATTGTTTGACTTCCACGACCAGTAAGAACTAATATAGTATCCATTCCCAAATCTTTACCTGCCTGAATATCATTTATTGAATCACCAATTATAAGGGAATCTTTTAGATCAATTTGATGATCATTTGATGCTTCGAGAAACATCCCAATGCCAGGCTTTCTCCTAATTGTTGCGGTATCAGGATGATCGGTTGCTATATAAATTCCAAGTAAAGGAATTGAATTTTTCATAAATTGATTTTTAACATAGTCATGGATATTATCAAGCTCTTTTTGTTTAATTAATCCTCTAGATACCCCAGATTGATTTGTGACAATACAAAAACGATGGCCATCCTTAGTTAAACGTTTTAATGAAGAAAAAGTAAAATCATAAAATTCAAATTGATCTAATGAAGAAATATAACCAGGATCAGGGTTGATAGTTCCATCTCTATCAAGAAAAATGGTATTATATTTTTTCAATTATTAATTATTTCCTTACTATTAATCTTTTTAATGCTTACTGAGCTATTAATGAAATACCATGCACCAATTATAATAAATGGAATTGTGCCCACACCATGAATTATTATTGCAGATGCCTGAGCATCTAGTTGATTAATAAAGAAAAAGGATGTTAAAACATACACTACTGTCGCGTGGTATGTTCCAACATATGCAGGAGCAGCTGGTACAGAAATGGCAAGCGAAGTAGATATCATTAATACACAAACTTCATACCATTTAATTGATATTCCTGTTGATAAAAGAGCAAAATATGTTGAGAAACAGTACATTAACCAAATAAGTACAGTATAAAGAAATATCAACATCACTTTATTTGTTGATCTAATCGCTACTGCTCCATTAATTAACCTTTCAAAAATATCAATTATTTTAAGCACAACAATAGATTTTTGTAATAATCTTATTTTTTTTATGTCAAATAAGAAAAATTCTTTGATTTCTTTAAAACAAAAAACAAATACAAATGCAGTTAATGATAAAACGACAACACCAATAATAATTTTTTGGTTTATCCAATCTGCTGGATAAACTAAAATTGTTAACAGTATTAATAATGATAAACCAACGAAATCAAGGATTCTTTCAGTAACTATTGTTCCAAATGCTGTAGAAACATTTAGTGATGTTTTTTCGGCTAAAACATATGCGCGTAATAATTCACCCATCCTGAATGGGAGAACTGAATTACCAAAATAACCAATCATTATTGATGAAAATACTGGCTTGATAGAAATTCTATCTATGGGAGAAGCCAATATTTGCCATCTTAAAGCTCTTATTATATTACTTATAAGAAGGATGATTAATGATAGAATACCATAAAATAGATCCAATTGATTTATAATTTTCCATAATCGAACAAAATCAATACCTCTAAAAGCGTAATATAAACCAGCAATACTTATGCATATCCCAATAATTAATTTTATATATCTATTCGCGAAGATCAATAACCTCACCAGCGTCAGGATTGAATGAATTAAATAAAGAGCCATTATAAAGTGGAACATAACTTGTAATATCTACTTCAATATATTGCTCGGGTCTTTCCGGGTTATTGCCAAATGTAAATTTTATAGGTTCATATAATTTTTGCTTAATCCATATCTTTCCTCTAATGTTAAAAGCATCCATATGATAATCTAATTGAATTGATTCTCTATTAGCAGTTGAATTAGTAATAGTAAATCCTGAAAAATCGCCTGATAAAAAATCGAAAATATCATAACTTCCTTCTATTAATGTATCATAAATAAGTTTTCCATCTTCAGTTTTGTAATATGTAACAATTAGATTACTATCTATTTTAATAGATTGCTGATCAGTATCTAAAAAAAATCGTTTATTGCCAAGAAGCTCAATAAGCCCAACTTGTCTCCAAGTTCTATCTCCATCAATTTGTGACCATTTGATTTCCATACGTATCCCATTATGATCCACTAAAGAGGTCGATAAATAATCAAGATATTTTTGGTTTGGGTCTGTTTGCTTCAGAGAAAACAACAAAAGCATTGCCAGTAAAATAGAAATCATACTTATCTAATCATCATCAATCATCTCTAGATAACTCTCATCAACCATAACTTCTCGTGCTTTACTTCCAGTAAATGACCCTACAACTCCTAATTGCTCCATACGATCAATCAATCTCGCAGCTCTTGAGTATCCAACTTTCATTCGGCGCTGAATTAATGAAATTGATCCTTGTTGATGAATAACCACTAGCTTTATAGCTTCATTTAATAGTTCATCATCAGCATCAGCATTATCTCCTGAATCAGCATCTATCGTTGTTTGCTCTCTAACTGATTCTAGCACTAATTCATCAGATTTAGGTTGTGTTAGTATATGATCCATAATTGCTTCTACTTCATTAATTGAAAGAAAGGCATTATGCAACCTCACAGGCTCAGAAGATCCTGAACCTAAATACAACATATCTCCTCTACCAATTAACTTCTCTGCACCTGCTGTATCTAGAATAGTTCTTGAATCAATTTTACTAGCAACTTGAAATGCAATTCTTGATGGAAAGTTTGCTTTTATAAGCCCAGTGATTACATCTACAGAAGGTCGTTGAGTAGCAATAACTAAATGGATCCCCACTGCTCTTGCTAGCTGAGCGAGACGAGCAATAGGCTGTTCAACTTCTTTCGCATTCAACATCATTAAATCTGCTAATTCATCTACAACCACAACAATATATGGCATTATTTCTTCATTCGAAGTGACTTTCTTTGCATTATACTCTTGAATATTTCTTACCACTGCATCAGCAAGTATATCATATCTTCTACTCATTTCTTTTTCAACCGCACGCAGAGCCAAAGTAGCATTATCTGGCTTTGTCACAATAGATTCCTCAAAATCTTCCATTCCTAATAAATGATACCCTTTTAAGGATTTATACAGCGTCATTTCAACCTTTTTTGGATCAACGATGACAAACTTCAACTCTTCAGGAGTTGAATTATAAAGCAAACTACATATTATAGTATTTAAGCATACTGATTTACCAGATCCTGTTGTACCAGCAATCAATAGATGGGGCATTTTAGCTAAATTCAATGTTGAAATTTCTCCAGAAGTGGTTTTCCCTATCGCTAAAGTAAGTTCTGCTTCTGATTCAGCAAATTTTTCTGAGTTTATAATTGATCGAAAAAATACGGTATCAGGATCCCTATTTGGTATTTCTATACCAACAGAAGACTTACCAGGGATTGGAGCTATAACCCTAACACGACTTGCCTCCATTACTCGAGCTAAATCATCTGATAGTTGGACAAATTTATTAACCCTAACACCTTCAGCAGGCTCAACCTCAAATAAAGTGATAACTGGCCCAGGACTTACATTTACTACTTTACCAACAACACCAAAAGTTTCTAAGCTTTGTGTTAAAAAGTTTGCACGATCAACTAATTCATCTTTAGACATTCCTTCTTGAATTTTAATTGGCATTTCTAATAAATCGCTGCTTGGAAGCTGGTATTTTCTTTTCGGCGCTTTTCTTTCTTGTAATTCATCAATATTCACTTCTTCTTCTTTCACAACTTCGCCAACTTCAATTTTTTCATCTGTAGAAGCTTCACTCTCTTGTTCTAGTCCTACTGGCTTATCAAATTCTGATTCTAGCTGTTGATTAGGGACATTGCTCGACAATTCATCATCAACCTCTTCTACGCTTTCACCTTCATCAACCTCTTCTACGCTTTCACCTTCATCAACCTCTTCTACGCTTTCACCTTCATCAACCTCTTCTACGCTTTCACCTTCATCAACCTCTTCTACGCTTTCACCTTCATCAACCTCTTCTACCTTTTCATCGTTAGTTTTATTATCCTCATCTTTATTCTTTGATACTGAATGATAATTTTCTTCTTTTTGCTTTTCTTCAATTTTTTTAATTAAATCTTTCGTATGAAGTCTTTTTTCCTTTTCAGTCTTTATCTCAATTGAGATAAGTTTTCGATCTTCATTCTTCTTTTTGATAAGATTAGTTAGAGATTCGAATGGTCCATAAAAACTCCAAGAAAAATATCCTCTTATTAACACCAACCAACTAGTTAATAATATAACAACTGACCCTATAAATCCAAAAAAACTTGCTAGAAAATTCGCTAAATTTCCTCCTATTAGCCCACTGTAATTAAAATCAATTTCAGAGTTGGCAAATGCATTAATTTCTAATAAGCCTAGGCTAATTGATATTAAAATCACAGCACAAAGTAGATATACGCTTATTCTTCTAAGAGAAGATCTATCTTTATTGCTAAAAAACCACCATCCCCAAATAATTCCTAGTATAGGTAAGAAGAAAGAACTATAGCCAAATGAAAATTTTATAAAGAAATAGGCAATAAAGACGCCTAATATTCCCATAGGGTTCTCTACTTGTACATTTGGAGAAATTCCCGGATCTTCAAATGAATTATATCCAAGCATGCTGACAATTACTAAAAAAGAAATTGCTATACTTAGAATTCCTAATATTTCAAGTTTTCTTTCTTTCATTAATATATCCTAAATATTATTGTTTACCGTTCCGTTTTTGTAGAAAGGAGGACTCACAACAACCGCTAACTTTTCTCTTGATCTAATATCAATAGAAATTTTAGTTCCAGGAGCAGAGTGATCGGCCTGGATATATCCAATACCTATTCCTTTATCTAAAGTAGGTGATTGCGTCCCGCTAGTTACTTTACCAGCAATCTTGCCATCAACAATTATATCATAATTATGCCGCGGGACAGCTCTCTCTAACATTTCAAATGAAATGCGTCTTTTATAATTCTCATTCTTTTCAAGCAATAAAGCATCTCTTCCTATAAAATCACCTTTGTTAAAACTTGTAATCCAACCTAAACCAGCTTCGATTGGATTTATAGATCTACTTATATCCATACCATATAAGGCATAATTCATCTCTAAGCGCAACGTGTCTCTTGCGCCCAAACCAACGGGTGTAACTTTAAATTTTTCGTATTCAAAGATTTCTTCCCATAAAGAAATAATTGAGTCACTATTACCATATATTTCGAAACCAAGTTCACCTGTATAACCAGTTCTAGATACAATCAAAGAATCATCTTTATATTTTAGTTGAGTAAAATTATAATATTTTAATTGACTGATATTAGAATCTAATATATCATTCAACATAATTGCTGATTTAGGTCCCTGAACTGCAATTAAATTTAACTTCTCACTAATATTTTCTAGATCAACTTCTTCTTTCAAATTCTCTAACAACCAATTATAATCATCTTTTATATTTGCAGCATTAACGACCATCATATAATATTCCTCAAAACGATATAAAATTATATCATCAACAATACCACCATTTTTTAAACATATAGCAGAGTACTGCGCTTGTCCTACAGAAATTTTCTTTACATCGTTTGTAGTTAGTAATTGAAGAAAATTCTCTGCTCCTTCGCCAGAAATCTTAAACTCTCCCATGTGGCTGACATCAAAAACACCTATCATATTTCTAACAGCATTATGTTCATCAATAATACTACTATAAGACATCGGCATAGAGTAGCCTGCAAAAGGAACCATTTTAGCATTTAATGAAATATGTTTATCGTATAAAGCAGTGTGTTTCAATCTATAAATTCCATACTGATCATAATTTTTTTAATGTCATCTTAATTATTTTTTCAAGATCATCTTTAAGAATATCTTTTGTGGCAATCTCTGAAACAGCTTTATCTATTAAACTCCTATTATATCCTAGAGACAATAAAACTTTAACTACATCATCAATTACACCTTGCTCATTTGAATCCAATTGAAAACCTAGATCAACAGAATCAACGTTATCAACAAATTTATCTTTTAATTCTACAATAATTCTTTTTGCTGTTTTCGAACCTATACCAGGGATTGAAGTCAACGAACTAATATCACCATTAATTATATTTTTCCTAAAACTATTTGGACTAGTGCCAGATAATATATTCAAAGCAGATTTAGGACCTATTCCATTGACAGATGTCAACTGCTTGAATAATAGCCTCTCATTATTATCAATAAAACCATATAATTCCATAATATCTTCACGAACATTAAAATACGTTAATAGCTCAATTGACGTATCAATATCCCCTAATTTTTCGTAGGTGGATAATGTTATATTTACAGCTATTCTTATTCCTCCAACATCTATTATTGCATGAGTTGGATCCTTTTTATTAAGTGTACCTTTTATAGATTCAATCATAATTTATTCCATAGAATTTTGATTTAAATAACATAATCCTATCGCAAGAGCATCTGAAGAATCAAAAGGGGATGGCAGCTGATCTAACTTTAATATATTCTTTACCATATATTGCACTTGCTCTTTACTTGCATTGCCATTTCCAACAACAGATTTTTTTATTTTTTTTGGAGAAAATTCAAAGCATGAAATTTTTGTACAATACCCTGCTAGCATAATTGCTCCTCTAGCCTGACCCAATAACATTGCAGACTTAAAATTTTTGGAATAAAATGTATCTTCAACCGCAAGTACATTGGGTTTGTATTTATCCAATAATAAAGATATTTCATCATACAGATACCCTAATCTATCTGATAAACACATGCTCTTTGGGGGCTTTACCGTACCATAACTATGAGCAACAATATTATTATTCTTTTTATCAATAATACCAAAACCAGTCACAACGATTCCCGGATCAACGCCTATAACACGCATTTTTAATCTTCAAAATCAAGGTTAGTATAAACGGACTTAATATCTTCATGATCTTCAATAGCTTCTAAGAGCATAATAACCTTATCAGATTTATCTTTATCAATTTTATGTAAATTCTTGGGCAACATTTCTACTTTAGCTGAATCTATTTTGTAACCGTTATCTTCAAGATTCTTTCTAATATTCATCATTTCTAACGGATCTGTCTTAACTATAAAATTGTCTTCATCACCATCAAAATCTTCTGCTCCAGCATTAATAGAATCTTCAAATAGATTATCTTCGTTTTGATCTGACTTAGAAATTATTATTTGACCTTTTTTATCAAACATCCAAGATACACTACCATTCTCGCCAAGGTTACCCCCATATTTAGTTATAAGGTGCCTAATTTCCGCAACTGTTCTATTTTTATTATCTGTTACTACTTCCATAAATATGGCTACACCTCCAGGGCCAAATCCTTCATAAGTACATTCCTCATATGTAACGCCAGGGAGCTCCCCAGTGCCCTTCATTATGGCTCTTTTAATGTTATCCTGGGGCATATTCGCATCACGAGCGATACTTACTGCCTGACGCAACCTAGGATTTGAATTAGCATCTCCGCCTGCCTCTCTTGCGGCAATTGTAATTTCTTTAATTAGAGTTGTGAATATCTTACCGCGCTTTGCATCAATAACAGCTTTTTTACGTTTAATTGTAGACCATTTACTATGACCAGACATATAAACTATCAATCCTCAGTCTAATTTTGCTGAAACAAGTTGAGATACACCTTTTTTCTCCATTGTAACACCATAAAGAAAATTAGCAGATTCCATAGTTAACTTATTATGCGTAACAACAATAAATTGTGTATCATTAGAGAAGTTATTCAAAACTCTAGTGAATTTTCTAATATTTACATCATCTAACGGCGCATCAACTTCATCAAGTATGCAATATGGACTAGGTTTGACTTGATATATAGAAAATAATAACGCAATAGCTGTAAGCGCTTTTTCGCCTGCTGATAACTGTCGAAGAGATTGATTGCGTTTTCCAGGTGGCTGAGCATGGATTCCAATATTTGCCTCCAGAGGGTCTGGGTCTCCTTCTAGCCTTAAAGAACCTCGTCCTCCCTCAAAAAACATAGTAAACAATTTTTCAAAATTTTTACCAATATCTTCGAATGTCTTTTGAAATTTTTCTCTTGCTATCTTATCGATTTCTTCAATTGTATCTAATAAATTTTTCTCAGCTTTTATCAAATCATCCCTTTGTTCCGTTAGCATTAATAATCTTTCATTCTCTTCTTCATGCTCAACTTGAACAACCATATTTATGGGACCTATATTTTCAATGCTTTTTTCAATCCGCTCTATTGAAGCATTTAATTCATTTTCAGTTTGATCTACAATCATTTCATTAGGAATTTTGGTGCTATAACTATCAAAAATACGTTCGGAAACAAAACTGATGCGTTGATCTAAATCTGCGACTTTTAATTCGCAATTTTTTAATTCTTCCAATAAAGATTCTCTATTTTTTTGCTCAGACCTGATTTGAGCCTGCATTTCTTCAATTATTACATATGAATCATTTGCTGCTTCTTGTTTTAAACTAAGAACAGATTCTTGCTTGCTGACAATACCATTAATATCAGTTAATTTTTTCTCAGCAACGGAAATCAATCTTTTTAGATTCTTTTCACTTTCCTCAACGTCTTTGATCTCTCTCCTAATCTCAGATTTTCTATTTACAAAATCCTCTATAGCATCTTTCGCAGTAGATTCTTGAAAGACTATATTTTCTCTTTGACCTTCAAGATTTAAGTGATTTATTCTAGCGTCCTGCAATTGCTGATGTAAATTATCTCTAGAAGATTGAATTTTTGATAATTCTTCACTCGTTTTCATTATCTCCTTCAAATAATTACCAAGATCTCTCTCATCTTTTTGGATTTCTGTTTTTAAAGATTTTTTCAGAATCGTTTGACTTTTAACATCCTTTTGATTTTGAGAAATAATCGCATCTGATCCGGCAATAGATTCCGATAGTGTTGATTTTTGCATTTCAATACCAACCAACAAATCATTAACGCCCAAAAGATCTTTGGAAAGATCTATCGAATCAACTTGATATTTCTTTACAAATTTTTCTTTCTTTGTTATAGTTGAACAGACTTTAATTAACTCTTTATCAAGCTTGCTAGACAACAAATTTTCAGTTTTAATCTGTTCTTTAATTATAGATAATTTTTCTTTTCTACCTATCAACCCTAAATTCTTCTTATTAGAATTGCGATCAATAATCATTCCTTTTATTAACAAAGCGCCATCTAGATCAATTACATCTAAGCCTTTAAGACTTTTATCCGATATCGCAGTTTTTATATTTTTCACTAAGATAATATTGCCTAAAAGAAAATCTAATAACGATTTATATTTTGGAGATACTTTGACTAAATCAACTGCGCGGCCAATAACATTTTTATTTGACTTAATCGAACTATCAATGTTTTTAACTGAAGGAATACTACCAAGAGGAATTATCATGATTCTTCCTGAATTGCGATTACGAACTATTTCCAGAATATTAATTGCATCTTTTTGATTTTTTACAACTATACACTTCGCATAATCTCCAAGAGCGATCTCGATTGCAGAAGAAATAGATTGATCAACATTTAGAATATCACCAACAGTTCCCAAAACGCCTTTAAATATATTTTTATTACTTAAAACATCTCTTACTCCTTTTGGATAACCTTCTGCAGCACTTACTAATTCTTCATAAAAAGTATGTTTCGATTCAAGAGCATCTAATGATGCTAATATTTTATTTTTGTTTGCATCTATATTATATTTTTCTTTTTCTAATTTATTTAACTCATCAGTATTTAAATTTAAGTTAATTTTATTTTTATCAATTTTTTTAAGAACATCTTTCTTTTTTGATTGATATTTGTGCAAATCTTTTAAAATACTTTCTAATTTTTTCCGTTTCCAACTAACTTTTTCATTTAACTCTATAGTGTTATTTTTCTTATCAATAATTATCATATCAGCAGTATCATATATCGATTTCTTATCAGACAATTTCTTCTGGAATTCCCAACGTTTATCTTGCATAATATCTAAATCTGACTTCATGTTTTTTAACTGACCATCTATGGTATTAAACTCGCTCTGCTTTTGTTTGAATTGATTTAAACAAGAATCGATTTTAGGTTTTAAGCTATTGATTGATTTACGATAATCTACAAGATGATTATTGAGCTGTTTTGATTTTTGGTTATTTTTTTCCTCTTCTATTAACAGTCGATCTAATGAAATCTGTGCAGATCTAGATTGTTCTTTCCAGATAATAATATCACTTTGTAATGATTCTCGCTTATCATTATAATCAGTCAATTGCTTCCTATATTTTTCAAGCTCATCCTGTTGGCCTTTATATACAGACTGTAATGATATTAATTTCTTTTCTACTTCAGATTCTTCTGTCTGATTTGAGTCTCTTAGATGATTTAACTCTGCAATTCGAGTATTTAACGGATGTAAATCTGACTTATAAGCATGCGTCTGTAGGAAAGCTAAAGAAATCTCTTTTGTTTTTAAATCATCTAGTAATTTTGAGTGACGATCAAAACGTTTTAATTGCAAAGAAAGAGATTTTACTTTTGCCTCTACTTCTAATATAAGATCATTTACTCTGTGCAAATCAGAGCGTATAGATTCAAACTTTCTTAACGTAGATCTTTTTTGCATTTTGTATTTATTTATACCGGAGGCTTCTTCAAACATTCTTCTTCTATCATCACCTGTTTCAGATAAAATCTGTTCAATCATTTTTAATTCAATCACTGAATAGGCGTCTGAGCCCATTCCAGTATCTATAAATAATTCATGTATATCTTTTAATCTGCAAGGAGTGCGGTTCATAAAGTATTCACTTTCACCGCTTCTATACAGTCTTCTTCCTATTTCAACATCATTATACTCCACTGGGAGCTTCCCTTTATTATTGTGGACAGTTAATGATACCTCACATACGCTTAAGGGCTTTACATTTTTTGCACCATTAAAAATAATATCTTCCATCTTTCCACTTCTGAGAATACTGTGTTTTTGTTCTCCAAGTACCCATCGAATAGCGTCTACGATATTTGTTTTACCGCATCCATTAGGCCCTACAATTGCTGTAATTCCTTCACCAAAATGCACAACATCCTTTTTTGCAAAGGACTTAAAACCATGCATTGTTAATTCTGATATATACATTCCGAGGTATCGTGGGCTATAATTTTAATCAATATCCCTCGTGAAAACTATTATTTTAAATAAAATTTACCCTGGAGGCCAACTTAATTTCCTACCTCCTAATAAATGAAGATGAATATGAAAAACTGTTTGCCCACCATCTTCATTGCAATTAAATACCGTTCTAAACCCACTGTTATTTATATTTTCAATCTGAGCTAATTGCTTTGCAATTAAAAATAATTCCCCTATTAAAGTAGAATCATCAGGCTTCAAATCATTAATGGTAGATATATGCTTTTTAGAAATAATAAGAATATGTGTTGGCGCTTGAGGGTTAATATCCCTAAATGCCATGATTGAATCATTTTCTATTAATCTTTCACAAGGAATATCATTATTAACTATACTGCAAAATATGCAATCATCCATATTTCATTCTCCAGTTATTAGTTGGTTGACAATTGATACAGAAGATACGACTGCGCTTTCTGTCCTTAAACGACGATTGCCTAACGAAATAAAGATTGAATTATAATTTTTGAGTAATGAAATCTCTCTATCACTAAAACCGCCTTCAGGACCAATAACTAAACTCAGTTTACTGCAACCCAATGGAAGTAAATTTCTCAAATCTATAATATTAATATCAGAATTTTGTGAAAATGCAATAATAGGCATATCAATTTTTCTTTTAAGCCATTCTGATAAAGATTGAGGTGGATTAATATTTGGAATTATCGAACGAGCACATTGTTTAGCTGATGACTTTATGATAGCTTTATATCTTTCAAGATTAAATGAACGTTTAATAGATCTATCCGTCTGGATTGGGAAAATATTAGAAACACCGCACTCTGTTGACTTTTCAATTGCCCATTGCGTTCTCGATGGTTTTATAATGCCAAAAGCAAGATCTATTTTACATACAGACTCACCAAAATCAGGTAACACATCAATTATTTTACCAGAAACCTTTTCTTTCGATATTTTCTTAATGGTAGCTTTATATGCAGTGCCTTCCCCATCAATTAAATAGATATTATCATTAATTTTTAATCTCAACACACTTGAGATATGATGAGATTCAGTTTCATCCAAAGAAAAATACTTTTTATCAATATTATCAGGGTTTACAAAAAAAGAACGAAAATCAGACAAAGACTATTTCTTCCAATTAAAACCGAAGCGGACTAACGCACCACTATATTTTGTCCTACCATCTATTTCCTGAGGCATAGGTAATTCATCATAGCCAACTCTTACTGTTAAAATAGTATTATTAGAAGTAACAACATCAGCGCCTACACCAAAAAAGCCACCCCATGAACGATAATATTGTAAATTTTCATACCACTTTTGCTTAAAAGAACCACTTTCTGCTCCATCTAAGATTAATATGGGACCAAATTTTAAACTAAGAAATGGTGAAAAATTATTTGCAATCTTGCCAACAAACGGATAGTATTTAACCCCAGAGAACAAAGGTAACAGTAATAAATTTATATTGTTAAATTTATATGCTCTACCAGTATAATAGTCTTGCATAATTATTTCATCCGGATGCTTAGCATCAAAAATTCTTATCTCACCAATAAAATATAATTTCTTATTCTTAAACCACGTTTGATTATAGGATAGACCAGATCCACTTTCACCAACATCTAATCCAAAGCCACTATACTTTAATGATGAAAATTCTTGTCCAAACAAACAACTGATAAAAAATACTATAATAAATATATGTTTCAATTTTTTAATTCCTTTAATAATTGAAGTTTATTCCAAGTATTATCATTAGCTACAAGTCTTTTTACAGGTTTATGGTTAATTATATTTGATTGAAAAATTTCATCTACATCATCTAGCTGTACATTTGTATACCATACTCCATCAGGATAGATCACTACAGCTGGGCCTAATTCACACACATCTAAACAACCGCTTTTATTAGCACGTACAATCCCTTTTAACCCATGTTCATTTATTAGTTTTACAAACTTCATTCTTATATCCATACCTCCACATTTAGCACAACTACCACGTTGGTTATCTGAACTCCTCTCATTTACACAGACAAAAATATGTTTATTATACTTTCTCAAGGAATAAGCACTACTTTACCAAGTTGGTTGCTATTTTCAATATGTTTATGTGCGTCAGCTATATTTTCCATTGAAAAAACCTTATCTACAACTGGAACAACTACACCATCTTTAACAAAATTCATTATTCCATTCAAAGCTGAAAGCGTTCCCATTGTAGAGCCTAAAATTGACTGTTGTTTAAAAAAAACATAACGTAAATCAATAGAAACTTTTGGACCCGTAGTTGATCCACAAGTTACTAATCGACCATATCTACTTAATATTTTCATAGAAGTGCTCCATGTTTCAAAGCCTGAATGCTCAAAAACAACATTTACTCCCTTACCTTTCGTATAATCTTTAACTAAAGAAATTATGTCATCTTTATAGTGATTTAAAGTTAAGTCTGCACCAAGCTTCGAAGCATATTTACATTTTTTCTTTGATCCTCCTGTAGCGATGACTTTACAATCATATGCTTTAGCAATTTGCAAACCAAATGAACCAACGCCTGAGCTTGCACCCCAAATAAATACAATATCATCTTTTTTTAACTTTGCACGATTTATAAGCATTTGATAAGAAGTTTGACCTGCAAGAGGAAAAGAAGCTGCAGTTTCAAAACTGATATTCGATGGTTTTTTAATTAAGTTCCTTTGATTTAAGGCTATGAACTCGCAATTAGTCCCATTTGTTGTCTCGCCAAGTATTCCCATTGAATAGCATTGATTTTCTTGTTGATTTAAACAGGACGGACAAGTACCACAAAATATAAGTGGGTTTATAATTACTTCATCACCTAGGTTAAATTTATCTACTCCCTTTCCAATTTCGGCAATTACACCTGCACCATCACTTCCAATAATCATAGGTAAAGATACACCAGGAATACCTTTACGAATCCAAATATCAAGATGATTAATTGCTGCTGCTTTTATTTCAACTAATACTTGATCATCCTTCACCTCCGGCAATGAAACTTCCTCCCAAACTAAAACGTCTTCATTACCATGCCCATGAATTCTAACTGCCTTCATACAATCTTATCCTATTATAAATTAAATAAAGAATTAATCCTTTTTTGAAAAATAATGATAATCCAAACTTAGTTTTCCTGGACCACAAATAAATAATACAAGCATAACAATAAAATACATGATAGCTAATTCGGGAAATTTTCCATCAACTAAATGATTAATAGTAGCAACAAACATAGTACATAATAACAAAAACGCTGCAGGTCGCGTAAACAGACCAATCAACACAAAAACCATTCCTATCGATTCAGATAATGCTGCCATAAAACCAAAAAATACATTCATAAATTCTAATCCAATAAAGTCGGTCAAAGCCGAACCAAGACGGTTCCATTTTTCATACCCAGCTGTAATTTTACTCCATCCATGTTTATAAATCATCATTATGCTAGGAAAAATTCGTAAAATTAATAAAGAATGGGTCAGATATTTATCTATTGGATATAAAAACCTTGCTATAGGTTGTAATTTATTCATCATTTTTACTGATATCTTCATAATCTGCATCTTGAATATCTAAATTTTTGTAAGAGTCTTTTATATTTTGATGATATTGCTCTCTTGATCTTTTAATGCTTATTCGGGATAAAAATCTAACGCATTGAATTACTAAATAAATAAATAGAGCACTTAAAATAAGTTGCATTATATCTAGATACTCGCACTAGGATTAAAAAATTTAGTACCAGACACTGGCTGGCTGATATATTCAATAACTTGGTCAAGATCATCAGCGTTATTAACAAAATCTATATTATTCGTATTTATTATCACTAATGGAGTATCATTATACCGAAAAAAATACTCTGTATAAATCTCATTAAGAGCATTAATATAATCATAAGAAATATTATTCTCGAAATCTCGAGCTCTTTTATCAATATTTTTCATTAAAGTAGAAGTATCTGCTTGAAGGTAAATAATTAAATCAGGATTTATAACATTTCTCTCCATCATAGTAGCTATACTATCATATAAATTCATTTCTTTATCATCAAGGTTTAACGATGCAAACAAACGATCTTTAATAAACATATAATCAGATATAAGAAGATTATGGAACATATCTACCTGGCGGATATCCTGCTGCTGCTGATATCTTTGTAAAAGAAAAAATAATTGAGTTTGAAATGCAAATCGCGCTGGATCATCATAAAACTCAGATAAAAAAGGATTATCCTCAAATTTTTCTAGAATTAATTTTGCGCTCAATCGTTTAGATAATAATTTGGCTAAACTAGTTTTTCCAACACCAATCGGACCTTCAATAGCAATATAATTCAAATTTCTCATGCATTCTTTTCCATAATATGTTTAATTACATTTGTTTTATCAGGACATACGCTCAATAGCTCAGATATCGTTGAACCAATTTTTTCTATTTTGTATTCAGGCATTAATTCATAAAATGGTAATAAAACAAATTTTCTAAACATCAGTTGTGGATGTGGAATAATTAATTCATCCGTTTCAAGGTATGAATTTCCATAACAAAGTATATCAATATCAATTATTCTTGGCTGATTTTTATTTCTTTCTTTTGGTCGACCTAACGATGATTCAATTTGTTTAATTATATCAAGAAACTCAAATGGATTTAAAGATGAATTACAAGATATAATTGTGTTCAAAAATTTGGGCTGATCTGTATTATATAGCGGTTCAGACTCATAAAATGATGCACCTTTAATATTACTTATTTCATGAAACGTTCCTAATGATGTAATGGCTGATGCTAAGTTTTCCTCACGATCACCTAAATTAGACCCCAAACTCAATATTACTAGTTCATGCATAGTCTATTTTCTTCCTTTTCAACTCTATTTCTACACTATCTAATTTTCCATCAATAGGCGCATCTATTTTTCTTACTCGAATAATTAATTTATCAATTTTGTATGCTTTAAATATTGATCTAGATATTGAATCGGCTAATTTTTCTAAAAGAAAATAGCTCTTTGAACCAAATTCTTTCTTTACTAACTCATATACCTCTTCATAATTGATTGTATCTTTAATATTATCAGATTTGGAAGATTTGGAAAGAGCAGTAAATAATTCAAGATCAATCTCAAAGTTAGTTCCTTGTTCTTTTTCAAAATCATAAACTCCATGATATCCATAAAAGTTCATATTTTTTAATCGAATTATGTCCATAAGCTTTTGAATTTACTTTAATGATTTCTGGCTAGTCAATTGATGAAAAAAAAAAGCCTCCCATACGGGAGGCTTTTTTTATAATAAGCATAAGCCTAATTTACATCATTCCGCCCATGCCACCCATACCTGGATCCATTGGAGGCATTGGTGGAGCTTCTTTTTCGGGAACCTCAGTTACTGCAGCTTCTGTAGTAAGAATCATACCTGCAATTGATGTAGCATTCTGGACAGCTACTCTAGCAACTTTTGTAGGATCAATGATTCCAGCTTTTAGCATATTTACATACTCACCATTCCGAGCATCATAACCATAATCATTTTTACCTTCTCTAACCGCTTGTGCAACGATTGCGGCTTCAGCTCCTGCGTTCTCACAAATTTGACGAATCGGTTCTTCTAGAGCTCTACGCATTATATCAACTCCTACACTTTCTTCATCATCTACTTTTACTTTATCTAATGCAGGTACAGAGCGTAATAATGCAACACCACCTCCTGGAATGATACCTTCTTCAACAGCAGCCCGAGTTGCATGTAAAGCATCTTCAACACGCGCTTTCTTTTCTTTCATTTCTACCTCAGTAGCAGCTCCTACGTTTATAACAGCCACACCACCAGATAATTTAGCTAAACGCTCCTGCAGTTTTTCACGATCATAATCGGAACTAGTTTTATCTATTTGTACCTTAATTTCATTAATTCGCGCTTTAATACTATCGGCAGATCCATTGCCACCAACAATAGTAGTATTATCTTTATCAGAAACAACGCGTTTACTAGTTCCTAAATAATCCAATGTTGCATTATCCAACTTATAACCTGCATCTTCAGATATTACAGTTGCGCCAGTAAGTATAGCGATATCTTCTAGCATTGCTTTTCTTCTATCTCCAAATCCCGGAGCTTTAACAGCTAAAACTTTAAAAGTGCCTCTTAATTTATTCACTACTAATGTAGCAAGAGCTTCACCTTCAATATCTTCAGCTATTATAACAACAGATTTACCAGTTTGTACAATCTTCTCTAATAGCGGAAGCAGATCCTTCATGTTGGATATTTTTTTATCATAAATCAATAAATATGCATCATCCATTTCGGCTTCCATATTATCTGAATTTGTAACAAAATAAGGTGACAAATACCCTCTATCAAACTGCATACCTTCAACAGTCTCTAGAAATGTTTCTGCTGTTTTACTCTCTTCAACCGTTATTACGCCATCTTTTCCAACCTTATCCATTGCTTCAGCAATCTTTTCACCAATTTCACGATCATTATTTGCTGAAATTGACCCAACATTTGCAATTTGCTCTGCATCAGGCAAGTCTTTACTCTGCTTCTGCAAGGCCTCAACAACTGCCAAAGCAGCTGCATCAAGACCACGTTTGATAGACATTGGGTTTGCGCCGGCTGTAACGTTTTTTAGTCCTTCAGCTACTAAGGATTGGGCTAAAACTGTAGCAGTAGTAGTCCCATCTCCTGCAACATCAGAAGTTTTAGATGCAACTTCTTTTACCATTTGAGCACCTACATCTTCTAATCTATTTTCCAATTCTACTTCTTTAGCTACAGTCACTCCATCTTTTGTTACAGTAGGTGCGCCAAATTTCTTCTCAATTACTACATTACGACCTTTTGGTCCAAGAGTAACTTTTACAGCATTTGCAAGTTTATCTACACCTGCTTTTAAAGCATTCCTTGCCTCTAAATCATATGATATTTCTTTTGCCATTATTTTCCTCCTTAAAGGATAGCGAGAATATCGCTCTCGCGCATAATTAAATATTCAGTACCTTCGAAGGCGAATTCTGTTCCACTATATTTACCATATAGAATCTTATCACCTTTCTTTACACTCATTGCAACTTCCTTTCCTGAATCATTTACTTTTCCAGGTCCGACTGCAGCGACTGTTCCTTGTTGTGGTTTTTCTTGAGCTGTATCAGGAAGTATAATTCCCCCTGATGACATTTCCTCTGCTGGAGCAGCTTCAACAACCACACGATCTCCTAGAGGTTTTAGTTTAAGAGCCATTTTCTTATCTCTCCTATTTTTATTAATTAGTTATATTAATATTTTATAATATCTGCATTAATAGCAGCGCGGAATTTATATTTCTAAATAGTTTAAATACAAATATTTTTAGCACTCTTTTTAATAGAGTGCTAAAAGATCATTATTTTCCAGTACTTCCAAATCCACCCTTACCTCGTTCAGTTTCAGATAATTCAGGCACTATTTCAAAGCTTATTGGCCCACCATCCATGGATACTAATTGAAAAAATCTTTGCCCTGGATTAACGGTAAAAGGGGTTTTCTTTATATTATCTACTGCAGCCATAATTTCTCCTCTATAACCAGCATCTATTAAACCTATCGAATTACATTGTCTTAATGGTGTTTTAGATATGCTAGATCGAGGCATCAATAAATATGGTTTTCCATCTGTATTCTCACAAACAATATTAGATTTAATTAAGGCAGTTTCACCTGGTTCTATAGTTAACGCATCAATTATAAATAAATCAAGACCTGCATCACCTTGGTGAAAATGCCCATGATTTTTATATAGTTCATCGGCATTTGCAGATAAAGTTTTTATTTTCAAATGCATGATATTAGTTACGAAAAATAATCCAACTTAGAAATAGCCAACCAAAAACAAATGATATACCTCCTAATGGAGTTATCATACCGAACCATTTAATATTACTCAATACTAAAATATATAGAGAACCAGAAAAAATAATTATACCAAAAATAAATAACAGTCCTGGCAACCATAAAAGGTGATGAGAAAAATTAAAACCCAATAATCCAACAATTAGTAATCCCAATGAATGATATGCTTGATATTGAACTCCCTTTTCAAAAGTTTTCATACTTTCCATAGATAAACTATTTTTTAAAGTATGTGCTCCGAAAGCTCCAACTAAAACTGTAAGAGCCATCAATAAAGAACCGGTAACTATAAATATTTTCATTTTGGTGAATTTTGATGAATTAAGGTACGTATAGGAAACGGAATCTCAATCCCCTCTTGATTATATCGCTCGTGCAATCGTCTTATAAATATATCTTTAATATTATGCTGATCACCATATTTCTCAGCTTTAAAATATACCTTAAGGTTAATACTTGAATCACCAAATTCAAAAAAACGAATTACTGGCTCTGAATCTTTATTGCATCCCTCAACATTGCTTGCTACGCTATCTGCAACTTCTTTTGTTACTTTAGCAACTTTTTCAAGGTTACTATCATATGAAACTCCAATCTGTATTCTTACAGAAAAAGATGACTCTCTAGTATCATAATTTTTGATTATAGCACTAGACAACCTTGAGTTTGGTATATTTATAATGTTATTTGTACGTTCTAACATTGTTGTATTACGCCAAGTGATATTTGTTATATAACCTCTTTCTCCAGAATCAAGTTGAGCAAAATCTCCTGGCTGCACTTTTCCACTAAGTAAAATATGTAATCCGCTAAAAACATCACTAAGTGTTTCTTTCAAAGCTAAAGAAATAGCTAACCCACCAACACCAAGAGCCGTTAAAATTGGAGTAATAGCCACATTTAAAGAATCAAGAATTATCATAACACCTATACCCCATACAATTATATATACAAAATTTGTAAACATAGTTGTCGATGGAAAACCTTGACCCTGTTTCTCAGCCCAGAGGTTAAAAAGACCAACTAACATTTTACTTATGGATAAGGTGATGGATAAAATTAATATAATCAGTATAATTGTAGATAAAGATTCTTTAAAAGAATCAAATGATTCAGGTAAAATGATGCTATCCGCAGCAATTGAGAAAGAGATAAGAAAGAACCATAGAATAATATGCGGCTCAAGTGAATTTAGAATTATGTTATCACCACGCCATTTTGTTTTATCGGCTAATGCAGACAAGCGTTTATGGAAATATTTCTTAATTATCCAACCTAATAGAACACCAATAAAAATAACTACTATTGGACTTCCCCAAATAAATATTTGATCAATTATTTTATCTAACATATATAATTTATATTAAGATTATTAGTTCAAATCTACACTCGAATATGGTCCTATAATCACTTCTTTATTATCTCCAGGAAAAAGTATATCAATATTTGGTTGACCAATGGATGTCCAAGTCCTAGATAATACTAATTTACCTTGATCATATACATTTAATGATTGTAAATCAAAATATTCACCCCAATACCACTCGACTCCATGCTTATTATTATTCATAAATGTACACTCATATTTTGGATTTCCATTCGTATGTACATTCGATTTTGTTCTTAATCCAAGAGTATGATTTGTAATATTTACACCTGACTCAGTCCACAATCTCTCATCAATTATTTCATCTTCTCTATAAACTTGAATACGTTTGAATCTTCCATTTTCATAATACTCAAATATGATGACAGGATTTCCATTGTAATAGTATCCTTCTTTCATTGTTGATCCAGATGGACTAAAAACACGCATCAACCCTTGAAGGCTTCCATCTGAAAACATTGTAATACTTGAAATTTGTTGTTCATTATACCATCGTGTAACTAAACCATGAAGTTTATCGTTTAGATAGGCTCCTTCTTCTTCCTTTGCTCCATTCTCATCCCAATATCTAAAAGCGCCTGAACGTTTACCATATTTAAATGTAAGAAGAGACTGCATCTTTCCATCATTATAAAATGTTTTCATTTCACCATGCAACTTATCATTGATATAATACATTAATTTATATACTTGTTTACCATCAAAATAAATAGTACTTAACCCATACAATTGTCCATCATTGTAAACTTTAATTGAATCTTTTTTTCCATTCCTATTAAACCATTTCCATTCCCCAATTCGGTTACCAAGCATATGATTTCCAGACACAAATAATTCACCATTATTATACCAAATTTTGTATTCACCATAATAATTATTATCCATATAGGAAATTAATGAATCTAATCCATTGTCTTCACTATACCATTTCCATATCCCATCCTTTTCATCATTATAATAAGCGCCTTTTATTTTTATCTTCCCTTTATTATTAAATACCTGTATCACACCATTTTTCAACCCATTGTTGTAATTAAGTTCTCTAACTTTAACTTTATTTTTCCACCAAACCCATTCGCCATGCGGAATATCTTTACGATATTCCCCTATAGATACTTTTTGGCCGTCTTTATCATATTCTTTATAGTTACCATGCTTTTTATTATCAACATACTCAATAATTAATTGAGGTTTTCCATTATTAAAATAATCAATATAATCACCATAAAGCGCATCTTGATGAAAGGACCTTACAGAATCAAGGAGACCGTCATCACCATACCAAGTCCACTTTCCAGATAACTGGCCATTAATATAATTCCCTTTAGCATACTTCTTACCCGATTGAAACCAAGAACGATAATTGCCGTTTGGCTCACCTTCTAAAATATCTTGGACATAAAACCTCATGCCATTACGATGATACTTAAGAAATTTAGTAGTAACTGAATCAGACCTCACTCGATTCTTTGTTACTTTGTATTCACGAATAAGTTTCGTTTTACCATTATTATATATATCTAAAACTTGAGTTTTTGGGGCGCAAGTAAATAAAAAGAATGAAAATAAAAAAAATAAAGTATTAACTACTTTTGTCAACATTTAAACGCAAGTAATTATTTCCTTAGCAACCATAAATGGTATCAATATATATAAAATTGTATCTCGAATAAGATAATAAAGAAAAAAAATGATTAAAACGATGGAGCCTTTTTCTTTAAAAAGATGAATAAACCCATTTTTTTTCCGAATATCATTCCATTCACGAATAATTTTCGGATTCAACATTTTCATTTATCCTTCAGTTTGATTTTGTCAAATTTCAAATTCTCGTATTTTTCCCAAATAGTTTCTCCAGAAGCCTGTTGGAAACGAAAAGCAAAAACTAGAGCATCCATAAATGAGTTATTCTGAAATTCTTTATGGCTATAATATTCATCAATCCAACCTATATACTCTATAAGGTCTACTTCCTCAAGTTGATCAAAAATACCAAAAACGGTCTCTGCTTTATTTTCATAGTACCATTGTGTTATTTCTTCATAACCGATTTCTTTTTTTAATGCATCATAAGTTTCATATACTTGAGTCATATAAGAAAATAAATATATCTTTTTTTCTTCCTGACTTAGAGTTGTCCAATAGATAGATATAACATTTCTCTCTTCAAAGTCCCAATCAGTATCCTGTCCAGAGACTATTGTATTAGTAAACAGAAATGAGGCAAAAAGATATATATAAAATAAAATGTTATATTTTTTCATAGTTGAATGTTTGAATTTTACAAATAAAACATATTAAAAACAGTCAAATCTCAGATTAAGAATTATGTGTAATAATTAATTTGATTCAACCCAATCACCATTTGCCTTTATTAGATCTATCAGTGCGTCAACAGCTATATCTGCAGGAATATTTCTTTTAACTACTTCATACCCTTTATATAGAGATATTTGCCCAACGCCTGTGCCAACATAACCATAATCTGCATCTGCCATTTCTCCTGGACCATTTACTATACAACCCATAATTCCAATCTTAACTCCTTTAAGATGATTCGTTCGAGATCTAATCTCACTTGTAACTTTCTGAAGGTTAAATAAAGTTCTACCGCAAGAGGGACAGGAAATATATTCAGTCTTTGAAATTCGTGTCCGGGTTGCTTGTAAAATACCAAAACACTGTTTTGTATTTATATCATTTGCAAAATCAGAAGATAACCAAACACCATCACCAAATCCATCCAGTAATAACGAACCAATATCTATTGAACTATATAGTTGAAACTTATTTTTAGTTATATTTTCATATTCTTTCTTAATTATAACAGGAACTTTCCATTTAATCTTTTCAAGTTCAAAAAATATTCTTCTAAAATCAGCCACCCAATGATCATTATTTGTATTAATTAATAAGATAACAGAATCATCATTTTGTAATTTGGATACATTATTAGAAAAGAATTCATTTGTTGAAATATTAATAAAGTTTATTAATCCTCTTTCTCCTTTATAATTAAAATATTCTTCTAATGCAAATAATGGGAATGATTGCTTATCATTTTCCCAATATTTAACATTTTGAATAACAAATAGGGTACCTGGTAAACTAAAATTTAATTTTTTGTTACCAATATAAATATAATCTACAGCTTGATCTCCTATTACCCATTTATCTAAATTTTTTGAATATTTATATCCAACATCTTGTAAATCTTTAAATAATAATTCATTTCCTTTCGACATATCAACCACCACACGTGGAACATGATCTTTTCCAATATTATTAATTAATGAAGATTTCCTTTTTGAATAACTATACGGTTGGAATGAAGGATCAACAACAGAAGGTATCTTTGCATGCTTACCGCGTTCTTTATAATGATCAATTAATAGTTTTGCTACAGGCAATTCTAATTCAGGCTCTTCAGTTAATGAGACTCTAATAGTATCTCCAATACCATCTTCTAATAAAGCACCTATTCCAACGGCAGATTTTATACGACCATCCTCACCATCACCGGCTTCCGTGACACCTAAGTGCAAAGGATAATTCATGCTTTCTTTTTTCATCATTGCCACAGCTAATCGGTATGCTTGAACCATTACCTGCGTATTGCTTGCTTTCATTGATATTATCAAATCATAATAATCTAATTCTTCACATATACGAACAAATTCTAGTGCGGATTCTACCATTCCTAATGGAGTGTCTCCGTATCTACTCAATATTCTATCGGATAGAGAACCATGATTTGTTCCTATGCGCATAGCAGTATTTTTTTCTTTGCAGACATTAACTAACGGAATAAATCTATCTTTAATCTTATCTAATTCACGCGTATAGGATTCATCATTATATTCGATGATATTAAATTTCTTCTTATCCACATAATTGCCAGGATTAATTCTAACTTTTTCAACAATTTCAGCTGCAATGAGCGCGGCATTAGGAGTAAAATGTATATCTGCTACTAATGGTGTTCTGTATCCACGATTACGGATTTCTTTTTTTATATTTATTAGGTTTTCAGCTTCACGTTTGCTTGGTGCTGTAATGCGAACTAATTCTGATCCTGCTTTAATCATCCGTATTGACTGCTCAACAGTTTTTTTAGTATCCATTGTATCTGTTGTCGTCATTGATTGTATTCGAATAGGATTATTGCCCCCAATACCTATTTTCCCTACAATTACTTCTCTAGTTTTAAACCGGGAATAGTTTGTTAGACTATTACAATAATCTTGTGAAAAAATTGTCATGATCTACGATCCTATTTCCTGAAAGATTTCTTAATATATTGCTCTGCTTCTTTAATTGCATAAGAATAATTATCCAATTGAATACATTTACGGTAATATTCAATTGCAGCGCTCCTTTCTCCAAGAAGATCATGAATTTTACCTTTCAAGAGCATTGCATTGCCTAAAATAATATCCAATTCTGCACCATAATTATTAATGGCAATATCTAAAGAAGATAGAGCTAAAGGATAATCATTATTTAAATAATGATATAAGGCCCACTCATATTTCCGATAAGCTAAATACCAATCTTTATGAATATCAGTTAGATCTGAAAACATTGAATCTAGCATTTGTAATGATTGATACGCATCTGTCATTAAAGAATTATTTAGAAGGCTTTCAGTATAAAGCACTCTATAGTAATAACGTTTAGGAAAGTTTGAAACAAGATCGTGACTAAAAAGAAGAGCAAATTTTGGTTTGGGATTTATCCAAAGATGCATAAATGCAAGAGTTCCTTTAGCTTCAATCCAGGACCATTGACCCTTCTCAGCTGCTTTTAAGATCTTCTTCTCACCCGATACCGTTGATGGATTTAGACCAAACATCCCTGATGCAGCCCAACGGACAAGAGAATTAGACATACCAGAATAATATTCAACTATTCCTAAGGGTAATTGTGCATCTACAATTTCTGGATTATTTTCAGCGACATTTAAAATTATTTTAAATCCTCTATATCCCCATAATAAAGTATTTAACCATTCTTTTCTCCCTAAAGATACTCTAGCTTTTAAGCCAATAGTTGAACCAAGATATAATTTATAATTAGGGTCATCAGGGAATTTATCAATCAATTCATTATAAATTGGAATAACTAGATCAATATCTTTGTTTAACGTATGCCATGTAACATCCAATGGGTCATGAGCTTGACTATGAAGCCATCTTGCAGCTACCCAAGTCAAATGCACTGTAGGATTTTCAGGATAGTCTATTCTCGCATTATTTAATATCGATATAGCTTTTCCAGTATCATAGTTATAAAATGATCTAACAGCTTTCCAAATAACTTCATCACCAGAATATTGTGCGTTTAGAAGACAAACAAGATATAAAAGACTAAAATAAGAAAATTTAGATTTCATCTATGTAAAATAATAGAGATCTACAGAAGTGCAATAAACTAGATTAATATCCAGACTAAGAGCCAAGACGCTTTGATAAAATCAGCCAACCCTTTGCATCATTATCTTCTGGATTAATTTGCAAACTTCTATTCCATGCTGCTTTTGCAAGTTGATACTCATTCATTTTCCAGTAGGTTACCCCCATACCTGTATAAGCATTTGAGTCATTAGGACGTAATTCCAATACTTCTTGAAAAGCAGAAAGAGATTCTTTATACATGGTCTTATCTTGATAGAACCTTCCTAATGTTCTAAAAGCACCTGGTAACCAAGCATATGAGTTAGAGTTTACACTAAGAGCTTTTTCAAAAGAAGTTCTGCCTAACCCTGGTTCACCTAATCGATTATACTCAACAGCTAATATATAATAAGCTTGGGGTAATAAATTTCTAACAAGCGGGTGCTGATTTTGATAATGCAACAAATCTTCCCAAACTGATGCTGCAAGCCCCCATTCTTGTGCATTGAAATAGCTTAAACCTTGCATATATCTTGCATCACGATGATGCGGGTCAAGGTACACTACATCTCCAAAACTTAGAGCTGCATATATATATTTTCCCATATTGTAATACAGATTCGCTAAGCCTAGATGGGACTGCTTATGCTTAGGATCCATTTTTATTGATTTTTGAAAAGAAGCTTTTGCTAGATCTATTTCGCCTAATTCAGTATATGCTGTTGCTTGCAAATAAATAAATCCATTTTGATCAGGATAACTTTCAATTGCTTGATTGGCCATAGAAACAGCTTCATCAAATTTACTCTCATTAATCTTCTCATGTATTAATGTAAGCTTTTTGGCTGGCCCTTCAGGCGCTTTCGAAGCAGTACGCACTAAAACCTGTCTACTCATCTTTAAAGCGGGAGAGCCTTTCTCTTTTACCGCCATAGCATCCAAAGTCCCCTTATGATTAGGGTCTAGATCTAAGGCTTCCTCGTATGATTGTCTTGCTTTTTGATAATCACCTATTTTTTCATATAGAGACCCAAGATAAAAATGAGAATCTGGATTATTGTAATGCCTAGCAACTTGTCTAAGATAAACGTCCTTAGCCTTAGACCAACTGCCATTTACTTCATAATGCAAAGCAAGTTGCCTTTGAATACGTAAATCATCGGGAGCGCTATCTGCAGCTTGTTCAAAGTCAACCGTACTATAAGTTGGTCTAGATTCTAATCTTGCAACCTGTCTCTGTTTACGAGGTGCAATATATTTCATAGCTCTACCCATTTTTCTTCTTGAATCAGTGAGATCATTGTTTAGATCATAAAGCTCACCTGCTAATTGCATTGCGCTTAAAGTTGGCTTCTTAGCCTGAACATTAGAAGTTTCAATTCTAGATCCTTTTTTTAATATTCCATTAATTTTCGAAATATAAGAACTTGTAGTTTTTGTAGGGCTTAACTTATGTGCTTTCTTAAAATCGCCCAATGCTGCCTTATAATTTTTTGCTTTATACCTCTTTTTCGCTCTATTAAGATACTTTTTTGCTTGGGGGCTTGCCTTTGCAGATTTCTTTTTCTTACCTTTGGATTTTTTCTTGGATCTGCTTTTTTTTCTTGATGAAGATTTTTTCTTTTTACTACTTGTTTTTTTTGAAGTTCTTTTCTTTTTAGCAGCTGATTTTGAACTGCTTGAACTTTGCGCATATAATTCTGATGTTTGAAATGGAAGAACTGTAGTAAATAATAATATTGATATTATTACTTTAACAATCCATCTGGTATGTGAATAATGCATGTGGACTATATTTAATTTACATAAATGCAATCAGTCTGTCAGCGAAATAATTATAAAAAAATTATTTTTTTAATGAACCAATTAATTCGTATTCATTAAAATCATCAATCTCAACCTGGTAAATATCGCCTTTTTCTACAAAATCATTAATTCTAACTATCTTATCAATTTCTGGGGCATCATACTGAGTTCTACCTACCGCGATATTATTACTAACTTCATCAACAATTACGTCATAAGACTGACCTACCATAAAACTATTTCTTTCAAAATCTATATTATTCTGAAGATCCATAATTATTGATTTTCTTTCATCCTTTAATTCTCTTGGAATATTATCTTTTAGATCAGCTGCAAGTGTTCCTTCCTCTTCAGAATAAGTAAAAATACCTAAATGGTCAAATTTAATTTCTGAAACAAAGTCTGTTAATTCTAAAAAGTCTTCCTCTTCTTCTCCTGGGTAACCAACAATTATCGTAGTTCGTATACTTATATCAGGAATAGCTTTTCGCAAATTATCAATTTTTCTACGAATGCCCTCTTGGTTTAAGCCTCTCCTCATAGAGCGCAATAAATTATCAGAAGCGTGTTGTATGGGCATATCTATATAATTACAAACTCTATCTGATTTTGCCATAGAATCAATAATTCTTTGATTTAGATGAGCAGGATGTGCATAATGAATTCTTATCCATTCAGGTCCATTATCAATTTTATCCATTTCAGTTATTAAATCACTTAAATATGCTTTTTTATCAAGGTCCCAACCATAAGATGTCGTATCCTGAGCAATAATCATTATTTCTTTTGTACCATTATCAACTAATCGTCCAATTTCAGAAGTTAATTCTGGTATAGTTCGGCTTTTTTGTAAACCCCTCATAATAGGAATACTGCAAAACGAACATCCATTATCACAACCCTCAGCAATTTTCAAATACGCAAAGTGGGAAGGCGTTAGAATAGATCTAAAAAATAAAGGGTCATCTTTTCCATAATCTTTTCCTGTTAGAAAAGAAGCAATTTGCCTATGATCATTTGTACCAAAAAATTGATCTACTTCAGGAATTTCTTTCTTTAAATCATTATGATATCTTTCTGATAAACAACCCATGACGACCAATTGCTCAATTCTTCCTTTCTTCCTTAGTTCTGCAGCTTGAAGTATTGTGTCAACAGACTCCTCTCTTGCTATATCTAAAAACCCGCATGTATTTATTATAATTGTATCTGCATCATCAGGGCTTTCTGTGACATCATATTGTGTATTTTTTAAGCCACCAAGTAGTATTTCAGAATCAACAAGATTCTTCGCACATCCAAGGCTTATCAGGTGCAACGTTTTTCTATCTTTATGCATCTGAAATATTTAATAAAGAATTTATATAGTTACTATAATCAAACTTTTCTAGATCTTCAATATTTTCACCAATGCCAAGGAACTCTATAGGGATATTTAATTCCTTACTTAACCCAAATACGATACCACCTTTTGCTGTGCCATCCATTTTAGTAAGCACAGCAGAGTTAATATCTATATAGCTAAGAAACTCCTTTGCTTGATATAAAGAATTCTGACCTAAAGTAGAATCAATTGTCACTATCGTTCCCAAAGAATAATTTTTAAAATTATCCAAAATTATACGCTTCATTTTTTCTAGTTCAAGCATAAGGTTTTTATTCGTATGGAGCCTTCCTGCTGTATCTATGATTACAATTTGCGACCCTTGGCTACTGGAAGCATTCAAACCATCATAAATAACTGAGGATGGGTCCTTTGCTGATTGATTGCTTATTAACCTAACATCGATTCTATTCGACCAAATTTCTAATTGATCTAGAGCAGCCGCACGATAAGTATCCGCAGCAACTAAAACAACATCATTTTCCATTAATTTATAGTAATACGCAAGCTTTGCCGCTGTAGTTGTTTTGCCTGTTCCATTAACACCAACAATTAGTTTAACAAAAGGTAGAGACTGCTTCTCTACTTTATTAGATTCTAATATTGATAACATATAATCCTTTACATACTGTATATAATTATCCCCTGAGCTAGTTTTAATTAAATTAATTATTTCTAGAGTCGTATCATGGCCAATATCTGCAGAGATTAGGGTGCTTTCTAAATTTTCTAAGGCTTCACTAGAGACTTTATTTTTTTGCAAAATATTAAAAGAATCTGCTATACTTCTTCGTGTTTTTGCTAATGCATTAAATAACTTACTAATCACAATATTATTGAAGGCTTTTATATTCTTGAATAAATGTTATATAATACTTTATCCAACTAATAATTAATAGATAAGAAGCAATAATAAGACATAAAAAAGGTAAATAAGGGATTGTTTCAATTTTAAAAATAAAAAAAAATATTCCCATAGTGGTAATACCTGCTCCCCACTTACCCCACCAATTTGAATGAAGAACAAAATTAGTATGATTTAATAAATATATAGCTGGTAATGCTATAGATACGTATCTAAATATGTAAAAAATAAAAAACCAAGTAGGGAATCTTCCCTCATAAACCATAAAAGCAGTAACAGCAAGTATAACAATAAAGTCAGATATCGGATCTAACCACTGACCAAAATGAGTAACATTGTGAGATTTTCTTGCTACCCATCCATCTAATGCATCAGATAATATTGCAATCACTATAAGCCAAAAAGTGAAGTTTAGATACTGTTCATCTTGAAGGGTATAAATTATAGGAATCGCTAGTAATGCACGTAAGAGACTAATGAAATTTGCTAAAGTTAGTATTCTTGATGGATCAGTTATCTTAGATTTTAAATTCTTTTCATTCATTGAATAATATATTTCTATTTTAATATTTATTAGTGAAAGTCAGTCACGAATAATACCTCTTACAACCCTTGTTGCCGCACCAATATTATTATGTATAACATCTGTAGCTGCTTCACTAGCCTTTAATAATAGTTTTTTATCGTTAATTAATTTATTTAAAATATTATAAAATTCCTTATTGTTGTTAATGGACCATCCTCCCTCAGAATCTATCAATTCTATTGCTTCCTGAAAATTATCATATTGTGGACCAAAAATAACTGGTAATCTTGCAATTGCAGGTTCCATTACATTATGGATTCCAGTAGAGAACCCTCCCCCAATATATGCAATTATACCATCCCAATATATTTTAGATAACACACCAATAGTATCAACAATAATTATTCTTGCATGATTTATAACAGATCCATTTCCTTCACTATATAATGCAACTGAATGACCTTTATTTAAGAAATAATCATAAACTGAGTTTATATTTTTAGATGATGGTTCATGAGGAACCCATATAACGGATAGATCGCTGTTATCATTTACTATATTCATCAAACCATCTATTATATTATTCTTATCTTCATTATGCATGCTCCCTAAGATGATACATTTTTTTCTCTTTAATATATTTTTTGTGTGTTTGATAGAATATTGATCTAAAGCCTTATTTACTTGATCATATCTAGGATTACCTAAAACTTGAGTTATTACCTTATTAGGTTTACTTATAATTAATTGAAGTTTTTCATCATCATTTTTTGTTATTGTATAAATTGAATAAAAATTGTTATAAACATGCCGATAGAAACCTTTTACTAAAGGCATTAATTTCTTTGTTTTTCTTTTAAACTTGGCTGCAAATAATACAGTTGGGATATTCAATGCTTTAGCCTTCCAAATCAAATTCGGCCAAATATCATATGCTGCAAAAATTAGCTTCTTTGGCTTTATAGTTTTGAGAGCTTTTCTGACTGGCCAAGGTAAATCAAATGGTAAATAAATTTTGCAATCAATTATCTTATTATCTGTATTATTATATCCAGAAGGTGAAAAAAAACTAACAATTATTTTTATATGAGGCTCTATCTCTTTCATTCCTTCTAATACTGGTTTTGTCTGAAGAAATTCTCCATGCGAAGAAACATGGAACCAATATATTGTATGATTATTTCCTTTTAGTGAACTGATAAAATCATCTAATTGCCTATTAGTATTAAATCGACCAAAAAAACCTTCTCTTATTTTCTTATTAAAAAAAACACCTATTATTCCAATGAGAACCATAATAGGTAATAAGAAAAAATTATAAATGAAATACCATAAGTATTTCATCAATTCAACATCCTTTTAACAGTATTAATTACATTAGAACTAGAAATTTGATTCATACAATATTGCTGTGATCTAAAGCAAGGACTTTGCCCATTTTGGCTACAAGGTCTACACCAAATATCCTTTTCTATAGTGAATGATTTTTCAAGCATAACACCTCCACCCATTTGAATACTAGTTGGTCCAATAATCATTACAACAGGCACGCCGACTGCCTCAGATGCATGCATCAATCCAGTATCACTACCAATGGTTAATTTTGCACAGGAAATCAGGGTAATAGATTGTCTTAAAGTTAATTTTCCATGAAGATCAATTACATTCCTGTTAATTTTACTGATTGAATTGCAAATATCATCATTATCGCCACCCAGCATAATAACTTTATATTTTAAATGATTAATGATATAATCTATTACTTCACTATACCTTTTTGATATCCAAGTTTTTTGCTTCCATTTAGCTCCAGGTATTATAGTTACGAAAGTTCCATTCACATCATACCGATCAAGCAACATTTTTATTTCACGCTGTTCACTATCTTTAATTACTAATTTGTTCTTAGGTATTTCATATTGATGATTAAATATTGTATCTAAGCATTGATGATAAAGCCATCTCTGTGTAAAATTATCTTCAAAATCATCTTTTTTAAATTCTATCAGTTTAAACCTCTTCCACCTTGGCTTTTTATAAATAATTTTCTTACTACCTTTAATATGCTTCAGAATGATTTTAGATCGAATAACATTATGAAGATCAATTATCAAGTCATATTTTCGTAGAGAAATTTTCTTTCCTATACTTTTTAGCTGACTATAACTATAACTTCTAGAAATTTTTATAATACGATTTACGAATGGATGGTCAATCAATATTTCAGCATATTCATCTAATGTGATAATATCTAATCTAGCATCAGGAAATTGATCTTTTAAAGTTTGTAACGGTGAGGTTAATTGTACAATGTCACCTATGGAGCTAAACCGGAACACCAAAATGGTCCGTAATTTTTCCATGCTAAATATTTCTTTTGGAATTAAATGCTACCAAGTCAATTAATGATTGTTTGTAAACTGATTGAGGATAGTCGCTTATAGCTTCAATAGCATGATTGCTAAATTCATCTATCTTATTTTTGGCGTATTCAAATCCACCAGAATAATCAACTAACTGAGTTAATCTGCGAATATCATCTTTTGATTTATTCTTAATATTTAAAATCTTTTTTACCAATCTCGATTCCGGTTTTTTTAGATTAGAATAGGAATATATTAAGGGCAAAGTTATAATATTCTTTTTTACATCAGCGCCAATATTCTTTCCCGTTTTAGATTCTACACCCAGCATATCAAACAAATCATCTTTGATTTGAAAAGCCATTCCTAACTTTTCACCATAAAGACGCATCTTGTTTCGATCATTACTTTCTTTAGATGATGTAATTGCACCTAATTCACACGAAGTTGAAATAAGGCTTGCTGTTTTTTTATTAATCATATCATAATAAACTTTTTCCGTCATAGATCTAGTTAAACTCTTTTCTATCTGCAATATTTCTCCTGAACTTAACTTCTCTGCTGTTTGGGAAATTAAATCAAGCGCTTCAAAATCTTTTATACCTACTAAGTTTATGAGTGCTTTACTAAGAATGAAATCACCCATTAATACAGCTACCTTATTCTTCCAAATTCTATTAATTGATGGAAATCCTCTTCTAGTAGTAGCATCATCAACAACATCATCATGTATCAATGTGGCAATATGCAATAATTCAATCATAGCTGCAGATCTATAACTATTTAAACATGGCTCTCCACAAACTCTTGCTGATAGAATAGTTAAAACAGGCCTTATATGTTTACCTTTATGTCTTAAAATATATTTACCTACAGTATTTACTAGTCTAACCTCAGACTTAAGAGCATCACGAAGCTCAGACTCAAATAACTTAATATCTTCAAAAATTGGATAGGTGATCTGTTTTAATGTTTTTAAATCGTTATTCATCTTTATTGATTTTATTTATTTAACTTATCTTTTTTAACCATCCAAGATACACCAATACTAATCTCATACAATACAGCAAGTGGGATTGACATAAAAATTAAACTAATAGGGTCAGGAGGCGTAATAAATGCAGAAAGTATTAAAATAAAAACTATCGCATGCCTACGGTAATGACGCATAAAAGCAGGTGTTAAAATCCCCATACTACTCAATATAAATACAATTATTGGTAATTCGAAAATTACTCCACTACCTAACAACAACATTGTAATGAAACTAAAATAATAGTTTATTGAAAAATTATTATTCACTTCTACCATACCCATTGAAGTAAAAAAGTTCAATGAATATGGAATTAATACTACAAAAGCAAATACAACTCCAATTAAGAAAGCAAAATAGCTAAAAAATACTAATGGAAACATGATTCTTTTTTCATTATTATGGAGACCAGGGCCTATAAATTTTGTAAGTTGATAAGTTAAAACTGGTATCGCTAATATAACCCCACCTAATAATGCAACACCCCACTTAATCATAAACATACCTTGAACTTTCAAGACTTGTAAGTCTGGAGGGTTTGACAAATCTTTTATGGGCGAAATGAGAAACTGCAAAATTTCATCTATAAATAAAAAAGACACTGCCCCACCCGCAAGTACAGTAATAATGCTCTTTATTAACCTCCAACGAAGTTCTTCAAGGTGTTCAAGAAATGACATTTGGCTAGATTCGTATGTATTCATAAATCAATGGCTTCAATAATCTCTTTCGCTGCAATCATTGGAGATTTATTTAAATTTTTTAATGATTTGGTTGCTTGATTTAATTTCTCTTTTTTATTACTGGTCCAAAACTCGTGTAATAGATTATCTTTTATTATATTTTTAACACGCACTTTATAACGATCTATTTTTCTTTGTAAAAGGCTTCCATCATCTTCTAATTCTATAAACTTGTTTATTATTCCATTAAACAATTCCTCTATCCCTTTACCTTCTTTTGCTATTGTATTAAAGACGGGTCTATTTGTTTTTTTATTTATATTAATTATAGACTTTAATTTTTCTGTTAATTGTTCTGAACCTTTTCTATCAGACTTATTAACAACAAATATATCACCTATTTCTATTAATCCCGCTTTCATCAGTTGAACTTCATCTCCTGCTTCAGGGACTAATACGATTATTGATAAGTCAGCTACATTTGCTATCTCATATTCCCCCTGCCCAACACCTACAGTTTCAAAAATAATCACATCCTTTTCTGCAATCGCTAATATATCTCCTATATCTTGGGCCTTTCTTGATAAACCTCCAAGATGACCCTGCGTACTCATACTACGAATAAAGACATTTTCATCATTATGATATTGATTCATTCTAACTCTATCTCCCAGCAAAGAACCGCCGGAAAATGGACTTGTTGGATCTATAGCTATTACACCTACCTTTTGATCACTATTTATATAATGTTTAATAAGCTCATTTGTTATAGAACTTTTTCCTGCACCAGGAGGACCAGTTATACCAATACGTATAGCTTGGTTGGTTTTTTTGAATAACGCATCTAATGTGTTATTATTAATTGTATCATCGTTTTCTACTTTTGTTATTAAACGAGATAAATTACGTTGATTGTTAGCTTCTAAATTTTGGATTACAACTTTATCCATTACATATTAAAAGCTTTAAATATTATGATTATTTTATGAAAAAGTTTTAGAAAACTGACTGAAATTATAAATAACTAACTTACGTCCCTTACGAGACAAAAGCCCTTTCTCTTCAAGGAGCTTAAAAGTTCGAGATACTGTCTCTCTAGAAGTTCCAGCCATATTCGCTATATCTTGTTGAAAAGGTAAATTATTTATTTTAACACTTCCTTGCTTTATTGTACCCAATTCTTCCGCGAGTCGAATTAATGTAATTCCAATACGTTGTTCAACATCACTCAGCGATAAGCTTTCTATTTGTTGATCACTTTTACGCAAACGATGAGTAAGTTCTTCTAATAGACATATTGATATCTTTGGGTACTGCTCAAGAATATCTAAAAATTCATTCCTAGCAAGTGTTAAAACTTCCGAAGCTTCCAATGCAACTACATTTGCAGATCTTCCATCGCCATCTAATAAAGACATTTCACCAAAAAAGTCAGCTTCACCTAACATCGCTAGAATCACTTCTCTGCCATCATCGCTAAGCCGAGTAATTTTAACGCTGCCTTCTGCAATCACAAAGAATGTTTGGCCCAAATCATCTTCCAATAGAATCATCTGATTTTTAGTAAATTTTCTATGAGTCATTCTATCAGATATTTTATTCAAATCTGACTTAGATAAATCAGAGAAAATCGGGACTGACTCCAACAAGGATAATTTATCCATATAGAAAGATACGTTTTCTTAAGGATAATTCAAAATTTTGGATTGAAAAACTTAGTTAAAAGAAATTGACTCCTATCTTGTTTCAAAATAAGTTCCCGATCAAGTTTTAATAATTAAATAAAAACTATAGGTAATAATAGATAATTATGGATAGACACCCACAACAGATAAAACGTGAGCGTCAAGATAAAAAACGTCGTTTAAATAATGTTGCTCTTATTTCAAAATTAAAAACTTCTATAAAAAAAGTACTTTCTATGAGCGATCAAAAAGAAGCAGAAACTTTATATAGAGATACTGTTAAACAGATTGATAAAGCTGCTAGTAAAGGTCTAATTAAAAAGAATACTGCATCCAGACGAAAATCACGGATTACTCGTCATTTAAATTCAATATCAAAATAAACTATTTCTAATTTGCAATATTATCTGATGAATAACATATTTTATTCATCAGAAATTTGGTAATTAGGAGCTTCTTTAATAACCTTAACTTCATGAGGATGCCCTTCTTTTACCCCTGCGCTTGTTATTTGAATAAAATTACTATTCTTACTAAAATTTTCAATTGTATCTGCTCCACAATAACCCATTGAAGCCCTTAAACCTCCAGTTAATTGGTGAATCGTATTCCGAACAGGACCCCTATATGGGACCATACCTTCTATTCCTTCAGGAACCAATTTTGTTGATTCAGCACCTTCTTGGAAATATCGATCTCCGCTTCCTTCTTTCATTGCTCCAAGTGAACCCATACCGCGATAAGATTTATATTGTCTACCCTCAAATAAAATAGCTTCACCAGGACTTTCATCCATCCCAGCAAGTAAGCTTCCTAGCATTACGGAGCTGGCTCCAGCAGCTATTGATTTTGCTACATCACCACTATATCGTATCCCACCATCAGCAATAATGGGAGTATTATTCTTTTCAGCTTCTTCTGCACAATCCATAATTGCAGATAGTTGTGGTACACCAACACCAGCAACCACTCTAGTTGTACAACTTGCTCCAGCACCTATTCCTATCTTAGGACAGTCAACGCCTACATCTATTAAAGATTTTACTCCTTCTATAGTTGCTACATTTCCAGCTATGAGAGCCATCGAGCCTGTATTTGTCTTTAATTTTTCAATTAATTTTAATACACCAGAGGAATGACCATGTGCAGTATCAACTACTAATGCATCTAAACCCGTATCCTGTAATGCCTGCGCACGTTCAATAGCTTCTTCATTAACCCCTATCGCCGCAGCAACTCTTAAACGCCCATTTTCATCTTTACATGCATGTGGAAATTGCTCTTTCTTCTGAATGTCTTTTACAGTTATTAGACCAGCAAGAGAGCCATCATTATCAACTACTAATAGTTTTTCTATACGATGCTCTTGTAGTATTTCTTTTGCTTTATCCAGAGTTGTCCCTACAGGTACAGTTACTAAATTATCTGTAGTCATGCGATCGCTTACCTTAAGATCTAAATTTGTCTCAAAACGAATATCTCTATTAGTAATAATGCCAATTAATTTTCCATCTTTAACAACAGGTAATCCGCTAATATGATAATAATCCATCATTTCTTTCGCTTTTCGTATAGTTTTACTTGGATCCATTATCAAAGGATTCATTATCATACCGCTTTCAGATCTTTTTACTTTATCAACCATAGCAACCTGATCAGATATAGAGAGATTTTTATGAATAACTCCCATACCACCTTCCCTTGCTAGGGCAACAGCCATTTCACTTTCTGTAACAGTATCCATTGCAGCACTTATTAAAGGAACATTTATTTTTAGATTATTAGTAATCTTGGAAGTGAGATCTACATCTCTAGGTAAGACCTGAGAAGATTGAGGAACGAGGAGAACATCATCAAAAGTATATTTATAAATGAATGGGGGGTTATTGGGCATAATTAATCTATACTATAATTTTTAACACATTTTATAATCTGATTAGATTTAATAAGATCATTTACCAATTTAATATCAGAGTGTAATGGTCTATCAGTTTTTGAATAGTGTAGATGTTTCTTCATTAATTTTAATACAGGTAAAAAGGCATTAGCCATTTTTAAAGGGGCATGAAATAACTCATTAATTGTCGTAGAAGCAAGTAATTCGATGGATAAAATATTCCTCACATTATCGATTGTACGAAGACATTTTCTGCCAGCCCAAGGAGCCATACTAACAAAATCTTCTTGACCGCCTGACGTAGATATGCTATCAACACTTGCTGGATGTGTTAACACTTTATTTTCAGATACAAGGCTCGCAGCAGTTACATGCGCTGTCATAAATCCTGACTCTAAACCCGGGTTTGAGGCAATAAATGGAGGGACACTATCACCAACTCCCTTCATAAAATAATGAATCCTTCTTTCCGAAATAGAACCAATCTCAGATACAGCTATTGCTAAATTATCCATTGCTTGTGCAATAGATTCTGCATGAAAGTGTCCTGAATTAAGTATTTTTTTATTTGGCATAATTAATGGATTATCACTAACACTATTAGCTTCATTCTCCACAATTTCTTTAACGAATTTATAATTCTCCCTACTTATACCATGTACTTGAGGAATACAACGGAAACTATAGGGGTCTTGCATCCTATCGCAATTTTTATGTGATAAAACAATTTCACTCTTTTCAAGTAGATTCCAAATATTTGAAGCAACAATTCTTTGACCAGAATGATTCTTTAATTTATGAATCTCTGATCTGAACACACTTCTAGAAGACAGTGATGACTCAACAGATATAGCGCCTGACAAATCAGCAACTTTCAAAATGTTTTCAGCCTCGAGACAAGCTTTAATAGCAATAGCAGTTGAAACTTGGGTGCCATTGATTAAACTTAGACCCTCTTTAGGCTCTAGAATAATTGGCTCAAGCCCAACTTCTTTCATAGCTAACATAGCAGGCATAATACGGTCTTGAAAGTTGACCAATCCCTCACCAATTAAAGGTAGTGCCATGTGAGCAAGTGGCGCAAGATCCCCACTTGCACCTACTGATCCTTGTCTAGGAATAACAGGTAAAATGTCATGGTTTAATAGATCTTTGAGCAGCTGAACTAATTCCAACCTCACTCCACTAACACCTTTAGACCAGTTTAATAATTTTAATAACATTATTACTCGTGTCACACCGGAATCAAATGACTTACCCACTCCTGCTGCATGAGATCTTATAAGGTTCAACTGTAACTTCTTCTGATCATTATGATCAATAGCGATTGAGCTTAAATCTCCAAATCCAGTTGTAACGCCATATATTTTTTTACCATTATTTAATAACTCTAAAAATATTTTATGAGATTTTTGTATTGATTTTCTAGAATCAGAATCTAATCGAACTTTTATTGGTCCATTTAGGCAGGGTGCAAAATAATCTAACGAACAGTTATTGCTTGTAATAGATAAGGCTGACATAAATTAATTTAACTTTACAAACCTATGCCAATCAATACTAAGGCATGATTATATACGAATCTCATTAATAGTTGAAAATGGCAACATTTCCGATGGTATTGCATCACTAAATGATTCTCCATATCGTTTTTTTGCTACTCTTTCATCCATAACAATGAACACCCCATTATCTTGAGTTGTTCGAATTAGTCTTCCAAAACCCTGACGAAACTTTATAACACTTTCAGGAACATTAAATTCAAGAAATGGGTTTCTATTTTGATTCTCAAGGAAATCGCTAAATGCTTTTGTGGTTGGTTCACTAGGAACAGCAAATGGAAGTTTAGCTAGAATTAGAATTTCTAATAATTCTCCAGGCAAATCGATTCCTTCCCAAAAAGTATTGGTACCAAGGACAATTCCATTCTTTGTTGCATGCATTCCTTTAATAATAGAATGCCGCGAACTTCCTCTTATTTGCGCAAAAATTGGTATATCTTTACTATCTGGTTTCTTTCGAAGTTCTTGATATGCATTAGTTAATGCAAACTTTGATGTAAATAATACTAGAATCCTTTTATTATATCTTTTATGTAACTCATAAATAATGTTTGCATGTAAAACAGGATCTTGTCCATTCCTGCCAACATATTGAAAATAAGAAACTTGATCTTCATAGTAAAATGGACTTTGAAACACCCCTGATACAACATTTTCAGCACCCAAATAGTTTAGTCCTGTCCTAGTAAAATAATAATTGAATGAATCATCTACTCGTAATGTGGCAGATGTCAAAATGCAATAGTCAACCTTATTAAAAAACTCTTTAACCAAATTTTTAGATATATCTATTGGAGATCCGTAAAGCGTTAATTCTAAATCTTCCTCATTGCGATATGCACCTTCTTGCCAATATACCCAATCAGGGTTTTGATCTTGAGTTAAATCATCAATTAATTCTAGAATAATATTTAAACTATCTACATGACTTTCAACTTGAGTTAATATTTCAGAAAACTCATTATTTGTTTCATCTATACTCTTAATTTGTATATTTAAACTTCTTAAAATCTCTAATATAGAATGAATATCAGATTTTAATAAATAGAACTCATTATTAAATATTCCATATTCTTCTTTTAAATCATAAATAATGTATTTTTCTGCATATTTTGAAGAAGGATTAAACCTGCTATTAACATTGAAAACAATTTCATGAAATAAAGTATTTGTTTTTAGTTTACAACTTTTAATTGATTCGTGTAGATCAATGACTAAATCTGATAATGATTTTTTCTTACTTGAAACATAATCCAATTGCTTTTTCCAATAGGTAGCAGATTTATTCACTGGATCTATTCTTTCAATAGCAGATATTATTGGTTTTGCATTAATAGATTTCTGTAATTGATTGTACGCTGTATCAACTAGGTTGTGAGCTTCATCAATAATTATTGTATCATGTTCAGGTAAAATCCCTTCCGATTCAATTTCAGCAAATAATAAAGCATGATTAATTACAAGTAATTCTGTGTCTTGCGCTGCTCGTCTTATCTTTCCAAAATAACAGCCATCATTCTGTCCGCATATTGCTGTTGTACAATATCCTTTATCTGATTTAATCAAGGAAGGTGTCTTATTAGGCCTTGAGTTCCAAAATCCAGAACATTCCGATAAATCTCCAGTTTTTGTAAATGACAACCAAATAATTAAAGGAAGAATACTTTCAATATCTTTTGAAGACAGAATTTTATTCTTTTCATTAATTAACCAGTTTAATCGAGTTTTACATATATAATTACTTCTACCTTTTAATAAAGCAGCATTTATATTTATTCCTAACGCATTAGATAAAATAGGTAAATCTTTATAAAATAACTGATCTTGTAAATTTTTAGTATGACAAGAAATTAAAACACATTTTCGTCTTTGTTTTGACTGCTCAATTGCAGGAAATAAATAACCAATAGACTTGCCCAAACCTGTGCCGGCTTCTAGAACCCCAATATTCTTTTGACCATTTATTATCTTTTGTATTTTAGAACTGTATTTTTCTTGATTATGTCTGTATTCATAATTTTTAATTAAATCTGATAATAAACCTTTGTCCTTAAAAACATCATTTACACTTATTGCACTAATATCATTGATTCCTTTATTATTATAAACATTATTATAACTAGTTTTTTCTATATTTGATTTAGTTATACCTGAATTAATATTTCCCAAAACTTTTAATTCTTCAGCAAGATGAAAGAATAAATCATTATTTGATGCATTGATTGATGATGTTATATCCAAAATCTTTGATATTATTTCTAATGGATAACTAGCTGCTTCATGTACTAATTCCTGAAATATCATTCCACAATTCTCAGTATCTTTTTCTGCGCGATGAGAACCATCAGATGACAATCCAAAATATTCTGATATACTGCCTAGGTTATGAACTGGGTGAAAAAATAGAAATGTTCGTGACATCTGCAGAGTGTCAAATAATAAATTATTTTTTTTCGTTTTATCATACCTCTTACAGAGCGCATCTAAAAAACTCTTATCAAAAGAAATATTATGAGCAACCAATGGTAAATCAGATAGAAATTCAAGAAAATCATCTAAGATATCTAATTCAATCGGTTCCTTTTTTACCATTTTATCTGATATACCAGTAATATCTGTAATAAATGGATCAATTGGTCTTTGAGGATTAACTAAGGTAACAAATCGATCAACAGGATCCCCATCAATAAATTTAATAGCTGCTATTTCTATAATTCTATCATCATCTGAACTAAGTCCAGTAGTCTCAAAATCAAATGCGATATATTCAGAAAGGCCTAATTGATTAAGTAGTTTTTTTATTTCCATATATATTTAAGAGAATAGAATCTTATAGTAAAATAAAGGATTGGTTAAGTCACCTCTAGCTACTTCATTTGCAAGCATACCACCAATTACATCTTTTAAGTTTTCATTTCTTGAAGCCCTATTTATAACAAAATTCAATAGAAATTTTGATCTAGCAAGTTTTTGAAGATTCGTACTTATTTTTAATTCTGGTCCAATTTCCTCCCATAACATTTTATCATATGCTGATAAGCTACTTTCACTTATATCATCTGCATCAATCGCTTCTTTTAGTGCTTTTATTGCATATTTCGCTGATAACATCGCATTTCCAATCCCTTCGCCAGTAAATGGATCAATTAACCCGGCAGCATCACCTAATAGCATAAAACCATTCCCATGGTTTTTTCTATGAATACTTCCCATGGGTAGATTCCAACCTCTAGGTTTCTCTAAGGGTCTTGCATTTCTAAATCTTTCTTTAAAATAATTTAACTGAGTTACTACATCAAGTAATTCGATTAAATCTTTTTTATTCTTTTTAATATATTTTTTTGATAAACCTAAACCAATATTTGCTATACCATCTCCTGCTGGAAATATCCAAAAATATCCAGGATTAATCTCCTTAACAAAATGCAATTCAATCTGATCGGTCAACCCTTCTACATCTTTAAAATAACAGCGTATCCCTAAGGCAGTATGTTTCATATCCATTTTATATAAATTTAATTTTTTTGCAACGATTGAATTAAATCCGTCACAACCAAATACAACGGATGATAATATATCTTGCATCTCTCCTTTTTGATTTAGCCCTTTTACTCCTACAACAGAATGATTATCAATAAGTATATCTTGAACATTAAAACCTTCTAAGACATCTACAACTTCCTTAGCTTTATTAAACAAAAAATAATCAAAAGTTTTTCTAGGGATTACATACCCTTCTCTTATATGTCTATCATTCAAGGATTTTGACAGGTCTATTTCACAAATTTTATTTTTTGGACTACCAAACATTATTCGATTTATTGTTGATCCATCTAATAGTTTAATATCGTTTAAAATATCTAGATCCTTCAAAATATCAACAGCTTTACCAGATAAAGCATCTCCACAAATCTTATCCCTTGGCCAAATCGATTTATCAACAAGAATTGCTTTTAAACCTAATCGGTTTGCATAAAGGGCAGCAGTTGCTCCTGCGGGACCTCCACCAATAATTGCAACATCATATCTTTTATCAAAAGACATATAAATAAATATGAAAATATTGATTAAAAAAATAAAAAAGAAATCGGTTTTTATTCGATGTCAACGGCGAATGTTGGAAAAACAATGTTAAAACGGAAATAATGATAAATTCTTAAAATAAAGAATAAAGACCATAATGGAATCAAGAACCATGGATATCGGATAGAAAGAAAAACTGCTGGGATAAATAAACCATACATTCTAGCGCGTTGCAAATGTCTAATATGAATAGGCATTATAATTGAAACAATTAAGAATGGAAGATATACAGTTGAAATTGTACTTATGATAGGATCATCAAGGCTATATCCCAATAGAGAACTAATTACCGTTAAAATACTAGCAATAAATAAATTTAATAGTCTATTATTTTTGTTTGAAATAGATAATGAATGATCATCATTTGATTTTAAGTGAATAGAGAAAACGAACAATATTCCAAAATAATACGTTAGATAGGGTAGGTAATTAAATACATAAATATGCATATTTTGACTCATGGAACCAAGACCTAGACAACTGATACCTAGAATAAAAAAATATATCACTGATTGTGGACCATTAATCATTTTTGGTATTTTAGAGTTATTTGAAGTTATCACCGTCCAAATTGTCACAATGATTAACACTAAATAAATAAAAATAGTACCTGAACTCCAATCCCAAAAAATATATCTGTCTTCATTTCCTTTTACAATATTAAAACCGCTTAAAACCATACACCACATTCCAAACCAACGCAAAGGATTCCAATTCATGAAATAATCAAATTGCTTGGATTTATTTGATAGTTCTTTATATAAATTACTATCAGGTTTTATTATTCTATTAATTAACATTAATAATTTTAACCTATAATTGGTGATCCAAAAAGTTTCTCAACTATTTCATTTAAAATAATAAATGCTATTACTAAAGCACCAATACTTAAAAGGATAGTAACCAATTGAGTAGATATTTTTTTAGAGTTCATACCTACATAAACTTCACGTAAAAATTCTTCAACAGTCCAAGTTTTTAAAATAAATATTGCCATTAACATACCTCCAATAGGTAACATGTACTTTGAAGATAAATAATCCATAAAGTCAAAGAATGACATATCTAGAAACCAAGTAATATTCAGATTATCTCCCAATGACAAAGAACAAAAAACCCCAACAATAGTAATAGTTCCACCAAAGACTATGGTTGCTCGGGAACGACTCCACCCTTTCTGATCAATAAAATAAGCTGTAACAACTTCCAATATTGATATTGCTGATGTTAACGCAGCCATAAATAAAATTAAGAAAAATAATGTGCCCCAAATCTGTCCACCTGGCATTTCAGGAAACACAGAAGGTAAAACGACAAAAATAAGGCCTGCTCCTTCAGCAGGATCAGCGCCTAAAGCAAAAACAGTTGAAAATATTGCTACACCAGCAATTAGAGCTATTAAAGTATCCAAACCAATTACCCATAATGCAGAGCTTAAAAGGTTTTCATTCTTTTTCAAATAACTGCCATATGTTATCATAGTACCCATACCAAGACTAAGAGTAAAAAAGGAATGCCCAAGAGCTAAAACAATTGCAGATGCAGAAAGATCTCCAAATTTAGGTTTAAACAAAAAAGTTAAACCAGATAATCCATTTGGAAGTGATAGACCTCTTATTGCTAAAACTATAAGAATAATAATAATGGTTGGCATCATGATCTTGGACCATTTTTCAATGCCGCCTTTAACTCCATTAACTATTACATATATACAAATAAACATAAATAATAGTTGCCAAAAAAGAGGTGACCATGTACTAGTAATAAAAGTATTAAATAACTGACTGGAAGCTTCTGGATTACCTGACAACAAAAGAAAATCACCTTTCATAGAGAGAAAGGCATAATTCATTATCCAACCACCCACAACACCATAAAAAGACAATATTACATATGCTGATGCAACTCCTAGGAATCCAACCCATTTCCATAAAGATTTGGGTGCTACAGTCAAATAAGCACCAACTGGACTTAACTGTGTTTTTCTACCTAAAGCAAATTCCCCGATAACAATTGAGAGGCCAACAACAAAGATACATATAAGATATATTAGAGTAAATGCTGCGCCTCCATTCTGTCCAGCCATATGTGGATATTTCCAGATATTTCCTATACCAACTGCAGAACCTGAAGCGGCTAATATAAAGCCTAATTTTGTTCCCCACTTTTCTCTAGGTGTGCTCATTTATTTTCTTTCCTTTTTATTGATAATTCATCTAAATATATATCTTCACTCATAATATCATCAAATGGATGCAAATGTGCATCAACTACTGCATCTATTAACCCATAAATATATATAAAACCTATCCACCAAACATATTTGTTTCGTTTTTCCAGATAACGATATTTTGGAAGAGGATATTTTAAATTATTCTGTTCATCATAATTCTTATAAAGGTCTGCACTAGAATACCAATTAATTATTGAATATAACTCCATAGAAATAATTAGACCTGCCTTTAATTTTTTTCCATTATATAACTGTCCTCCCCCAGGAAATACTAAAGCAGATAGCGCTGCCTTTTTCGGTGATTTAATGAAAGACAGACTATCCCCTTCTTGAGTCTGACAAAATAATAAAGATAAAAACCAACTAAAAATAAATAAAGATCTAAAAAATAAAACTATCAAAATGCTGCTATACAATCAATCTCTATATCTGCACCTGCAGGTAATGAAGAAACTTCAATTAATGAACGAGCAGGCGCATCACTATCTTTAATAAATTCATTAAATACTTCATTTACTTCAGTATAATTTGATATATCCGTAAGAAAAACAGAGAATTTTGTTACGTGTGAAAAATTTGTTTCAGCCTCTTCTAATATAGATTTTAAGTTATTCATAACTCTTCTAACTCGTTCTTTAAAACTCCCATCTATTAAGTTACCAGTATTGGGATCAATAGGGACTTGTCCAGAGGTAAATACAAAACCATTCCTTATAACAGCTTGATTATAAGCGCCAATTGGTTTAGGTGCTTTTGAAGTATTAATTATTTGATTTTTCATATATTTCCCTAATTATTTAATACCATACAGGCTAAACCAATATCTGGATTTAAGACCCTTTTTCCTTTTGTATTGATTTTATTTAAAACAAACTCACCAACTGCTGCTACAGTAGCTTCAAATAAGTGACCTCCTTTAACTTCTAAATCATGATTGCTAATATTTATATGGGCATGAATAAAAGGGTTATTATCTTTTAACTGAACATTCCCTTGAAATGAAGTCAGCTCCCATATTTCTTCAAAACTATGAGAAATGTATTCTTTATTTTTTAAATCATACGCACCTAATTCAATTTCTTTAATCGCACCAATCCCTGAAATTTTTCCATTATCAATATTCTTATCCTTACAGAACTTGGTTAGACTTTCCATAATACAATCATCTTTTTCTAAATAAATAATAAAAGTATCTCTATCCTGTTCAAACTGCACACTAACCCTCAACTTTCTTTAATTCAGATTTAATTAAATCAATACTTTTTTTCATTGCTACAGCATAGGTTTTAGGATCCTTTCCTCCAGCAGTAGCTAAACTAGGTTTTCCACCACCTCCGCCTCCCATTTCATTTCCAATAATTTTAGCTAGTTTTCCAGCATTAAGACCTTTATTAACAATATCATTAGTCACTACAATAACGGCAGAAGGTTTATCACCTCTATCACTTCCGAGAACAGCTACTCCACTTCCTAAAGCATTCAACATTTCATCTCCAAACACTTTTAATTCATCCAACGATCCAGATTCAACATCAGAAATCAAGATGTTATATTCATTGAATTTTATACACCCTTCCATTAATGCTTTTGCATTAAAAGTAGTGTTAGTCCTATTATGCTTTAATTTCTTCTCTAATTCTTTTCTCTCATTGATTAGATGATTGACTCTATAACTAATTTCGTCTGCTTTTGTACCTAGAACCTCCTGTAATTTATGTATGATGTATGCATTTTTTTGAATATGGTTTATTGCTTCAGGTCCCGTAACAGCTACAAGTCTTCTTACACCTGCAGCAAGGCTAGACTCCTCCGTTACTTTAAGCAAACCAATATCACCCGTTCTACTTACATGGGTACCCCCGCATAATTCCATAGAGAAATCTCCAATGGATATAACACGAACTTCATCTCCATATTTTTCTCCGAATAATGCTTCTGCTCCTTCTGACTTAGCAACATCAAAATCTTTAAGCTCAATATCTAAGCGTATATTCTTTTGAATCTCATCATTTACCAAATTTTCAATTTTTAAAATTTCTTGATTAGATATTTTTTCAGAATGAGTTAAATCAAAACGAAGATATTCAGGATGCACTAATGAACCAGCTTGATGCACATGTTCACCTAATATTTTTTTCAATGCTGCATGCAGGAGGTGAGTTGCAGTATGATTTTTTCGAATTCTTTGTCGATGATCAAAATCTATCTTGCACGAAACAGGCTCTGATAAGATATCATTATTAAAGTCACCGGAACAGATATGATGTATTTCATCGCCACTTTTTTGGCAGTCCAAAACAGTTAAACTATCTTCTCCAATTATAATAAAACCAGTATCACCTACTTGTCCACCCGATTCTGCATAAAATGGGGTTTGATCTAGGACTAAAATAGTATAATCATCTGTCTTAGAATATTTACATATATAAGATTGCGATTCAATTTGTTCATAACCAAGAAACATCGAATCTTCTTTATCTGAAACAATTACCCATGATAGATTTTCAGAAACTTGTTTAAAGCTCCCGGAAGCTTTAGCCCGTTCTCTCTGTTTTTTCATATTTTTATGAAAACCTATTTCATCTACTTCCAATCCTTTTTCTCGAGCCATGAGCTGTGTTAAGTCTAATGGAAATCCATATGTATCATATAATTTAAAAGCTTCTTTTCCAGGAATAATATCTCCATTATGTTTACTTGTATATTTTTCAAAATGAATCAAACCACGCTCTAAAGTAGTATTAAATGATTTCTCTTCTGATTCAATAACGTTTTCAATATGTATTTTTTTATCCAATAATTCTGGAAAACTCTCACCCATAACTTCTATAACAATATCAACAAGTTTATATAAAAATGGATCTTTTTTACCTAGCATCCTACCAAATCTAGCAGCACGACGAAGGATACGTCTTAGCACGTATCCTCTTCCCTCATTTGAGGGCATAGCTCCATCAGCAATTGCAAAACTTATCATACGAATATGATCAGCGATAACGTGGTGGGGAACTTTGTGCTTACTATAAATTGATCCCACAACAGCTTCAATACCTTTAATAATTGGTTGAAATAAATCTGTTTCATAATTTGATTTTTTATTTTGCAATACTGTAACAATTCTTTCAAGACCAGCACCAGTATCAATATGCTTTTCAGGTAAATCAATTAATGTGCCATCGGCTTGACGATCATATTGAATAAATACAAGGTTCCACAATTCCCAATATTCATCTGTGTTATTAACCCCATTTGGGTCTTGGTCTTCTACTTCTTCTCCAACATAATAATGAATCTCTGAGCAAGGACCACAAGGCCCCGTATCTCCCATTTCCCAAAAATTTTCTTTATTTCCAAAACGTAATACTCTATCTTTTTTAATATCTGTTTGTTCCAACCAAAGATCATGTGCTTCATCATCATCCTTGTAAACGGTTACCCATAGCCTTGATTTATCCAGACCCCAAAGATCTGTAAATAATTCCCATGACCATTTAATGGCATCCTTTTTATAATAATCACCAAAAGACCAATTCCCAAGCATTTCAAAAAAAGTATGATGAAATACATCAACTCCAACTTCTTCAAGATCATTATGTTTGCCACTAACTCGAATACATTTCTGAGTATTAACTGCTCGTTGATAATCCGCTTTATTTGATCCAAGAAAAATAGGCTTAAATTGATTCATCCCTGCATTTGTAAATAAAAGAGTCCGATCATCAAATGGAATAACAGAAGAACTTCTTATAAAACGATGATCTCTATCTTGGAAGAATTTTATAAAATCATTTCTTATTCTTTTTGCATCCATAATCTTTAAAAATTAAAACTAGTTTCTATAGAAGTAATATTTATCATTTCATCTGGTCCATTAACTTTTCCATCTCCATTTAAATCTCGATATGTTCTTTGAAAAGAATAATTTAATATCATCCCTGACCCAAGATCTACTCCAATACGATAGCCCATCACTGTACTTTCTGATGGTTCAAATTTAAAAGGGTTTGGGACATTTCGCTGTTGATAAAACCAGCGGGCATATTTTATTTTGCTTATTGATTTTGTCAAGCTAAGAGAAGCAACAAAATTTTTGTTCTTATTTTCTTCAAAATCATCAATTGAATTGCTCCAGATCTCTCCTGTAAGATCTTGGTATGCTGCTCCTGCTCGAAGAAAACTCCCTAATCTTAGATTTAGACTTGCGTAATACCCATTTTGTCTGCCATATCGACCTAGACGACTTTCCTTTGTAATAACTTGCATACCAATACTATCAACTGACGAAAAAGATGCTCTTTCGATTTGATAGGATCTATTCCAATAACCAAACTCAAATTGACCTTTGGGTATCATTCTATATTCAATATTTAGTTTAGCAGGACCGAAAACAGTTGATACTCCAAGGGGAACTAAACCAGTGCCTAGGGATAATTCTTCCTGTCTAAGTGTAGTTTTACCAATCATCTTTGCAGCTTGAGAATATATATTAACAGATAATTTTTCTTGTGTTATTAAAGGATATCCAAAGTCTACCGCAATTGCGCCAACAGGGTCTGAGTTTTTATTAATATTTAAAGGATCTAAATCCAATACTATATTGCCATCTGGTAATGAATCATAGTATGATTCATTGCTAAAGTCTACACCAACTGTATTTCCCAAATTATCCCACCAAGCATGAATGTCATCCAAATTTCCTGCATCTAAATACCCATCCCCATCTCTATCTAATTCATTTGGATCTAAATCAGCTAGACCATCATTATCAGAGTCCATTGAAAAAGCAGAATTACTCGGAAATGCATCTACAATATCTGGCACACCATCACTATCTCCATCACGTAATCCTAAATACTGATTTCGATCAATTACAATTGAAACCGCAAAAGGTAAGGAACTAATAAAAGGAGATTTTACTCTTAATCCAGCTAGTCCAATATTCTCTTTAAAATCATTAACAAATCCTTCTATCGTTCCCAGTTTTGTTTTTATCCTATAATCTAATCCAACTTTTCGAACTTGAGGATATTGGATAGCATTTGAGTATGAATTAACTAAAATCCCATATCCTAAATCAACACGATCTAAAGAACCAATTTTAAAATATAAAGGATCGTTCTTGTACCCATAACGTATATAATAGATTTTATCAATGATCGTATTTTTTGTATTCTCTGGACTTGAGAAGTCCCATTCTTCTTGATGAACATTACCATCTTGATCAAAATAAAATACAAGATCTAATGCAACTGCAAATTTACCTAAGGGTACAATGGGCCTAAGGGCTATTTGATTCCAAACTTTACCATCTATTGTTACGGCACCAAATGCACCTTGCATTGAGCGCTCATCTTGAGCATTACATAAGCATAAAGTTAATGCGCAAGTTAAAACGGTAGTGGAACGGAAAATTATCATTAATAATCCTTTAACAAAATTACCGTTTGCCTATTCCCTATTCAATGATTAATTAAGTAAGTTTCAATATGATTAATATTAAAAAATATGAATTGGAAGATATCCTAACTTTTTCTCGCAGTGAGATTAAGGACTATATTCTTTCTCTACAGGTTTATATTCATCAAAAGTTGGATTCAGGTATAACAATAGATGATATATTAGATGAGGAAGATCCTTTTGAAATAATTGAACCTTTATTGCAGCGTGAAGAGTTTCCTATTTTTGTTCTAACTATAATCAACAAAATTCGAAGTGATACCGTTATGAACACCTTGCTTGATTCCATTGAAAAAGGAATTAAACAAACAAATAGTGAAAAATTATCTAATCAAAGATAGCTTCTGACTTAGTATAACCCCATCAACATTTAGAATAATAAAATATATCCCTGAACTCATATTAACACCACTATCATTGGTGCCATCCCAACTAACATTGTGATTTCCAGAAACCAACGTGTTATTCAAAAGATTTCTTATTTTTCGTCCATTAATATCAACTACCTGCATGTCCACATCAGACAATTTAGGAAGACTAAATGAAATTTTTGTATTAGGGTTAAATGGGTTCGGATAGCTTGGCCGTAGAGCTAGTTGGTTTGGAATATTATTTATAAATGAATCTGTATTTACATTTGGTGGCATGTCCTGGTTCAAAACCAAGTTAATATCATCAACGTACCAACCTTGACTTTCATCCTCTGAATCAGAAGTCATTAATAATCTAAAAAATAATTCATCTTCATTCATATAGGAGTTTAAGTTGATATATCTTTCAAACAATTCCTGATTATTCCATTCACTTACAGTTAAAATATTTGTCCAGTTTGGATTCGATCCTCTTTTCACTTGAACATATCCATAATCTCCCGGCATTAATAATTCTCCCGAACTAAATCTTATATAAGCTTTATTAAAATAGGTCAAATCAATTGGTTCTATTAGATAACATGCGTTATATGCATTTGGAGCATATAATCCATTTGGACTATCATTTATAGCCCATTTTATTGTATGATTAACATATTGTCTGCCCCATTCTCCTAGATCCCAGGCGTCCATTGAAGATTCATCCTCAAAATTCCCCAAAGCATACTGATCTGAAATATAAAATTGATTCTCATCTGATACGGATTGATTGTTCTGAGATCCTTCATCAGTAGCGATAGCCCAATAACGTATTTCTGTTCCTGGATTAATATCGTTATATGTTATTAATCCAACATACACGAGTCCAAGATTTTGACTATATATTTCTGAACAAACTGTAGATTGTATTTCACCGTTCCCTGCTTGCCAGAATAGCTCTACCATACTTATTCCAATATTATCAGATGCATTGATATACACATTGAAAGAACTCGTTGGATAAAATTGATCTTCTATATCTGTGATTAAATCAATTTCAGGAGGAACATTGTCTACTCCTATATTGAATGTATAGGATGAAAATGGCGCTCCATATGGTTTGGTGACGCGTTCACCACTTTGCGTATTGAATGCAACATGATAATTCATTATTCCATTTTCTCCAGATGGCGTAAGACTACCTACAAAACTTGCACCAGAAGAAACCAACAAGCTTGAATCAGTTAATACTCCATCTAGCCCCCAGTATAGCTTTAAACTTAAATAATCAACACTGTAATCAGAACTTTCATCTATGTTTACATTAAAACTTATAGGATCAGTATTGTTCTCCGTATCATTTATCTCTTCAAATTCAATTTCACCCATAAATGGATAACTCATGATAAAAAATCCATTGCCTGTATAATCAGAAGAATAAATCAGGCCATTATTTGTAAATGGATAAGTCCCCCAATTCCCATTATAAAGTCCATTTTGACCAGGATACCAATCATAATACCCTACTTCAATTGGATGATAAGGGTTTGATATATCTACAATACGAGTACCGTATACATAATAGGATACGTATAATAGACTATCTTTAATAAAAACATTGTGAACGCTTTTATTAAGCACTTCCGGTTCGTTAGGATACCACGTTGAAAGTAGATTAATATTATCAAAATCTTGAATATCAAAAATATACACATATCCACCTGATTCTTCATCCGCAGTAACAGCATATTTTGAATCATCTGTTAACCATACTGCGTGACAACCATAATTACTATAATTATGTTCTACCATCGTTGTAGGGTTGCTTTTATCAGAAACATCAATAATAAACAAACTACCATTATATATATCACAACCATACGCAGTATCATTTTTTACATATATATCATGAAGATATTCTTCTTCCCACCTACCTACTTCTATAGGATTTTCTGGATCATATAAATCTAAAATGATAGCACCTTGCCAAGGATTTGTTCCCGCATTACCACCACCACTACCAACTAGATACGCATATCCATCAGCAATAAATAAATTATGAGCTGTAGTTGTAGAAGATGTATGAGAGCCAACTTTGTAGGGATTAAAGGGATCCTCAAGCGAAATAATATCGATACCTCCACCGGTCTCATTCGTAACATAGCAATAATACCCATGCGTTTTTAGGTCTCGCCAGGTAGATGTTTCTCCTGCGATAAAGCCTACTTCTATGGGGTCATGAGGATTAGTTGATACATCATAAATATATGTTCCTGTACGATGCCCTACCAATGCAAAATCATGTCCATTTGGATCCGTATATCCCCACACATCATTGCATGTTCCTAGATCGACGTTTACAATTGGTCTAATATTCTCAATATCAACTTGTTGTGCAGATACAGAAACAAAAATGATTAAATTCAGTATATATTTATTGTACATTAAGATCTCGACTTGAGCATAGCAAAATTACATACATTTTATACAGCAAATGAATTCATTTAAATTTTACTTTTTTATAGTACTGTTAATATCGCAATCTTTAGCTGTAAATATCAAGATTACCGATATCAAAATAAATAGCAAAAAAAATGGAATCTTCTTGACGATTCGATCTAACCAACCTCTTTCAATAGAAACTGCAACTGGATGGTATTCTGAAAATGGTTGGTTTTATACTACTATAATGGATGCTCAAATTGATACTAATCTTGTAGAATCAATTAAGACTCCACCCATAATAAAAAAAATTTCCTTACATAATACTAGTGAATCAGTTCAAATTTCCTTAAAAGTCCCTCCAATTGAAATACATGATTTTTTTGAATCAAGCAATCCCAATGAACTAATGGTTGCTCTACGTTTTCCTATTACATCAATGGATCCTGTCTTCGCAGAAGCAAAACTAGATCATAAATCTAATATCAATATGCAAACTGCATTGAATTATAGACAGATCCGAAATTCACTACTTTTAGTAGGAACATCATTATCCATAGCAGGCATTATGGGTAGCGATGGGCAGGACACAATAGGATGGGAGTTATTTACTGGAATGGGATTACTAATTGCTACTTATATGTATGACCGCTACATTCAATTAAATAAGTGATGGGTGAACTTTTACCTTACTACGCGCTTTTTTATGCGCTTGGTCTTTTATTAATGGCTTTATTTATAAGATTATTTTGGGGCAAAAAAAAATATAATGAAATTAATAAACGTACTAAAAATAAATAACGTATATACGTATTTCATTATTGTATGTATGATTGTAATTCAATCATGTTCTTTAAAGCCTAAAATAGATCCATCAAATCCACAAAATGAAATAAATACTATAGAATTACTTCGGGATGATCATCGTATGAAAAATATATCAAATGATGATTATTATTTATATTTAACATATGCAATATTCTCCCCAGAATCTTTGCCTATTAATTATCAAGGGCATATTGGACCTAAAGATGGAACGCCAGTAATCATCGAAGTCAAACGTGCCTTTCATACCCTAAAACCAGATAATCAAAAAATTATTCGTCAGTGGATACGTCCACTTCCAAAAAAACCAACTAAGAGGAAACCATGAAAAAATCTGTATTTCTACTAATTATTTTGTTGGAAGTATCTTTTGCAAAACTTCCTGGTAATATTGATCAATCTGTTGAAATAATAATACAAGCATTTTCTGGGAATAATCAAGAGCGATGTATATCACCGCATTTGAGAAATGTCGCTTTATATGGAAATCAATTAAATGAAGAACAGCAGTTAAGCCTAGAAGAAATAGGGTTTCAATTTGACGGTCCTATTGTTAACCGTTCATCCCAAGATCGAGCTGAAGCTGCAGGTCTTGATCAATCTCTTGATAATGGGTATTTCCGTTTTCATTACAGTACCACAGGAACCCATGCTGTTGCAGACTCAGATACAAATAATAATAGTGTTCCAGATTATGTCGATAATATAGTTAATGTTTTTGCATATGTCGCTTCAACGCAATTAGATAGCTTTTCATATACTGAGCCTCCTTCTGATAGCTGGTATCCTGCAAATCAGGATAACGGTGGGTCTAACCACTATGACATTTATATTCGCAATCTAGAATCCAATGTTTATGGATATGTCGCTCCTGAAAATTTTGCTCAAGCTTTAAGTTTTGGAGACAATGAGAATAGTTCAGTTACTGAATTAAATGCATTGACTAGTTATATGGCTCTTCGAAATAATTATAATGGATTTCCTGGCACACAAGAAGAAAGCATTAAAGTTACTGCAGCCCATGAATTTCATCATGCTATTCAATCGGGTTATGATGGCTTTGAGGCACAATGGATTATGGAAGCAACTGCTGTATCTATGGAAGAACAAGTTTATGATGAAATAAATGATTGTTATCAATATTTACCTTCATGGTTTAATGAGCCTCATAAAGCTTTAGATCATCAAAGTGATCATTGGTATGGATCATTTATTTATGCCCAATATATTTACGAACATCTAGGAGGATACCTCACTTTAAGAAAAATATGGCAAAAAAGTATTTTAAATGATAGTTATTATGGAGATTATAGTCACAGAGCAATTTCTTTAGCATTATCTAATGAAGGATCTTCTTTCTCGGATGTATTAAATAAAATGGTGGTTGCAAATCGCGTTATGTCATCCAATGCTAATGCAGGACTATTTTCCTACGAAGAAGCAGAAGCATACCCAATAAATGGGCCTGCAACATTTGCAGAGATTACATATACTGCTGGCACAGATCAAACAGTGACCAGTACGAACCTTAATCGCTTTGCAAGCCAGTATACTCGTTTAAACAGTAGTGACCCAGTTATTGCGTCTTTATCAAATACTTCTGGTCCAGATACAGATCTAAATATGCATGCTATTATTTCTTATGAAAATAATTCATGGACAGTGTATTCTGGTAATCAAATAAATATTGACCCAACTAATGCTACTTCCATATATCTTGCTGTGGTTAGTCAAGATACAAGTGGAAATAATTGGGATTATCAAATAGATATCACAGATGGTGAATTATCATTAGAAAACGAGTCCGTACCTACTTCTATATCTGTTTCTCAAAATTACCCAAACCCTTTTAACCCTTCTACTTCTTTTAATGTAGATATTCCTCATCGACAACACTTAAGTATCGATATTATATCTATTAGTGGAAAACACATTGAACAAATAACAAATAAGATATATGAAGAAGGTATTATGACATTTCATTGGGATGGGAGAACTAAATATGGAAAATTATCTTCTTCAGGACAATATTTTATAGTAGTTAAAGGAAATAATTTTCAGCGTTGGATAAACGCAACATTACTAAAATAATTTAATTAATAAATAGTTGGCTAAGATTCTCTAGATATTTTTCATAATCAATAACAGATTTTTCAAAACGAATTTCATATTCTTCCTTAAACTCAGGACTTTTTTTTAGATATACACGCCCACCTTTTTCCTTTTCCGCAACTTTATCAATATTCAAAAATAATTTATCTAACGAATCAAGACGTTTATTTAAGATTTCGACCTTATTTAATTGTTTGCTTAATTTTTTAACATGATTTGCATCATTACTAATAGCATCGACTAATGATACCGTCAACTTATCAATTGATGGCTGTAATTCTCTTCTTTTATCAGATAACCCTTCTGTTAAAAAAAACCATTCATTCTTTTGTTCTTTAATAAAAACCAAATCCATATCTCTTTTTTTTAAAGCCTTCTTAATTTTAATAATTGATTCTTGATAACCAGTTTTCCTTAAATCAATGGCATCATCTAGAATAATAAATTGTTCTAGATAAGTATTATTTTTTCCAGGAATTTTTGTATTGATATTTATTTTTCTACTCTTTTGTACTCTAATAATAAGTTTCTTTTCCTTTTTTGCATTAGAAAGGATATTTTCATGAGCTGCCGCCATTACTGATAGATTTGCATCTAAAAATTGATATAATTGGAAATCATTTTGTCTAGAAGTATTCATTAAGGAACGCAATGCTTTCTTTGTTGACTTCATTTCTTTTGATTTTTCTTGAACCCAAGTGCGGTGATTTCTTACTTGAGATTCCATTGCATATATATCGATAAATTCTTTAGAACCCGATGGTAAGAACTTTCCTATTTTTTGCGCTAAACTAGATGAGCCCGTTTTTGAAGAAAGACCATTTATAAAATTTGTTAAAGGATTGGTTCCAGAACAACTTATATGAAAAAACAAAAGTCCCATTAATAGGGACTTTTTTACATTGAGATTCATTTTATTTATAATCAATTCAACTTACCTTTAATAATTGATCTAATTCCCCTGATTGATTTAAATAAAGTAATTTACGATAACCCCCTACAACTGTATCATTGATAAGAATTTGTGGGACAGTACGACCCCCAGTAATATTATAAAGATCATCCCTTGAGATTTCATTTTTCTCAATATCAATTTCTTTGTACGTGACCTTTTTATCATCAAGAAGTTTCTTGGCATTTTTGCATGGAACACACCATTCTGTTGAATAAATAATTATATTCATTTAATAAATAATATCTTTTGAATTTTTCTTGAGTTTAATGCTTCTAAAACTACAAAATATGTTCCAGATGATACTGATTTTCCAAATCTATCTGTACCCTGCCATCGGATATCATATTTCCCGGAAGATTTCCTCTCGCTTGATAAAACAACTACTTCACTACCAAGTAAATCAAAAATAGAAATTTTCACATCAGAATTTTTGGGTAATTGATAACTAATAGTTGTTGATGGATTAAATGGATTTGGATATGCTGGAAATATCTGAAAACCAACAGGAAAATACTCATCATCGGTTGTGGATAAAGAGGAAACATAATTTGTTGGTGATTCAGTAGTAAAGCGAATAGAACGTTCATTTTGAACTTGAGCTGCTCCTGGACTATAAATATTATTAAAAGCATATTGAATACCTTCATTTTTTGTATGATCTTCAATTCCAATAGTTGAATAGTTTTTATCTGCATCTATGTCAGCAATATCAAGATAATGAAATTCAATTACCCCATCACCACTTTCTGTAGGAATAGCCTGTTGATTATATAAATAAATTGCAAAAGTCTCTTCAGTAATTTCATCAAAACCATTTAATGCTCTAGACCATTCAATAATATATCTCCCATTATTTTGTTCATACTTTGTAAACACTCTAATAGAATCATTGTTAATTACTTCTAAATCATCCCAAAATGGAGCCAAAACTGCCTTTGGTCCCAAGGCCATAGGTATAGTATAATTATAAAAATAATCAATCTCGCAAGGTATGAATGAAGCCCATCCATTGGAATTAATTGTCAATTCATCATATGTTTGATTAAAATATTTAAATTCAAATGGTAATTGAACTATTACATGATCATCATCATCTAATTTAAATTCAGAAGCTCCACTTCCACCATACCTTGGGTCTAACTCAATCCAATCAAATAATGGAGATTGTAAATAGCTTGTATCCGTATTGTCATATGCCCAATAACCATACCAAGTTGGGGAAATTGGCTGATTATCATTAAATGATGTTCTAAAATCTTTCTGCTCTGAGTGTACTATTATCGTATCCATTTTTATAGATAATTGATATGTAAGAGCACTTCCATGAGAAACATTCCCTATTACAAATTCATGATTTATATTATTTATCTGAATATTAGAATAAGGACTAATAGAAAAATATTCTCTACTATCCATAAAAACAGAAAGTGAATCATCTAGTGACAATATTTCAATAAATACACTATCTAACTCTGTACCTGAATAATTATTTATTAATACGGATAGTTCGCTGATCGTATTATTTACTATTTCATTACCATTTAATTCTGTCATCAGCACCAATGATTTGATAGGGATTGCAAAATCATAATTCCAATCTTGATTATCAAAATCTATATTCAAAAAAATATTATCTGTATTTTTCGAATTAGGCCTCACTACTATTGGTGAAAGGCTTGAACTAGTTTCTCCTGGATTAAGATCGGGAATTTCAAAGTTTGATGAAATGATCTGACAATTTCGCACTGATGCAATATTTACATCACCATTATTTGATAGAATAGTAGAATTCCCTTGATTCTTAAAGATTGGATAAATATGTGCTATTTTTCCAATCTCTAAAATATTTTCATTTAAGGTATCTAATTCATATCCGAGTAAAACCAAATCCGATTGATCATCTGTTACTTCTAATTCTATTTTTCCTTGAACAAAGCCATTTTTATTAGCATATACATCCATGATCGAGATATCATTCAAGTTAATTGAAGCATAAAACTTTCCATCTATATCTGACTTGCCTTTAAATACAATATTATCATTTACCATCAAGGATATGATTGCATCATGCACAGGATTTCCTTCTAAGTTGAATACTGACAATTCTATATAACCATCATTATTGAAACATTGTTCAGCAATTATTGAAAATTCATCCGGTCTTGTTAAGTACATTGATACAGAAGGATCTCCAACAATATTATAAACATGGAAATAAAACTCTTGCGCTTCTTCCGCTCCATCTAGATTGGGAAACTCCCGAGTTAATCCCATTAAACCTGCGTTCATTGCTGGAGCTAATTCTACTATATTATTATCAAACATGGCATCAAACATATATGCATTAATTACATTATTAAATTTTGTACTAGTGTGCAAATCAGAAGGTCCGACTATAGCTATTCCGCCTTTCGGATTTGATGGTGTTCCAGCTCGAACTAATGCTTCGCCAAGACAAGGGTCCACATTGTTTGCAAAATCATTAGAATTACAGACAAAACTAGTAAATACTGGAGTCATCCATCCATTATTGAGTGCCACAACATCTCCAACATGGAATTCAGGATAGTGCCAACCATTTGCATCACCCCAGCCACGATAGTTAACAATACCTACTCCATTATTAATATAATTTTGAATTAACGATGCACCTTGTTGAATTGGTGGGTAAAATACTGTATCAACAGAAGTATAGCCATTATCATATAAAAGATCTCGAACCCAATACGATGTCCACTTTGGCGTTATTGGTATTGGAACTGTATTGCTATAGTTGCCGGCAACAACAAGCGCCTTATCTAACCAATTACTATTAGTTGATAAAGGTTGACGATGATAGTTAATTGTTTTTCGAATCATAACAATTAGCTCAGAAATAGAGTCAATTGAAAAACGTCCAATAAATACATCTGGGAAATAATCTTCTCCCAAAATATGAGTATATTTTTGATCCGTAACATCATTCTCAGGACCATAATAAAATGAAGGCATGGCTGCAACACCATCTACATCTCCAATTAATAATACATATTCTAACATAGGATCCTCTAATAGAGTGTCCTCTATTAACTGCTTAATTTCTTCTGCAGTTGATCCTATAATAGAAAGCGGTTTAAGATAAACATCAAATCCTTGGGATCTTTTAAATGATACTAGTTCACCAAGATGATCCATCATATTATCAGGACTAATAATTAAATATGATCCACGTTGCGAGTTCAGTTGACTAATAGGTATATTATATTCATTTGATATAAAATTTGAATATGAAATTGGTATTGGACCACTAAGAACATCATTTAAATTTTTTCCTCTAAAAGAACCTTCATTTGCACTCAAAAAGGAGATAAATAATATTATGGCTTTAACAATATACATTTTCTATAGAATGTTTCATTGTAAGAAACAATTTTAATAAAATAAACACCAGATACAGGACTTCGTTGATAATCATCTAAAAAGTTGTAACGCCAAATTCTCTTTTGGTTATATTGGGCAGGAATTTCCCCAGCATACACCTCTTGCCCAAGTAAATTATAAACCACAATTGAAGATGGCCCAAGAGTATTTAAAAAATCAATATTTATCATCCCATTTGAAGGGTTAGGATAAATTTCACTTACAGAAACTGTTGAAGTATTTTGGTTAATAGGATTTTGTTCAATAACAGAACCTAATGTAAAATTATTTCCCGCAAATAATTTAATATCATAAATATTATAACCTCTATAATTAATTGTTTTATCCCTTTTTAATTCAAGTTTCACTTTAATATTATTAATCCCATTTGTATCTATAGCTACTAACCTATGTCTAGCACTTTGATCCCACTGATGCCCTGTAAAAAACATCTGATTAATAATTCTTGTTGAGTCCATAAGTGAGACTTTAATTGAATCATTATCCCATTCTAATTCCCACTGATGATCAATTCTTAAAACTATCATCTCCATTGGCTCAGATAAAGAATATAGTTGGGATTCTAGCACAAATATAGAATCAAGAGAATCCGCGTTAGCATAGAATAATTCATTTTGAGATCGAATCATGTTATTATTAAATATCCAATCTCCCTCAATAATGTTGAATGATGAATTGTCTATTATCGGAAAACCAAATACAGTTTGAACCCACATAGGCTCCTGCATATCTATATTTAACTGAAGATCAGTATTAACAGTAATATTTTCCAGCCAGGGGATAAGAAAATCCCAATATAATGTAAATTGCCATTCGCCATGAGGAATTTCAAGAATATGTTGATGAGAAAAATTCATTTGAATCGTATCGGACATTTGTGCATTTTCTATTATCAAAAGCGGGTTTTCTTCTAATACTACTGGCCATTGAAAAGAAGAAATATTTATTTCAACAGTATGCGTAGGAATCGGAGTCATCGTAACATTCTGTGTTATCGGAGAACTCGGATTAGCTGTAACCGTAAAATTCAAGGGAAAATACCCTTTTTTTCTATATTGTAAGCTATATGTGCCTGGCTCAACAATTCTACGATATCTACCAAATTCATCGCTTTTACGCGGTTGTTGAACCTCACTATGAAGTTCATGTATAGTGATTACAACATCTTCCAGTGGGTTACCTGTCTCGCCGTCTGATACTATGCCAGTTATTTGACTAGCATCTGTATTGTAACCAATTGCTCTATCTAATATATACAACATCCCAGGAATTAAACGATCAATTGTATCTTCAACTAATGCGCTATCAGGTTGCAGATTGGCTGTCCCACATTCGATAAGATATTGAAATGCACCTGTAGCTTGATAAAACCAATCATGCGCATTTCCTCGTCTAGATGCACTATAACTAGATTGATAACTTTCAGAACTATTTTCTTTAATTATTATTTCTGCAATTTGATCGCCAATAATTTTAATTGATGCATCATCAGGGGTTCTCTTGTCTCCATCCCATTTCCAAGGAGTAAATACTTTTTCAGAAAATCTTCCCGAACGCGCACTGTGCCAAATAATAGAAAAAAGAAAGTCATTTTCTAATGCAAGGTCTCTTAACGCCCGAGTCTCAGATTCTGACCACGGATTCAATCCTCTATAATAATCATAGTGCGCAGCATAATCACTAGGATCAGGCTCCATAAATGTATCCCCAAGCACCCAATTAAAGTCAAAATTTCTATTCAAATCAACTCCATCAATATCTTCTCCAATTGCAGAATCATAATCAAAAAAATTATTAGGCCATGGACCCTGAGGTGAAAAGTCCTTTTTGTTTTTTCTATAACTTACATCAAGACCATCATGCACTACATTGAGACCTTCAGGATTAAGAGTGGGAATAATCCAGGTTTCAATATTTTGTTTTATTATATTCATATGTTGCATTTCCTCTGGTGGTGGATCAAGCATAAGCAAAATCAAATCTAAAACTGCTTCTACACCTAAGACTTCTTCTGCATGTAACTGACCAACAAATAGCACTCTTGGCTCATCTTCTTTAAATTCTACATTATCTGAAATTTTGACTGCATAGATTGGCAGATCTTCCTCTTCACTATACCCAATCTGATAGACTCTAAACTCTGAATTAAAATCATATACTTGCGTTAAGGAATCAAGAAAGCTTTCTATTTCAAAATATGAATGATAACGCTCATCTAGAGGTTGAGCATTAATACAAATAACTAAAAAATTAATTAATAACAGCTTCCTTAATGGAAATCTCATAACAATTTGGTAAGTATTAACTTATTTGAGATAAGTAATTTTTCTATTTGATCGGTGATTTAATGAATTGAATTGAAGAAAATAGATACCACTAGGTAAATCTTGGCCATAATTGCTTTTAGCCATCCATACAAATGAATGGACTCCATTTTTTAATGGCATAACTTTCTCACTATACACCATTTCGCCTACGACATTAAATACTAAAAAATTAATTGGCTCAATATTATTAACATCAATATTAATCCTAATAGAATTATTAAAAGGATTAGGAAAAGCCTCACTAACCATAAATGATGTTGGATACAGATTAGAATTTTCTATACTCATTGGCTCAGAAAGACGTATCGACTGACCATATAGATTTGCAAGATCAGCTTTGCCTGAACTACGCATATCAACCCAGTACACAAACCACAAATTCTGTAAATTATCTTGACTATCTTTCATTAAAGAAATCTGTGGTTTTTTCTGATCATGATATTCCTGACATAATAAAATACCATTTTCGGAGTAAACAACCCCGTTCTCATAATGAATAACTTGCGCATAGATGTCTAATCCGCCGGAGAGCACAGGATCATTATTTGAAAAACCTCTCTCATCCTCCCAAACAACTAAATAGTGCCCATCATTTACTGTCTTTAGTGCAGGGGATTGCTGATATAATTCATTATCGCAAATAATTATATTTTCATTTAAAAGAGTATTATTTGATAAATCTAAAAATTGGCCAACAATATTTAAATCATTACCGTTTTGAAAATCTTCCCAAATCACTAGACTAGTTTGACTTGATTCATCAATTGCCAATTCTAAATTAATCTGATCGTTTTCTGCTGAGGTTAATAATAATCCATTTGTCCACTCTAATGTCCCATCCCAGTGTATAATATTCGCTTTTATATTTTTATTAAAATTATATGATTCTTCCCATACTACTAAAATCCCATTATCTGAATTAATAACTTGACCCTTTAATTTTTCTGGATCACCAATAGATGATAATGTATACCCTTCATTAGGCCAACCAGTTGCAATCTCTCCATTTAAATTATATTTTTGAAATTTTAAAGAACCAGCACCCCAAACATCATCGACCCAAACCAATATAAAATTACTATCTGGAGTAGAATAGATTCCTTCAACATAGTTATCTGTCCAAACTCCATCCAAAAGGGTTACGCCAGAACTGTCAAATTGCAACTGACCTTGTAAATTAAATTTTTGATAAAATAAATCGAAATCCACCTCATCTCTTATCTCAGACCATACAATACCTATACCATCATGCGTTTCAAACAATTTAACTTTTCTTTGATCCGCAGTACTTTGGTAGACAACATAACCTTCATTAGGCCATTGCGATTGAAACTCTAAATTAAACTTATTGATCCTAATTAATTTTGCTCCACTCTGAGCATCAAATGCAGCTGTGAAAAGATAATCATCTGTGAGTAGAGATATCGGTTCATTCTCTAACTGAAAAGTATAACTATCAAATTGAGTTAATTCTTGACCGTTTATCAATGACGTGTTCACACCACCCTCTTCAATATTTAATCCAAAAACTTTTTTACCATTTCGAGCATCAATCCAATTCATTATCACATTTTCATTCATATAATTTGCTATTGGATATTCAATATCACCATCAAGCCCATTCATAGCAATTAGGCCATTCGATTCAAAGGATATTAAATCTGAATTCATTCGCTGAACTTTTAAATCTATGCTCCCATTTGACTCATCGGCAAATATGACAAATGAACCATTACTATTATCAGTTATTGTGTTTGGCATTGATTGATATCCGCTTGCATTAGATACAAATTGAGCACTATCTAAAAGTAATGTTCCATCAGATTGAATTGCTTGATACATAATATCTACATTAGGGAAAGTACCCCGTTCCCAATAAATAAATAGCTCTCCATTTCCTCCAGCAGAAAATCGAGCGTGACGGTCGTCTCCTTCAGAATCTAATTGAATTCCATTTTCGTCCCATGAAATATTTACTCCAGTAGAAATTTTTTGATAAAAGTGGCTCCCTTCAGTTGGATTATTTCTATAATCAGTCCATTGAACAAATACCTGCCCCAATTGATTTCTTTTTACCCTTGGGGATGCTTTAGATGAATTATAATTACATAATTGCGCTGGTTCTGTAAATACCAATCCATCACTTGTTAGAAGATTAAAATAGATTTCTGTATTTTCAGTTCCAGATTGCCAAATAATAAATGACGTGTCATTTTTCATATAAGTAGTTCTTGGTGTCGTTTCAAGATCAGAAGTTGCAGAAACCTCAAGCCCTTCTTCAGCAAATATTTTTTCCATATTCATATTTATTTTCTGACAATATATATCATTTCCACTTCCACTTCTTGTATCAGACCATATTATAGTCGCTTCATTATTCCCAGCATACTCTAAGCTCTTTGCTCCTTGATTGCCATTCATCTGAATTATAGAAACCCCACTTGAAGGAGCAATAATTTCATAACTTGAAGATACATGTGTACCGTAAATATCATCATCAAGAAAATTCCTCTTATCTTGCCAAGTAACAAATACTCCTCCTAAGCTATCTGTACACATATTAATAGTGAGATGCCTTCCATCTATTCTAGCTAGAGCCTCTCCATTATTATCCATCATTATATTACCTTGATTATTAATATGTTGAATAAAAATATCTCCTTCTTCATCAAACCGATAATCAACCCATGCAATAAAAGCACCTCCATCACCATCTGTTATAGCGACAGGATCTTCTTGTCTACCAGGTAAATTCGTAACAGCAGCTCCTCCCGTACCCCATAATAATGACCCTGTAGAGTCTACCTTTTGAGCAAAAATATTTCTACTCCCATAACGTGTATCAGACCAAACAAATATCATATTTCCTGGCTCACCTGGGCACAAAGTACGTTGCCATTCAATATGAACTCCTTGCCGTATTGGTATACCATTTTCCTGCCATATCATTTCTTGACCAATCATTAATGATGAAATAATAAATAGTATATAAAAAATTCTCATATTCGTCCCATATTAATCAATTTGGAAGATTTGAAGCCCTTCTCTAGTTGCCGCAAATAGATAATTATTATAAAACTCAGCATGATAAACATATCCAATATTATGGATCCCTTTCGATTGAATATTTCCATTACTTACTCTATCATATAAGGATAAGCCATTACCTGCACAAGATAAGACTATTTGGTTGCCTGATACTGTTACGTGTGTCACATACAGATCTTCTCCAAACTGTATTTTTTCTGGAGGATGATCAGGGTAATGTATTTCTAATTTAAACGCACCTTCTTCTTCGCACGCCACATAATATTCATTGTCATTTAACATAGTAATTGCTCTGGAATTTCCTGGAAGATCTTCATGATATAACTCACTTATAATATTATCATTATTTTGGAAAACTTGTATCCCAAGCTGATCTAATGTTAGAACAATTAGATTTGAAAGAATATCTATCCCATTAGGATTTCCGATAGTGGAAATTTCTATTCCTGAGGTATTAAACCAAAGATTATAAAGCGAATCAAATTCAAATGTACTTAACTTAAGACCGTCATCATTGTCCGCTGCATAAACTGTAAATAAGTTGGGGCTATTTGTTGTAATACGAAATTCTTTAGTTTTTTCACTTGAAAATTGGCCCAACACATTAACTGAATCAGAAATTGATAAATCAATATGAATGGGGCGTTCATTACTCTCAAGCACAAATAGTTGTCTAATTGATGATTTATATTCTACCTGCGATATTTCTTTACTAACGCCAAGATCTGATAATGATCTTTTCCATACTAATCTTGGAGAAGTAATAGTAGAAATATCCCAAAGTTGAATTCCAGCTTGACCTGCAGCCACAAAAACTGAATCACCTGAGACATATACATCACGACAATAACCTTCCGTCTCAATCCCTGTGATCTTATTAAGGTTCCACAAGTTTTCATTATTTGGTTCCATACAACTAAATGCTGAAAAAAAGATTAGTGTAAATAAAAAATATTTCATTGTCATATTAATAACGATCATAGACCATTTTCCACTCAATAGATATCCAAGCTTGCAATTGATGAAATGTCCTTAGTTTAGACACCCAATCAAATTGAGATTCTGTCAATCGATAACGGTAGCGTAATGATGTTTTTACTAACAATTTTTCATTAATCTTTTTTTCGACCCAAATATCCATTTTATTATCTATATGATTACGTCCACTATGTAGCTGGTCTCCTTCTTCCTCTGCTTTATAATACCGAAAATCTTGTCTCATAGAAAAACCAACCTTATCTAATGCACCAATACCTCTACTATAGGTGAACGGAACATACCATTCAAAATTCTTATACGAACGGTCTAACAAACCTGCTTTTGCAGTTTTACCAAAAGTTATATTATTTGCAATTCCAAACTTAAGTAAAATTGCAATACTCCCTATATTTCTTAATTTTCTATTAATTTTCAACGAAGATGACAAAATATCTAGATCAAATTCAATAAAAGGAATATCATAATACCGTTGATTATAACTTAAAAGGATACTCATCCATTGATCCCTTTTGATTGGATAAGAAAATTCCATATATTGTTCTCTATCAGTAAAATTGCATGGTTGCAAAATATTGTTAGATATATCTCGATCAATATAGTGTCGAGTATAATAACTATTTAGATGCCTTAAAGAATATGCTATTTTTTTATAAGGACCCCATCGATATGTTGTTTTAAGACTTCCACTCCAGTGATGACGATTCTCATTCTGTGAATAATTAGAAATATTCGTTCTAGTGTAGAAATGAATATATTTGTTGCGGTTAGGTAAATGTATCCTTTTCTCACCAACAACAAAATATCTACTGAAATGAGAATCAAACGTGTTTGCCCCTCCCATAATATTTTTATTTGTTGATGCTTGACCTTTTTCTATATCAGAGAAATGCAATACATTATCATCATAGCCATTGATTAACCCTATTCTAAATGTAATTGGACCACTTAGATAGTCTAAAAGATTCTGACCATTCAATAATGAGATAAATAGTAATATAATGATTTTCATTTGTACTCTTGAAATCGAGTTAGCACATTTTTATTCTTATCAACAACTGACACAGTAATCAGCTGATTTCCAGGGGGAATATCTATTTCACAAGTCCGCCATTTCCCTGGAACTTTATCTTTAATATCTTCAATATAAGAAGATGAGGATCTTTCCGATGAAAGAATAAATGTTCCTAGAATTTTTTTTCCATTTTTCACTCGTATTCTGTAACTATCATTAGAACCCATATATTCATCAAAGATCAATCGGGAAAGAATCCGTAATTTCTTCGGCCCATTTAAATCCAGTTGTAAAGGTCGATTTTTTCTCAACTCATAATAAGAAACGGGTTTTCCATCAACTATCACTTTATGATTTGTTTGAAATACCATAGGTTTCAATTCGCTTCTATTCTTATTTGGTCTTTCAAAATCTTTCTTGAGAAAACGCACTAAAACTGGATAATCATTATTTTCCAAAGGTTTTAATATTATTCGATGATTTCCTTCAGAAATGTTTAAAAAATAATTACCCGAATAAGTATAATAATGATTTGGATGCTGTATAGAACGAATAGACTTTTGAATTTTATATCTATGGTTTATTGTTATAGGATCTTCATCGTCTATTAATAATAAATATGAAAATTTCTGACTCTTTTTTGTTTTTTTATTTGATGGATATCTAGCAATCAATTCTAATCTAGCAGGTCCATAAATTTCATAGACCAATGAATCTTCCGATAGTACCGTATAAACTCTTCTCTTATCTGAGATTTTTAGTATTTCTTTTTTTTCACCACCAATGCTTGGCTTTAGAAGCTCTGCATGCCCTACTGAATAAAGAAAAATAAAGAAAAATATTTTAAATAATACTTTCAGGATCATGATTTGTCATTATTTCTTTTATTTGTTGTTTGCTTTTCCATCCAGTGAATACCACAGATAATAATACAACTAGTAAACTCAAGATAGTCATCTTTAGATCAAATTTTTCAATAGAGTATAAAGGACCCACCCCTATCTCTGGCAATGGTATGGGTGCATATTCCATACCTAGGTTATCCGTTAATTTTTTGATATTAAGAATATGAATAAGAGGAATATCTTGCCTAGAAAACCTGACAACCGCACCATCGATTCCATCGCCTCTAGTTATCTGTTCAATATCTTTTCTATAAATAATTCCTGGTTGTAGTAATCTTAAATTAAAACTCGTCCCTAAACTAGCAACGCCTCCTCCAATATTTACCACCGCTTTATAATTATTATTACCAAAATATTGCATTCTCTGATTAATATTATCTTCTAATCCTTTGCCAGATATCAAAGGTAATTTATTCTTATCAATATTGTTTCGAATTAATTCTCTACCTCTAGGACTCAACAATCTACCCTGATCATTCCTTCCACCTATAGAAGCAGCAATAGATCGAGCTGAAATATAACCACTATTAAATAAAATCCTTTCCATATCTAACCAAGACATATCTGGATCATTCGCACCCCATTGTGACGCACCTATCGATGAAATAATAAAAGGATGAATGCCCATAGCATTACAGGCAATTAACATTCCCATATTAGCACCGGGCATAGAGCCAGTTAACATTACAGCAATTGAATCCCCACTATCAAGATCTGCTTGATATAATAATTCAACCATCGCTGCAGCAAAATTTGGATCCAAAGTAGTTAATTTTGCATCTAAATCACCTTCATCTGTTGTTATTAAACTAAATTGGGAACCAACAAGTCCTGTTTCATTTGGATCATTCTCTTGATCTATAAACACACCCTTTTCCATTCTAAAATCTTTTATCATATTCATTGATTCTTGCATCATCATTGCAGCATTTATTTTTATCTCATATGTACTAGAAACAAATTCTTTTCTAGAAAAATAAGCAAATGAATATGCAGCAATAGAAATGACTGCAAGCAATGCAAGTGTTCGCGTTTCTTGAATTACAGGTTTAAATGGTTTATCAGGCATCAATTGCACCTCCTGATAATACCATAATGATTAATTTTACTAAAACTGAAGTAATCATAATAGCCGATATTGTTCTTATTATACCTTGTCTATCCATCCAACTAGCTATTAAACCAGGAATAATATTTCCAATGACTTCATATGAAAAGGTATCTAATGGTGAAAAAAAATGATTTCGTGAAATATATCCAATTATAAAACCAAGTAATAACGTCAGCACTAATCGTCTTTTACCATATATAAATATAAAATTTCCTAGTATTCTAATTAAAATAATCACAATCACCGAAGCTATGAATGTCATAATTATTTGATCAGGATTTTGCAAATGCATAGCAATATATCCAGGAACAATTACACCTCCTGCGGTTACTCCGAGTGTCTCAGTGAGTATTAAGCTTAATGCAATTCCTAAACCAACTGTAATCTCAGTCATTAGGTTTAAGCTCCATAAGTGTATTAATTAAATCTTGACCAAAGCCCACTTGATTCCCAATTGCAAATAAAAGAGATTCAGAAGGAAGCTCTTTGAACTTGTCAATAGATGATTGAATCGATTGATTTTCTTGAACTATCTGCGTAATCGTATTAGGGGAAAAGCTTACCATCTTATTTACAAGGGTTTCAATTTTCTTACCTCTAATTATCGCTTTCTGAGGTTTAATTTCTTTATAAATTAGTTCTAATAATTGATGTGTTCTACTTCGTCGATCTTCTCGACAGTTTAAATAAATGGTAGAATAATTTTTTGATGTAAATTTACTTTTAATAATATTCCAAATCTGCAAAGTGGAAACAGGATCATTAGCTGCCATAGAATTAATAAAATAGACTTTACCTTTTCCGAAATCAATATTATTAATAACTAAAGCACCTGGATCAGGCTGGGAGTTTTGCATACCACATAGAGCAGTCTCTTTCTTAACGCCTAATTCATCACACACCTTGAGAGCTACAGCAATATTTTGAGGATGTTCTAAATATGGAAATCCTGCTAGTTGAGTATTTGTAACAGAATCTTCATCTGCAACAATATATTTAGTATTCCTTACCTCAGTAATTTTAGAAACTGCATCAACTATATTTTTTTCTCCAAAGACTACCTTGCCATTGTATGGAATAGTATTTCCTAATGACTTCTTAACATCATCCATAGATGGCCCCATTTCCTCAAGATGATCTGGTCTCGCATTGGTGATAACCCCAATATGTGATTGTATCATTTGATGTTCTGATATCCATTGATATTCTGGTTGCACTGCCATGCATTCCATTACTATAGCATCAGGTTTTTCCTTGGAAAAAAATCGCATTAATTTAATTTGTTCTCCTATTGATGCAGACCGCAACCTATGAATAACTCGATCTTTACCATTAGAATCAATAATTCTTGGAGCAGTTCCTGTAGTCTTAGCAAAAGTTCGCATGCCACCTGCGCGTAATCCAGCAGCAATCAGACGTGTAACGCTTGATTTACCTCGAGTACCATTCACATGCACTCTCAATGGGATACTAGAAATTGCACGCTGATGATTTACTCTTTCTAAATATCCTATTAGAATTAATATCAGAACAATAGTTCCAAGAAAAAAGGGGGGTGATATGATCATGTAAAGCCTCTAATAACCCATTATTTCCCGAACAATACTTATCATGTCCAGAAAATTGATGATTTCGTCAGCATTTACATCTGCAAGATAAGGATTTAATCCTCCTGTATCACTTGATTGGACAAAATCAACAAGGGTAAGTACATCTGTAATATTTAATAATCCATCCTGATTAATATCTCCCCGTTGAAGAATATTTGCTCCTCTCGTGGTAAATAATATTGCAGTAGAATCTCCAAGAGGCATGGCTGAAGTAGGATAAGCATTATTAAAGGTATATTCAAGTCCAATAGTTTCACTTTGATCTTCTAAACCTATGGTACAGTAATTACCATGTACTTGACCCCAACCATAATTGCCGGTTGATGTATTATTAAAATCTGCATATTGCATTACTATCTCTCCATCACCCGTTGGAGTGAAATAATGTTGAGAATCCTTAAGAATTAACTGAAAATTTTCCAGACTATTATTATCATACGTTCTGAGGTGTGACCACTGAATAACAAATTGATGGTTCAATTCATCATACCATTTATAAACACGCCCCCCACTAGTTGTCGTATTTAGATCATCCCAAAATACAGCTATCATCGGAGAAGGACCTCCTGGACCAGGTATATGATAATTCCTGAATGATTTCATAGATGTAGAACCCATAGACACCCAGCCATTGCTAGAAACACTGATCTGATCATAATCAACACCATAAAATTTAAATGTAAATGGCAGATTAACTGTGGTTACATCATCTTGATTATCGCCATAGTCACTTAACGACAACTGGGTACCAGATCCATTATATAATGGATCTATTTCAATCCAATTAAAATATGGTGCGTTTGAATATAATATATCACCACTATCATACGCATAATATCCATATAAATCTGGGCCAAGTGGATCATCTACCTCTTTAACACCAATCTGCAATGGAATATTTGCACTCTGAGCTGCGCCATCAGGAGATTCCAGATCTATAAATAATTCAACTACTGTACCTGGAATTATATCTTCAGCAGCAATAACTTCAAACTTATCAGTAGTATTAATTGAAAAATTGTTTTGTACAATTAATGGCCAAAATCCTTGGTCATCTATAATTTCTAAACCAGGATAATTTGAATATAAACGACCACTTACATTGTTCGCCATCATTGAACCAATATTTGAAATCTCTATTTCGATTTCAGCAGTTTCACCAGGATCAAGGTGATCATTACCAAATACTGGGTCATCATGCACATATACTTTATCAGCAAGCAACCTGGTGCCTGAAATAGAAAGTTGTATTTGACTCAACCAGCTAGAGTCATTTATATCTTTAATTAATAATCGTAGTGGGAAGTTTTCATTTTCTAATATTCCAGATTCTACTTCAAAAACAAATGGCTGTCCTTCATTCCCTGTCATTCCACTCATTAAAGTTCCAATATATAAACTATCAATACTATAATTGATAAATCCATCACCGCCAATCAGTTTACAATAAACACCCTCTGCATCATCTGTCCCATAATTATATATAGGTATCATTAACTCAATAGTCTCTCCTCCATCAATCATTCCATTAGCATTTCCTATAGATGAACCATTCATATCATCATCAATAGTAAATGCACCTTCAACAGAATTTACATTTACACTCTGGTCATTGATCTGAAACTGTCCTTGATACGGAACAAAATTTCTTTTTATTACTGTCAAATCGACGCTTCCTAATGAAGCAGAACCTACAGACAATGTAATACGACCATTAATATCAGTATAGCCAGATTCAAATATAATATCATTTCCTTTTAAGATCGTAACGTAGGCACCTTCCACTGGATCATTAAAATAATCCAACACTTCCACATCAATATAATTTGTTCCAGATGATATTGAATTCTCATGGTTTATTGTAAAAGACTGCGGAACATCGGTCCACATTTGTAATGCAGGATCACCAATAAGACTATTCCAATGAGTAAATATAGTTACATAATTATTTGGATTATCTGGATAATTAAGATATAGATTTAATTTACCTCGAGCTAAAGCAGCTCCTGCAGTTTCCATTTTATCAACGAAAACACCATAATAAAAACCCATATCAACAGCATTATTAAACATCGTATGCGTACCAATTGTTGCAGTACCAATAGATGCAACTGCACCTTTAGGCTGCGTGGGTGTCCCCGCCCTTACAAATGTTTCTGATAAAGCTGTACCAGATGCAAAGGAACCAGTACCACAAGTAATAACAGTAGCAATCGGTAATTTAAAACCATTAGAGAGACTATTTATATTACCAGAGTTAAAGCCACTTACTCCATAATATCCGCGGTAATTAAAAAAAGTTAATCCTGCATTTAAATCTGCAACCATCTGCGATGGAAATGGTGAATTGTAAATTGTTCGCACATCATCGTATCCATGGTATTCCATCAACTCTTTAATATTTTCACTAGTTATAACACAGGATATCCCTGATGTCGAAGCATCACCTACAACCGATGCACTATGAAACCAGTTCTGACTCAAATAAGGATTGCTTTCATATTGAACAGTTTTATTTATGATCGTAGCAAGCTCCGTTGTTGAGCTAAAAGATAATCTACCAATAAGAACTTCAGGCAATATATCATTGCCTACTAATTGTGAATAGGGATGATCTCCTTCACCATTATAACTACTAAAACTTTCAAAATATGTTGGTATGGAATAGCTTCCATTTGCATCTCCAACTAACGCAACATATTCTGGAGGATCATCCCAGCTACTATAAGCATTACTGATATAATTTTTTATCGAACTAGAACTATTTCCAGTCGTACTTGTTGAAACGTAATTAACCACATATCCAGATCGATGACGCCAATCAAATAAAATTTCAAGATTCGCCATTAAATTTGATGAATTACTTGGCAAAATATAGAGTATCGATGGTTTCTGATAATCATCATCATTTGTAGATCGGCTATAATTCACAACTAAAGCTTCGTATAATGGCTCAAAAACCCGAGAAATACGATTTGGGGTTTGAACCGGATCAATATCATCCACTTCTATCAGTTCAATTTCTGCTGATGTTATAATCTCGAGTTTTCTAGATAATGGATAATATTTAAATGGAGTGATTGAAGCTTTAACTACTGGTATATCCCTAAAAACAAATGTTTTTGACACCTCTACTTGATTTTTAGGATACTTCGTATCTGAAGTATATAATTCTACATTTCTTTTAAAAAAAGTATTAGCCTCATCTAATTGACGTTCCCAAGTTTGATGAGGCAATATATCTACATTGTCAATCCATTCTGAAGAAATAACATTCACATTAATAGCATAAGACTTATTAGGAGCTACCTGATAAAATGTCGTAATAGTTGGTAGGGTTGGCTCGCCTTCATCTGATTTTAATCCACCAAATGGAATAACTGGCTTTTTAAAGGTTTGCCCATCAATAGTTACATCTTTTAATTCATAACTCTCTAAAGAAAAAAGTATCTTATCATCATCTAAAACAGAAAACCCATTTGGCGATTTCCTTATTTCATCTTGACTAAATGATGCAGAAGAAGCCAAAATTACTATAAATATTATTTTACAAATATTTGTCATTTTACCCTATAATCACTTTATACCATAATTAAACGATCAATTAATGTAGTGGAATAATTACTAACAATAAAAATACTAATTGCACTAAATGTAAGATAAGGAGCGAATGGTAATGGTCTATTCCTATCAATACCTTGAAAAATAGAAATTAATATCCATGCTAATAACCCTAATAGTGAAGCAAGAAACAGAGTTAGTATCATCAATATAGGTCCTAACCATGCACCAAGGATTAATCCTAACTGTAGATCCCCAAAACCCATACCTTGTCGTCTAGTTATAATCCAAGTTAAGCCCATCATTACTCCAGGAAACAAAACTCCAGCTACAATGCCCAATAAAGCTTGATATAAAGATAACACCCCTAAAATTATAGATAAACTTATTATTATCACCCCAACTATTATTAAATCTAATGGAATCATATAAATCCTAGAATCTATCCAAGCAATTGAAATAAGTATAGAACAAAGCAATGAAACGGTTATAGCCTCAGGGAAAGATAAATTTGCAAAGGCCCAACCCCATAATAGACCATTTATTAATTCAACAGCTGGGTATTGTATAGAAATACGTTCTTTACATTGCGCACATCTACCGAGCTGAATAATAAATGAAATAATAGGGATATTTCTATAAAATGGAATAGGTTTCTTACAATCAGGACAGTGTGATCTCGGCTTAATCACAGATTCATCTCTAGGAAGACGATAAATGACTACATTAAAGAAACTGCCAACAAAAGCACCTATTGTAAAAAAAATAGAGAAATCCATTATAGACCTGACTGCAAAGCAGCGCCTAAGTAAAATACAGGTAAATATGTTATTACAACCATTACAGCAATAATAACTCCTACCATTAGAATTAATATTGGCTCAATTAAAGTAGTCATCCGCTCTACTAGTGCATTTACTTGCTTATAGTAATAATCGGCAGTCCTATCTAAAAGAGAGTCTAGCTCACCTGTTTCTTCGCCTGTCGCAGTTAACTGTAATAATATGGGAGGGAAAATCTCAGTCCTTCGCAAGGCAGACGTAATATTGAATCCATCTCTAATATATTCCGTTGCATCTCCGATAGCAACTTGATATACACGATTACTTACTATTTTTCCTATCAAATTCATAGATTCAATAATAGGAACACCCGCATTTAATAAAATGCCAGCCGTTTTTGAAAATTTATTTAGTATTGACTGATTAAGTAATGACCCAAAGACAGGCACCTTTAACTTAATTGAATCAAGAACATATCCACCCCTTTGTGTTTTTGAAATAAGCCATAGTCCACCAATCAAACCAAATAATGAAAAAACTACTGTATTAAAATTAACGCTTATCCATTCGCTTAATGTTACGAGCTTTCTTGTGGCTGCAGGCAAATTAGCACCCAATTGCACATATACATCAGAGAACATAGGAATAATCCACATGAACATCGCACTCATCATTGCAAAAAGAAATAGAACCATAAATATCGGATAAGTCATGGCTGATCTCACTTTTCTTCTTACATCATCTAAGTTTTCCAGATATGTTGCTAATTCTTCTAAAATTTCATCCAAATTCCCACTAACCTCACCAGCTTTCGTTAAAGATACAAATAAAGTTGAAAATACTCCTGGATGCCTTTGTAATGCTTCAGACAACGACAACCCTTTCCGAATATTTTCGCCTACATTTGTTAAAACCTTTTTTAACCTAGGATGACGTTCCTCACTAGCGAGCCCTTGAATAGCACGCTCCAGAGTCAAACCTGCAGAATACATGGTGGCCAATTGCCTAGTGAAAAAAACTAAATTGCTTAAAGGAATCCTATTTTTAAAACGCTCGATAGATAAGTTTATTTCATCAATAAATGGGCCAATGAAATCCCATGTAGTATCCACCTCTTCCAATTTGACTATAATTTGATTATCAGCAGATAGTTTTTGCATGGCGATATCTAGATTATCAGCTTTTATCTGACCTTCACTTCTGCCGCCAGAATCATCTTTGATTAAATAGGTATATGCAGGCATTAATAATCCTCAACCGTTGAACGCAATATTTCAGCTATTGTTGTTGACCCTTTTAACACTTTATCTATTCCACTCTCTCGAAGCGTAACCATTCCTTCATCTAAAGCTTTCTGACGAATTATATCCTCATTAGAATTATCAAAAACCATTCCTCTGATCTCCCGTGACATTGGAATAAGTTCAAATATACCTGTTCTACCATGATATCCTGTATTACGGCACTGACTACATCCTTTTCCTTGAAATAGCTTTTTACCCTTCACTCTAGATTCTTCAAGATTAATTCTACTTAATTCCTCTTTTGTAGGGGTGTACTCTTCTTTACAATTATCGCAAATAGTCCTTACCAATCTCTGAGCCATTACCAGATTCAGACATGATCCTACTAGAAATGGTTTTATTCCTATATCTAATAATCTTGTTATAGTAGACGCTGCATCATTAGCATGAACCGTAGAAAAAACAAGATGTCCCGTTAATGAAAACTTTACTGCAATATCGGCAGTTTCCTCATCTCTAATCTCACCAATTAATAAAATATCTGGGTCTTGTCTTAGTATTGATCTGAGCGAAGCTCCAAATGATAGACCAATACTATCATGAACCTGCACTTGATTAATGCCCTCAAGCTGGTATTCAACAGGGTCTTCTACTGTAGTAATATTTGTTGATTCATTTTTTATTTCTTTTAATGAAGCATATAAAGAAGTTGATTTTCCAGATCCCGTTGGTCCCGATACTACAACCATACCATAAGGCTGAGAAATTACTCTTCGAAAAATAGAATGCATTTTTTCTTCAAACCCTAGACTTTTTAGATTAAAACCAAACCCCGATTTATCAAGTAATCTAAGAACTGTTTTTTCCCCATAAACAGTTGGTAGTATGGATACACGAACATCAATTTCTTTATTGGAAGTCTTTATAGTAAACCTACCATCTTGCGGAAGCCTTCTTTCAGCAATGTTTAGATTTGATAAAATCTTAATTCTTGTTACTAAACCGCTTAATGATGAAGTAGGTGGTGTCATAATTGTCTGCAAAACACCATCAATTCTTATCCGAACTATTACTACGTTCTGTTGTGGCTCAAGATGAATGTCAGTTGCTCTTTCTTTAATAGCTTCCTGCAAGATTAGATTCACAAGCTTAACAATAGGAGCATCTTCACTAGACACCTTATCCGGTGAAAGATCAACCTCTTCCTGATTATCATCATCTCCAGATATTACCTTTATATTTTCTACTGCTTCTTCTACTTCACCTGCCTGGCGTATTTTACCATATATTTGATCTAACGCACGATTTAGTGCAGATGGTCCCGCTACGCGCACTTCAGGATTGAGATTTGTTAATCTTTTTAGAGAGTCAATAGCAACTAAGTCTTCAGGGTCTTCCATTGCTACGACTATAGAACTTGAAGATTTACGTAAAGCAAGTATCATATTCTGTCTTGCAAAATCTTCTGGTATAGATTCTACCACACCAGGATCTGCAGAAAATAATTCTTCATCAGATGCTAGATCATATCCCAGTTGCATAGAATATACTTTTATAAGGTCGTCCTCCGTAATGATTCCTTGATCAAGTAAAACTATTCCTAACTTTTCTTTACGAATCTTTTGTTCAGCAAGTGCAGCATTTAATTGACTGTCACTTATTTTACCTTCGTGGACTAAAATATCCCCGATCTTTTGAAATTGCGGATTGAATTCTTGCACCATGATTTAAGGTCCTTGATAGGTTCGAACAAATAATATCTCTAATGGGTCACTTGTAATTTGCGTTGGAATCAGTAAAAAGGCAGTAACGCTGGATGTAAAATCTTCATAGACTTGTGGATCTGAGTTTGGTATAGGAGCACAAATACCCTGTTCATATTCTATAAGGAAAGTTACCTGTCCATCAGAATTTGTTATTCCTACGTTTGTCGGTGTTGGAGCTAATGTCCAAGCAATAGTTGCCGCACCAGTTGCTGTAATCATTATGTCTGCACCAGCAACAGCATTTCCATAATAATCTATCAAAGTACCAGTAACTTCAATTTGAGCAGGTGACCCCATGGTGGAAAAATCCCAATATTGTGTAGGTGTCCCAAGAGTTAACTGCCCAGGAACAAAAAACATAATTGCTTCACCTTCGTCCTCATTAATTCGTGCCGTAATTGTATCTCCATTAGCTCCAAAAGTAAGTGCTGAAACTTGACCTAAACTACCTATTGCATCTGTAGAATAAGTGATGGTTGTATATGCTACACCAGGAAAATTATCTCCATTTATATTTTCGTTACCTGTAAAACTAACGCCTTCAACAAAAGCATCAATCAATGTATCAGGGAATTGTGGTTCCATCGTCCAGTAAACATACGTGCTATCAGAAACTGGATTATACCAACGATCAAAGACTATAGCTGCTGCTTCTGTCTGATAGAAACCTCCCCCTATTGGCTCGCTTTCCTGAGGATTATAATCTGGTTCAATGTAATATGGAGGTCCGGTTGCAATAATCACAGGAGTAGAAGTTGCACTAATAACTTCACCAGAATCAGTAACTACAGACGCAGTAACTCTTATAGGCCCTGGGCCAGTACCACTATTAATAGAAACACAGGCTTCACCATTGGCTGTAAATGCAGAATCAATCATACCGGCATTATTAAGATTAGCGCCAGATGGAATATTTGGTCCAAGAGTGAATGTAACATTTACCGGTTCATTTACTAGGACACCGTTTTCATCGTAGACTCTAGCGCAAATCTGTGTAGACTCTAAACCACCTCCACCGACTACCATTATTTCGCCTGGGTAAGAAGATGGAATCTCTACATACGCTGGGGTACCTGAATATGTCGTATCTAATATGGTAATCTGCACAGAATCAATAATAGTCCCAAATACAGGGTGTAAGTAACGTGCAACAATAGTAGAAACGCCAGCTTCGTTGGGATCACCAGTATCTTTAAAATTTACCAATGCAATACCTAGCGAATCTGTATATTTACTTAATTCACTTAAACTTCCATTCGTACTTTCAAAATACACCTCAAGATCTTGTATCGCTTGCCCATATTGTCTAGAAGATATTTTTGCAGACAAATCAGCGTTTGTAACTCCATCGTCCACTTTAATAGAACTTGTATTTGAGCTTAGATTAAATTGATATGGCCATAGCTGAACTGCTGTTGTATCGAAGACATTAAATCGTATGGTTGCAGAAAAATTTTGACTGCTAACCACATGCTTTGCTTCAATAGTTACTCCCTCATAAGTTGGTGTAGCAGCATTATCATAGGCAGATTGATCTTCATCTAAAAAATTGACTGTAGCAAGTCCATCTGCATTTGTATAGGAAGAATTCACGTTAAACTTACCAAAACTTTCTCCACCCACATTTGCTGAAAACTCAATTAATTTATTAGGTAACACATTACCGGTAGAGTCTTTTAAAATAATATCTATCCTGGTTTTTACAAAATCACCGATAATATCTTCTCCTACAATAACATCGTTCCCTCCAGCATCAGTTGCAAATGGTTGAGCCGCAATTTCTAAGGTATAATTGGAGCTTGAAGCAGAAGCTGCATCTGATTTCGTTGGGGTTCGATCATCGCAGCCAAGTAGAAGCAATGTAAAACCAATTGTTAATAATAACTTTTTCTTATATAAGAGATTAATTATCATTGTTCTCTCCTTCCTTTTCTTCTTCAATTTTTTCTTTATTATCATCATTAATCGTCTTTTCTAAATCAAACATTGCTTTCGTTTTCGTTATTCCTGCGACTCCATTATTAACTACTGAAGGTGTAATTTGGATAATCAAATTCATTTTCTTTTCTAAAACATCTTTACTAGTAAATAATTTCTCACCTAAAACTGGAATTTTATGCAATAATGGAACTTTATATTCTGTATTTTTTCGATCTCGGCTGATCAATCCACCTATGACAATCGTCTCACTATCCTTTACTCTAATAACCGTTGAAGATGATCTTCTTTTTACTCTTGGAATATTTTTATCGGGACCAATAAACTCAAAGATTGAAGAAACCTCTGGCTCTACTTTTACAGTAATATCCCCATCCATATTAACAGAAGGCTGAACGCGCATTTTTATCCCAACCTCCTCTTTTTGAACTTGCACCTGACCACCAACTCCACCTGAACTCAATATGTATGGAACTACATCAACCATTTCAATATAGGCATCTCTTCCATTAAGCGTAACTAACTTAGAATCAGCTAATATTTCAGCTTGATTATCTTTCAAGAGCAGATCAACTGTAAAATCAAATGCAGTCATCTGCCTACTAAATTTATTTGGAATTATATTACTCCCACTTAAACGATTAAAAATCATTTCAGTCGGTTTTTCTTCAAAAGGAAGACCCGCATAAGTTTCTACTACACCATCTCCTGCCTCATTTGCATTTTGCGTAAGCCCTGGCACTGAACTACCTGCGCCGGCTAAACCTGAAGGTGAATTACCATTTTCTGCAAAAATATTTGTATAGTGTGCGAGCTTAGACCAATCAATACCCAATTTTTCCTCTGCATCTACAGCGACTTCTATTAAACGAACTTCAAGAAGTATTTGTAAAGCAGGGACATCTATTTCTTTAATCGCATCTTCTATTTCAGCAATCCTTTTTGGCGAAGCATTGATTAATAATTTATTTCCTGAGACATCAACCTGTATCTTATCCGTTAGATCCTGTAAAAGATCTTTTAATTCCATAGCGTCAGCATACTTTAATTCAACAACATGCGATGTAATTCCAACCTCCTCTGCAAGCTTCTTAGGCTCAGCAATTAAAAAAGAATTACCTACAATCTCATAACTGAGACCTACAGCTCGAACAATTAAGTTTATGGCTTGCTGAATTGGGACATCATCCAGATGAATTGTCAATTGTTCTTGTCGGTTCACATTCGGATCAGTAACAATATTATATCCACTTTCCCTAGCCAAAATTGATAAGATGCTTGGCAAATAGGCATCTTCAGCATGAACAGTAACAAGCTTCTCTTCATTTGCTTTATCTATATTCAGATCATCAGACCCTTGAGATATAGCTATTTGGGTTAAAATAAATATAGAAAAAATGAAAATTATTTTATTTTTCATCTTTAATTCTCTCTCCTTCTTTCATTGTCAGCAGCAGACTTATCTTCTTCAATTTCTAGTCCAGCAACAGGATAATGAAATTCTTTATCTTCCTTAGCGATAATAATTTCTGTGGGATCAATCAAAACAACTTTTCCCCCTGCAATTGAATCTCCAATTACAACTGTATAATTTTTATCCTTATAGTTAATTCCAGCATACTTTTGAATGCCGTCAATAATATGAGTTACTCTAAGTTTTCCTCGATTACGATAACGAAGAGAACGGCCCTTAGAATCCGTAAGATAAAGGACATTCGTTAAGCGCATCGGCTCTTCCTCTAAAATAAATTGATAGTTATCACGATCTTTAATACGAATTTCAAGATATTTGATAACCCCTTCTAATTCTTTATCAGTTCCAAATTGAACATTTTTTGCACGCTCTTTTGCCTTAGACCACTCTTTGTTTGCAGGCAAAAGCTTAATACCGGCTGCAATAATTGAAACCAAAGAAAATAAGATTAATAAAACCCAAATTGTATTTTGCCTGGTATTCATACAGGAACCTTTATTCTAGATTTAACCATCGTTAATGTTGATAAATGTATTTCTATTACTTGTTCACGCAGATCCATTTCACTTGCATTGCTTTTAATCCTTTCAATACCATTTTTTATATTAAACTCATCAATCGTCACTAGCCTAGGAGACTTTTCCAAATCAGACATAAATTTTCCTAATTGTTCATAGCTACACTGCATAATTATTTCATAAGGCGCCGCAATATATTTTGGCTTTTCAACTCTTGGCTTAGGCTTAATATTTAGCAGTGTTATACCATGAAGATTTACCATCTCCATTAAATTTTTCATAAAAGGCAAACTAGCATCATCTGCTAATGAATCTTGTTTTGAAAGAGCAAGGTTTTCTTCAAATAGTGTATAAACTTCTTCTACTCTGCTTGCTAAAATCTGAGCACTTATTAACTGTTCATTCAATTCAATTAACTCATCCTCTAAATCAAGAAGATTGTTAGGCTTCTCACTAATCATCCATGCATGACTTACCCAAAAACCAACCGTTAATAACATAGTTAATAAAGCAAGAATCGCATTCCTTTTAGCCATCATGATTATTTCTTCCTTTTTCTTTTAGAGCTGGGTTTTAAAGCTGCTTCTACTTCAAAATGAACTATTTCCTGACCACGAACTTTTTTTAATGAACCTTGTCGAAATTTTATTTTTGGAAACTTTTTCGAGAAATCAGAATTACGTTTCATTCTTTTGATATAATCATGAACTACTTCGTACTCTTCTTCATCTTTATAAACAACAGAAATGCCTTCAATATATAATTTTTTGTTCCTTTTATTGAATTTCAAACCGGTCAATGCCATATCATCTGGTGTCATCTTACCAAGCAATTCTAAATTCTTTGCCCATAATGCTCTACCTGATTCCAAATCAGCAAATGACATTATATCTTGTTTAGATAAATTCTTTCCTTTTGCCTGCAAATCGAATATTTGTTTTTTTACATTAGAAATCTCATTTCTCTTTTGCTTTATTAAGGCGTTATAACCTGAGCCAATTAAAAAGATTGCACTATTCGCAGTAAACAAGAAGAGAATAATTACTGAAAATATGGTCCAACGACCTCTTTCTTTCCAGCGTTGAGTCCTAACTTCCTTACTATCAGTTTTATTAAGGTTAATTTTTATAAAATTCTTCATTCGTCTAAAAATCCTCTTATAGCTAACCCCGTTGAAATAGCATATTGCTCTGGGTTAGAAATTTCAATATTTTCAAATCCAGCAAAGGATTGAAATGGATTAAATAATTCTGTACTAAGACTAAGCTTTTGCTCTATCATTTCCTTTAATCCAATAGTGCTTGCTCCCCCACCACTTATCATTATTTTTGTAAAAAAACTTTGATTCGTAGTTTTTGCATAATATCGAAGAGACCTTCTAACATCTTCAATGAGGTTATCAAATACATTTTTTTCTGCAACAGAGATATCATTCAAATCATTATCAACATTATTTTGAAAACTATTTATTCCATCTTTCATCATTTTATCTTCAGCTGATATATAATCCATATCAAGCTTTTCTGATAAAGATGAAATAAAATGATATCCTCCAATTGGTATGTCTCTTGTAAAGAATTGATCTTTTCTTCCCCATACAACTAGAGATGATGAAACAGAACCAATATCAAGTAAAACCACAGCTCCTTCTTCAGGAAATTCACTTAAATTTGCAAATGCATTAGAAAGCGCAATGGGGTCCGCATCAATAATACCTGGGGAAAATCCAATCTCTTTTAATAATTCAAGATGAGTATTTGATACTTTTTTTGTGCAAGCAACTAATCCAATATCTATTTTATCTACTTCCTTAGGGTTTGGTCCAAAAACCTGAAAATCAATAACTGCATCTGACCCATCCATGGGTATATGCTTCCTTGCTTCAAAAGTCATCGATGAAAACAGTTCATCTTCAGGCATATCCATTGTTGTAATTTGTTTTACACTTACGTTTGTTCCGTTTAAGCTACTAACTAAGCTTTTGACTCTCTTTGGATTTATACTCATTTCACGCATTAATTCACGAATGGCCATTACCCACATAGGTTTTGTTATCGATTCTGGGTCGTAAGTCTTATTTTGATCTGGAACAAGCCGAATACCCGTATTAACAATTTTAGTTCCACCGCGATTTTTTTCTAAAAGAACCGCTTTAACAAATTGTCTTCCAATATCTAATCCAAGATTCATTTTGATTCCTTAAAGGCTATGTGGTCTAATTCTCCGTATGATTTTATAATCAAAATTGCTCCACCTGTTGAACTACTGCTTGTGGGGTACATTGGAGGTGGACCAAAATCGCTAAAATTATAGTCATAATGATAATCTTTATCGTAACCTATTCCTGGAGAAACAGGATATGGACCAGGAGCATTTCTTTTCATATAACCCCTTTTATTTTGAGTCACTGAGCCCCAAAGTATCATTTGTCCTCTAATATCACTATTACCGGTGACCTGTGGAAAAGCAGATGTAGGGTTGCGAAATGGCCCTCTTCCGTCTGCTTTTGAATTTACTGGACTAGAGAATTCTGGTCCATTTAGAGAATTATTATTAATTGAATTCTGCCAATAATGAGCCACGAAAGAATCATTCATGGCTAAAAGGGCTCCATTGATAATTATATCAGACCCATTTGACTGATTTTTTCCACCATTTTCTGCAGTATTAGCAATAATAATATTTGCCCCAGAAATAAGTCCTAGCCTATTCCTTGTGCCATAAACAATTTCTCCTGTTAAGGAATTAGAATCATCATATAAAATATTATCCATCAACCAAATATTTCCCCACGCTCTATCTACAATAGAAATATCATCATGCCTTCTATATTCAGTATAATTATCCGTTACAATGCTAAATTTTCCATCAACCGTTCCTCGAACTCTAACCTGACCTCCTTTTACGTATATAACGGCAAAATCTGTGAAAAAGGTAGTAGGAGGAAGAATGTCAGGCGTATTATTTATAGGTTCAAAATCAAAGTGATGAAAGCCACTAGATTCACAAACACTTGTCCCATCATTGGGATGATTATGATAATTTGCAAAATTATTAAAAGGGACAGTATTATCTAAACCTCCTTGGAAAGCTAACGTAATTTCTTCTCCAGATCTAAAAGGATTTTCAAAGAATTGACCTAAACTTTGAACACCAAAAACAAAAATTCCATTAATCTGATCTGTAGAATTCATTACCCCTATCCAACCTTTATTAGAATCAGGGTCAGCAGATCGCACTAAAACAGTATCTCCAATATCATACATTTCCAAGGTGTTGGTTGCATCATTTCCTTCTATATCTTCAGAATCAATAAATAACGTATCCATCGAATATATCTGTAATGTGGAATCAAAGGGACCATCAAAAGCAATACTTTCATTACTTAATTGTTCAAAATTAAAATCTATGTCCCATAGAAAGTTTGTTGGCGGCGGTCCTGACTCCCCAACAGGTGGAATTAAATAAGTCCACTGCGAAACAATAAAACCTCCATTAATAAATTCAATCTCAGTCATAATCAAAGTATCTTTACCTGTACTACGCCATAGCATATCGTCTGCCGTAAAAACATAATTAGCATTCTCTTTTGCACGTTGCGTAGCATCGTATGGTGGATACACTCTTACTTCAGCTGAATCGTCTACAGAGGCCCAGTTTTGATCATTACAATTATTTAAATTAATTCCTTGAGATGCGGATACACTAGCCTGCGTAAAATCTGGGCAACCAAATTGACTCATGGTCATCTGACCATTTGTATGAACAACTCCCTCAAGGATATCGCTCCCTCCAAATGAAACATAGCTTCCTAGCTGAGGTCCTCCTCCTGGCTCCTCTGAGTTCGTAAAATACATAAATTTTGAAAAATCTTCTGCAACTAGGTTCATCTCAGCCATACGCTCTATTCGCACTGGTTTTCCGAGAGTATTGCGAAATTCACTAATCCCTGATCCTCTTGCATAAAAAATAGTCCGACCATCTTCTTGATTAACGAATGTTGAACAAATTATATTACGATAATAACCCATTCCCTCTAATAAAACTCCATCTGCAGCTAAAACTACTGACTGATCAACTAACTTTGGTAAAACAGGTAAAGCTTCCGTATTCAAACCTGTTTCAGCCATGAGCAATGCTTTCGATTCTTCAAAACGGTACTTTTGAGTTACAGATGCTGACATGGCATATTTCAAATAACCTGCAGTAATAAACATACTTACCATCGTAAAAATCACCGCTGTCGGTGTAGCCATCCCCTTAAAAGATTTCATCATAAGCTACCTGCCTGATTATTTGCAAGCGATCTAGGACTTATATAACGATTAGGCATAAAAGCTGTTCGATGAAATTGTACTAATTCTTTTATTGACCCTGCTGAAGAGACAAAAGACTCTACCTCAATATCCAAATTTATTTCCCAAGTTGAATTAGCATATCTAGCCAAATTGGGTCTTATAAATTCAACTTCTTCAGCATAAAATTCTTTTAATGTAATATTTCGTTGATTATTATTTCTAAATCTTCCCTTAGTTGGAAAACGTAATTTTCCATCTAATGGATTTTGATAATTAAATAATATACCCTCCGATGCATTTGCAGTAATAACGGTTGAAGTTTCATTGCCAAAAGTATCATATTTTTTTAAAGATATTCTTGAATATCCATTAATCTGTTCTTTATTGATTATTCTAGCTAAACTAATTTCTTTCATTATTTCACGCATAACAGAATTTCCATAATTATGGACTTCAAGAAGAACGCTATCATCCTGATAATGATATGTAACGGTTCGCAAACTAAGACCCAAACCAATCATTACTATCCCCAAGATTACTATTGTAGTAACTAACTCTATCAATGTTAAACCAGAAGACCATCTTGAAACTTTTCTTATAATTTTCACAATGGAAATTCCATCATAACCATTTCAATTTCCTCTCTCTTAACAACATTCCGAGAGGGCGTGGAAAAGTCTTCCCACTCTATCCATGATTTCAATAAATAACGATCAACATTACTTGTAGAATCAGTTATTAATCTTGTAACTGGTTCATAAAATATCTTCGCAGCAAGCTTCGTTTGGCTATGTTGATTCCCAAAAAGATAGATTGTTTCACCCTGTAGATTACCTGATCTTTCTGTTATTGATAATTTTCCATCTGCTATTCTACCTTTCATACTTTCAACAAAACTCAATAATTCTTCTGTCGCCCTTTCTTTTACAGCAATCGCACGTAATTCACCACGAGCATGTGTCGCTCCTACCACCATACCATACGCTGCAATACTTACGATAAGCACTCCAATCATTACTTCAATAAATGAAAAACCAGATTGAAATTTATTTTTACAATTCTTATAGAACATTGCTTCCAAATAATTTTGGATTTTCTGCAATCTGGGCCGCTGCACTTCGTTTAATCTTTCCTTGAGAAACTAAACGTTGTAAATCTTGATCCAAGGTCTGCATCCCTTCCACTCCACCTGCTTGCATCACTGATGGTATTTGATAAATACGATCCTCTCGAATCAAATTCCTAATTGCTGTAGTTGCAATCATTATCTCAAGAGCAGGCATTCTAGTTTTCTTATCTTTGGTTTGAAGTAGCTTCTGTGCAATGACTGCCTCCAAACTTTCCGACATCATTGAACGTATCTGCCCTTTTTGACTTGAAGGAAAAATATCAATAATCCTATCAACAGCCTTGACAGCGCTTGAGGTATGTAGCGTTGATAACACTAAATGCCCTGTCTCAGCAGCAGTAAGCGCTAACGAGATTGTTTCTAAATCCCTCATTTCACCAACAAGAATTACATCTGGATCTTCGCGAAGCGCTGAGCGGAGAGCATTTGCGAAACTGTGTGTCGATGCACCTAATTCACGTTGATTAATCATACATTGATTGGATGAATGAAAATATTCAACTGGATCTTCAACTGTAATAATATGGCATTCTCTATTCTGATTAATATGGTCAACCATTGCAGCAAGCGTTGTGCTCTTACCAGAACCTGTAGGCCCTGTTAATAATACTAATCCTCTATCAAGCATTGATAAATTTTCTAAAACTGGAGGCAAAGAAAGCTCTTCAAAACCCTTAGGTATCTCAGGGATTGCCCGAAAAACTGCTGCAAGCCCACGAATCTGTTGAAAGAAGTTTACCCTAAACCTTCCCTTTCCTTCTAACCGACTACTAAAATCAATTTCTTTATTTTCATGAAAACTTTCTATCTGATCTTCATTCATTACTTGAGGTAAAATAGATTTCATATCCTCATCTGTTGTAGATGACATATTTAATGGCTTCATAATACCATTTATTCTGACCATTGGTATAGATCCTGAACTTAAGTGCAAATCCGAAGCACCTGATTCAAGAGAATATGATAGTAGTTTATTTATATCCATTAACTTTCTCTTTCAGCAGTCCCATAACCTCTATATGATCCGGATTCTCTATCAAATTCAACCACGCGTCCTTCACCCCCGTTCATATCGCCTGTACTTGTTGCAATAATTCTACCACCTTGATCCGATAATTGAAGCTCAAAAATCCATTTACGTTTTGTTGACCTATCTACTTCAAGTTGGCCTGAATTCTCAAGTTCTTCAACATCAGTGGGCCATTCACCGTAGGTTTGATAATACATTTTTGCAGCATTATCAATATTTCCAATAACACTTTTAGCTTCAGATGCTCTTGCGCTCTCTACATATCGCACATATGTAGGAACAGCAATTGCCGCTAGAATAGCAACTATAACTACTACAACCATGATTTCGATCATTGTAAAACCAGATGATTGTCTTTTTATCTTGTTTCGATTCATGAATAATCTCTCCATTAATTATTTATCTAGTGAAATTGATTTATACCCAATCTTCCTCTGTAAAACCAATGTTAAACGATGGAAAACTAGTCTTCTAATTAAATTATCACCCAAAGCAATTTATGCTCTATATAAAAAAAACGTTTTATTGAGGAATATTACTTACAAAAAAAATGAGAATAATTTGAAGATTTTGATTCGCTATTTAAGCTCAGATACAAGCTTTGAAACGGTATCTTTTGCGTCACCAAATATCATAATAGTATTATCTTTATAAAATAACTCATTTTCAATACCTGCAAAACCAGGATTCATACTACGTTTTAATACAAATACCGTTTGACTTTTATCCACATCAAGTATAGGCATACCAAAAATTGGACTATTTGTATCATGTCTAGCAGCAGGGTTTACAACATCATTTGCACCAATAACCAAGGTAACATCAGTTTCTTCAAATTCTGGATTAATTTGATCAAGATCATACAGACTATCATAAGGAATATTTGCTTCTGCAAGTAGCACATTCATATGTCCAGGCATTCTCCCTGCAACAGGATGAATTCCATATTTTACAACAACACCTTTCCCTTCTAATAATTTTTGTAATTCATGAACCATATGCTGAGCTTGCGCAACAGCCAGCCCATAACCTGGTACAATGACTACTTGCTTTGCGTTTTCAAATATTACTACCGTATCTTCAGGTTCGTACGATTTTATAGATTTCATAGGATCTACCTGCAAATTATCTATATTTGAATCAGTAGAACCAACACCTGCAAATAGCACATTCCAAATTGTACGATTCATGCCTTTACACATGATATCTGTTAATATGATTCCGCTTGCACCAACAAGAGAGCCACTTATAATCAGAGCATCATTTTGAATAACAAATCCTGTAGCGCAGGCAGCAAGTCCAGAAAATGAGTTTAACAAAGAAATGACAACTGGCATATCTGCTCCACCAATTGGTAGTACAAATAGGATTCCTAATAACAGTGAAATACCAATAATTATTAAAAACATTGAGGTGAGTTGTGAAGGATCTAATAGGCCATATACGGATGATAAAATTACAAGCATAACTAATAATCCATTAAACGCATGTTGACCTTTAAACTGTATAGGAGAACCTCGCATAATACCCTGTAATTTTAAAAACGCAATAAAACTACCAGAGAATGTTACCGAACCAATTAGTACACTAAGTGTGATTATAAATAAAATAAATGTTGCAAACGCGCCTCCACGATAAAACTCTGCAGAAGCAACCAATAATGATGCAGCGCCACCAAAACCGTTAAATAATGCAACTAACTGAGGCATGGAGGTCATTTCAACTCTCTTTGCAAGTATAGCGCCTATTGCACTTCCAATTAAAATGGCAATAAATATAGATTGAAAATCAAGTATTTGGTTATTTAATAAAGTAGCAACAATCGCAAGAAGCATCCCTATGGATGCTGTTCTATTACCTTTAAGCGCTGTTCTTGGATGTGAAAGCTGCCTTAGACCAAGAATAAAGAATACTGCAGAAAGAAGATAAATTATAGGTATAACTAAATCTTGCAAAACAACCCTACTTTTTAAACATCCTTAGCATTCTTCCAGTAACCATAAATCCTCCAACTACGTTTATCATAGCCAAAATAATTGCTATCATACCTAGAGTTGCGCTTATTGTTCCAGGCATTGATCCCGTTGCTAGAATTGCACCTACAATCGTGATGCCTGATATAGCATTTGATCCAGACATAAGCGGAGTATGGAGCGTCGGTGGTACTTTAGAAATCACCTCAAAACCAACAAACACAGCTAAAACAAAAACATAAATTTCTATTAACAATTGTCCAGACATCAATTCTCCTCCTTTTCTCTATCAAGTAAATCAATAACATGTTGATTTAAAACCTTGCCCTCATGAGTTAAAATTGTACCTGAAACAACTTCATCATCAAGGTCAATATTAAGCTCACCTGCATCAAGCATTTCACTTAATAACGCCGTGACATTTCGACTAAACATTTCACTCGTGTGATATGATAAACTGGATGGTAAATCAAGAGGTGACAAAATATTAACACCATGTCTCTCTACATCCTTTCCAGGAACAGTAAGTTCACAATTTCCACCTTGTTCGGCTGCAAGATCTACGATAACAGATCCATATCTCATCGACTGAACCATTTCCTCAGTAATGAGTAACGGTGCTCTCTTGCCAAAAATTTGTGCAGTTGTAATAACAGCATCAGTTGTTGGAAGATGCTCACCAATAATTGCATGTTCATGCTGATAAAAATCTTCAGACATTTCTTCAGCATATCCCCCACTAGTTTGAGCTTCATCACTTGTTTCTAGAGAAACAAATTCTGCACCTAAACTCTCAACTTGTTCTTTTACAATAGGTCTTGTATCAAAAGCCTTGACTCGAGCTCCAAGTCTTTTTGCAGTAGCAATCGCTTGCAATCCTGCTACACCTGCACCTATGACAAGTACGTTTGCAGGGGAAATTGTTCCTGCAGCAGTCATCATTAATGGAAAAAATTTATTTAAAGTACTACCGGCTAATAATACTGCTTTATAACCAGCAGCAGAACTCATGGCGCTTAATGCATCCATACGTTGTGCACGCGAAATACGAGGGACTAGCTCCATTGAGAAGGAAGTAATTTCTCTATCAGCAAGAGATTGTATGTTCTGAATATATTTAAAGGGGCTCATAAACCCTATTATAACAGACCCTTTTTTAAGCGGATCTACCAGCTCTAGCATACCATCTTGAAGGCAAACGACTTGTACCTTTAAAAACACATTCCCATCACTAAGTAATTCATCATAATTTGATACTATAGCAGCGCCTGCTGCTTCATAATCACTTGGCCTAAAACCAGCCTCAACACCTGCTCCTTCTTGTACAAGTATCGAAATGCCCTGTTTAGCCAGTCGTTTAACACTCTCTGGAACTAAGGCAACTCTTTTCTCGCCCACAACAGATTCTTTTAAAACACTTATCGTTAACATCTTATATCAAACTTACTGTTTTATAGTTCGCGAAATTACAATACAATTTAAAAAAACCTATATCAATTGAATAATTATATTAATTGCTATATTTACTAGTTGTAATATTATAATAAATGAAAAATAGTATAATATTAATATGTAGTTTATTCCTTTCAATTCTACATGGAGAAAAATCAATGAAAGAAATGCAAAAAGCAACATTTGGTGCAGGATGTTTTTGGTGTGTAGAAGCAGTATTTGAGCGGCTAGATGGTGTGATTGATGTTATTCCTGGTTACTCTGGTGGACATAAAAAAAATCCTACTTACCGAGAAATCTGTACTGGAACAACGGGGCATGCTGAAGTTGCTCAGATAACTTTTGATCCAAAAATCATTACGTTTAATGATCTATTAAATATGTTTTGGAAATCGCATGATCCAACTACAAAAAACCGACAAGGGAATGATGTTGGGACACAGTATAGATCTGCTATTTTTTACCATGATAATAAACAAAAATCAATAGCTGAAGATTCTAAAAATATGGTGGATAATTCTAATATATTTTTAAACCCTATCGTTACGGAAATAACTAAACTAGACAAGTTTTGGATTGCAGAAGATTATCATAATAATTATTATAATAATAATATGGATCAGCCATATTGCAGAGTTGTAATTAAACCAAAGCTCGATAAACTATTTAAATGATTTATTTAGAATCCATTGATTCATAATCTTGCATAGCTGTAACCAATGCATCTATACCTTCTAAAGGCATCGCATTGTAAATAGAAGCACGAAAGCCACCAACCGACCTATGGCCTTTTAGAGTCATTAACCCTCTATCAGCGCAAAACTGTAAAAATTTGTTTTCATCTCCATTTTCCATAAAAGTGAATGGTACATTCATTTGAGATCTATCTTCATTATTAATAGGGCATGTAAAAATAGAGTTTCTTTCTATCTCCTGATATAGCTTTTCCGCCTTAATTTTATTTCTATCTTCTATCGCAACCAACCCTCCCAATTCCTTTAACCAACTTAAGGTTTTATTAACAACAAATATTGTAGATACAGGTGGAGTATTAAATGCTGATTTTTTATTAATATGCGTATTATAGTTAAGCATAGTGGGAATTTGACGATTAACTTTGCCAAGAATATCATCCCGAATAATTACCATAGTTACACCTGCAGGGCCCATGTTTTTCTGAGCACCTGCATAAATTAATCCAAATGAATTAAAATCAATTTTTCTACTAAATATATCTGATGACATGTCCGCAACTATATACCCTTCAGGATTCAATGTATTTGGAAATGATTTCCACTGCGTACCATATATAGTATTGTTACTTGTAATATGTAAATATATTGCATTAGGTGTTTGCTCTAAATCTTTATATATATGATTATATATGCTTTTTTTAGTGGAAGAAGAAATATTTATATTACCAAATATTTTTGCCTCATTTATGGCCTTTGCTGCCCACAGGCCAGTATCTGTATAATCGGCTGTTTGATCATTAGAGAGTAAATTCATTGGAATCATAGAGAATTGTGTAGAAGCCCCTCCCTGCAACCATAAAATATGAAAATTATCTGGAACAGATAATAGCTCTCTAGCTAAGTCAGTAGTATTTTTCATTAATTCTACAACTGGTTGAGATCGATGGCTCATCTCTAAAATGCTTATTCCATTATTCTTATAGTCTAACACTGCCTGAGAAGCAGCGTCAAGGGCTTCTTTCGGAAGAGCTCCAGGTCCAGCGCTAAAGTTATATATTGTTTTCATATGAATATTATTAAATAATAATGTAATAGAAGTTATCTATAAACAATTGTTTTCAACAAACAACAAAAATGCCCGATTATTATCGGGCATTTAATTATAAGTTATATTTAATTTATTACCATCGATTACGCTTTCCTTTGAATCCACCCATATTTTTTCCCCTCTTGCGCTGATTGCGCATCCTTTCTTTAGCTTCTCCTAGCATTTCTCTACCAAATACATGATATAGAACAATCTGTTCGTTGCTAAGAACATCATCTAATCCATTAGAAAACTTCTCTTTTTCAGAAATGACTTTCTTATCTAAAGCCCTGTCTTTATTTATCACTTCTTGTAATTCTTTATCGCTAATTGTATCACCTTTTTTGGCCTTAGCAACAATATCTTTCCAATTTCCTCTTCTATCCCTTTGCATACCTCTTATTTTATCTTTGTGAGCGTTTAGTTTTGGAAAAAATACTTCCGCTTGCTTCTCATTAAGGTTAAGAGTTTCTGTAAGTTTCCAGATTGCATACATCTCCATTCTCCCTCTATCCTCATCTTTTTTATCCCAATGATCAGGTTGTGCAAATAAAACACTACCCAACATGAAACTTAATAAAAAATAGTTAGTTATTCTCATGACTCCTCCTCTATATAGTTAATAAAATTATCAAATTCTATTTCATCTAAAAATGAAAAAGCTGTCCAAATATCATCTTCCTCTTCAATAATATAAATAGCTAGATCATCTAATAAATAATCATTATTATAATTATCTTTATCAAAATCAGAATAAGAAATATTTCTATCAATAAAATAATAATTTCTTCCCGATTGAATAACCCCCTGATCTAACTCAAAATAACTTGTTAAACCAACAATAATAATCAAACATATAGCTAAAATACCTGAAAAAGCCTGACTGCGCTTTAATTTATGCTTGAACCTGGCTTCAGTTAGATTATTAATAAATTGTTCTTTATCGATTGTTTTATCGGAATCAGATATCGTTTGTCGGATTTTCGATTCAAAATTCATTCCACTATTCCTAATAAGGTCTTAATACGCTTGATACCATGGTGAAAATTAACTTTAGCTGTACCTTCAGACATATGAAGAATATTTCCTATATCCTTAAAAGGCAGCATTTCTGAAATTCTTATCATAACAACTGATCGTTGTTTTTTCGGTAATTTACTAATTGCATTCCATAGCTCTTCTTTTTTCCATTCTTTATCCTGTTCATTATCATCATATGTGGGCTCAACTGTTTGGTCCAAATGGAGAATGTTTCGCCATTTATTCCTTTTAAAGTAAGTATTTGCAGTATTTGCATTCACACGATATAAATAAGTATTGAATTCTGATTTAAAACGAAAGTTCTTAAGAGATTTAAACAATTTAATAAATACGGTTTGCGCCAAATCTTCTGCCTCCATCTCATCATTCGTAAGTTTTTGAAAGAATCCATGAACTAAATCCAAATATCTTCGAACAAGTTCATTAAATGCCTCTTCGTCTCCATTTTGAAAGTCCTGTATGAGTTCTCGATCTTTTTTCATTCATTTTCACCATTTTAGACACTAAAAATCATCAAAGGTTAAATATTAAAATACGAAACTTGTTCACTGATATTAACCAGATTAATGTCTAATTTAATATATGGAATCAAGCGCTACTTCATTTAATCCAAATATAGCTCAAAAAGAGGCCATTTTACACAAACCAGCTCCGTTAATGATTCTTGCTGGAGCTGGAACTGGAAAAACTACAACATTAATTAATCGTGTAAACCATTTGATCCGGAATGAAAATGTACCGCCAAAAAATATTCTACTTCTTACTTTCACAGATAAAACCACATTAGAAATATCAAGTAGAATTAAAGAGATAATTGGTGGAACTGGAGATAAAATTACCATTAGCACATTCCATGGATTTTGTAATGCATTAGTGCGCGATCAAAACAGTAGCCCGAATGCAGACAAAATACTTTGGCAAAAAGATGATATTATATATTATTTTATAAATCATTTTGATGAATTAAAATTTATTAGTTCCTCTTCATTCCTAGCCTCCCCATATACAGCTATTACAAAATCTTTTATTCCATTTATTGATCGTCTGCGTGATGAACTTCTTACACCAGATCAACTAAATGACCTCTATCAGTCAACAAACATTTTTGAAAATAATTTTCATGATATTTTTCCAAATATGCATAAGGATTGCGATTACGATGATTGTATAAATCAACTTTCTGATTTATTAAAGGTTTTCGAATATTTTCAGAAAGAAAAAAGTAAGATGGGAGTCGTAGATTATGGTGATATGATTCTTGATTGTTGGAATATGCTTAATTCCAATTCTACCGTATTAAATAATACCAGAAAAAAGTATAAACATATTTTTATTGATGAGTATCAGGATAATAATTATGCACTAAACAAAATAATCAATTTTATAGCAGGTGATAAACCAAGTATAACTGTCGTTGGGGATGAAGACCAATGCATTTATAGCTTTCGGGGAGCTAATTATTTCAATATTAAAGATTTTGAAAAAAGATATTCTTCTTACCCAAATTATAAAATGGTAAAACTTGTTGAAAACTATCGCTCATCCAGTGAGATACTTAGCTTGGCAAATGGATCAATAGGACAGAATACTCAAAGAGAAAAAAAATTGCTTATTAGACCGAGTGAACTTCCAAAAAATGGACCAACGCCTAAATGGTATGTTTCTGAATCTAAAGAGAGCATGGATCAAATTCCGCAATTAGTGCATGATATGGTAGAAACAAATAATCGTGTATTTGGAGATATAGCTATTATATGTAGATCATGGGGACATATAAAAAACCTCGGTTCTGTTTTACAAAAATCAGCAATACCAGTAGATATTCATATTGAGAAATTCTTCAATGTACCTATTGTAAAAGATGTATTGGCTTGGGGTCATTTAGTTATTTCTGATGAAAGATCTGAAGCAGCTTTATTCAGAATTTTAAAAGAAAAAATGGGATATGAATGGACATCAAAATTCTATAGTGAACTCAATCGATCATCTATACATGATCGATTAGAAGCATTAGACAAATTATCAATAGAATTTCCAGGTATTGCATGGGTCTTATCAACAAGAAAAAAAATCTTAACGTCTTATAACAAAAAACAAAGTCCTGATGAAATAGTTTGGGATATTTTAAAGCATTTAAAAGATACAGATGAAATACAATACTTACGGAAGCATTATCGATATAAACAACGTCTAAACTTAGCAAATATGGCGAAATTAATGTTAATCGCTGAACGATTCAATGCGATAGAAGAAAATCCTACGTTAAAAAGTTGGCTGCAATATATGAATATTCTACAAAGAAATATGAATATTGAAGCGGCCCAACCAGAAGAATATAATAAAAATACTGCAGTTCAAATCTTAACAGTGCATCAATCAAAAGGGCTAGAATTTCCAATAGTAATCATCCCTTTTTTAAGATCTGGAAGCTTTCCCATTCGTTTTAATAAACCAAAAGTTATAGATAATCTACCTGTATCATGGAAACATTGGTTTATGGAAGAGTCTATATCTGTAGAAGAATTCCATCTTCAAGAGGAGCGGAGAATCTTTCATGTTGCATGCACCAGAGCCAAAGATGAGCTGTATTTATTTGGCCCATCCAAAGCTCAATCTATTTTTACAAAAGAAATAGAAAATTTAGAACCAAAAATAATGGAGAGTTCTATTATGAAAACCAATGATGAAGCTGTAATACAGCCTGAATTAAATTTAGAAAAACAACGACTACTTGTCGATCTTAGCCACGAAATAGCTGCTAATCATTATGATAATGCCAGTGAAATCTTATCAAAAATGAAAAATTTAAATGAGAGTCCAACAATAGAAGACCAAAATAAATTAGATTCAAGATATCTATTAAAATTGTCAGCGAGCAGTATCAACGACTATGAAAGTTGTCCATATAAATATCGTCTTAAACATATTGATAAAGTACCCGAGAGAAAAACACGCGCTACAATGGAATTTGGAATAATTATCCATAACGTTTTAGATGAATTTCATGGCAAGGATAACCAAAGTCTTGAAATAATGATGGATTTATTAGATAAACATTGGAGAAAAGATGCATTTGAATACTTATTGCGGGAAGAAGAGTTTAAAAAACAAGCTTTAGAGTTGGTCGAAGCATATTTCAATTATAATAAAGAACATCCTTCTATAGTTGTCGCTCGGGAAAAAATGTTCAACTTCACTATTGATGACTTGCAAGTGGTAATATCGGGTAAAATAGATCGTATTGATCAAGAAGGTCATTCTTTATCTGTTGTTGATTATAAGACTAGTAAAAATAAAGTAAAGGCAAAAGGCAATCTCCAACTTGCTCTATATACGGAAGCACTAAAGAGAGATGCCGTTGAAGATGTGAAAGGTAAACCTGGTACCACAATTCTTCATTTTTTGCGTCATTATGAAGATCCTATTGAAAGTCATACGTTTACATCCGATGACCTAAGTAAAGAATTAGAAAAAGTTTCTAAAGTAGCCGAAGGAATAAGAAAAAATGAATTCCCAACTAAGCCTGGAGACTTCAACTGCCAACATTGTGATTACAGATATTTCTTATGCCCAGCCTGGGAAGAAGATTAGAGATACATTATTATGCAGTGCTTACTAAGATAGCACCAGACAATGCACAACAAACGGCAAACCACTTTCTTTTATTCATTCTCTCTTTCAAAAATAAAGCAGCCATTAAAATAATTAGTATTGTTGATAATTGATTGTAAATAGCTGCTCGACCTGCCAAAGTATATTTATAGCCAGCAAGCCAAAAGATTACGGAAAGAAAAGTTCCAAAAAAAGCTCCAAGAACCAAAGGAATATGACTAAACCCTTTTTTATATGTCTTAATTAAGTCGCTACCCCCTTCCATATAATATAGAAATAGGACCCCTAATAGGGTTCCAATACCAAATCGAATCAAGGCAATTGGGACCACTGGATGCACTACCATTACTGGCTTGATCATTAACACAGAAAAGGCTGTAAGAACCTGAGCAATAAGTCCAAAGATTATTCCCTGAGTTATATCCTTTCTACTTTTGTTTTTGGGTATTTCTACCGTTGCAATAACAATGCCACTTATTACCAACACTCCACCGAAATACCCTCGCAAAGCGATAACTTCTCCAAACATAAGATATGATAGAATAAAGATTGAAAGTGAAAATGTTGTTCCAACAATCGCATTCAACCCAGCTCCTAGGTTTCGTAATGCAGATAAATAAAAATAATCTCCAATTGCAACTCCCAATACTGCACTAATTGTAAGAATTGCCATTTCATCGTAAGTAAAAGTTGGGAAACTATTTCCTTGAATAATGAGGAATAATATAAAACCAATTACTCCAATAGTATTTTTGATGACATTTATATGCATGCTTCCTAGTATTCGTCCTGATACTTGGAACAAGATAACTCCTGAGGCCCAACAAAAAGACGTTAGAATAGCATATAAATCTCCGGTATTTAATTGAAATTCCAAGGCTACTATTTTAGTTGAAATTATTGTTTAATAATCTGAAAATCGACCACACCATTAAATTGTGTTCCTACAACATTGATTTTCTCTGGATAGCTTAAAGGTTCGCCTGACATGGTATCAGATCGAGTATAGACACTATTTCCCAACACTAAATACCAATACAGTGTTGAGTCTAAACTATTTTTCAAAAAGATAGATGTGGTATCATTTCCTGAAAATTCATTAATAATTAATGTTGTTGATAAAACAGAATTGGAGTCTAAAAAAAATGAAAGATCATATGATTCATTAAAATCATACTTGTCACCTCTGAGAGAAAAACTAAAAACATCTGCTGTATTAATAATGGAAGATAAATTATCAATAAGGCCATCTTCCGGCTCTGGTGGACCCACACAATGAAAAAATGCAAAAGCAATTATTACTAAGTATTTATTCATGCTGCGTCATTATCTAATTGGTCATTATCAACACTTTTTAATTCTAAATCAATAATCTTATCCATTGGTTTCTCTAACTGACGTACTCTGGGACCACTTAAATCATCATAATGTTTTTGTATTGTGCCAATACTCTTACCAAGAGCATTTAGCTTTTCTATAAATTTTTCCCATTGTTCTTTGAAAGCACTGACCATAGTCTGCATATCCCCGGCTCTTTGCTCTAAAGAAAAATTAGATACTGCCTGTCGAATGAGTGATAGAATAGCATATAAGGTTATTGGTGAACAAAGTAGGATCCTTTTAGATAAGGAAAAATCAATCAACTCCTTATCCTCCTGATTTAGAAATGAATAAATACTTTCATTGGGAATAAACATCAATACATAATCCACTGTGCCTGCTTCTGGGTTGATATAATTACGTTTATTAATTTCTTTTATATGATTACGTACATCAGATAGAAATGCTTTTTTTTCGCTCTTTCGATCATTTTCATTTTCAGCCGCAAGGTAATTTTCATAATGACTAAGAGGGAACTTTACATCCATATTTATATGTCGGTCTTTGGGCAAATAGAATGTGAAATCAGGCCGATCTCCTCCTTCTTGAATTTGTTTTGCATAATTAACACCTTCTACAAGGCCAATAAAATTTAATATATCTTCCACCATTCGTTCTCCCCATTGACCCCGCGCTTGAGAACTAGACAAAATTTGTCTTAATTGAGAGGTTGTATCTGATAATTCATTGATTCCTTTTTGTGAGGCTTCCATCTGGCCCTTCAATTCAGAAGTTTGTTTGCCAAGTCCTTCCAAATGGTTTTTCATTTCCTTAATACTAAGGTCAATAAGCTTTTTCTTTTCATCCAATTGCACGTCAGAGGATTTCAATAGTTCACCAAACTTGTTTTCAGCTAGTTTCAAAAATGTTTCAATATTCTCATCTAACGCTTCACGTGATATGTTGCCAAAAATCTCTTTTAACGCATCTTCTTTTACCTGAGAAGAGTCTAATTCCTTTTGGCGCATGAACCAGACGATTGTTGATCCAACAGCAAACCCAATCAGAAAAAGTATAATACCGCTAAATAATTCCATGGTTAAAAATACGCTAAAATTTTCTTTACGTCTGCCATAACATTTATCTTTAATAAAAAGATTATATTGACCGTCCTAATCCACCATCTACACGAATATTTTGTCCATTAACATAACTTGACTTATTCGATAATAAAAAAACCACTGTGTTCGCTATTTCAACGACCTTTCCTTCTCGTTTTGATGGAATCATTGAACGAATTTCATCACTAACATCAAAACTATCAACAAAGCCTGGCAATATATTATTCATACGTATACCATCTTTTGCATATTGATCAGCGAATAATTTAACAAAAGCTGAAAGTCCTGCTCGAATTGTTGATGATGTAGGAAATAACACATTAGGATCCTTCGCACTATATGAAGAAATATTTACTATTGAGCCACCGTTTTTTTTCATAATGGGTACTGCTAATCTTGACATACGAACTACATTTAACAATAATAGATCAAAAGCCTCTTTCCATTCAGAATCAGTTATTTTTAAAAGATTTCCTTTTGGAGGATGTCCTGTATTATTTACTATAGCATCAATTTGACCATATGTATCCATTGCGAGATCCACAATTTTACTTAGATCATCTTGTTCTGTGACGCTTCCAACCATTCCAACCCCATCTAATTCTTTAGCAAGATCTAGTACACTATCTGTTCTCGACATTAAAACTAGATTATATTTTTCTTTAGCAAGCTCATGAGCACATGCAGCGCCCATTCCCTTACTAGCAGCGGTTATGATTGCAACTTTATTCAAAAAAAATCATGCCTCAATTAGATCTAATACTAATCTAATTATATTACCTGAAGCCCCTTCCTTTGGAGTATATGGTTTTTCTCTTACTACACCTCCAATATCTGTTTCAGAATCATTCCATGCAGTCCCAGCAATATCAAAATGACACCATGGAATTCCATCCTTAACAAACTCCTTTAGAAAAGCACCTGCAGCAATAGTGCCAGCCTGCATCGGTGCCCCAGTATTTTTCACATCCGCAATCTTTGATCTAATTTGATGGCAATATTCTTTCCAAAGGGGAAATTCCCAAACTCTCTCTGCTGTTGAATTTGAAGAAGATTTAACCTTCTTAATTAGCGTATCATCTGTACCCATAATACCAGTGGCTACATATCCAAGAGCAACAATGACTGCTCCGGTTAATGTCGCAAAATCAAGTATATATTCTGGTTTATAATGCTTACTGGCATAGGATAAAGCATCTGCTAAAATTAATCGTCCTTCTGCATCCGTATTTAACACTTCAATAGTTTTACCATTATATGCTTTTAAGATATCTCCAGGTTTATATGCTTTTGCTCCACTTAGATTTTCTGTTGAAGGGACTATCCCAACCACATTGATTTTTGGTTTTAAATCAGCAATAGCATGCATTGTACCTAAAACCACAGCAGAACCACACATATCAAATTTCATTTCATCCATTTTAGCTGCTGGCTTTATGGAAATTCCACCAGAATCAAAAGTAAGACCTTTACCAACAAGGACTTTGGGTTTCTCCGTTTTCTTAGCGCCCCAATATTCCATTAAAATAAATTTGGGCGGTTCATCCGTTCCTGCCGCAACACCAGCAAGACCTCCCATGCCCATTTTGATAATTTTTGTGCGATCAAAAACACGTACTCGCATCTTTCCACGTTTTCCAATTTTTCGAGCTTCTTGTGCTAATTTTGTTGGAGTAGCAACATTCCCTGGATGATTTCCAAGATCTCTTGCAAAACAAACAGCATTTGCTATCAACGAACCTTTCCTTAAACCAGATCTATCCCACGTACGAACAGTAACCTTCTTCAACATAAAATTATTTTGTTTGTTCATCGTTTTATAATCAAGAAATTGGTAGGAAGCTAAAATAACACCCTCAGATTGTGCCTGAGCTGCTCCATTCTTATCTTGGGCAAATTCTTCCATAAATAGATTAGCAAGTTTATTTCTTGTGGCCGTCTTAACTACTGTTCCACTTGCACGCCTAATCTGCTCTAAATCTAAATTTTTCTTTTCTCCTAATCCAACCGCTATTAAGCGATGCTTCTCACCATAAAAAATCATTGATTCACCTGTGCGACCTTTCATGTCACCATTTTTAACGGCTGTTAGTAACTGCCCGCCCAAAGTTTTGTCAACATCTTTTGCTATTGGGGATAATTCCCCTTTAGAAAACACACCAACAGCTATCACATCTGATGGTAATTCGGACCAATTTTTTGTTGTGGCTGAAACTGTTTTTAAATGTGCCATATAATCTCCTGTGTAATAAGTTAAATTTATTTTTTTCCTTTTATAAGCTCTTCAACAACACTGGGATCTGCAAGTGTTGATGTATCGCCCATATTTTCCATATCTCCTTCTGCTATTTTTCTTAAGATTCGTCGCATAATCTTTCCAGAACGGGTTTTCGGTAAAGCAGGCGTGTACTGTATTTTATCTGGTTTTGCATGAGGACCAATAATTTTAGTTACACTATCCATGATTCCTTGATTTACTTCAGAATTCTCTACTGTCCCTGTCATTAATGTTGCAAATGCATAAATCCCTTGACCTTTTATTTCATGAGGGAAGCCAACTACAGCAGCTTCTGCAACGCCAGTAGCTTTTCCTATAGCACCTTCAACCTCTGCAGTACCAATACGATGACCAGAAATATTGAGTACATCGTCTACTCTCCCAGTTATCCAATAATAGCCATCCTTGTCTCGACGCGCTCCATCACCAGTGAAATAGTAACCAGGTGCTTGTGAGAAATATGTATCAATGAATCGTTGATGATCACCATAAACCGTTCTCATTTGACCTGGCCAGGATTGCTTGATTGCTAGAAGCCCTTGAACATCATTGCCTTCTATTTCTTTTCCATCATCTGATAATAGAACAGGCTCTATACCAAAGAAGGGGTTTGTTGCTGATCCAGGCTTGGTAGGTGTAGCACCTGGAAGTGGAGAAATTAATATTCCACCTGTCTCCGTTTGCCACCAAGTATCAACGATTGGACATTTCCCTTTTCCTACAATATTATAATACCACATCCATTCAGGCTCCTTAATTGGCTCTCCAACTGTGCCTAATAATTGTAAGCTTGAAAGATTTCGAGTTGTTACATGTTCATCACCTTCTTTCATTAAGGCTCGTAGTGCAGTAGGAGCTGTATAAAACTGTTTTACTTTATGTTTATCAACCACATCCCAAAACCTTCCAAAGTCCGGATAATTAGGAACACCTTCAAACATTGTAGTTACTGCTCGATTTGCTAAAGGACCATATACAATATATGAATGTCCTGTAATCCACCCAATATCAGCTGTACACCAATAAATATCACCGGGTTTGTAATCAAATATTTTTTCGTGAGTAAATGAAGTATAAACAAGGTATCCACCTGTTGTATGCATTACGCCTTTTGGCGTTCCAGTGGAACCAGATGTATATAATATAAAAAGAGGATCCTCTGCATTCATTTCTTCAGGAGCACATTCCAAATCGGCATTTTCCATCATTTCATGCCACCATAGATCACGGTCACTTTTAATATCAACATCAACACCTGTTCTTTTAACAACTACTACATGTTGAATAGAAGGTGTTTCAGACACTGCTTTGTCAGCATTTTCCTTCATCGGGATATTCTGTTTTATTCCACGGACTCCCGTGTCTTGTGTAATCAATACTTTACATGAAGAATCATTAATACGGTCTCGAAGAGATTCAGGGCTAAATGCACCAAACACAACCGAATGAACTGCTCCTATCCTTGAACATGCGAGCATTGCAATAGGTAATTGAGGAACCATTTGCATATAAAGGCATACTCGATCACCCTTTTCTACTCCTATGCTTTTTAAAACATTAGCAAATTTTTTCACCTCAGAAAGCAACTCATTATAAGTAAATGATTGGTCTTCTTGAGGGTTATTTCCTTCCCATATGATAGCATTTTGATCGCCAAAGCCATTTTCAACATGACGATCTAAACAATTATAGCTTACATTAAGCTTTGCACCATCGAACCACTTAATCGATCCCTTTACAAAATCATACTCCCGGACTTGATCCCATTTTTTAAACCAGGTTATACGTTCTGCAATTTCAGCCCAAAAAGTATCTGGATCTAATATGGATTTTTTATATAATTCTTGGTATTGACTGACAGAATTAATATCTGCATTATTTGAAAATTCTTTGTTCGGAGAAAATAGATTATCTGACATTTCTAGAGTTCCTTAAATATTTAATTGTTTATAACATCCTCTAATAATCTCTATAAAAGAGATAATACAATTTATATTAAGGAAATTATTTTTGAATGGTTTTTTGTCTATTTTAAAAACACTAATTTTCGCGTACTGCTAAAACCATTCGTATTCATACGATATAAATACATACCAGAAGGAATAGTCCGACCAAATGAATCTTTTCCATTCCATATTACTTCATGATAACCTGCCGTAAATATTTTACTCACAAGTTGAATTAGTTCTCTACCTAATAGATCGTATATAGCTATCTGCGTATAAGATTCTTCTGGTAATTCAAACTGAATTGTCGTTGATGGATTGAAAGGATTTGGATAGTTTTGACCTAATGCATATTGATTAGGTATTGGAATGATTTTTAAAATAGTTGACCCATGAAGTATTTCTTTCCCATCAATATCATAAAATCTGGCTTGCATATTTTGGTGATAGTCTTTTCTTGAATTTAAGTCCAAGCTAATGGAGAAAACTGAATCTATATTTTCTCCTAACGATGCAAAAGTATATGTTTTTAAACGCGCTAAAGTATCTTCATTTACAAACACAAGATTATTAAATGCGTTTGTTGCCTCAGATAATTTCATGATTTGATTATCTAAATCAGTAAAAGTTATCTGGCCTGCGCTAGTAAATGAAGGTAAATCAATCTGTAATTGTCCATTGCGATATGTTGCATCCAAAAATATTTGATTTCCTGGATCCAAAAGATTTGTTGGTATATATGTATTATAATACCAATTCCACATTCGTGAAAAAACCGCAAGATCTCGTAAATTTGCTTCACCATCAAGATCTGGAGCATAATGAGGTGGATCAAGAGATACTGGAGCAAGGTCTATATTAGGCCATAGAGTATTGAAACGTACTACGTCAAGCACATCCAATATTTTATTACTATCTAAGTCACCCCAAAGCGTGCTATACATTACAATGGAATCAGTCATATATAAACGATTCAGACTCATGACACTATCAAAATAAAATACAAGAGTATCTGCAGTAAGTAATTGCTCAGTTAAATTGATTGTAATAGTGCTATCAGAATAATTTAAATCATACGGAATTGTATCTACGCCAATATTATTTAAACTAAATGATAACTGTGTTAAATCTTTATTAAACTTAAAACTAATTTGCTCTGTTGATGCGACACCAAGATAATTATCAATAGAGGGTGTAATTGTGTCAATTTTAGCTGGTAAATTATCAAAATAAATACCATCTGTACGAACTGAATCAGATTTATTTCCTGCCATATCTATTGCTCGAATTGCTACAAAATATTGCATATGTTTTTTTAAACTCAAACTCGTAATTGTTGTTGAGTCAGATAAGGTATCTACTAGAAACCAATCTAAGACTTTGGAAGTGTCAGGCTCATCAAGAATGCTCAACTCATAATTACCTATAATAAAATTATCAGAGAACTCTTGCCATTTAACATCTAACGAAGTGGAATCAATAGTCCAATCAAGCTCATCGCTGATATCAAAACCATCATTAATACTTCCAATAGAAGGAGCAACAACATCAACAACAAAACCATCTCCCAAAATTGTATCAGAAATATTGCCTGCCCAATCAACAGCATATGCACTTGCGAAATACTGAAAATTCGGTTGAAGCGTTAACCCTTCTAATAACGTATCTGCAATACCATTTGTCTCAGCCCAGGGTATTACATTCCCTACACCAGGTGAAGTACCTACTGCAAAACCAAACCGTAATACACCAGATAGTAAATCTCCACCATCCATTCCCAATCGTAAAGAATCGGTGCTAGGAGTAAAATCTTTATCTTCCAATACACTACATTCGTACAAATAATTAATAAATGGAGATGAATTATCAAGAATCACTCTTGAATTATTAGTCGATTGTGTACTGGCGCCTCCAGGGTTACCAGCTAAATCATAAGGGGTAAAATTAAATAATATAATCCCTTCAACATCTGTTGCTTGCATTGTTCTTGTAGCAATCCAATTATCTCCAATTCTCGTAATATTATCAGCCGTATCACCTGCAATTAAAACAAAGGGTGTCATAATTTCTTCCTGTGGACGAAATGTAACAGACACATCGTCACCATATTTCGCTCCTTCATTTGAATATAGGTTATCTGATTCAATGGCTATACTATCAAGGATAGGTCCTGTTTGATCTATTTTTATCTGATTAGCACTTGCGCCTCCAATTCTCGTATACCCTGCAAAATCATTAATTCGAGCAGTGAATAAAGCTAATGATCCCTCCGCATAATTTTCTGAGTTAATAAACTCTATCCTACTTATTGATATTGTGATAGTGTCATTTACATTTGATTCTGCAATAGTATTCAAATCTCCTATTTCTAAAGTATCGCCTCCATCAAAACTAACTAAGGTCTGTACCGCACCATCAATTAAACTAATATCATTATCGATTGGCACAGTAACTAATATATTTTGGTTTGTACTATTCCAAAATCCATTCACAACTGTACCACCACTACTAATTACCTGTCCTACAGTAAAGCTTGCTGGTGGAGTTTGATCAAAAAGGACATATGAATTATTGGAAGTACTATCGATACTAGAACTATTTCCAACTAAATCAACAGCATTGATTGTAAAACTAACTCTACCTTCACTTTCTGAACCGGTCAACCCATACCTGGCCTGAAAATAATTATTATTTAGTGCAGTTATTGAATTTGCTGGATTATTTAATATTGTTACTGAAGAATCTGAAACACGCTCATGAACACGGAATGTCAATATTATCGTATCATTTGCACCTGCTAAGGATGAATCAGCAGCATTGGATGAAATTGATACAATGGGAAATACAGGATCAGTACCATCAAATCTAACATAACTAGTATCTGTCGTTGTCGTTATATCCCCATAATCATTTCCATTTAAATCTGTATAATCTATAACAAATGGAACAATCCCATCTTGATCCTCATTCCCAGCAATAATATGATATAAATAACGATTATTTGCTGGGGATTCATCTTCTGCTGTTCTAGAATTAATCTCAGAGCTGGTTAAATTAATTGGCATATCTGTTCTTAATTCGACAATAATTGAATCTCCTGGTCTTGCCAATGAATCTCCGTAGCTACTATTGGATTTAATTTTTGATAATAAAACTTCTGGACCTGCAGCACTAAAATCAACGCTACTACCATCATCAACAGAATTATAATTTGAACTCATATTTCTAGCAGTATCTCCTGCAGATAAAACAAATGGCAATACACCTTCAGCCTCTGCTCCTGTCATTCGTCTGAAAACTTTTGAAGAGAAACCATTAATATGTTCATACCCATCGAAGGACTGTCCTCCAATTGTACCTGAAACAGTATCAATCCCCTCTAATTCTCCGGTAAATTGAATATAAACCGTATCTCCAAGTATTGCTCTTGTAGGATCATTATTTGTAGAAAAAATTGTTTTCCCTATTAACGTTGGACTAGTTTGATCAATCTTTAAAATTGAAGAACTTGTATCACCTGTTGTTGAGTTATGAGGAGCATCCCACATAATACTATATATTTCTACAGAGGCATTTTCTGCAAAACCAGTTATTCCTTCAAAAACTGAGTCTGGAAAAGTAATTGTATAATCTGTACCAATATGATTTGCTTCTATATTATAACCAGGAGGAAATAATTGACGTGATGGTGGGGCATTAAAAATAATATATGGGTGAGCAACACCTTCTGTTAAAGTTAGATCATTATCAATAGGGATTGTGATACTTAATCCAGTATTTGTACTATTCCAAAACCCCTGAGCCACTGTACCTCCCGCAGGCACTACCAATCCTGTAGTATACGCTGAAGGATTAGTCATATCACAAATCACACTAGAACTATTATCAGTTGACGATCTTGTATCTGAATTCCCTGAAAAATCTTGATAATTAAACGTAAACCCAATTGTCCCTTCCTGGTCACTATTCTCTATTACAATACTTGCTATAAATGTTGAATCATCATTGCTACTTACTATGGATGCTACTTTATTTAAAATATTTGCATTCACTGCAGCAGATCGAAGTTTTTCATTTGACTGGAGTTTTACAAAAACACTATCGCCAAGTTTGGCATAACCATTATTATTATTATTAGAATAGGTCGTAATAAATACACTAGGAGTCACATCATCATAGATTACAGTTGAACTATTTGTAACATTAATAAGTGTGTCAGGATTGCCAAATGTATCATGATATGGTATAGAAAAGACGACTGGTCCATTTGTCTCGCCACCAGCAAATGTATATGTAGCAGTATATTCATTTCCACTAACATTGGTAACAGTTGCATTATTCGTTTGAATAGTTGCCGTTGGTGTAAGTACAGCTTCTGCTGTAGTAAAAGATATCGTAGCTGTATTACCAATTTTTGCATATGTTGTATCAGCATTATCAGATGAAATCGAAATTGGGTTTGCATTATTTAATACTTGTTTTACCAGCAACGTATCAACAGAACGATTGCCTATAGTTTCATTTCCCGCATTATCGATTAATTTCGTTGCTATTTTTAATCGTGCGCCCTCTACAAATCCAGGAACATTTTCTAAAAATTCTGCACTAGTAATCGTACTCATTGAATCCACTAAATCATTTGTAGCAATTGTATGATTTTCACCAAAATCAGTAAATGCACCATCATTGACGCTAATTCTCATTTTCACATTTGCTCCCAATAGAGCATTGGGATCATATATTGGATCTAGAAGAGTCGGATTGATCAATGTTGTAGGTGCATTATTAAGCCATCCTGTAGCATCGCATGTACCATTACTATTCCCAGTTGCATCATTTAGAACCGTTCCAGTCCCCTCCCCCATTTTCCAGTAACTGACTAAACCTGTCTCATTGCCATTTAGTGTCCAAGAACGAAACCCTGCGATTTCTGATTCAGTTCTTGCATAGTTCCATAATCTGACATCACAAACCTGGCCATTGAAATAATTAAAGTTTGCATCATTTTTAAACTTACCAATAAAAAACTCTGAACCTGAAACATGATCATAATCTACATTTCCTGTCCGATTTACTGTGCTAACTAAGACCCCATCTTTATAAATCTTGATTTCTGAACCATCATAAGTTCCTGCTAAATGAGTCCATACTCCATTCTGAATACTAGTTGAAGGATTCGATTCCCATTGATCTTGAGGAGAGCTGTCTGTTACAAGAAAAAATCTCCATAATCCATTAAAATAAACAAAACCATATCCTGATTCATTGCCAGAAACAGCTTGTCCATATGAAATCATCCCATCATACGTATCTGCAGATTGTACTTTAGCCCATACTTCCAATGTTAATGTATTTAATTGTAAACCATTTGTCCCATGGCTTGTAACGCTGGTTGAATTATCATTATAAAATCGACTCCATCCATCTAGGACATTAAAATCTGAAATAGCAGTATCTGGAGGCAGTGTTAAATACACTTCTAGATTTGTATTGATACTATTCCATACTTGATCCCTTGTCCAAGGCTCTCCACCTCTAGGAAATATATGCCCAGTATTATATGCTATGGGACCAATGCGATCAACAATAACTTTTGAACTATTGGTTGTTTGCGTTACGGTTTGGCCTGAAATATTATCAGAACTAATAAAATCAATTGAAAATAACAATGGTCCCTCAGCATCATTTGCCGAAATTGTTTTGGTTGCAGAGTAGTCTGTTCCACTTCCTGTGCTAGAAACAAATTCTCCATTCATTATCACTGTAGGCGGGGCAATTAAATCAGTATTAGAAGTCATGGATAACGTTACATCATCATTATTGACTGCACCTGTTGGGTTATCAACAGGTCCTGTAATATTTACAGTGTTCAATACTGGAGCACCATAAATCTTAACATTATCAAGATACCAGAAGTTAATATTATATGAATACGTTCCATGAGATCTAAAACGAATTTGTAATGTATCTATATCTCTTAACCCAGTTAAGAAAAAACTATTTGTCCCCCAGGGAATATCTACCGCACCCAAAGAGGCATCCGCAAGAAATGTTAAGGCATTTTCCCATCCTGAACCGGTGCAATACTCAACTTCAAGATATTCATTCGTTGTTGTGCTCTCCCAAGCATCAAAATACATATCAAATGATATTTTTATATCAGAGAATTCTGAAATATTAATTAATGGGGAATACATTGCTGTTGAGTAATCTCTTGTATGAGAATACCTAAATATAGCCACAGGAGAAGAAGACCAATTTGGCGCAGATGAATTTTTTTTCCAAACTTCTACACTACTTTGTCCATCTAGGTAAAATGAATCTGGAGGAGTAAAAGATGAATAATATTGGTCATCATTACTACAAGAACCATCGGCACAATCATAATCATCAGTCGTACTACTAAAATTAAAACTGTTCCCTGCGCTATGAGTAACTTGTGCAGATACCCATTTATCAAAATTCGTCCCAGAACCTCCAGAAAATGTTTCAATAAATGGAAGATTTTCATAAGTAGTAGTTCCATCTTTAACAACAAAATCTCCTGGATCAGTATCGGTACTATATATCATGCTAAATGGAAAAAAAACTGCCATAATAAAGAACATGTTTTTTGTAACTATAGATTTCATTGGATTGTGACAGAAGCGTTTCTGATCCCTCGAATAGAAATTATTTCATCTAATGGGGTAACTAACTCACACTGCGTTGTATCATATTCTACAAGTGTTTCACCACTATTAAGTGCCGTAAAATATAATTCAGCAATATGTCCTGTTTCAGTAACATAAGATAAAGCACCTTCTTCTCCCAAGTACCAAGCAAATATATCAATTGTTCCAAAAACAACTGAATAAGTAAACAAAGGAGTATTGGCTCCATTATTAGTTAATAATACACCTGGTAGAATCGTGTCAAGTTGTATTAACTCCGCATTGTACGTTATATGGGCATGTACTCCCGCTAAGGTAGTATCATGATCAATGATGTATGTTCCTATTGTAACAGAATCACCATTGGAAACAATCTGCGTAAGGGGATGCATCGTCAATGCTGGAGGAAAGACTCCAGCAATAGAATCCGCTATCACATCTATTGGATTATCTAATTTTATTTCATATGTCTTACAAGAAAAAAAAATAATAGTACTTAGAAATCCAATAGAAATAAACTCAAGTCTAATTATTTTTTGATAAAGTAGTGTAAGATAGTTCTTCAAAATGCTGATAGCGATTATACCAACTGATTGAAATCCACTTTAACCACTTTATTTATTTACGAAGATAGGGTTCGGGTCCATGAATAAACCTTTGAGGCCTCGGACCAGCAACATACGCATGAATAGCATTAATTGCCCATACTGTTCCAATCATAATTCCATTGTTAATCATTGCTTTGTTATAACTTTTATGAGCATTATAAAATCCTATTGTCTCTTTGCGTAGTCGCAATACCTCATCAGGATCTGTTTCTTTATCATATAATTTCGAAGATTCCTGTAAACTTTTAACTGCCGAAGAATACTGTGTAAAGTTAAAGAATAGTATTCCAAAAAGTACTGCTTCAACAGATGGGAAAGCAAAACCTGGCAATCTCTTATTTGAATAAAATTGTCCCCAGCCCGGTGCAACCGTTGATCTCCAAAGTGCGCCGAATGGAGTTTTATCCTCTTTAATATCTTTAGGATGCTTGGGAAATAGATCTCTTCGTGGTTGCATTAATTCATATGGAGGATCTTCACCAATCAATGCCCAAGAAGCAATATTAGATTCTGCTTCTAACGCATTAATTACATCTAGAATATTTATTTGTATTGTACTAATAGTGCCTCCTGATCGAGTTGAAATTATTTCTCCCGACAATATCGATCCATATTGCCCAACTTTTGTCCCTGCATACATCACATAGTCAGCAGATAACTCTTGCCCAATACTTACAATTATCTCCCTATCAGGCATTTGTCTTTCAGGATCATTAAGATCGGTATATTGACCCACAACAGATAAAACTATTTCAGGATCAATAACTCTCATTTGTGGTGTTGCTTGCAACTGAGATGACATAGATGAAAAAAGTTCTCCGTATTGGACTATAGAAGCGCTATCCATTGTTACATCAATAAATGCAATGCTTCCGGTATAATCAGCACTTTTAATTATACCAAAAAAAGTTATAGAAATAATTAATACTTTATATCTAGGGGTCAATTAGATCCTGATTCAGGTTGATATCGAGTATAAATAAACTCTGCATTACGATCAGCAATAATAACTTGGTCATCAAATAGTTCATCTAGGTAGTATACACGTAAGCGATGGGGGCCCGCTTCAAGATTTAATTTTATCTTTTCATCGCGCCAAGTATGTTCTCCATTCAATTCAAAAGTGAGACCTTTTTCTTTTGCGCGAAATTTTATTTTATACATCGGATTAAGAATAAAATCAGCAACCAGTCTCTTTGCATCTTGTATAGATATTTCATGGATAGCTGGAGCATACCCATCTGCTTCTAAACGGACTTCATGCAACCCAGGCCGTACTGAATAACCTTTTACAGGAGCAGTCCCAATTTCTTTTCCATCTAAGATTACTGTTGCTCCTTTTGGAAGAACTTTAATATCTAGAGTTACCTGACCAATCAGATGCGATATTAAAATAAAAATTATTAATAAGTATTTCATTGTTTTGCTAGCTCAAGATCATCTTGTGGACTCATAAAATAGTTTCCAGCATAAATCACATCTTGCTCTCGGATCCAGCCTGGAATCATCTCAGAATTATCATCAGACCAAAAAACCTCTACAAGGCCATATAACCTATTACCAGATACCTGAGTGACAGCTATAATATCATTTTTAGATAGCAGGAAATGTGTAATAGATCCATTTGCAGATGATTCACGAAAATGCGTTAAATTCTTTTTTGCAATATATAAATTCCCTCTATCAACAAAATCTTTACTTGGACCCAATGCAAAATCAATATCTAAATCAAAGTTACCTTTAAACGCTGCATCTTTATTTACCACAGGGAACAAAGAGCCTACACCAGCAGAAACAATAATATCACTACGGTAACCATATTCATTCGGTAGTTCAAATCGATAATCTCCATCCATACGAGATTTTGTATAAAATGTTCTTCCTGTAGAATCTGTAGCAACTAATTGAATACCCCCTAGCATTCTTTCATCGTATCTTCGAAATACTACCCCCTCAATAACAGCTGGAGTTTTAATTATCTTGCTTACGGGAAGAGATATTACTCCATAACGTACACCTGTAAATTGATGTTTAATCTCCGGCATATCTGGCCCTTGAGGATAAATAACAAATAAATTGCCATTCTTATCACTAGAAAGTGTATTCTGCGGAAGGAATACTTCGATATTTTCTTCTGGCATATATGTTGCAGCAAAAATAGGATCTACTTCATTCTCTCTATCGTATATATAAACCTGATATGCTTCTGGCAATGTATTAACTAATTGAACTGGTGCCTTTATTTGAATATCTTGGTATTCATATCTCAATGAAATTAATGGGGCCCGTTGAGTATATACTGGATCAGAATATTTGGGGGCAAAAGTATATCCACAGCCTGAGATAATAAAAACTGCACAAAATATTAGGAGACCGGTATGTGGATTAGTCTTCATTCTTTTTACACTTACCATAAAGCAAGTGTTAGTCCTAATTTATTACAATAAGAATATACTATTCAAGACATAGTATTCTATAAAGAACGCCCATGCGGAGCTTTAAGATATTCATTCTTAGAGTTCTTCTTTACTGCCACCATTGTAATAATTGCAGTACAGGCCAATCTTTTTTTGATTTCAGAACCTTCAGCATAAGCATCTATAACAACCTCAAATGATGAATTTCCCGTTTTGGATACATAACCTTCAAAATTAACCCATTCCCCTGGATATACCGGTTCTCTAAATTCAACTTTTTCAATGGCGCGAGTTAAAGCACCATCTACTCCAGCACCTTGCAAAAAACGGTATGCAACCTTTGCTGCAGCAAGATCCATCCAAGATATCATTTGTCCACCAAATAATGTACCAACATTATTGGCATCATCGGGCATTACTAACTGACTATATTTTGCAGAATATTTCATGTTTTACTTTATATAAATATTATTATGTCCAATAATATAATAATATAATAATATAGCCTCGCTAATAAACCCTCGAGAAAAAAATTTTTTCTCTGAAGAGCACGCCACACCAGCGAGGCTATATCATATATTATCTATAATTATTATTTTCAGTCAACATTTTTTTTATAATAATAAAATCTTATTATAATCCTTCTTTTACAATTCGTTTCCCTTCTTCGACATCTACTTTACTTAAAAAATATGCTCCAAGAATAAACAATGATAATATTGATAATATACCCACCCTGGCATTTCCATAAAGAATAGTAACAGTACCCACAAGAGCTGGACCAATAATTGCAGCAAACTTACCAAACATGTTATAAAACCCAAAAAACTCAGCTGATTTTGATGGGGGAATAATTCGAGTATATAAACTTCGACTGAGTGCTTGAATACCACCTTGAAAAAGACCAATTAATACTGCCAAAAAATAAAAATGCACTACTTTTGTCATAAAATAGCCAAGAAATGTAATGATTGAGTAACCAATGATACCTATCATTATTCCTGCTTTGGCTCCAATTTTTTCTGCCAGCCATCCATATATTAAAGCAGCTGGAAAAGCAATAAATTGAACTATTAAAAGAGCAATAATTAAACTCTCATTTGGGAAATTCAAAGACATTCCATAGTCTACAGCCATTTTTATTATTGTATCCACTCCATCAATATAGAAAAAATATCCCAATAGGAATAAACCAACAACTCTCATTTTACGTATTTCTTTGAATGTATCTATTAATTGCTTCCAACCCATAGTAATAGCTTTGCCCATATAAACAGACTTATTATCGTTTGCTTCAGATACAAACAATATTAAAGGAATAGTGAATACGATCCACCAGATTGCGACAGTTAAAAAGGAAATTCTAATCGCCGTTGCACCATCTGGAATACCAAATAAATGAGGCTTCAAATACATAATTACATTTAATAAAAACAACAAACCTCCACCAAAGTAACCAAGGCCATATCCTAGAGATGACACCGAGTCTACGTTTTTTTCAGTAGTTATATCAGGTAGAAGGGAATCATAAAAAATATTTGCACTGGCAAAGCCAATCGACGCTATTATATAAAATAATACCGCCATTTGCCAGTACCCTTGGTTGACTATGCATAGCCCCCCTGTCATGATTGATCCTAAAAAGGCGAAAAAGATAAGAAACTTTTTCTTTTTGGAGCCTTGATCTGCAATTGCTCCTAGAAAAGGCGCGATAGCTGCAACCACAATTGCATAAATTGAATTAGCCATACCAAGATAAAATGTACTTTCATTTGGATTATTAGGATCAGCCCAATACTCTTTAAAGAAAATGGGGAAAAACCCTGCCATAATTGTAGTGGCATAAACACTATTTGCCCAATCATATAGTGCCCAGCTCCAAATAGTACGTTTGTTTTTTTTCATACGATTATATTAAAGATAAGAATAATTTACCTACCAAGCTTGAAAATAAGCCTGAACGCCTATCCAAGTATTCGCGAAAGTGTATGTATGCCTAGTAAAATATGGAAATGAAGCTCCTATCTCAATATCAAATAATACTGGCCCAAAACTCTTTATCGGATGAACATTATGAAAAGTAGCTAAAACATACTGCCTAACTTGCGTTTTTTTTGTATCATGAATTATTTCTCCATCCTTCATTCTGCTAACCATCCAATTATCCCAATTCGAATTTTCTGATAAAACAAAATCTCTTTCTGTTTTAATGCTATTAATACCTGCAGTAACAGATAATCTATCAGGAAATAGTTCTAATTTCCCCATCGCAGATAATAAAAATTCATCACCAAGCTGATGTAGAAAAGAATTTCCTATATTAGATATAATTGAATCAGGGTTTGTTTCTGATCCCCATAAAAACGAGACAGGGGTATTTACTAGTTCTCTTGAATATTTCCCATGCTCAATTCGCCAAGTAATATTCACTAGTCTTTTCTTGAAATACTTGAAAAACTCTCCAAACAAAGAATATGAATATCGCGTCATGCCATTGCCAACTGGTAAATCAAAAACCTGATAAGGGACACCACTTTCATTTTTCGATTTTGTTTTATATGGATCTAACTTTTTACCCGTTGGCAATCTCAAACTAACACCACCATAAATAGAAATTGGCTCCTTTCCAGTCCAGGAAGGGTGTCCATATAATAAAATTTTCATTCCTAAACTTGCATCACCAAGGCCTGAAGTCGACCTTTCATTAGGATAATAAAAATTCAATAATGAATCCAAAGGCGATGTTAAAGAATCAATGACTACATCCTTTGACCAATTTATTTCATTGTTTAATGATTTATAAGAAGGTAAAGATAAACTAAATGTCATCCTCCCCGATAAACCATATTCAATATGGATATCTCTTTTGTTATAGTTCATTCTGTTTAATTGATGAACATATGCAGCAACTGTTGAATCATTCGGCATATAACTTATATCTCTTATCCCTTTGTTAAATAGGCCACCCGACCCTATCCAGTTACCTGACCCAACACTGTTAATAATTGAAACACGCCATACACTTCTTGGTATTGTGAAGAAAGTTTGAGTATGTACGGTTGAAAAAAGAAATATAAAAAGATAAATAAGTCTATTCATAAAGTAAAAAACGAGTACGGAATTCACTAAAACGAAGGATATCATGTAACCATAAAGGCGGTAAATAGTTCACGGGTTTTCCTTGAGCAGCAAAAATTCTTAATAAATCATAACCAAATAGTTTATCAACATATCCACCTGCTAACCATTCAAAATTTTTCTCATATAATTGATATGTGAGAATCATCAATGCTGTAGAAGTTGCAAGCGGATCAAATGTATTACGGTTAGTTATTTCCATCAATAATCCACTACAGTTCTGTCCTGCATAGTAAGGCCCTCTTTCTTCACCATAAGTAGATTCTGGAACATAACGTATTTGATGGAAATACACCCCAGGAAGATTAAGTTTATTTACTTTTTTCCATAATAAACTTCCAGATATCCAAGGTGCTCCTACACGAAAAAAAGGACTATCTGTACCATGCCCTACATTTAAATTTGTACCTTTAAACAGATTCATACCCATATAAGCCAAAAGAGATTCTACATTATTCACTTCTGGCAAAATTGAAATAAATGGGATTCCAGTATCATCCATCCACATTGTCCTCTGCCAATTAGACATTGGTATAATTTTCAACTTCACGCGCGCCAAATCTTTTAACCAACCCATTTCATTTACTATAATGGCATATTCCCCAATTGTTAACCCATGCCTAATAGGCACTAAATGATATCCCTCAAGCGATTGGTAGGCAGTCCGAACAACTGGGCCATCCATAACATCTCCTCTAAGTGGGTTCGGACGATCAAGTAATAGAATAGGCGTATCATATTCTGATGCTTTCTCCATTACTTTTGAAACCGTTGTCATATAAGTAGTATACCTCACTCCTGTATCCTGGATATCAATTAAAATAAGATCAGCATCACGAATACTCCACTCGGGTGGATACATTACTCTATCAAATAAATCAACAATTCTTGCCCCAAATATAGGATCTACTGATTTATCCCCCATCATTTTCAATTTAGGATCCTCACTGGCAAATAAACCATATTGAGGCAAAAATATTGCAAGTACATGAACGTCTTCAACCTCTCTTAATAATGTAAGCAAATGCCTCCCATTTCGATTAACAGATGCTTGATTACAAAGTATGGATATTGTTTTCCCTTTAAGATGAGAAAAATCCATTTGTTCCAGAACATCAAGACCTGTATATACTTTCTTTACGAAGGATAAATCAGGTATTGGTTCTATTTCTGAATACTTAAAGTTTTGCCCAATTAATGAGCATATTAAGAATAAAAAAAAGATCCAGTTTTTATTATGAATGATTATCATGATTAAATCTATTTTGTAAATATGGAAGAAAGATACTAATGAATAGCATAATAAAAGTTCCAGTAAAAACATACCAAGTCCAAGCCAATGGAGAAAATTTCCAAACGAATATCATTGATATTACAGATACAAGAAATCCCCAAAATACTGAAAGTCTCGTTACTTTAATATTAGTAAGTCTAAGTATGAAAAAACCAAGTATTGCGCCATATATTACTGAAGCTATGCTTAACCCAACCTCAACTAATGGACTATTGGAAGAAGTAAATAACATTGCACCTCCAATAAGTATAATGGCCCAAAAGACAGAAACCATCCTCGCTGTATTTATACTAGTATTTTTCTTTATAGGATCAATCCAATCAACGACAGTAGCTGATGCTAAAGAATTAATTGATGAACTTAATGTAGACATTGCAGCTGCAAAAATTCCAGCAACAAGGAATCCTGTAAAACCACTTGGTAGATGAGTCAAAATAAACCATGGAAACAACAAGTTTGGTTTTAATGGAGTTCCATCGTATAAAACCCACATCATCGCCCCTAAGAAAAGAAAAATTGTAAACTGAAAAAACACCAAAACACCACTTAATATCAACGCTTTTTGACTGTCTCTAGTTGATTCAGCAGATAAAAGTCTCTGTACCATTAAATGATCTGTACCATGTGACGCTAAGGATAATAAAAACCCACCAGAAATGGCTGCGATAAAATTATATGGTATGGTAAATAAATCAACTATGGAATTTGGGAAACCCTGAAAAATTGAGAGTTTATCAGCATCTAATAAAGCAGACCAGACATGATTAAAACCACCAGGATCTAAAGTATTAATAATATTGAAAGTTACAAATGCACCAAAAATGTATAATATAAATTGAAATGTATCAGTGTAAATAACAGAGCGGATACCCCCAATAAGTGTATATATTAATGTAACAAACCCAATAACTAGAATTGAAAAATTAAATGACCAACCCGTAATAAGTGTCAAAGGTATTGCTGTCATGAACAATCTCACACCATCAGCTAGAACTCTCATTATAAGAAAAACTGCGGACACAAATCTTTGGAAACCTACTCCCCATTTATTACCAATAAATTGATAAGTTGACTGTATCCCTTCTTCATAATATTTTGGAAGGAATAACCATGCTACAGCTACCCTACCAAGTATATAGCCAATGGCAACTTGTAAAAAACCAAAATTCGTTAAATAAGCTAGACCAGGAATACTTAGAAAAGTAAGGACAGAAGTCTCCGTAGCTACTACACTAAAAGAAATCATTACCCAAGATATTTTCCCATCTCCAAGAAAATATGATTTTGTATCTTTTTGTTTTCTTCCTGCTAATACACCAATTAAGAGGATTATAGTAATATAAATAAATAATACTTTTGCGTCTAAAGGTGTAAAATTGCTTTTGCGAGGATAAATCAAATATTTTTGTCGGACTTCCTGATTAAATTTTAGCAATTCTTCATTTTGAATCGATTGATATAGAGACAGTCTATTCCAATCCTCCTTTTGAATAAAAATAGCAATATCTGCATTGCCAACCTTATTATCAAAATCAATACGGTTTTTTCCTGTGAGATCAAATTCTATATCTGGATACATGCGTTTAATTACTTTTGCACTTTCAATTGCAATATCCCAGGGATCATATGTCTTAGAATCAGTTATATTAAATGAAAAACCATTACATATTTTTCCTTTAAAAAGTCCATTGCTGGGAACAATCACTGCAGGAAAAAATTCCACTCCAGGAAGTTTTAATGCCTTCAGTTCAAAAACTAGATCTGATGCGTCTTCAATATTGGGATGCGCTAAAATTTGATGTTCACGGTCAGATTCTTGTCCATTTTCAAACATATTACCCGGCGCTAAGAGATTGCTTATGGAAAAGTATTTTAATTTATCATATGAATTTATATTTGGCGGAAGGTACTTCCATTGCAGATTAGTGTATGTCCATTCCTCTCCACTCCAATTATCCATTGGAATAATTTTTAATTTAGCATTATGATGATATTCTTCATTTAACAATCGAGCCAATTCGCCGATAGTCATACCATGCCTATAAGGGATAGATATCATTTCAAAGGGGTTTGCTAAGCTCTTTTGTGGAATATTTCCCGATACAATCGACCCCCCCAATGGATTTGGACGATCAAGAACTATTATTGGCGTTCTAGATAATCCGCAAGCATATATAATCTTACTTAAATAAATAGTATAGGAAGTAGATCGTAGTCCCAGATCTTGAAAGTCAATAAAAACAACATCAATATCCTTAATTATTTCTAATAAATCTTCATTTGTTAAATTATAAAAATATAGTTCTTCTTTATCAAAGTTAATATTTACACTATCTTTTTTATCTAAATGAACAACTATTTGAAGATCAAATTTCTCTTGTAAAATTTCAACGCTATTTAGCGCATTCTTATCAATTGCCCCACTATTTGTAAATAGACAAATGCTTTTTCCATTATATTCATGAGAATTATTTAATAATTCATCAATACCAAAAGATAAATTGGCTGTAATCTGGCCATTGCAGAAGTTTGATATAAAAAAAACTATTAAACACTTAGTTAAAAAAATATTCTTCATATTTACATTTAATTATAATCAGCTTATAGAAATACCGCTTGAATATAAAACTAGTTGTTATTTTATATAATTCGATTTTTTCTTGCCTTTTTTAGTATACTGAGTCATTTTCCGGGTAATTATGGCGCAAAAAGAGAACGAACAATCGAATAGCGGCGGTTTCGCTAAAACAACAGATTTCAAATGGCTTGGAATTGGTTTAGGGCTTTTTATACTACTCGCCTTTATTATGCCAATGCCTGAATCAATGATGTTAAAGGCTGAAGAACTATTCCAGGGTCAAGCTGGTGTAGATATTTTTACTAAAGCAACCCATATTAAGCTCATAATAGCTCTATTATCAACTTGTGTAATATTTTTTGCTACTGAAGCCGTTCCAATGCCTGCTGTAGCACTACTAATTGGTTTAGTCCAATTATTTTTTGGTATAACTGATCCAAAATTAATTGTGAGCACCTATGCGCATGATGCGGTATGGTTTATCGCTGGATCTTTAGCTCTTGGAGCAACGTTAGTAAAATATGGTTTGGATAAACGTGTTGGTATGCTTGTAATAAATTTGGCTGGAACAAAAACCCGTATGATCGTTATTGGCATCTTATTAGGTACTGCAATTCCAACTGCTTTTGTTGGTGAACATGCTGTCGCTGCAATGTATGTTCCAATTGCAATGGCTTTGTATACTCTTACAAATAAGTCTACTCCCTCTCCAAAATTAGGCACTCTTTTAATGGTTACGATTGCAGTAGGATGTATGATTGGGGGGCCAATGAGTCCTACTGGGGGAGCGCGTAATGCTTTAATGATTGGGTTCCTTTCTAATATTGGTGTCGAAGTCTCTTTTATGCAATGGGTATCTATGGGTGTCTTCTATACAATTGTAATGTCTGTTGTAATGGCCTTTTTACTACCTTTATTATTTAAACCTGAAGTTTCTGACTTATCTGAAGCAGTTGATTTATTGAAAAAAGATCTTGAAAAACACGGCGCAATGACTTCTAAGCAGAAGCTAGTTGCTTTGGTAATGTTAGCAGTAGTTGTTTTATGGATTGTTGATAAATCCGTCACAAGGCAGGTATTAGGCTTTTCACTTGGTCTAGGTGGAGTTGCTATATCAGGCGCTGTTCTTTATATGCTCTTAGGATTAACTTCCTGGAAAGATTATGAAGATAAAGTTAGCTGGGGTGTTATTGTACTTTATGCTGGCTGTATAAGTTTAGGTAGTGTATTTAAAAGCACTGGGGCTTCCAGTTGGTTTGCGGATCAGATCATGGGGTTAGTTGCGCCTCTTGGCCTTAACTCTGGTGTTGGATTAGTTATTTTAGTTGGTGTTATAGGAGCAGTATTAACCAATTTGATGAGCGCTGGCGCCACTGTTGCTGTAATAGGACCAGTAGTATTAGATATGGCTCAAAGTTCCGGAACAAACCCGGTGCTTGTTGGCGTTGGATTAGCCATTGCAACATCCATGGCATACTGGTTAGTAATTGGTACGCCAGCAAGTTCCATTGTTTATGCAAGCGGACAGCTTGAATCTAAAGATTTTATTCGTATGGCAAGCGCAGGATGGCCAGCTGCGTTAATTGTCTTAGGAGTTATGGTAGCTTTTTATTGGGTTAGTATTTTAGGCATTGATCCATTGGGAATTGGATTCTAAGGATATAATTATGGAAATTTTATTTTTATTGATAGTTCTAGTCGTTTTATTTCTAGCAGTTTTTTCTAGTCGGAAAGAACAAACATCAGCTGCAGATAATCGTAAAGACTCTGCTCAAAAAGAAAAGCAAGATTTTGCCGAAGAAGATATCATGACTTATGGGCAAGTTCAGCAACGCAGAGAAGAGCTTATCAGTGTTCTTGATGACAATTTATCGGAAAAGCCTGAACAACTTGATCAAATAAAGAGAATAGTGAACGACTGGGCAGATTTAAAAATTAAGGCTTTTCAAGACCGAAGATCCTGGGTCAGAAACCCTGATAAAGAGAAATCTAGTTAAATTACATATTTTCTCTCTGTTCTACCTTTAATCCCAGTTAATATTACATAGCTTGTTGATCCAATATCTTTGGCAATATCGTCAACTAAAATTTTATCCAAATTATTCTGTCCAAATATCAATACTTCATCGCCCACCTTAACATCTGCATCGCCAAAATCTACCATAAATTGATCCATACAAGCTCGTCCTGCTATAGAATATTTACTCCCTTTAAAAGATATAAAGCCATTTAAATACCATTCTCTAGGGAATCCATCAGCAAACCCAGTTTGAATAACTCCTATAACTGTATCTTTTTTTGACTCCCAAACGCCTCCATAACTTACCTTGGTACCAGCCTTTACTTTTCTCAAAGAAACAACTGGTCCTTTAAATTCCATTACAGGTTTTATTGGCAGATCCCTTGGAACCTCATTGGATGGAAACGAACCGTATAATAGCATGCCAACACGGACTAAATTATATGAACTATGTGGCATATTAATTACTGTCCCACTATTTGAAAAATGAATAAACTGAACAGCTAGATTTATTTTTTTAATATAATCTAATAGCTGATTGAATTGACCAAGTTGATATTCCGCATAATGTAAATCACCTTCGTCTGCAGTCGCATAATGGCTATAGATTCCATGACAATTCAGTTTTTCATTTTTAATTGTTTCAATAATTCCATGCGCTTCATCAAATGATACGCCTAACCTGGTCATACCAGTATCTACTTTTAAATGAAATTTTGGACTATGCTTAGCTTCACGAAATAAACTTATATCATCAGGATCGCATAGATTTAAAGTAATATCTTTTTCATAAGAAATTTCTATCATTTGTTTAGTTGGTCTACAAAAAACAAGTACATCTTCTGTGATCCCAGCTTCTCTTAACTCTAATGCTTCATTAAAAGTAAAAACCGCAAAAAATTGCACACCTTCATCACGTAATACCTTTGAAATTTCTATTACTCCATGTCCATATGCATTTGCTTTTACTACAGCCATAATAGGAATATTGTTCAACTGATCTTTTATTAAGTTGTAGTTATGAGCTAGATTATCTAAGTGAATTATAGCTTTAGGGAAAAACATTTTATTTAACCAAATTTACTTAATAAAAACAATTTTAATTCTTCAAAATTTTCAAAAATCTCAGTACTGCAAGCTATAATCCATCCGCTTAGATCTGTTAACGGAACTTGATTAACTACGTAAACAGGGATACTGTGTTCAAATGCTAACGTAACTTCACCATGAGTACCTGCACCTTTAAATACTTCTTCATTCCATAAACAAATAATATAATTTGCTTCTTTAGTAACTGCCTCTATATCTCGTATAACAAACTTATTAATAAAATTTTTATATCGTACTAAGTCAGTTTCTTTCCAATTCCGGTAATCATGTGAATCTGTATTAGATATGATTAAACGAGATTCTTCTACAGGATTAATAACAGAATGGTCAAGATTTGAAGTAAGCCATTCTGTTATATTTTTACGCCAACCTTCTCCTTCATCATCCGCATACTCCATTGCGCCAGAGAGATATGCGATCATTGCTTAAGAACTCGTTTCATTAAGATACTATTTAAAAAGATCCATAGTATTCCAATGATCAAGGGTATAAAAAATAAATCAAAATTAAACTCACCTTTGAATACCATTGATCTATACCAATTGGATATCATACTAGTTGGCAAAAACTTGAAAATATCAATTACACTTTTTGGATAAAAATCAAACTCAATTAATAATTGAGAACTATATATAATAAATAATGAAATAATCGAAGCCCCAACGAAAATATGATTAGTTCTATGAGTCGATAATGAAAGTGTGGTAAAAGCATTAGCAATTATCAAACTAAATAGAGAAACTGCTATAATGATGTAAAAAAGACTAGTTATTGCTAAAGAGATATCCATTAGATATAATAAAATAAATATTGAAACGATGGAAAGAATTACCCCTTCAATAATCGCAGAGAATATTAAATAACTTACAATTTGAAATTTAGATAAGGGTGAAAGGGATAAAGTAACTAACATCTGAGATTCCAAACGTAAAAAATGAAAATCTCTAAATATAATTGGTGTAATAATTATTATATTAATTAACATTATTAGTCCAGGATAAACCCACTCCTCATAGGATATATTACCCATTGTTTCCATAATTACATTTTTCATCCCAATTGATATTGTTAGAAAAACAATAATGGGCAATAACAAAACCAAAGCAGAAGAAGAAATAAGTCTATGACGCAGAAGCCAAAAACGTCTTAAAAGGAATGCTTGCATTAGTCTAGTCCTCTTCCAGCGAATTCAGAATCCATCAAATCACGTAAGCTTAATTTCTTTACTGACAAATCCTTCATTAGCTGCCCAGCAGCTTCATTCAATACTTGAAAAAAGACAGATCTTTCACGTCCATAGAAATGAAGAGTATTCCCTATTTTAGAAGGGTTAACTATAGTAGAAATTGCAGTTAATTTATTATAAAGTTCTTCAGTGAGCTTAACAAACTCAATTTCAAATTGATGGTACTGTAACGTACTCTCTAATAATTTATCTAAAGTTCCATCTAAGACTATCTTACCAGTTTGCATTACCAATATTCTATCATTTGCCTGTTCAACCTCAGGCAAATATTGACTAACATAAATAATTGTTTTCTCTCCTGCTAAGCCACGAAGAAGATTCCACGTTTTTCTAGTGGAAGGAGCATCCATAAAAGATGTTGGTTCATCTAAAATAAGTATAGATGGGTCATGGACAAGTTCACGTATAATCATCGCTTTTTTCTTATTACCCGGAGATACTAATCCTGCGGGTTTATGCAATAAATCTAATATTTCTAAATCTTCTGCAAATTTGTGAATTCTTTTAGTTATTTGTTCTCTATCTATTCCATAAACATATCCGATAAATTGAATATTCTCTTCAATAGAAAGTTCAGGATCTAAATCCGAATTATGAGGAACATACCCAGTGTAATTTTGAGAATCCTTTCTTCTCTTTACAGAATCGATACCATGAATAAAAACATTTCCATAGTCCGGATTTTCAATTCCAGCCAATAGTTGTAATAGTGTAGACTTTCCAGCATCATTTTCTCCAATAATTGCAACCAACGATCCCCTTTCTACCCCAAAAGTTAATCCTGCAAGTATTGTCTTATCTCCAACAAGCTTACCTACTTTTTTTAATGTTATACTTGCTTCCATCTAATGTAAAAAATTATTAACGTTATTAATGAGCATCAAACCAACTAATTCCTTTACCGCAATCTACTACCAAGGGGACTATTAGAGGCATGGCATTGACCATTTTATCTTTAACCATTTCTTCAAGCTTATCTATCTCATTAAGAGGTGATTCAAATAATAGTTCATCGTGTATTTGTAATATCATGCGAGATTGATAATCTTCACTTTGCAAGGTTCTATTAATATCTAACATTGCAAGCTTAATCATTTCCGCTGCGGTTCCTTGAATAGGCATATTAATAGCCATTCTCTTTGCCGCTTCTCTTTGCATATGATTTTCACTATCTACATTCCAGATATTCCTTCTGCGTCCTAGTACAGTTTCCACAAATTTTTGTTTTTCAGCCTCTTGAATAGTTTTATCCATATAATCTCTAATTCCAATATATCTATCAAAATATGTATCTATAATCACCTGGGCTTCACTTCTAGGTATGCCTAATTCTTGGCTTAATCTGAAAGGACCAGCTCCATACATAATACCAAAATTGACAACTTTTGCAGTTCGCCTCATATCAGGTAGAACATCATCAATTTTAACCCCATATACGTCACTTGCGGTTCTTGTATGAATATCTTCATTATTATTAAACGATTCTATAAGAGTTGAATCTTTACTTAAATGAGCCATGACACGTAATTCTATTTGAGAATAATCAGCAGAAAATATTAACCAATCCGTCTTTTGAGCTTTAAACGCCTTACGAATTTCTCTACCTTCTTCAGTTCGAATTGGTATATTCTGAAAATTTGGAGTACTACTTGATAAGCGACCAGTAGACGCTATTGTTTGAGAAAAAGTTGTATGGATCCTACCTGTGCTTTTATTAATTAAAGGAGGAAAACTATCAACATAGGTACTCTTTAATTTTGCTAATTTTCTATACTCTAATATTAAATTAGGCAACGGATGCTCATTACGAAGTGCTTCTAATACAGGTTCAGCTGTAGATCTTTGTTTAACTTTTGTTAGGCTTAAATCATCAAATAAAATTTTTGCTAATTGTTGAGTTGAATTAATATTGAATTCTGCTCCAGCCTCTTTAATTATATCTGTAGATAAATTTTCAACCTTTTTACTTAAATCTATCGACATTTCTTCTAACATTTCTTTATCTACAAATGCACCTTCATATTCCATATTCAATAGGACATTGATAAGGGGTAATTCAATTTTATTATAAAAATGATCCAAACCCACATTCTTAAGTTCTTTCAAAAAAATATTTGTAAGCTTTAGAGCAATATCTGCATCTTCACAAGCATAATATCCCGCTTGATCTAACTCCACTTCTGCCATAGATATCTGATTTTTTCCTTTTCCAATAAGATCTTCAATGGGGATCATTCTGTAATTGAGATATTCAATACTCAGATTATCTAATTTATAAGAACGCGCCTCAGGCTTTAGCAAATGTGCTGCTAACATACTATCACATATCAATCCTTTAACATTTATACCATACCGTTTATAAATCAACATATCAAACTTGACATTTTGACCTGTTTTCAAAATATCCTCATCTTCCATTATTGGACGGATGATATCAATTACTGTTAACATATCATCATTACCAAATAGATTAGTTGATTTATTTTTGAATTCTATAGGAATATATACTCCCGTATCCTCTTTCATAGAAAAACTTATGCCAACAATATGATTTTGCATTGCATTTAGTCCATCTGTTTCAATATCAAAGGACAGAATCATCTTTTGTTTAACCGATTTAACAAACTTTTTCAATTCATCTAAAGATTGAATGATTATATAATCTTTTTTTGATTCTTTAATAGGATCATCTAATGATTTAGATGATCCTGGTAATTGATTTATGAGTGCATGAAACTCATATTCTGTTAATAAAGACTCTAATGAACTCTTACTAAATTCTATATTCTCAAAATCCTTTATATTATAATCTATAGGAACGTCTGTTACGATCGTAACAAGATCTTTACTAAGTATTGCATTTTCTTTTCCTTCTAACAAACCATTGCGAACTCTTTTATTAGTAACAATTTCTGCATTATTAAGAGCCTCTTCCAAAGTATCGTATTCATTAATAAGCTTCATTGCAGATTTTGGACCAACTCCTGATACGCCCGGAATATTGTCAGAAGAGTCACCCATTAGACCAAACAGATCTATAATTTTTTCAGGAGGAACTCCCCACCGTTCCTTGACCCCATCTTTATTATAAATTTTATCCGGTTTATTTTTTGTTCCTGGAGCATATAGAAAGACATTATCATTAATAAGTTGCATAAAATCTTTATCTCCACTGACGATGAATACTTCAAAATCATTTTTTGTACCATCAACAGCTAATGTTCCAATAATATCATCAGCCTCATAACCTTTTTTAGATAAGTTGGGTATTTGCAAAGCATCAATTAATTTCCATAAATGTGGTAATTGTACTTGTAGCTCTTCAGGCATTGGATCTCTATTCGCTTTATAATCAGGATATTTTTTATGCCGAAATGTTTTTTCTTTCCTATCAAATATTGTTGCTATGTAATCTGGGTTTTCTTTATTCAGAATTCTAAATAATTGATTTAAGAATCCAAAAAGTGCGCTTGTTGGTAAACCATACGATGTAATTAATGGATTTCTTATCATTGCGAAATGAGCTCTATACAACATCGCATAACCATCAATTAGGAACATACGTTTTTTATTGTGTTTCTTTGTGCTCATAGGACAATGAAGTTACCATTATGTATAAGCAAGCTCAACTGACAAATTACACTATATGAGTGTGTTTGATATTCTTCTAGCTAAATAGTAATATTCTACTACTAATAATTAATAAATCTGCATGATAAAGATTTCAAATAAAATTTATATAAAAAAAACAGATATAAAAGAGACATTTATTAGGTCTTCAGGACCAGGGGGACAGCATGTTAATAAAGTTTCAACTGCTGTACAACTTCGCTTTAATGTTATAAAGTCTATAAATATTTCAGACAATATGCTTAAAAGATTGAAAATAATAGCTGGATCAAAATTAAAAGAAAATGGAGAATTGATTATTGAATCAAGGAAACATAAATCTCAAGTCCTGAACCGTAAAGATGCTTTAGATAAATTGATTATTCTGCTAAAAAAAGCATCAAAAAAACCAAAATATCGACAATCGACTTCTCCTAGTAAAAACAGTATTGAAAAAAGATTAAAAAATAAACGTATTCAGGGCTTAAAGAAAAAGAACCGTCAAAAAATTGATCCTTCTAGTGAATAAGTAATTTATTATTAGAATCTATAATCTATAGTTAGGCCTAATTGTCTAGGATCTCCAAAGCTCAACCAAAGTTCATTATTATATTCAGGAGGAATTAAACCAAAGTAAAAACCCCGGACTGCATAACGTTTATCAAAAATATTGCGAACCCATAATTTTACATCAAGTTGTCTGATTGATTTTCCAAACGTTATATTAGTTAAAGAGTATGGTTCTGATTTATTATTATGACTATCAGAAAAATAGTATTCACTTTTATAAGTAGTATTCATAACAATATTATAATCTAACATTGAAAAATTTAAACCCCATGACCCCATAAATCTAGGGGCCATAGACGCTTCTCTATTCCCACCATAATCTTGGCCATTTAATGTTTTGTAGAAAAATTTATCCACCCAAGTATCTAATACTCCAATATTGATATCAAATGATAAAGACTTAAATATATTTTGTGAATGATCAAACTCAATACCACTATTCCTCCCCGAACCTGAGTTTCCAATATAATAAAGGAAACTATTAGGATTTCCTTCATCTTGTTGGCTTGATACTGAAACTTGTTGATTTATCCTATTACTAAAAAAAAGTGTTATATTTGTTTTATTAGTATTTGTCTTCCGCTTTAATCCAAATTCAAGACTCTGAATAAATTCAGGTTCATAAGGCCGACTTGAATCAGTTAAATAAGGCTGTTGGTTTATTCCTCCAGATTTATACCCTTGAGAAAATGAACTATAATAACTAGTAATAATATTTTTATGATATGTAAAAGCTCCTCGATATCCAATCATTCTATTGTTATCATTAAATTGAACTATATCTAAAAATACTTTTTCCCAATTTTCATTAAACCCCTGTGAGGATCCTTTATAATCATATTGACTCTGCTCTATTCTAATATTAGCCTTGAAATTCAAATAAGATGAAAAATTAAATCTAAATTGTGAGTATGCAGCTATTGTTTTAAAATGGAAATTACTTGTTGCATCCGTTGCGGCCCCATCAAACAACCACCCTATTGCTTTATCTTTTTCATTCAAATCTTTGAAATAGAATCCAAGCAGAATAGGGCCAAATGAAGATCGTAATTCATGAGTAATATTTGAACGACTTTTATTATTCTGATCAAAATATTTGTACAAATAATAACTATCTGGAAATGACTCAGGGTTCCAATCATGATTTGTTGCCCAATAAAGACTATCCCCCCAATCACTATCATAAGAATGTTCTAATTCAGTTTTAGTAAATGAAGTAATAAAAGTAAGATTATAATTACCATTAATATTAGTGCGGAGTGAATATCCATAAGATGTTTGACTATCTATACCTTTATCATCACTGTACGTTTTGAAATCACTATTATTATTTGGCGCCCAAGCGTCGTATCCATTATCCAATTCCGAATAAATAAAAGTTGCTAGAAAATTCATTTTTTTATTTGAATTAAATTTCAATTTCAATCTAGAGAAAATTTCTTCTCTCTTATTAGTGTTAGATATATTTCGAGATAAATTTTCCCTAAATCCATCAATGTAATTATAACTGCCAGAAACTCTTATATTCAAACCATCAATAGCTTTGAAATTAAAATAATTATTTATACCAAGATGATTATCTGATCCTTTGCTTGCCGATATCCCAATTTCAGATTTTCCTATTGGGTCATTAGACTTTAGTGAAATTAATCCTGCTAAAGCATTGGCGCCATAAACAGATGATTGTGGACCTCTAAAAATCTCTATCTGATTCAAGTCATATAAATTCCCAATCATACCTAAACCACTAAAATCCATATCATCCATTACGAAACCCACTGAAAAGTTAGGCGGTCCTTCACCAAAATAATGACTCCGTTCTCCAATGCCTCTAATTTGAAAATATCTTGGTCGACTAGTTCCTCCCGCCCAATTTAAATTTGGAATTTGTTCTGTTAATATTTGAAAATTATTGGCTCCAGAAGTACGAATATGATCATCTGTAAATATATGTATACTTGATACTACATTTGTAATGGACTCATCCGACAGTCCCGCTCTGACAATTATTTGATCCGATTCAATAACTGTTGGGATTAGTTTTACTGATATATTTTGCTGTGCCGAAAGCAAGGTTACTTGATAAGCTATATGCGAAAATTCTAACTCTGTACCTAAGGAAACATCAATAAAAAATGTGCCCTTTGCATTAGTAATGGCTCCTACTTCCCCATCTGTTATATTAACATTTTCTATAGGTTTACCACTATTTGAATCTATTACTATACCAGAAATCTGAGCAAATATAGTTGATGTAAAAAGGATTAGATCGAAAGTAATTGTTTTCCAGTGCATAGAGTCTCCCTACGTTGGCATTATCCATATCAGGTTCAAAGGGTTTATTCTCAGCCATTAAATATTAATTAAATAGCACCCCTTGTTATTGGAAATTTACATTCAAAGATATTTTGACCAAATAGGAAAGAAATTATGAATCTTGCCAAGATTATAATATGTAGCTAGTTTCTAGTAAATAACTTTGAAATAGAAATATGAAAAATGAAATTACTTTAAAGGCAGTAGTGCTTGGGATAATATTATCTATGTTACTATCTGGAGCCATGGCATATCTAGGTTTATTTGCGGGAATGACTGTATCCGCATCAATCCCAGCTGCTGTACTATCAATGGGGATACTTTCTCTATTTAAAAAATCAAATATATTAGAGAATAATTTAGTGCAAACAGCTGCTTCTGCAGGTGAATCTCTTGCTGCTGGTGTAATTTTTACTATCCCAGCTTTAATATTAATGGGATATTGGAATAGTTTTGATTATTTAGAAGTAGCAAAAATCTCAGCAATTGGTGGCATCATTGGAGTAATGTTTACTGTGCCTTTACGAAGAGCTTTTATTTTGGTTGCAAATCTTCAATATCCTGAAGGTATTGCAACAGCAGAAATACTAAAAGCAGGCGATAAAGCTAGAACAGCTTCTGATATTGATTCTAGAAATGGATTAAAAATGATCCTTATGTCTAGTTTAGCTGGTGGAATAATGAAATTATCAGAACTTGGTTTTTCTATGTGGAATGTTGTTCTAGAAAAAGCAATAAATTTTGGAAACGTAATATTTGGATTAGGTACAAATTTATCACCTGCTTTACTTTCTGTAGGGTTTATTGTAGGAAGGAATATTGGTATACTAGTCGTATGCGGCGGTCTTATTTCCTGGGCTATTGCTATACCTATATATTCTGCGATCAATGGGTTTGAAGGTGATCCGTTGAATGCAGCATATTCTATATGGAACTCTAAAATAAGATATTTGGGTGTTGGAGCTATGGTCATAGGTGGAATATGGTCACTGATTAAACTTTTTAACCCTCTTATTATTGGAATCAAAGATAGTTTAAAAGCTTTAAAAGAGGTAAAAACAACGACTCCAAATGAAGAGAAAGATATTCCTATTAATTATGTTGGAATAGTTTTACTGATTATGCTAATACCAGTTTTTCTTCTTTATTTAGATATAATTCAATCTATAGGTATAGCAATTATTCTAACATTTATATTGATGATTTTTGGTTTTTTATTTTCTGCCGTGGCAGCATATATGGCTGGTGTTGTAGGGTCATCAAACAATCCAATTTCAGGTGTCACAATAGCAACTATTTTATTTTCATCTCTTTTATTACTGTTCCTTTTAGGATCTAATAATAATTCTGGTCCTGCTGGAGCGATAATGATAGGAGCAATTGTATGTTGTGCTGCAGCAATTGGAGGAGACAACTTACAAGATTTGAAAACTGGATATATAGTTGGAGCAACACCCTGGAAACAGCAAATCATGCAAATTGTTGGTGTCCTAAGTGCTGCTATTGTCCTTGGACTTGTTTTGGATATTTTGCATACAGCATATACTATAGGATCAGCCTCATTGTCAGCTCCGCAAGCTACACTAATGAAGTCTGTTGCTGATGGTGTGTTTAATGGTAATCTTCCTTGGAATTTTGTTTATATAGGCGCTGCCATAGCTATTATCATTATTCTATTAGATATTAGGCAGGAAAAACGTGGTTCAGAATTTCGCATACCAGTGTTAGCCGTTGCAGTTGGAATATATTTGCCAATTGAATTAACAGTGCCGATTTTTATTGGAGGGATGATTAATCATCTCGCTAAAAAGACTGGAACTTCGACATCTTCTGAGGAAAATGGTCTACTTCTCGCTTCAGGGTTAATTACTGGAGAAACTTTAATGGCAATTTTTATTGCAATACCCATCTTTGTAACAGGAAGCAAAGATTGGTGGCCATCATTCCCTGGATATGATATCCTGGGAGTGTGTTCTTTTCTTGCTGTTATTTATTGGATTTACAATACAGCGATAAAGAAATGAAAATAAATGCATCGTTACTTCAAAGGCTTCCTAAAGTTGAACTTCATTGTCATCTTGATGGTTCATTAAGGATACCCACAATTATTGATTTAGCAAATCAAGATAAAATTAATATTCCTACATCGAATCCTGATCAATTATCCAAACTCTTAACTATTGGCAAAAAAAGAGGGTCTTTAGAAGAATATATTAAAAGGTTTGATATTACTTTAAGCGTAATGCAAACACCACAAGCACTTGAAAGAACTTCTTATGAATTAATTGAAGATGTTTCAAAAGAAAATGTTCGGTATATAGAAGTTCGATATTCACCTATCTTACATACAGAAAAAGGAATGACAATTAGTGACTCTGTCGATGCTGTAAGAGCAGGGTTAAAACGTGGAGAAAAAGATTTTGGTGTCAAGTCAGGTATCATAGTATGTGGCATCAGAAACATATCTTCAGAAGCATCATTAAAACTTGCAGACTTAACTGTTCGCTATAAAAATAAAGGTGTTGTTGGTTTTGACTTAGCAGGAGCTGAAGAAAATTATCCTGCAAAAGACCATAGAGAAGCTTTTTATATGATTTTAAATAATAATATAAATGCAACAATTCATGCTGGAGAGGCATTTGGACCCAGTTCTATTCATCAAGCAATCCACCACTGTGGAGCTCACCGAATTGGTCATGGAACAAGACTTAAGGAAGATAAAGATTTAATGAATTATGTAAATGACCATCGCATAACATTAGAAGTATGTTTGACATCTAATTGGCAAACACGCTCTATTAGATCATTAAAGTTTCATCCATTAAAATTTTATTATGATCAAGGAATTAGAGTCACACTCAATACAGATAATCGATTAATGTCAGGGACTAACCTTACTAATGAATATTTACTTGCTCATAAATTATTTGGATTTAAGCTACATGACTTTAGAGAAATGATTATTATGGCTACAAAGAGTGCATTTATTCCTTATAATGAGCGAAAACAGATCATTAGAGAAATTGCAAATGAATTGGAACAAGATTTTGGTTTGATGCCTGAATTTGTTAATAGGAAAAAATTATAATTAACTTATTTATTTTTCTATTACAGCAATCTTTTCATAAGCATAATTTCCTTTAAGTTCTGTAAAGCTAATTAAATATATACCTGTATTGACCCATTGTCCCTTATCATCTTTTCCATCCCAAAAAGCCTGATATCCATTTACTCCTTGATTAGAAGCAGGAAGTGTTCTCAGTACTTTACCCGTAATTGTAAGTACTTTGCAAATAGTACCATCCATCAAGCCGTCTATAACAAGAGGCGAGTTGTTTGGTAAAGTATATGGACTAGGAAAAATTTTTATATTATTATAGTTTTTTTTCGGTAGAGAAAAAGGAATACGTAATACACTAATTCCATTATTTGTTGATATATAGGCAAGGCCATCATCTTTGTCAAAAGCTATGTCTGATACTTCATTTGATAATAGTAAACTGTTATTTTCATTGATACCTTCAATATCTGGCCAATAAGTTGAAGACTCAGTAAGTATATGAATTCCATCTGTTGGGGATGAAGCCCAAATATTATTTCTAGAATCAATATGTAGCTTAGAACCTTTACCAAATGAAATATTTGGAAAATATGTATATCCATATTTTTTAACAGGATCTGAATTAGAATATTGTAGAGTTATTTGCTTTAATCCAATTGGAGTTAACATATATAGAATATCTTCATTATTTATCACTAATGACCAAACTGTATTATTATTGTATCCAGGGTTTATATCAATATGACCCCAATCAATAGATGATGGTTCTAAGATGCTGCCTTCATAATCCATAAATGCTAGACCACCATTTCTTGCTGGGGGACTATTTAAATCATCTTCAAAGGATCCAATCCAAACACGATTAAATGAATCAAATCCAATTGTATTTGGAGTATAACTTAAATAATTCTTTGAGCTAGCTAAACTAATCGATTTCCATACATTACTCATATCTCTTATAGCAATTGGCTCTCCTCTAGTAGTTGCATAAGCATTTGCTGCCCACATTACACCAGACTGATCAAACTCAATATCCTTTACTATCATATATTCATCTGCATAATAATCTAAAAATGCAGTGTCAATAAGAGTAAAATTATTCAGATCGTCAATATCAATAATTACAATACCACCACCATGTCTTCTTGGTTCAGGATATGTGCCACGTATTGCGCAATATAGTAATCCATCTGGGCCTTGTTCTAAATCTGAAATAAATCCACCAAAATTTATTGGTAAATAATCAATCACATATCTCGAGGGGTCAAAAGAAGCAGAAATGTTTATTTCATCTGATTCAGAAATATTTCTCCATCCCCATGTTTCTTTAATAGAAATACCAAATTTTGAACCTGCAACTAGACGTCCATCATCCAACACAGTTAAAGCGGATATTTGATTTGTTAAAGGCGCATTTGGAATTTCATGGTTAATTGTCTTAGTATTTTTATCTAAAACTAGAATTCCTTGTTGGGATCCAATATATAATTGGTCTTTTGAAAACCCTGCAAGAGAGGTAAAAGAATAATCATAATCTGTATTCAAATTCCATTCTATTCCTGAATTATTTAATTTTATTATTTTTGAATCAAGAATTCCCCAAAAGATTCCTTCAGAATCTTTAATAATTTCTATTAATTGTTCGGATGGATCTAAAAAATCCCAAATTCTTTCTAATGAGATCTGTTCAGCAAGATTTAAAGAATATATATGATTATTATATACTAATAATATATTATTAGTATCTGATTCTATAAGACGAACCTCTCCAAACAATTCTGTTTCAAATTGATGCCAATTATCAGGGTCTTTTAAATTTAATTCTTTCCAATTTCCGATTAATAGACCTTGGTCTGTGCCAACTAATATATTCTCATCTGAAATTTCGATAGAGTTTATTGAATCAAAGTTTATAGGCCAGTTCCTATATATATCTCTATAAATCCATTCATTATTAGAAAAAATGAATTCCATAAGGCCCCAGTCTTGATTATCCAGAAATGCTACAAAACAAATAGAGTCTGTATTTGAAATGTCGATAATTTCAGTTAATCCAAAATTGAATTGTGCAATGCTTTGATAATTATTCATATCATATATCTGAACAAAACCATTTGGCGAAACTCCTCCTAGCCATATAAGACTATCATTGCCTACTTCAACAACATTAATGGCTGTTCCTTCTAATTGGTCAACAACAGTTAAAGTTGAAAAACTGTTTTGATACTTGTTATACAGAAGAACTCCACCATCCGTTGCGCAAATAATTAGATTATTATATTCAGTCAAATCATTTATATGTAAAGGAGATGTATATGCCTTCCAATCTCCTATTCTAGATTGAGATAGTAACAATCCAGCAAGTAAAATATTTATATAAAAACTTTTCATCCTATATCTGAAATGGAGTTGGAATAAAACATAATATGAAAATTAGTAAACACAAATATCCTATATATTTATTTTTCTTAGATAATGGTGTGAGAATATCCTGAATAGGCGGATGCTTTGCAGAACGCATTAATAAAAATATTAATAAACCCCAAACCAGCCAATTCAAAGATAAAAAACTAAGAGGAAATAAAGCCCCAAGAGCAATCCATCCAACAAGTCCCTGTTTATTTCCCAACATTGCATACGCTATATGTCCTCCATCTAATTGACCAATTGGTAATAAGTTTAGCATAGTGACTAATAATCCAATCCATCCGGCAAATGCAATAGGATGTAGTAGAATATCGTACCCATCGCTAAGGTCTGGGAAAATAATATTCGTAAAAATTTTCATTAATAAAGAATCACCTAAAATAATGCCTTTGTATTGATCATTTATTGCTATTACATCTGATAATAATAAACCAATAATTAATGCTGGCACAGCAATAACAAAACCTGCAATAGGACCCGCTGCGCCAATTTGTAAAAGAGCATCTTTTTTATAAATAGGGGATTTTATTTTTATAAATGCACCAAATGTGCCAATAATAAATAAGTATGGAGGTGCAGGTAAAAAATATGGTAAAGTTGCATCTACCTTATGTTTTACAGCGTAATAATAGTGCCCAAACTCATGACAACCTAATATTAATATTAATGTCATAGAAAAAGGTATCCCCCAAATTATATCAACGGGATTACTTAAAGGGTTACCTCCTTGCATAATAGAACCTGCTATAAGAGTTGATATAATTGTTAAAAAGAATAAAACCAAATGAGTCTTAGAGATATTTGGAAATTTCATAATATTTTTCTATTCATTTATACACGTTAAAAAAATTTCATCATACAATTAATCAATTATTAATAATAAATATTAAATAATTATACTTCTATCTTTTAATAATGATCCTGAAATAATCCGAGAATACTTTTCCTTTTGATTTTATATTTAGCTAACGAATTTTGCATATGAATATAATGTTATTCTTAGGAATCCTTACTTTTCTTTATGGAAGCGATAATAATCAAGATCTTCTTCATATTGATGTTAGAGAGAGGCTTGTAAATAATAATCAGATTCGTATCGTAGTCCAAATTGATAATAATTCCAAAAGAGAAATAACCGAGATAGATGGGTTTTTATTACAAATAAACAATAAAGGAAATATAATAACTGAAAAACGGATAACTTTCTTAGAAGCTACTGATGGGCTACTAAAACCAAAACAATCTGTTTCTAAATTTATAGTCTTCCCATTAAATCAAATTCGTCCTGATCATTATGAATTCTATGTTGGAAAAGTACGATTTCAAAATGATTATCGAGTTTATACTTACCATCCAGCTATAGGGTTTTATCGAGTGGACTAAAAGTTGAATCCTATTGAAAATAAAGCCCAATTAGAAGGCAATTGAGATTTATTTGAAGTTCCAGCAGAATAAAACCTTGTTATTAGATTCAATTTATTCTTTCTTAAGGAAATAATAAATCCATTACTAAAAGATCTAGTACCAATAACTGATCCTGCTCCAATATCAAATTTAATACGATTTATTATTGGGATATTTGACTCTCTAAGCCCAACTTGAACATACATAGAATTCTGTTGCCCATTAAGATTTGAAGAAAAATTAATTACCCCTGTTTCAAACCGAATTATCGATTCAAGATTATCGGTTCTAAAATGTAAAGGTGTTTTAATAATAAAATTGTAGCTTGACCCAGATGAATTAAGACTGTCCTTACTATTCCACTGATTTACTCCTCCTGATATTCCAATAGCCCATCCTTTAGTAAATTTTTGATACCAAGAAGTTTTATCAATATCTTCATCCCTCCTAATAGGCGATCTAGGTTTTATTAAAACTTCTTTTTGTTTATAGTCAGGTCCTCGACCATATCTTTCGCTGATATCAAATGGTTTTGATAAATGTTTGTCTAATTTTGCAGCAAGAATTTCAACTGACATAGAATCTGCACTTGTTCGTATATTATTAACCCAGAACCTTGTTTCTTCAATATATCTATAGATTGCTTTTTCTGATATTCCGCCAATTCTCATATTTTCAACAATCACCGCTGAAATAACAGGTATGGAGTTATGTTTAGGGTCAGAATAAAAATTATCTAATGCACCGATTAATTCTTTATACCTCAGAAGATCTAACGGATCATTATATGTGCCTTCAGCTAATAATGGTTCTACCTCCCATGCTTTTAAATAATAATATAGTCTTCCATCTAATAATCCATTTAAATGGGAAGCCTTAATTTGATAAACGGAGTGACTTTCCTTTCCTAATTTTGTTGATATACGATTCCAGTTACTTCCATCCCAAAATATTCGATTTTCTCTTTGGGCAAACAGGATAGCAAAAATATATCCCACTAATATTATTTTGCGGGAAAGCATAATATTACTACTGATTATTCTCTAAAATCATTCGGTTAATCCACTCCTTAGAATGACGTATATATTTGTCAATTTTATTCATAGGAATACGTTCACCAAACATATTGCATATTATTATTGCTGATGGTAAAGGAATATAACCATTTATTGGATCTGCATAGAAATTGTCTAAGACTTTTACTAACTCTCTTGGTGATAAATAATCAACTGTCTCAGCATATAAGCTATCCGCAAAAGCTTGTTCCATTGTCCAAGCTTTCAAATAATAGAACAATCTACCATCTAATACACCATTAACATATCCAACCTTCATCATATATGTTAATTCTGGATCATAATTAGCTGTTTTCTCAATCCTTCTCCAATCGCTGCCATTCCAAAACAAACGATCCATTTGTTGAGCTGGTAAATAAAAAATTAAAACTGCAATTATTATTAAAATACGATTCATTGTATTACTACTGATTTTATATTTACAAATTCTAATATTCCATATTCTGATAATTCACGACCATATCCAGATTCTTTTATCCCTCCAAACGGGAGTCTAGGGTCAGACTTTACAAAGTCATTTACAGAGCAGGATCCAGCTTCCAATTCATTAATTGCGATTTTCTCTCCTTTATCTAGATCTCTAGTGAAAATAGCTGCACCAAGACCATAGTTAGTTTTATTTGCCAGTTCAATAGCATGATCCTCATCTTCAGCAGATATAATTACTGCAACAGGACCAAATAGTTCATCATCGAAAGCAGACATACCTGGTCTAACATTTGTTAATAAAGTTGGAGGATAAAATGAGCCCTCTATTTCAGGAATATTTCCTCCAGATCGCAATATTGCACCTTTTTCAATACTCATTAATACTTGTTGGTGTAATTCATCTCTAGCATCAGTATTAACCATTGGACCGATATCAATAGTTGAATCAAGTGGATCTCCCATTTTCATATTATTGATCTTTTGTTCAATTTTATCAATAAAGTCATTTAAACGGGATTTAACAACTATAAATCTTTTTGCTGCAATACAACTTTGACCTGTGTTAAGCATCCTCCCCGCAATACAAGATTCGGCTGCATTATTAAGATCCGCATCCTCTAAAATAATGTAGGGATCATTTCCTCCTAACTCCAGAACAGTCTTTTTTAACAATGAACCCGCAAGGGATGCTACTGATTTACCTGCAGGAGTGCTACCTGTTAAGGTTACAGCTTTTACTAAAGGATTATTAATTACATTGCTCACTTTATTAGATCCAATGACTAGATTACTAAAAGCATTATCAGGAAATCCTGCTTCCAAAAATAATTTTTCAATTTCCTTAGCACATCCTTGAACATTTGAAGCATGTTTTAAAATTCCCACATTTCCAGCCATTAGAGTTGGCGAGGCAAAACGAAATACTTGCCAAAATGGAAAATTCCATGGCATAATTGCTAATACTAATCCAATTGGCTGAAATGATATAAAACTTTTCTTAGAATCAGTAGATATTTCTTTTTTAGATAAAAATTGTCCTGCATTATCAGCATAGTATTCACAAACCCACGCACATTTCTCAGCTTCTGCTATACTTTGATTAATTGGCTTGCCCATTTCTTGAGTCATTAAAACACCCAATTCTTCTTTTCTTTGTTTTAATAGTTTGGCAAGATTTTTCATCTTCTTTGAACGATAAGAAATACTTTTATTCCGCCATTCTAAATAAGTGTTATATGAAGAATTAATAATCTGATTAATACTATTTTTAGAAATCTCTTTATGTGATTCCAGAATTTTATTATTAGTTGGATTTATTGATATAAGATTCATAAGAAATAATTCTAATATTTTATCCCAGCCAAATCAATCAGAAATGCATAATTGAGAGCAAGCTCTTTAAACCGGCGGAATCTCCCTGACTTTCCACCATGACCTGCATCCATATTTGTATACAAATATAGTTCATTATTCCCCGTTTTATATTCTCTCAATTTGGCAACCCATTTTACAGGCTCCCAATATTGAACCTGAGAGTCAAAATAACCTGCAGTAACTAACATATTTGGATATTCAGCTTTAAATACATTATCATATGGAGAATATCTTATCATATAATCATATTCATCTTTATTTCGAGGGTCACCCCATTCATCCCATTCATTTGAAGTAAGAGGAATAGATGGGTCCATCATAGTATTTATTACATCTACAAAAGGAACTGCTGCAACAACACCATGATATAGATCAGGAGCCATATTAACTACTGCACCCATTAGTAATCCACCAGCACTACCTCCCATTGCAAATAAATGATCTGGATCAGTATATTTTTTTTGAATTAAAAATTTGCTACAATCAATAAAATCATTAAATGTATTTAGCTTATTGAACATTTTACCATCTTCATACCATTCTCTTCCGTAAGTCTGACTTCCTCTAATATGAGCAATGGCATAAACAAAACCTCTATCTAAAAGACTTAAACGGTTTGAGTTAAATGAAGGATCTATTGTACTACCATATGAACCATAGGCATATAATAATAGATTATTCTTTCCATTTTTCTTAAAACCTCTCTTATACACAATAGAAATAGGTACTCTTTTACCATCCCTAACTATTGCATATAATCTTTCAGATTGGTATTTATCTGGATCATAGCCTCCAACCACCTCTGACTGTTTTAATAAAATAGATTCTCTAGAATTCATATCATAATCATAAGTAGTTGAAGGTGTAATTAATGAAGAAAATTGGTATCTAAGAAGTTTGGTATCAAAAGAAAGATTCACAGATGTATAAGCAGAATAAACCTCTTCGCCAAAATCGAGGTAATGCTCCTTTCCATTATTTTGATTGATTATTCTGATTTGAGGCAACCCATCTTTCCTCTCACTGATTACAAGATAGTTTGAAAATACATCTATATCATTTAAAAACACGTCTTGCCTATGAGATATCACTTCTTTCCAGTTTTGTTTTGATGTTGCTTCTTCAGACGTTTCCATTAATTTAAAATTCATCGCATTCCAGTTAGTTACGATATAAAATTTATCTTCAAAATGCTCTATTGAATATTCATGCTCTTTCTCTCTAGGGCTAAATTGAAGAAACTTTCCCATAGGATTATCAGCATTCAATATGTAATAATCACTAACCAGGGTACTACTATTATAAATAATAATGTATTTATTTGATTTGGAGCGATAAACACCAATATAAAATGAATCATCCTTTTCAGTAAATACGATAGCATCTTCTGATTGAGATGTACCTAATGAATGCCTAGCAATATTTTCTGATAGCAAAGTGGTTTTATTCTTTAACGTATAAAAAAAAGTTGAATTATCATTTGCCCATGCCACTGAACCCTCAGTACCATGAATTTCATCTGTTAATAATTTACCTGTTTCTAAGTTTTTTATTTTAACAGTATATATTCTGCGACTTAAAGTATCGATGCTAAATGCCAACAATTTATTATTAGGGCTAACAGATAGATTTCTTAGTGAAAAATAATCCTGTCCTTCAGCCCATTGATTAACATCAATTAACAGTTCCTCTTTATTTCCCAATGAATCTTTTTTACGACAGTAAAAAGGGTATTCCTGACCTTTCTCATATCTTGTATAATACCAATACCCATTTTTAAAATAAGGGACAGATGAATCATCTTTTTTAATTCGTCCAACTATTTCACTATATAGTTTTTTTTGAAGCTTTTCCGTATGCTTTAGCTTATTGCTCGTATAATCATTTTCTTTATTAATATAGTTAACTACCTGCATTGTTTGATCATCGGGCCATCCCTCACTATTTTTTGCAGATTTCTGGTCATCGCTTAAACGAATCCAATGATAATTATCAACTCTTTCCTGACCATGTGCAAAAGTTTTATTAGGTTGTTTATTTGCAATCGGTGGTTTCATATCTAATTGACCAATTTGACTTCTAAAGTAATAGAGTATCATAATAATTATGATTATTGAATACCATGTAAAATTTCTATTCATTGTAATCTCTCCCCCCTTTTAATAAAAATAAATGGAATATAAGCTAATAAAAAGTGTGCTAACGCAACAAATTCAGCAACCAAAATATACCAAGGCCACGGGCCTAAATAGTCTAATAAAGAAGGTACATGTTCTCCTATTTCATTAATTGGTTTACCACAAATCCAAAAATAATTAGCATCAAGTAATATATTCGCTATAATTGCGATTAATAAGAATAAATTTAATGCGAACATTGCTTTAAAAATGCTTTTCAAGCTTGGCCTCATGCCGTATACCACAGTCGCATAGATTAAAGCTATAATCATTCCATGATGTGCAAACCAAAATCTAAAAAATTGAAAATGTGGAAAATCTGCAGCTATATCAGGAGTAATTACAGCTTGTAGCATACCTGAAAGTCCCCAAAAATATAAAATTTCATAGAAAAGATAACTTCTTGAAACCATAACAAAAGGAAGAAGTATGTTAGCCATTCGGCAAAGATGTATAGGCAAATGCAATTTTAGATCAAATGTACCTGCAAAAATCTCTAAGAATGTCCAAAGAATGTAACTGCTCATTACAGTATACCCAATCACGCTTCCGACAATATGCTGATAATGCTCAGATAATTTTTTCTTTGCAAATATAGGGATGAAAATTGAAAGAATTATTGCCAAGAATATTGAAATAATATGGCTCGTACCAAATAATATGAATGGATCATAAGTATCCAGATATTTTCCTACTATTTCCCTCATTTTATAAATATATAAATTTCATTTATCTTTTATAATTGAATTAGTATTATTTAATCGATTATTATAATTACCTGTCCACCACTTTAATTCTTCTTCTACCCATGGTCCATACTCTTCTTCTTGATAAATCATCATTCCATCTTCAGAAAAAGAACGCCAAATCCCTTTCGGAAATCCATTTGAGTATTCACCTTCTATTGCAGGATTCCCATTATTAAAATACCAAATCCAAACGCCATTTTGCTTTCCTTTTAAGAATGAACCCTCTAAACGATTATTGCCATTTTCAAACCACTCATAAATTTTCCCTATTAAAATTCCTTTATCATAAATATAATTAAATTCTTTTTGTCCATTATTATACCATGAAGTCTGTTCACCATCTTGATCGCCAAGAAACCAAAATAATTTTAATCGATGGCTACCATCTTCATGCCATCCAAGCTCCCATTGATGTTTTTTACCCTTTGTATAGAATACTTCGTTAAATTTTCTACCGTTTTCATGCCAATGCGTATATCTTCCCTGTAAAACATTATACTTATAATTAATCTCTGAAAATTTTTTTTGAGATTCGTAGTACTTTGTCCATAAGCCTTCCTTGCTACCTTTAAGAAAGGTGCCTAACTCTTGTAAGACTCCAGATTGAAAAAATAATCTATATGTACCATGTCGAAGATTATTAACAAAAGTTACTTCAGATTTTTTTTCACCAGTTATATATCTCCAAGTCCAAATACCTTCTTGCAGACCTAAAACAAGATTACCTTCAAATTCTATTTCACCTGTAGGATATTTTTTATAAACATCCCCTTCAAAAGGGCTCTTTGAACTTGGTAAATATCTTTTTCCTTTATCATCTAGATCTTCTCTTAGAATTAAACTATCTATATTTACTCCACTAGCTTTTATAGCAGATTGAAGTAAACAAATAATTAGAATTAATACATGCACCATTAAATTGAGCAGAAACTAATTAAAAATAAAACTGGGCGAATACTTTGTGATATAATGCAAAAATAGAAAAAATATATACAAAATTACTGAAGCTGTATTCCTCTATTATCAAAAACAGAATATAGTTTTCCATCCCAAAATTTAAATTCTCGCTCATCAATTAGTAATTCCTTTTGATTACTTATGACACTAAATCGAACTCGTTGCAGATGAAAGGTTCCTCTTATATATGGATCATACCATTTAATATATTTTATGGAATTATAGTTAATAATATTTTCTTTCATCCATGGATCAATCATATTAAAAAGGGGTAAAGATTCAAGTGACCCACTTATTGATGGTATTAATTCTTCTTTAGAAACTTCATCTGATCTAAAATTATCTACCCATGAATTCGTATTCATTTTTTCATTAATTTGAATTGAGGCAGACTGAGCTACATCAATTAATTGATACTTACCAGAACGAACTCGATACCATAGGATACCACTTTTATCAACATATCCTTTTTGTATATAAGCATCAATCCCTTTTGACTGCGCAATACGCACTAAAGATTGTGCAGCATCGAGATCTTTTCCAGAGGTTATTTGAACAGTATAAAATTTTTCAGAATTATTAATTGGTTGAGTTATAGTTTGCTGTTCTAATCTATCCTCATCTGACTCCTTCACTGAATTATTTTTAGTTTCGCCCTTATCATTTATAGCCGTGTCATTATAAGCACCAGTTTCATTCACCATATTTGTTCCTTTATCTACTTCATAATTTTCATTACTATCATTGTTATCATCAAAGCTATCATCTAGGTTAGCTCCATCAACAATCTTCTTCATATCTTCTATTGTAGCATTTGAATCTACCGTTACGAAAAACATATTTATCCAACCAATAGTATCTTCAAAAGCAACTTGAAACCAGGTCGTATTAAAAAGACCTTTTTTTACATCTTTTATTTTTATTACTTCTAGTTCAGTTCCTATAGGAACAAAAGTGATCGGTGATTTTGTTTTTGGATTATCAATAAGTCTTGCAGAATTATCTTTTACTATCACCTTCTTAATTCTTAGAGAATCATCTGAGCAACTCAATGTTATAAGCATTGCAACAAGGAAAAATTTTAACCTATCCCTCACAATATAAATTACCACCTCTCATAATAAAATGAACTCTTTTCTATTGGGATTTCATGTATTTTGCCAAACATAAATTTTACAAAGAATTTTACAGATTCAATTAATCTACCATCTTTTCCATATTTATAAAGAATTTTTCGCACTACTGTTCCATTTTCATCAGACATCTCAATATCAACTATGTGTCCTCTTCTATCATATTGATATATTTTTTTTGCAACGCTTTCATAGTTATTTATAAGATCACCATTATTATCGATGAGATTCCATTCTTTCAGGTTGTCTTTCCGATCATATTTATATTGATCTTTTAAAGTTAAATTTTTATTGTAATCGTAAAATTTTTCTTCAACTAATTTTCCATCAGAATTATAAGAATAAATAAAATCGCTGCTTCTTTTTCCATCTGGATAATAAGCAGTTTCTTTGGCTAACTCTTTTTCTGAATTATAACGAAATGTATGACTGATAAATTCAGATCCTTCTTCTTTAAGGTAAGAAGACTTTTCAATAAGTTGATTCTCATTATTGTATTTATACGTGTCCTTCCAATTTAATGATCCATCATAATCATAGGATGATTCATTAATTATTTGCTTATGCTTACCATATTTGAAAATATTTTTCCAAACCAATAAACCATCTGAACCATAACTTGAAAGTTCAACAAGTAATCCATCATTATTATAAAAATAAATATCCTTACTTAATAATTCGTTCTTACCCTTATACTTTACTATAGATGATATATTGCCACTTTTATCATAGTTAGTTCTTATTTGGTTTTGTAAAATATCAAGGTATTCACCAAATTGATTGTGAAATTCATATTTAGACTCTGTAATAATTTTAGTTAAAGATGAGTCATCTGCATTAACATATCTAATTAAAAAAAGAAAAACGAAAAATATTCTATATAACATATTTGAATTCATTCTTCTATTCATAAATAATTAGAACCTATAAGTATTCTTGCAGATTGTGTCTACCCTTTACTTGGTATTTGATCAAGAATATATTCAGACATAGCTGTAATAGTTAAGCTTGGATTTACACCGAGATTTGCTGGCACAATAGAACCATCAGCTATATAAAGATTATCATATCCAAAAATCCGACCTTTATAATCTATTACACCATTATCAGAAGTGTCTGCCATAACACAGCCTCCCATAATATGTGCTGTTGTAGAGGTATTAAAAAAAATCTCTGTTATGCTCGTAGCAGGATCGCCTACTATCTTATCTGCCAATCTTCTTGTATACTCATTTGCTACAGGAATATATGCTGGTATCTTTTGATCTGTATCGCAATTAGAGTTCATTGACTTGCCACCTAATCTCCACCATCTACGTTTATAATCAAATCTCATGTAATTACTAATAGTCTGCATTACAAGAACATAAGTTGATTTCTCAGACACACCAATTGGATTGATACTTCTTAAGAAAACAAAAGGGTTACGAATAATTTTCCATAACCATAAGATTGGTCTGGGAACATAATCATGCTTATCAACTAATAAAGTTGCTAATAAAGACATAGCACCCTGTCCCTTACCATATCGACAAGTTTCAATATGAGTATTTTTATCTGGGTAAATACCGGACGTAATAGCTATACCTTTAGAAAAGTCAACGTCCTTCCCTCTTGAAACGACTCCCTGAATTGCCTCACTATTTGTTCGGATAAAGTTACCTAATTGGTGAGAAATTTTTGGTAAAGAACCTCTCAACTTACATTGGTGTAATAGTTTTACTGTACCCATGACACCTCCAGAAAAAAATACTCCTGATGTATTATATTGCTTTTTCCTTTTCAAAATACCAGTAATTTTTTTTACAGATATTATATATTGATTTGAGTCAATAGGCTTTACATCTATCACTTTCGTTTCAGGAATAATATCTACTCCGAGTTTTTCTGCAAGATAAAGATAATTTAAATCTAATGTATTTTTTGCTCCATGCCTACAGCCCACCATGCAACCTCCACACAAAGTACATCCTGTTCGATCTGGCCCATTTCCGTTAAAATATGGATCAGGCACTTTCTTTCCAGGTTCTCCAAAATATACACCAACATCATTTACATGAAATGTATCACCTACTCCAGCATCTTCAGCACATTCTTTAAGTAATTTATCTGCGTGTGTAACAACCTCACTCTTTGTTACACCCAACATTACTTTTGCTTTGTCATAATATGGTGCAAGTCTATCTTTCCATCCTGGTCCGCCCCATAATGGATTATCAAATGCTTCATCTGAAGGAACCAAGAGATTATTTGCATAGACTAAACTTCCTCCACCAACTCCAGCTCCATGCAGTATAAATACATCTTTTAGAAGTGTAAGTGCCTGGATACCATAAAAACCTATTTTTGGCATCCAGAAATATTTTCTAAAATTCCAATTAGTTTTAGGAAAATCTTTCGATCTATAACGTTTTCCTTGTTCAATTACAGCAACTTTATATCCTTTTTCAGCTAAACGCAAAGCTGCAACTGATCCTCCAAACCCTGAACCAATTATAATATAATCATAGTCTAGCATTGACTAATTATTACTTTTACTAAGAAACCATTTATATAATTCAGAATTATCATATGTTATCGTCCAAGAATCATGGTGTAGTTCAGGATATAGTGTATAACGAACTTCTCCACCTTTGTTTTTTAAAGACTTGATCATAATCTCAGACTCCTTAGGAAAATGCACTTCATCAAGAGCACCCTGAAATACCCAAAAAGGTAATTTAGTTAATCGAGAAGCGGTTGCTGGGTCACCTCCTCCACATATAGGTGCAGCTGCTGCAAAAAGATCTGGCCTATAAGCGGCTATAGCCCATGTACCTCTTCCACCCATACTTAACCCCGTTACATATAATCTTGATTTATCTACACGAAAATTTTTAATAATCTTTAATAATAAAGATTCTAACGCTATTAACATTTCTTCATCCCGCCAAACAAAATCAATCGGGCATTGTGGTGATATAGCAATAAATTGGAAATCTTTTTTTGAATTAACTATCTTGGGTATCCCATGTATTTTTACGAGTTCAAGATCATCACCACGCTCTCCCATACCATGGAGAAATAATATCGTTGGCCATTTTTTGTCTTTATCATTTTTATAATCTTCTGGCAAATAAAATAAATAATCTAAACTAAGATTATTTTTTTCGATGATATCAGATTTTATCTTACGCTGTTGAGAATTTCCTGAAGCACAAAGCAATATAGATACAATTATAAATCGTAAAATAATCATCTCCGTTTCAAACCGCCCAATCCATTAATGGTGGTTGCATAAAATCTGAATGAACTTCAATAGTCTCATTTATTTTTATTGATGTATCGATCGCTTCCATAACTTCGATAACATGTGCAGCATGTTCTGCAGAAGCACGGTGAGGTTTATTATTTAGAATCGCATCTGCAATTTCTTCTAATCCCCTTGCATACTCAGTGCCATCGTACCCTTCTCTAATAGAAGGAATAACAGATAACTCCTCACCAATTTCAATAAATTCTAAAGGAGAAGAAAAATCATGCCCGCTTCCTAAAAATAGCATACCATTATCTCCATGAATCTCAATGCCATGATCTTGTTTTGAATCATTTGCATAAAAATTACAAGTTAATCTTAATAATGCTCCATTATTCATTTCTAGTAGAGCAAGAATAAAATCCGGAGTGCTGACCTTAAATGATTTCCCATCTAATGTTCTACGTGTAGGCATAATTACTTTTCCAAATCCGGTAACACTTTTGATTGATCCCATAAGGGCAGTGCATATTGTTAACGCATAAATCCCTACATCCCATAAAACACCAACATCAAAAAAAGGCTTCGGATTTGGATGCCAATTTTCAATTCTATCATGGTTTATCTCTGCATATACTAGTCTTATCTTGCCTAGGAGACCATCAGTTATATATTTATAGGCCGTTTGTTGCATTTCACCCATGTACGTTATGGGGGCACTACTTAATCTAAGATTATTTTTTTCAGATAATCTAATGATCCTCTTAGCATCCTTATAATTCATTGCTAATGGTTTTTCAGTATAAACATGTTTACCTGAATTCAAAATCTTCTCAATAACCTCTACATGCGCATGATGGATCGTTAGGTTAACTACCAAATCAATTTTTGGATCTGACAACATTTTATCCAAGTTTTCATAGACTTGACAGTTGTATAAACTTGAAAAACTTTTAGCTCTATCAATATCAATATCCGTAAGTCCAATTAATTGTATATTATTATAATCACTAATTTGTTCTAAATATTTTTCAGCAATGTTTCCACATCCAACTATACCAATATTTATTTTTTTATTTTCCATTTATGTTTTAAATATTATTTAATATTATAATTCGGAATCAAGTTTATTATACCAATTTTTTTTCAGAAAGATTGTTGTTATGATAGCAATAATTAATGAAGAAAAGAAAGCAGAATATTTGTAAACAAGCAGATAAATAGGAATCAAAACCATACTAATCTGCCAAATCATTCCTATAATAATATTTAATATATCATTTAAAAAGTTCCTATTCGGCTCAATGGTCTTATCAGTTAAGTTAATTTGTTTTAATATAGGTTTCCAAAAACCCCAGGGTCTAACATTTTTGTAAAATTCCATTAAAGTTTCATCATTATCAGGCTTAGTAAATAAGCTTCCTAAAACTCCAGAAAAACCTGAAATTAATAGAATCAAAGGAAAAGCATTTAATGGGGATAGTTCAGGAAGTAGTATAGGTATAAGAAGAGCAGCAGTAACTCCAGAAACCATACCTGCAAAATAACCAAATCCATTAAATCTCCACCAATGCCATTTTAGAATATTTGGAGCTGTATACCCTCCAAATAAACCTGAAACTATCCATTGTGTTACACTATTAACTGATTCGGACATGAAGCCAAAAATTATTCCTATACCAACGATCAGGAATGAACTTATATAACTTGCTTTAATATAAATCTGTGAACTAGCATTAGGATTGATATATCGTTTATATAAATCATTTACTAAATAGGCAGCTCCAGCATTTACTGTAGAATCGAATGTCGACATAAAGGCTGCCAACATTCCTGCAAGAACAAGCCCAACTAATCCAACGGGTAAAAACTCATTGATTACCCATGGTAATACTAATTCAAAATCTACATTATCACCCATCTTGATTAGATCATTACTAAAAAAAACTAGCGCCAATGTTGTTACTCCTACTATCATAAACCACCTTGGTATCTGACATATTGAAACGATACCACTCATTAAGCCTGCTTCTTTTGGTGTCTTTGATGCTAATATTCTTTGCATATCATATCCTGGAGTTGGTCCCGCAATACTTATTAACATACCTTTAAAAATCATCATCATAAAAAATATTGTAAATAAATTCCATCCATCTGAAGTTATCTGATTATTTGCAGCTGGGATTAATTCGTTCCAGTTAAGATCTAATTCCCATCCAAAAGAAAGATCAAACCAACCTTCTGGTACAGATTGATAGAGCGCATCAGGAGACACTCTAATAAAAGCTATTATTCCAATTGCGATTGATACGATAGTTAATAATATAAATTGAATTAAATCTGTAAATACAACACTATACATACCACCTATAACAACATAAATTGTAGTAATGCCCATAAAGATTAATGCATACACCTCAGGAGCAAGATTGTAGGGGAAAAAGACACTAGCAAACTTTCCAATTCCCTGAAAAGCATAGGCCAAAAAACCAATTACACTAATCATTGCAAATAATAATACACTAATTCTTGATAGCTCTGCTCCTTTTCCATCCCCAAATCTAGTTGTTATCCATTCAGATCCGGTAACTACATTTGATCGACGTATCCATATGGAAAGATAAATCATTAGGAAAATTTGATTAAACGTTGGCCAAATCCATGGAATCCATGCCCCTTTTACACCGTATACTAAAAACATGAGTACTAGCCACATAGTGCCAGTGATATCGAACATTGATGATGAATTTGAAATACCTAATATATACCAAGGAACTGATCTACCTGCTAAAAAATATGTATCTAGGTTTTGAGACGCACGTTTACTTATATAAATCCCAATAATAACTACCGTTACAAGGTATAGAACTACGATTGATATATCTATTGGATGGATTGACATAATAAATAAAAATTAATAGTTCTATTAATAAAAAATTATATTAGCAGTATCCTTAATTCTATCATGCAATTTATGACCATTTAATTAGAAATATTATTTAATATAATTATAGATTACAGTCATGTTTTTGATTAGAAAGAATTATAAATGAAAAAGATATTTTTGTTAACAATTCTACTTTTGATAGGAGGTATCTTAGTGGTTAAAAATGATCATAAAGTAAATGACGGTTTTGTTTCAGTGGATGGAAAAAGATTTTTTCTAAATGATAAGCCTTATTATTTCTTAGGAACTAATCTCTGGTATGGAATGAATCTTGGTTCAAAAGGAGAAAGTGGTGATAGACAACGATTAATAAATGAGCTAGACTTCCTTAGTAATATTGGAGTAAAGAATTTACGAGTAATGGCTAGCAGTGAAGGTCCTGATTCTGAAAAATGGAGAATCGTTCCATCTCTTCAGTCTGCTCCAGGAAAATATAATACTGATCTATTAGATGGATTAGATTTTCTTTTATTTGAAATGGGAAAACGAGATATGAAAGCAATTATGTGTTTGAATAATTTTTGGCATTGGTCAGGTGGAATGGCGCAATATGTATCATGGGAAAATAATACAACAATTCCTTACCCTCCTATTGAGGGTGAAGGTGATTGGCAAAAATATCAGGAATATGCATCTTCTTTTTACTCCAATAAAGGGGCCACGGAGTATTATTATAATCATATACGTTTTATTGTATTGAGAGAAAATACATATACAGGAAAATTATATCGTGATGATCCAACAATTATGTCATGGCAACTAGGAAATGAACCTAGAGGAATCAATAATCGTGAAGACTTTTTAGATTGGATCGAATTTTCTGCACAATTGATAAAAGAAATAGACCCTAATCATTTAGTAACAGTTGGCAGCGAAGGTTCTACTGCCCATCCATCATCAGGAAATAATTTTGTTAAAGATCATGAAAGTGAATATATTGATTACACAACTATACATATATGGATACAAAACTGGGGGTGGTTTAACCCTACCGATAAACAATCTTTATCTACTTCAATAGATAGAGTACAGACTTACATTAATGAGCATGAGAAATTAGCTATAAAATTAAATAAGCCAGTAGTTTTAGAAGAGTTTGGGATTTCTAGAGATTATAATAATTATTCTTCAAATTCTTCTGTATCTCTTCGAGATAAATACTTTAATAAGGTTTTTGATATCATTTCTTTGAAAACAAAAAATGGTTCTCCTTTAGCAGGATCAAACTTTTGGGCATGGGGAGGATTTGGACGGCCAATAAGACCCAAGTCAATATGGGGAAAAAATGATCAATTTATTGGTGATCCACCCCATGAATTTCAAGGTTGGTATTCTATATATAATTCAGATTTATCAACAATAAAAATTATTAAAAACTTTGCTTCAAAGTTTAATAATATGTAAAAACAGTTGAAAATTATTTTATCTTTTTTACTTCATCATAGCTATATTTTTTAACACCTGATTCGTTTACAGTATCAATAGGTTGTAAATTGATATTATAACCATCTACTTCATTTACTTCCATTATTCCATCTATATGCATCTTCTTATCTCTATATTCCTTTATTAAACGAGCTTTTGATTTTGCGCTTTTTACACTACTAGCAACTACAAAATAATTTGTGTGTGACTCATAGAAGCCGGAAGAAATATTATCATCATAAAAACCAACATGAACTAAGTATAGCTTCATATATTCCCCTTTTTTCATTTAATTAAACTAAACAATTTTTGAATCAGGCATCTTATTTACAATTTTATTCAATTTCAATACTGTTTTTTCAATAACAGATTGATCCACGCCACTGTAAAACCCTCTTTCATCAATTAACTTTGCTAATTCTTCAGTAGGTATATTTCCCATAGATTTATGTAAAAAAGGGCTGCCGCCCACGCCCCCTAATGAACTATCAAATTCTCTTATACCCATTTCAATTGCACTATGAACATTTTCTTTCCAATCTTTTTGTGTCTGATGAAAATGCATAACCAAAGGTATATCTTCAATTATTGGTATTACTATACCTAAACACTCTTTAATAGTATCTGATGTCGCAACACCAGCAGTATCAGCCAAACATATTTTATTAGGATCCATAGCAACAATCTTATGTATTTTATCAGATAATATTTGAAAATTTATTTTATTATTATTTTTTACCCAAGCGCACTGCAATCCAATCCTTAGTTTAATATCGTACTTATGTGCTAAATCCGCAATATTACTTAATTCATTTAAAGATCTTTTACCATCCATCCCCGTGTTAGTTAACCCATATTCATCATCTAATGAAATAGATGTTTCTAATTTATTAAAACCACAATTTACAGCTCTATTTAAGCCTTTTACATTAAGGATAAATGCGCTGTAAGATATATTTTTTTCCTTTGGCGCAGAATAATACAATTTTTCAGCATCTGCCATTTGCGGTAGTATCTTTTGGCTTACAAAAGAACAAAGTTGTATATGCTTTAATCCTGATAAAATTAATCCATCAAGTAATTCTAATTTATTTTCAATACTATATAGACTTTTTTGTTTCTGAAAACATTCCCTCAAACCCACTTCATTAATAATAATTTTATCTTGCATAATAACAAGAGTTTATAAAAAATGAATCTTTTGATAAACTATAAAAATATATGTATATGTAATAGGAAGCCCTGCTTATTTATATATAAACAGGGCTTTTAAATGGCGGGAACGCCTGGGAATCGAACCCAGCTCCCGATTAAAAATCGGGACAACGGTTTTGAAGACCGTAGCGGGCACCAGCCTCGCAATCATTCCCAAATAATTTATTTTGGTCGATTTAGAACTCGATATTCAAGACCAAATTTCATCTTCATTCGCTCACCTTCTTTCTCAGCCTCATCAAAACTGTTAAATCTAATAATACGGACTGCATGTAGTCGCCTACCAGCTGATGGCACTTCAACAATTTCTGCATTAAACCCACCCTGAACGAGTAAGTTCTTTATCCTTTGCGCATTTTGATATTTACTAAATGCACCTACTTGAGCAACATAGTCTTTACTTTTACTTGGACCCTTTTTTGGAATTTTTGGATTAGCTTTAGGTCCAGTCCATACATTCTTTCTATTTTTTAATTTAGCAGAAACTTTTGAGTCATCGAGTTTTACTAATTTTGCCTCTTTAGGAGGGTCAACTAATGAAGCTAAACCATATTTATCAAATTCTAAGCTAGGGTGCAATAATTTTATTTGACGAATATAAAATGCAGCACTGTCTCGATGCCCAACAGCAAAATAACTATTTACCATGAGGTCTGTTGCTCTTTGCGCGTGATCAGTTGTCGAATATACTAGAGGTACTAAACGAAATTGTTTACTTGCTTGTGTATACAAACCTCTTGAAAAAAGATATTCTCCAATCTTCATTGCTACATCATCAGCAAATTTGTGATCTGGATAATTTTTTAGAATATCTCTATAAATAAGCAATGCTTTTTCCGCATCTTCAGTTACTATTGCTCTCAAATAATGAACGGATGGGTCATCTTTGTATAGAGCTTCTAATTCTGGTAATGCAGAAATGACATCATTAATTCTTCCTTCATTTATAAGACCTAAATATTTATCTATATCCTGTGAAAAGATAAGGGCAGTATTAATAAAAAAATAAAATATTATAATTCTGAAATTCTTCACTCTTTATGAGATGTCATAATGTCTATCATACTATCAATTTGTTGAGCTAGCTGTGGAGGAGATGCGTGTTGAACTGATAGCTTTAATTTCATGAGTCTTAGCTTGATTGAATCTTCATGTTTTCTAAGAGCTTCTTCAACCAATTCTAGAGCTTTTTGTCTTTCTCCTTTTTCCTCAAGTACATTTGCAATTTTAGCCAAAGCATCTAGATTTTCAGGGTTGTTTTTTAACGCACGCTGATAAAATTTTTCAACTTCACTAAACCTTCCTAAATCAAATAAAGCAGCTTCAATCTTTGAGTAAACAGTAGAACCATTTTCAGTATCTAACAATGCAAATTGTTCCCAATGTTCTAAAGCTTTGACAAGATTTCTATTTTCAGAAAATAAATTCCCAAGATGCAGATGAGGAAATCCAAAATTAGGCGCTAATGATATCGCTTTAGTGAAACATTGTTCAGCTCCATTACGATCATCATTCTCAAATTTTTCCATTCCTTCATACACTTTAAATCTTGCAAAACGAGTTATATCACTTTTATTATTTTTTTCTATAGTTTTTATTAATTGAGCAGCTTGACCCCAATCATGATTTTTTTCAGCTAAATCAAGTAAAAATTCAGTAGCCCAAAAATCTTTTTTGTCAATATTTAAAATCATTTCGGCTTCTTTTTTTGCTAATGAGATTTCATTAATGCTTAAATAGTCTTTTGCAAGCGATTGGTGTATTTGATTTTGGAGTTTCTCATCTAATCCAGGACGAACAGTAAGAGATTGATGTATTTTTATAGCATTTTGAGAATTTCCCTGCTCACGAAGAATATCTCCAAGTTGTAAATAAGCATCTAAGTGATTTGTATTTTGCTTAACAACGTCTCTCAATAACCGAATAGCATTATCGGCGTCACCTCTTACAAGCATATTCAATGCTTCAGTATACAGTGTATTTGAATTATTCTTTTGTGTTGGTTTTTTTTTATAATAGAAATAAAAACTGGCACCTAATGCAATCACCAGTATTGATAGAAGAATAAATAATTCCAAAGTTAATCTTCTCCATCATCATTATCATATATACCTTCATCAATAGCAACATTTCTAAGATCATTAAGTTCATCAGATAACCGCCTATTTTTTAATTTCAAAGAACGAGATTCAGATTTGCTTGAAATTATTGAGGTAACTGCTACACCATAGCCAATTAAAATTCCTACAGCAAGAGCACCTATCATGACAAATGCAATGTTTACTTGTTCATATTGAATAAAAATTAAATCAATGGCTACTTCTTCAGTATTTTTTAACAAAAAAACTAGTATAAGTACTAAAAATAAGAGTGCACCAAAAATCTTAAATAGTTTCATTATGCTGCTTCTTTCTTTTTAACTAAATGCCCATGCAAACTAATTCCCTTTGCATCAGTAATCAATATATCTACAAAATCTTTAATATTTTCATTTTCTTTATCAAAAATAACCCATTTATTAGAATCAGTTCTACCGGCCCACTGATTAGTAGATCTTTTACTATTTTTTTCAACTAAAACTCTTTCAATATTACCTATCATATCTTTATTTCTAATAATAGTATGTTTCTTCTGAAGTTCTATCACTTTTTCTAATCTAGCTTGTTTATCAATTTCTGATAATTGGTCTGAATATTCATGTGCTTTCGTTCCTGATCTTGGTGAATATTTAAATGTAAATGCTGAATCAAATTTTACTTTATTCATCACATCCAATGTCTTTTCAAATTCAGAATTCGTCTCACCAGGAAAACCAACTATTACATCAGTACTCAAACCACAATTTGGTAATATTTCTCTAATTCGATTGGATTTTTCAATAAAATGATCTCTTGTATATGTTCTATTCATGCGATTAAGAATTCGATTTGATCCTGCCTGTAATGGAAAATGAACTGCATTACAAATATTATCATAATGAGCCATGACATGTAGGACTTCATCAGTCATATCTTCGGGGTGAGGAGAAGTGTACCTTAATCTTTCGACTCCAGATATATCTGCTATTTCTTTTAATAAATAATCAAAGGAAAAGGTTTTATATTTATAAGAATTAACATTTTGGCCTAATAATGTAATCTCTATAAATCCTTCATCAACTGCTTTTTTAACTTCATTAACAATACTATTTATACTGCGACTTCTTTCTCGTCCTCTTGTAAATGGAACAATACAAAAAGTACAAAATTTATCGCATCCACGCATAATAGATACCCATGCATTGATGCCCTCTTTTCTTGAAGGAAAAAAATTATCATAAACTTCATATCTAGATAATTGAGTGTCTACTATATTATCTTTATCTTCCATTTTACGTTCAAGTAATTCCGGTAGTTTTCTATAAGAATCGGGTCCGAGAATGATATCCACATATGGCTTAGTATCAAGAATATCATCTTTTAAATGCTGTGCCATACATCCTAATACACCAATTATTACGTCAGGGTTATTATGTTTTATTCTTGAAAAAACTCCTAGACGAGAATGTACCTTTTCTTCGGCATGTTCTCTAATTGCACATGTATTCACAAAAATAATATCCGCCTTATCCATAGAATCAATGGAAGAATATTTTTTGGCTTTAAGTATGCCCTGAATGATTTCGGAATCTGCCACATTCATTTGGCATCCATAAGTTTCTAGGTAATATTTACCCATAATATAAATGTTTAGTTACGAACCCCAGATTTTATGTGAGTTATTTGCTCTAATTTATTTGATATACCCACTGAAAAAATAATCCAATGGGTTTTGTGGAACTCCATTACGATGGACTTCATAATGTAAGTGGGGGCCTGCTGAGCGTCCTGTATTCCCTGATTTACCAATAAGATCACCACGTTTTACTTTTTGTCCCCACTTAACATAAAACTTTGATAAATGTGCAAAAATTGTTCTATATCCATATCCATGATCCAATTTAATTACTTTTCCAAACCCCCCCTGTCTAGCAGAATATTTAACTACACCATCAGCAGGTGCATAAATATTTGTACCAGAAGAAACAGTAATATCCTGACCATAATGAAAACGAGGTTTGCTAGTAAAGGGATCATTGCGATAGCCAAATCCTGAGTTTATATATCCTCCATTTACTGGACGAATAGATGGAATTGACTGTAAACGATCTGACTCTTTTATTACTTTATTATAAATATTTGAATAACTAGCAAGTTCCAATTTCACTTTCCTTGTTAGATTATCAACATTCATCTCTAAATCAATCAATTTACTTGCTGGATCTGATAATTGACTTTCCAATTTAAGAGGTTTCACAACCTCCATGCCTCCAATGCCTAACTTTCTAACATCTTTATCTATTTGAGGCATATTAGCGTAAGTCCTCAATGCGCGATCTTTTTCTTCTATATTCAAAACATGTGTAGATAATAAGTCCATCTGTTGCTGAAGCTTTGTTAACGTAAGTGATAACTGACTATAATCCCTTTTTAGACTCTTTAATTTTGTCTGATATAAGATTTTAGTAAGATAATCTGTAGAAAAAAATAAACCTGTACCAACAATTGACACACAGAGTAAAACAACTATCAATAATTGTGTTTTAGAAAAATCCCATTGATTACCATTTTCATCATCATAAGATATAAATGCATAACGATGATCGTTAATATTAGAGGATATTTTTTTTCGTCTCTTAAGCATAACCAAGGAAGTTAATAATATTAGTATAATTCCGAAAGATTTTACTATAAAAACTATAATTAATTCAAAATATTTAATGAATATATATTTTTAATAATTGTGAACGAGTCACATGCCTAAGTCTTTGTAATGCTCTATCTTTAATTTGCCGCACCCGCTCACTTGATATTTTCAATTCATCTCCAATTTCTTGAAGGTTCTTTTGCTGATTTCCTTCAAAACCAAAATAATAAACAAGAATTATCTTTTCTCTTTCCTCTAATGTATCTAGAACAGATAGAATTTCTTTTTCAAGACTCTTCTTCATTAGGTTCGCTTCTGGCCTAGGATCATTTGATGCTAATAAGTGTAATAGAGCAGTATCAGAATCTCCATATGACTCCTCCAAAGAAACGGGTTCAGAGATAATTCTTTTTAGGTCATCTATCCAACTTGCTGATGTTTTTGTAATTTCAGCAAGTTCATCTGCTGTTGGTTCTCTTTCAATATGCTGTTCTAATTCAACAGATTTTTTATATAACTTACCCATAGATTCTCTTACATGTGCTGGTAGCCTTATCACTCTTCCAGTTTTTTGAATTGCTTGACGTATCCCTTGAGTAATCCACCAAACTGCATAAGAGATAAACCTAAAGCCACGAGTTTCATCAAACCTATCAACAGCCTTCATTAAACCTAAATTTCCCTCATTTATAAGATCTTCAAAAGGAATGCCTTGACCTTGAAATTTTTTAGCTACAGCAACTACAAAACGTAGATTATGAGTAATTAGTTTATTTATCGCCTCTAAGTCTCCTTTTTTGGCAAGCTCTGCCAAAATAATTTCTTCTTTCGGATTAAGAGGTTGATAGTTTTTTATCTCGTCTAGGTATAATTCAAGGGAACGTTTATTACCTATGTCAGGCCTATTATTCAAAATAGATCAGCTATAATTAATCTTTATTAGAAATTGATTCTTTTAAATTTTCATCTTCAGAATCAATTTCTTCATTAATTTCTTTTTCTTTATTTTGATCGTCTAAATTAGGATTATCTGTTATTGCAAATTCGATATCTGCATCAGGGATATTGTACTCCTCTTTTATATCTCTGATATCAGTTATTTTTTTATCAATTTTTAATTGAATTTTATCAATTTTTTCAACAAGATGAAAAAACTCCTGGTTGCCTGAAAAGTTTACCATATTTTCATCTTTTGCATATTTTGTAACCATCCGTCCCATGTCTTCAAATAAAGTTGACAACTCTCGCTGTAACTGATGTTCCTCAATCTTAATTTTACTTATTTTAGTTAATTCTTCAGTCTTAGCAACTGCAATTTTACTAACCTCTTCCGCTTTCTCTACAGCCGCCGAACTCCAATCCTTCATATTTTTTTTTAAATCATTCCATAGTTTGGTCATTTTGTAATATCCTAGGTTTAAATATGATTAGTTTGTTTTATTAAGAAAAAGATTTGCCACATAAAAAATCCCTGCTCCAATGGCTAAAGATGATAACTCTATATCCATATTACGTAATCGTATACCTAATACAAAGCCAGAAATTATAATTATCATTGCAAATAATTGAATTCCTCTAAGAAAAGCGTATCGCATATTGATTAGCAAGTTTAATACTTTTAATAATTTTTTTCCAATTCCAATTATATGCTGATCTTAAAATATTTACAGGGTTTTTACTTTTTTCAAACATATTTACCCAATAGTTGGCATTATCAATTGATAAGTTTTCAAATAAAAGCCTATTAGCGAATGAAATTCTTCTCTTATTATTTAAATCACGATTAATAATCTTCGATTGGTAATTTTTACCAGATAATTTGTATGCAGCAGAGAGTCCAGAATACATTGCCATCCTCATACCAAATCCAAATAGATAATCTTGATATCCACCGGCTTCACCTATCATTATGGGGCAAGCTCTATTCCAAAGCTTAGGCAGATTAAAACTACCTCTGTTAGCAAATTTACTTTTAACCTCAAAATCAAACCCATGTGTTTTAAAATATTGTATACATGGATTTAATGGATCAATGGATTTTGAGCTTTTCTTAAATGCTGTTGCTATGGTACCAAAACCATCTATAATAATTAAATATGCGTAACCTCTTGGTGCAAATTGTTTTCCAAGTAATAAATGTACTTGGTTTGGCAAATCAGTTACAATTTGTGCTCCACGAATATATGCTGCGGCGCGATATGTCCCTGTTGCATTAATATCGGATTCAAAAATATTATAATGTTGATTAAATCGAAATCTCACATTTAAACTATTACATATTTCCGCCAAATAATTATCAAATGAACCACTAGAAGAACCTCTCTTAACTATATAGAAAAAAGGTTCCCGAGATTTAATTTTAACAGGTAATATGCCATTTAAATGAACAAAAAATTCAAATACAGGGAACTTGGGAATACCATTAAAATCTATACCACATTCGATAATTGATTCGGATACATTTTTTGAAAACATCCAATTTTCTATGCCCTCAAAATCTCCATCTCTAGAATCACCAATATTACCCTTCTTTTCATAAATTGTTACAGATTTACCAAATTTAGATAGATTGATTGCTGCTGTCATTCCAGCAATACCAGCACCAACAATATTGATTTTAGAATTTTCTTTTGTTTTCAAAAATTGAAATTATTTGTTAACAAATAATTTGTTGGACAGATAAAATTTCTGGTATATCAACTAATAATTGAATAATAGAAGAAGGAACTTCTGCGTCTAATCTTATTAATGCAAAGGCTTCATCCATTTCAGATGTATTGCTTAAGATATATGCACCTATATTAATTTTATTTTCGCCTAAAAGTGTTCCAACTTTTCCAATTACACCAGGAACATCTTCGTTTTTAATAAATAATAAGTTCCCCATTGGGTTTATATCCATTTCATATCCTAAAATTTTAACTAATCGCAGCTGGTTGCCATCAAAAACACTACCATCAAGAATGTTTTCTGCATTACCAGATACTACACTTGAATTAATTAGATTAGTATAAGAACCGTCTTCGTTACTTGCCCCAAATTCAATAATAATACCTCTTTCTTTCGCAAGAAATTCAGCATTAATATAATTCACTCTATCAGGAACAAGATCATTTAATAATCCTTTAATAAAAGATAACATAAATGGTTTAATATCATCAAAAGGTCCTTGTACATTCACTTTTACTTTTTGGATAGCACCTTGAGCTAGTTGCCCTTGAATAATACCCATTTTTTCTGCAAGTAATAAATGGGGTTGAATCTGTTTTAATATATTCATATCACCTATAGGAATATTTAATGCACTTGAAAGTTTATTATCAATAATATAGTCTCTTACTAATTCACAAATTGTTACTGATACTCCTTCTTTAGCTTCCTTTGTAGAAGCACCAAGATGAGGAGTTATAAGAATATTATCAATATTAGTAAAAGGATGGTCTTTTTTAATAGGCTCCTGTACAAAAACATCTATAGCAGCACCAGCAATTATCCCCTCTTTAACTGCAACAGCTAAATCTTCTTCATTAATAATTCCTCCGCGAGCAACATTTATTATCATTGCTGTTGATTTCATCATCTTAATTCTTTCTAAATCAAATAGATTATCTGTAGACTCTAGTTTTGGTACATGTACTGTAATAAAATCAGATTGTCTTGTCAGAGAATCTAAATCAGTTAATGTAACTTCATCTGGACTAAAAATATTATCAGCTATATATGGATCAAAACCTATTACACTCATACCAAATGATAAACATCTGGTCATCACTTCTCTGCCAATTTTCCCTAAGCCAACTATACCTATGGTCTTATTTCTAAGCTCAGTGCCGATAAGATTATTACGATCCCAGTTTCCAGCATTAAGCCTTTGATTGCCTATAGAAATGTTTCTAGCTAATGATAGCATGATGCCAATTGTATGCTCAGCTGCAGATACAGTATTAACATCTGGCGTATTCATCACAATAATTCCCTTTTGAGTAGCTGCAGGAATATCAATGTTATCTACACCAACACCAGCACGTCCAATAACCTGTAGTTTTTTTGCAGTATTTATTAATTCTTCATTAATTATAGTTCCACTTCGAATGATCCATCCATCAATTTCTGAAACTATATTTAACAATTCTTTCTTTTCAACATCTGTATTATAAACTATACTAATATTTGCATTCTTTAATACAGAAAGGCCTGCATCTGAAAGTGGGTCCGTAATGAGAACTTTAATTTTATTATCTTTCATTTTCTCGAATCAAATTAAGGGCTGATCCTGCTCTAAACCAAGCTATCTGTTTATCATTATAGGTATGATTACAGTTAATGATATCAATATTTGAATTACTATGCTGAATCTCCATATTAATTGTCTTTCCAGGAGAAATTTCATCAAGATCAATAAATGAGAACAAATCATCTTCTAATATTTTATCATAATCAGAAGGATCATTAAATGTAAGAGCCAGCATTCCTTGTTTTTTAAGATTTGTTTCATGAATTCTTGCAAATGATTTAACAAGAATTACACGCACACCTAAATGTCTTGGCTCCATAGCCGCATGCTCTCTTGAAGAACCTTCGCCATAGTTCTCATCACCTACTACAATAGACATGATATTATTCTTTTTATAATATCTTTGTACAAGAGGAACTGGTCCATAATCTCCAGTAAGTTGATTTTTAACTAAATTAGATTTGTTATTAAAATAATTAATTGCTCCAGTCAACATATTATCAGAAATATTATCTAAATGACCACGATATTTTAACCAAGGTCCTGCCATAGATATATGATCAGTAGTACATTTTCCTTTTGCTTTAATTAATAATTTCAAATTAGTAAAATTATCTCCTTTCCATTTTGAGAAAGGAGCAAGCAACTGTAATCGTTTTGATTCTGGATCTACAATAATCTTATTAGAAGAACCATCTATAGTTGGCGCTTGGTAACCTAAATCTTCAACGTCAAATCCATTTGTAGGCAAATCTAAACCAATAGGTGGGTCTAACATTACTTCTTCTAAATTCTTATTAACTAAAGTATCTTTAATTGGATTAAATGAGAGATCTCCTGAAATTGCAAGAGCAGTTACAAGCTCCGGAGATCCTACAAAAGCATATGTATTTGGATTGCCATCATTTCGTTTAGCAAAATTTCTATTAAATGATGTAACTATTGTATTTTTTTTATCTGGATCATCTGAATGCCTATCCCATTGCCCTATACATGGACCACAAGCATTTGCCAAGACGACTCCACCAATCTCTTCAAATACACTTAGTAAGCCATCTCTATTTACTGTGTACCTTACTTGCTCACTTCCAGGTGTTATAGTAAAATCACTATTTACACTAAGATTCTTATCTATTGCTTGCTTTGCTATACTTGCTGAACGAGATATATCTTCATAAGATGAATTTGTACATGATCCAATAAGACTCACTTCAATCTTGGTTGGCCAATCATTCTTCTCTGCTTCCTTAGCCATTTCAGATATCGGTGTTGAACGATCAGGCGTAAATGGCCCATTTAAATGAGGTTCTAATTCAGATAAATTGACTTCTATTACTTCATCAAAAAATGATTCCGGATTAGAGTAAACTTCATCATCAGCTTGCAGATAATTTCTAAAACTATCTGCTAATTCTACAACTTCAGATCGTCCGGTTAAATGAAGATATTTGGCCATATTTTCATCATAACCAAAAATAGATGTTGTCGCACCTATTTCAGCGCCCATATTGCATATTGTTCCTTTACCAGTACAAGAGAGCGTATTTGCTCCTGATCCAAAATACTCTACTATTGCACCAGTACCTCCTTTTGCGGATAATAATCCTGCAACTTTTAAAATAATATCTTTAGATGAGGCCCATCCATTTAGCTCACCAATAAGTTTAATGCCAATTAGTTTAGGAAATAATAATTCCCATGGCATTCCTGCCATGACATCAACCGCATCTGCTCCACCTACTCCAATAGCTATCATACCAAGACCACCAGCATTTACTGTATGACTATCCGTTCCTATCATCATCCCTCCAGGAAATGCGTAGTTCTCAAAAATAACTTGATGAATTATTCCTGCACCAGGTTTCCAGAAACCAATTCCATATTTATTTGATACTGACTCCAAAAAATCATATACTTCTCCATTAGTATCTAAAGCAACAGATAAATCTTTTTTTGCATCAACTTTCGCTTGGATGAGATGATCGCAATGAACTGTAGTGGGTTTTGCAACTGTACTTTTACCAGCCATCATAAATTGTAATAATGCCATTTGAGCTGTAGCATCCTGCAAAGCTACACGATCTGGCGAAAATTCTACGTAAGATTCTGATCTTATAAATTCCTCATCAAAATCATTTTTAAATAGGTGACTATATAATATTTTTTCAGAATAAGTCAATGGGCGTTGGAGTATATCCTTTGCAAAATCTATTCGTTTTGACATACTGGTATACAAATCTTTGACTATTTCAAAATCAAACATAAAAAATCATTAACCTTTCTAACAAATTGGAACTGAAATACTAAATAATCGTATTAAATCTAATATTAATAGATTATTAAATCGTCATAATTCAAACTCAATAGATCCAAAATATCTAAATTCAGATACTCATGCAGTTTATATATAGACTTTTTCCAATATTTTTAATAGCAAATTTATGTGCTGAAATTAATTATTCGATTATCCAATCTAATCAACAAAAATTAATTCTGGATATAAATGTAGATTTACAATCAGAACAAGATCTAAAGCCTATATCGGTACTTATAGGCATACCAGAACTAGAATACCCAGAACTTCTTATTGAATATGGAATAGATAATAAGATATCTCCATATTGGGATCCAACTGAATTTAAAGGTATAGAATGGATTAATCTTCAACGTTTACAGAATCTAAATGTTGCAACTTTACAAATAGATCCGAAAAAGGATAATAATAAATATTACAAAAATATTAGAATTACTTGTCTATTTACTAAAGCACAATCAAAAAATAAATCTCCAAATTTTACTGAAAACAAAATACTAAATAATCGTGTAATTAATTGGCCTATAGCAAAAAATTGGGTTAAAGAAATAAATCAGCCAAATAATAAAAGAATCTATCCTGCAAATGGACAATGGGCTCAATTTAAAATTGCGGAAGATGGTATGTATAGTATACCAGCAAACATCATCATAAATAGTGAGATAGAAACCTCCAATCGAGATCCAAGAAGTTTTAAGTTATATACAAGTTCTAGCCTAGGTAGGGACCGTAGTAATGATTTAATAGGAACAATAAATTATACACCCATTAAAGAAAATTTAATTGAAATAGGTATTTATTTCGATGGAGAAAATGATGGTAAGCTTGATGAGGGTGATCAGATTATTTTCTATGGTAGAGGAGTAAGTGGAATAAATAATCGTGGAACAGATATTAGTCATCAAAAAAATCTGTATTTTATTGAAAATAATTATTGGCTTTTTGTACCAGATGATAATATAAATCTTGGCAAAAGAATTGATAATTTAGAATCATCAACTAATTCTAGTGTAACACTTAACTATGGTCTTTCAACTTTTTATAATGAGAATGATTTAATTAACCCTTTTGCGGGTGGTCTTTCATGGGCTGGCGCAGCAATTCCAAATGGCAGTTCAAATACAGTGTTGACCTCAATAGAATCACCAAATCAATCAATAGATGTAAATACTACTGTAGGTTTTTTGGGGAATTCATCATCAATTGAAGCCCAGGCAAATCCAAATCATTTTATTGAAATTTACCATGAATCACTTAATGATTTGCAATCATCGAAATCTTGGGTTGGATTAGTTAGAACTAATTCGACTTTTAGTTTTTCGGGAAATAGATTAAATAATGGAACAAACATATTTATACTAAAAAATTCCTCTAATAATTCTTATTCACAACCCCATTTTGACTATATCTTTGGGGAATACGGCAGAAACCTCGATGATCAAAATATCCCTTATGAATTTTTTTCACCTATTCATAGCAATACTATTAGATTTCGATTTAACACCCAATCTGAAATAATTATTTGGGATATTACTGATATAGCATCTCCAAAATTAGTTATACAAAGTATAGATAATTCAGGTATGTATTTTGATACTATTCTACCTGAGGACACATTGACACGATATAGTGTTTTTTCGCAATCTACACTAAATGAAATAAGTGAAATCGACCTATTAGAGAATATATCATTCAGTAACTATAGAATTATTAGACCAGGCGTTGAACATCTAATTATTGGTCCATTAGAATTTTCTAATGTATCTGCACCATTAGTATCACATCGAGGCAGTTGTGAATATATATCTTTAGAACAAATTTATAATGAATTCTCTGGAGGAAATAAAGATCCAGTTGCTATAAGGGATTTTATTCAATGGACTCAAGAAAATTGGAAAAACCCTAAACCTTATACAGTCTTATTAATGGGCGATGCTGACTATGACTATAGAAATATAACACAACAATCCAGTATTAAGGTCCCAACAGTTCAAATTGGCTACAGCAATAACCATAGAGCAACTGATGATAGATTAGCTGCGTATAATGGCTTAATACCTGATTTAGCAATTGGTAGATATCCTGCGAAATCAAAAGATGATGTCTCTGCATTTGTTGAAAAGATTATCCAATACGAAAACAATCCTATGTATGGAATGTGGAGACAACGCATCACCCTTGTAGCAGATGATGCAGCAAGGCCAGAGCCTGTTCATGGTTCAATAGCAACTGGGAAAAGTCATACTCAAAACTCTGAGACTATATCTAATCTTATTGGACCAGGTATAGAAATTAGAAAATTATATATGATGGAATATCCTGAAGTCAGCAATTCATCACTGTACGGGGTAATAAAACCTGATGCTACTGAAGAACTATTAAGCATCCTTTCTGAAGGCACCTCTATAATTAATTATATAGGACATGGATCTGCTCATCAATGGGCTCAAGAGAGATTATTGTATCAAGATGACGACCTAAATAATATTAATACAAATGGAATGCTCCCTGTTTGGATAGCAGGTACATGTTCATGGGGTCATTTTGATGAAATTGAATCAGAAGCTTTTTCTGAAGAGATTATTCGTATGCAAAATAATGGTGCAAGTGCAATTATTTCTACGACAAGACTAATATCAGTTAGTAGCAATGCATATTTTACGAGAGAAATATTTAAATCTATTTTTAGAGATAGCATAATAACAAATGAACCCATTGGAATTATAATGCAATCAGTAAAAGATGGATCTTCAAGTGGTGAGCTTTTTCAATTATTTGGAGATCCTGCTATGAAGCTTGCTTTACCCCAGCATAGCTTAGATATTGTTAATGTTAATCCTGATACTTTACGAACATTAGATACTGCAAGGGTTAACGCTATTCAAGAAATAAATACTAATGGTTCTGGATATGGTTTTCTTACTTTAAATGATGCGGATAAAAATGTTACTAGAGAATACTCAATTAATTCTACGATACAAGAAATAAGCTATATCCTACCAGGAAAAACATTGTTTAAAGGTCAATTTTCTTTTAATGGAAAAGATTTTAGTGCTATGATGAGAGTGCCCAAGGATATATCCTATTCTAATGCTCCTGGAGAAATTAATATTTATATGATAATCGGAAATAATCCATCAGAGGAAGCAATTGGTTCTCTACAGAATATTATATTAAAGGGAGGTAGCTCGGTTCAAGATATTACTGGGCCTATTATATCATTTGAAAAAGAAAATGGTTTTCAATTAAGAAATTCAGATCATTTGGAAAATGGAGAAAAATTATATTTACGATTATCTGACCCAATTGGGATTAACCTTACAGGAGAAATTGGTCATGAAATCTTATATTCAGATAAAAGCAATAAAAATAAAAGTGATATAACTCATCTATTTATTTACGATAAAAATAGTATTACAACAGGAAGAATACTTATTAATGATTTAAGTAATGAAAATTTGTATTTTCAAGTTAAAGCATGGGATAATGCTAATAATCCTTCAGAAAAAGAGATAAAACTATTTATTTCAGAAAATAAAGGTTTAACTTTATTTAATGTATATAATTATCCAAATCCTTTTAAAAATAATACTCAGTTTAGCTTTGAAATAAATGAATCAGCTGAAATTGAAATTAATATTTATACTTTAGGGGGAAGAAAAATTAGAAATATCGATAGAGATTTTTATGAAGCTGGCTATAATTTTATCAACTGGGATGGTAAAGATAAATATGGAGATAATATTGCTAATGGAGTATATCTATATTCACTGAAAGCATTTAATGACGGAAGTAAAATATCAAAAATTGGTAAAATAGCTAAATATCAATAATTCTAATGTTTCCTTTTAATAATATTATCTTGGCTTCCAGTTCCCCTCGAAGAAAACAATTATTAAAGCAAATTGGGATCAATTTTACTACTGAAATTAGTGGCGTAGATGAATCAATTGATTTAGATCTTTCTCCGAAAAGAGTTGCTAAATATTTTGCATTAGAAAAAGCCAGAAAAGTTTCATTAAAGTTTCCTAATAAATTAGTTATTGGAGCAGACACTATAGTAGTTTGTAATGGAAAAATACTTGGAAAACCAAAAGATGAAAAAGAAAGCTTTAATATGCTTACAATGCTATCTGGAAAAACGCATAAAGTAATCACAGGCGTATCTCTTCAATATAAAGATGAAAGTATAAATAAAACTTTCCATGAAACTACAAAAGTTACATTTAATGATTTAAGTGATAATTATATCTTTCATTATATTAGAACTTATAGCCCTTTTGATAAAGCTGGAAGTTATGGTATACAAGATTGGTTTGCAGTTTGTGTGAGAAAAATTGATGGTTGTTTCTATAATGTTATGGGACTTCCTTTATCTAAATTCTGGGAAGAAATAAATAAATTGAGATAATTTAATTTTTCATATTACTAATGGCATTTAATTTCTACATTGAATTACAATTATTATGAGTGATCTACACAAAAAACTTAAGTCTTTAAGGCGTGAACGTAAAATTGATCTTGAAGCAATTGAAAAGCGAACAAAGATCGATTTAAAATACTTGAAAGCCATTGAAAATGGAAAATTTGAGATTTTACCAAGTACATATATCCGTTTATTTCTTAAAGCATATTGTGTTGAAATAGGAGCAGACCCCGTTGATGCTCTTCATCAGTTGGATGAATTAAATAATATTAATAAGAAGAAGAAAAAGAAAGATTCTACTGATACTGGTGAAAATATTTTTACAAAAAATAATGAAACAGAAGACATGAATGAATCTTCTAAGATTAAATCGTCAAAAAACCCGTATCAGAAGAAAACCGAATGGCTTAAAGGTTTCTCCATGATATTATTACTTCTATTTAGTATATATATAATCAAAAAAATTGTTACAAATGATGAAAATTCATCTATGGATAATAATATCGAACAATTATCTAGTTTAAATCCAATAACAGATTTTGAATTAATTAATGATTTTATTATAGATAAAACAAATAGTGGCTCAATAGATGTAGCGCCTCCATTTATGGTAAAAGTTATTTCAAGAAAAGAAAATATTTGGATAAGAACAGAAACTGATTCCGCTCTCCCTATTGAGAATATTTTAAATAGCTCTAATCAGGATAACTTCACATTCGTTAAAAGATTTGACTTATTAATTAATCCTGCAAAAAATATAGATATTTTTTGGAATGGCCAATTAATCCCCTATCTTGAATCAACAAATTATCCAGCAAAAATTAACCTGAATGGGATTACTCGAACTATTACTATTCAACATTTCGTTCCTCAAAACTAATTTTCTACACATTTCTACCCACTACCCTCTAATCATAATATAGCTAGTCTATAAATCCATCTTTTTTAACATTATTAGATAAAAATATATTGATATAAATACTCAAACTAAATATATTATGGGTAGTTGTGGGTAAATATCCCTTATATTTAAATAGTTATGACTACAAATTTAAATACATTTACTGGGGAATATTCTTATACGGTTGATAATAAAGGTCGTGTCAATATTCCAGCAAAATTTCGTAAAGCATTATCCGCGGATAATGAAGAAATGTTTGTTATTACAAAAGGAATGGATCCATGTATTTGGGTTTATCCGGCAATTATTTGGAAAAATATTGAAAATAATTTGAAAAATCTATCTTCACTATCAGCAATTAATAGAACTTTTGTTAGGAACACAGTGCGTTATGCTTCCTCTACTACTTATGATAAACAAGGGCGTATACAATTAACATCAAACCTAATTGATTACTCTCATTTAAGGAAAAAAACATTAATCATTGGCATGGTAAACAAAATAGAAATTTGGAATCCTGATAAGTTAAAAGAAATTGATAAGAAAAATATGAAAATAGATAATAATTCCTATGATGAGCTTGCAGAAAAGATTATCATTTAATGAAAGAAGGCTCAATACAGGATTTAGCAAACCATATTCCTGTTATGAGCAACGAAATTTTATCCTATTTAAATATAGAATCAGATGGAGTCTACATAGATGGGACCATTGGACCTGGAGGGCACGCCACCCCAATCATCAACAACCTAGGAAAACACGGTAAATTAATAGGCATTGATCGGGATGAAGAAGCTTTGAAAATATGCAGAAAAAACTTTTCAAACTCTTCCGCCCTACTATCTCTCCACCATTCATCATATAATAAGCTTGATACTATATTATCCAAAGAGGGTGTCTCACGCGTTAATGGTGTAATTCTTGATCTTGGGCTATCATCAAATCAGCTTAAAGCTAAACAACGAGGGTTTTCATATAGATCTGACGGAGATTTAGACATGCGGTTTGATTTTTCTTCCGGTGAAAAAGCAAGCGATATTATCAAAAATAATAATATTGATAAATTAACAAAAATATTTCAAATCTATGGGGAAGAACGATTCTCTTACCGCATCGCGCGATCGATAAAAGAAATGAAAGAAATGAAATCAGTAAATCATTTACGTGAGGCAATTCGAAGATGCACTCCTCCAAAAAATAGAGATCGTATCTTTGCTCGAATCTTTCAAGCTCTAAGAATAGTTGTGAATAAGGAATTAGAAATTCTACAAGATTTCCTTTTGAAGTTTGCTGATTTTTTATCTCCAAATGGAACAATAGCTATTATTAGCTATCATTCTCTAGAAGACAGATTGGTGAAACATCAATACAAGCACTTATCAAATATTAGTTCATTAAAAATTTTAACAAAAAAACCACTTAGACCTACAGAAATAGAAATAACAACTAATAAAAGATCCAAAAGTGCAAAACTAAGAGTAGCTAGGAAGATATAATTATGAGAAAACACACCAAAAGAAATGCTAGAAAACAAAAAGAATTTATACAGACATTATCATTTTTTGGTATAGCGATCGCATCAATAGTCGGCCTTATATCTTATTTATGGGTCTACACAGAGATTGATGAGACTCTAATTGCAATAGAATTGCAAAAAGCTACTAGAGAAGAATTAAATAGCAGCATTAAGGATCTTCAGAATGATATTGCTTTACTTGGTAGAGTAGATCGTGTAACAGATAAAGCTAGAAAAGAACTTGGTATGGTTTTCGCAACTCCCGAAACAATCTCAGTTTATATTAATCCAGACAATTTAGCATTTAATAAATGACTAAAAATTATCTAAAGTTTCGTTCAAGAATTTTAATAGTTATATCTTTTATTCTATTTTCATGGATTGGTCTGTCATTCAGATTATTTCAGGTACAAGTAATTAATGGCTCAAAGTATAGAGAGATCGGTTTTAAACAAGCGCAAGCGCAAATACCTATCCCTTCTGTTAGAGGTAATATATATGACCAAAATAGTAAGCCCCTAACAAGAAATATTATTAAATACTCTTTTGCAACTTATCCTGGCAAAGTTAGTAACACAGGTAGGCTTGCGAATGAATTAAGTAATCATTTTGGACATTCATCAAAATATTATAAAGAGAAATTAGAAAAGAATAAGAATTTTACTTACTTGGAAAGAAATCTGAGTAAAGAAAAATCAAAAGCAATACTTGATGATTTACCCGAAGGTTTAATTGTGGAGAGAGACTCACATCGGTTTTATCCAAATGGCAATATAGCTGCGCAATTAATTGGTTACACTGATCCCGATAATTTGGGTCTCTCAGGAATAGAACAACAATTCAATGATTATTTAACAGGAGAACATGGATGGGTGGTACGTCAATTAAGCGGAAAAGGAAATGCTTTACCAAATAATAGATTCCCATCAAAAGCGCCAATTGATGGAAATAACATCCAACTTACTATTGACCTTGATTATCAAGTTGTTTTGCAAGAAGAATTACATCGAAGAATTAATGAGACAGAGGCTTTATCGGCAATGGGTATTTTAGTTAACCCTCAGACTGGAGCAATATTAGCAATGGCTTCATTGCCAGATTTCGATTCTAACTATCCATCAAAATATTCAATGCAATACCATAAAAATAGAGTATTAACTGACCAGTTTGAACCAGGATCAACATTCAAGTTTGTTGCAGCTAGTGCAGCTTTAAAGCATCAATTAGTTGATTTAAACGAAGAATTTTTTTGTGAAAATGGACAATTCACATTTGCTGGAGAAGTTGTAAGCGATCATGAAGATTATGGATTATTAACTTTTCCACAAATCATAGAAAACTCTAGCAATGTTGGAATAATAAAGATTGCTGACAGAATAGGGGCAAAACGCTTGTATCGAGCCTGTCGAGATTTTGGATTTGGAATGCCCACAAATATTAGTTTCGCAGGAGAGGCTTCAGGAACATTGCGACATATTACAAAATGGAGCGGTTTTTCAATCGCTTCAGTGTCTATGGGCCAGGAAATTGCTGTCACAACATTGCAATTGGCAATGGCTTATGCAGCAATTGCTAATGGTGGATTCTTAATGAAACCTTTACTCGTTAAGCAGATTATAGATGATAATGGCAAATCAATTTATAAAGAAGAGCCTGAAGTGTTAAGGAAAGTTTCTAACCCATTAGTGATGAGAGATTTAACAAATATGTTAACTAGAGTTGTAGAAACAGGTACAGGAACAAGCGCATACATTCCAGGATGGTCAATTGCTGGTAAAACAGGTACCGCTGAAAAATTTATTGATGGTGAATATTCAAAAACAAAATACATATCAAATTTTGCAGGTTTTTTTCCTGCTGAAAATCCTCAGATAGTAGGTGTTTTTGTATTAAACGAACCTAAATATGGATTTCATTGGGGAGGTGTTGGTGCTGCTACTATTTTTAATCGAGTAGTGAAAAGAATTATAAATATGGATGATTCAATTCAAATTTTGAAAGATAAATATAAAAAGTATAAAGAACCTTTAATGATAGTAGACAGTTTTATTAAATCAGATGAGGCTCAAATGAAGCCAATGTTTACAAAAGCAACATATGTAAATATGAATCAGTTTAGTAATGCCATGCCTGATGTTAGAGGTATGAGTCTCTTACAGGCAAAGATTGTATTAAGGCAAATGGGGTGCAAAATAAAATTTAGCGGATCTGGCCAAGTAGCATGGCAAAGTCCAAAACCTGGGACGGATCTTATTCAGGGGTCTGTATGTACTATAGGTTTACAATGAAAAACACACTAAGCCGATTACTTAGAGAAGTTGTTCAAGTTGATAATATCCCAAATATTCCTATATCTGGGATATCAACAAACTCAGTAAACATTAATCCTGGTGAACTGTATATAGCTATAAAGGGTAATAAATTTGACGGACATAGTTTTATTCCTGAAGCAATAAAAAATGGTGCAGCTGCTGTGATCACAGATAATAGTTTTATTGATGAGTTACCAATTCCAAAAATAAATGTAACAAATCCTCGTAAAGAAGTATCACGAATTGCAGCAGAATTTTATAATCACCCAACAAAAAGAATGGTCGTAGTTGGAATTACGGGTACTAACGGAAAAACGTCTATAGCTTCCTTGCTAACATCTATACTTAATTCTGCAGGAAATAAAACAGCCCAAATTGGAACACTAGGATTTATTGCAGAAGGATATTCAAAAAATAAATCTCTTACGACACCTGATTCTATAACCCTTCATGAAAATTTGCACAATCTTTGTGATGAAGGATTTACTCATATTGTAATGGAGGCAAGTTCGCATGCATTAGATCAATATCGAATAAATGATATAGATTTTAATTTCACAGTCTTTTCTAATCTATACCCTGAACATCTTGATTATCATGGTACAATAGAAAACTATTTTGAAGCAAAGGTAAAGCTATTCACATCATATCCTAATTCATGTGCTGCCGTAATAAATATTGATAATGAATATGGTAGAGAAATAGCTGACAGATGCACTGTTCCTGTTATAAGCACATCTATGTTTTCAGAAACAGATATTTCTTTCTTGAATTATAATATATCTCTAAATGGTATTCATGGAATTATACAGGCAGGGAAAATATCATATAATATTAAATCTTCAATGATTGGGGCATTCAATGCAGAAAATATTCTTTGCGCAACAGCCACAAGTAACACGATGGGCGTTAGTAAAGAAGCTATTGAAAAAGGAATAGAATTATGTAGATCCATTCCAGGCCGTATGGAAACATTCCCTCTACGTTCTGGAGGAAATGCTTTAGTTGATTATGCTCATACGCCTGATGCATATGAAAAAGTCCTTAGCACTATTAAGGAAATAATGATTGACACTAAAGCAAATATTTATATTGTATTTGGATGTGGTGGTAATAGAGATATATCAAAAAGATCTCTAATGGCTGCAATAGCAGAAAAGTATGCAACTCATATTTTTGTTACTCCAGATAACCCTAGATATGAAAAGCTTCATAAAATAAATAAAGATATTGTGAGTGGATTTAAAAAAAATAATTTTGACGTTTTTAATGATAGAGAAATAGGGTTAAGAGCGGCATTAGATATTACGTTAAAGGATGATATTGTTATTATTTTTGGAAAAGGACGCGAAGAGTATCAAGAAGTCGATGGAGAACTTATTTCATATTCAGATATAAAAATTATAAATGAGTATTCTCATGAGAATTAGCTTACCAGATCCTACTCAATTTGAAGTTGTATTCCGCTCAGTAACTGGTCATACAATACCAATCGTTGGGGGAATAACTACTGATAGCAGAGAATGTCGACCTGGAGATTTATATATTGCTATTCGTGGTGACAATGTTGATGGTCATGACTTTATTGATAATGCAGTTGATAATGGCGCAAAGGTTGTTGTAGTTGAGAAACATATTGAAACAAATGCATATAAAGTTTTAGTAAATAATTCTGTAGAAGCTATAAGCGCAGTTGCATCTACTTGGCGAAATCAATTTGATATACCAATTATAGCAATAACAGGTTCGAATGGCAAAACATCTACAAAAGAATTATTACGTCATGTATTAAACGCCCAATTTGCCGTTCATGCGACAGAAGGCAATTACAATACTTCAATTGGTTTGCCCCTTACCCTATTCCAAATGATGCAAGCTCATTCAATAAGCATTTTAGAAATGGGAGCTAATCAACCAGGTGATATAGGTGCTTTATGTAGCATTGCTAACCCAACTCATGGTGTAATTACAAATATAGCACCTGCTCATCTTGAAGGATTTGGATCTATTGATGAAGTTGCGCATACAAAAGCTGCCTTATTTAGAGCTATGAGTGATAAAGGAATTGGATTTGTCAATCTAACAGATCCTCATATAGCAAAAATGAGCCTACCAAAGAATTCAATAACTTATGGAATAACTACTGACTGTGATTATCCAGCTGATATTCACACTGAGGATGACGGAACTCTTTCTTTAACCATTTCCACAAAGGATATTTTTACTGGTTCAAGCAATTTTTCGTTTGCAAAAAATATCATTGCTTGTGCAGCTATCGCAGATACTTTAAATATTTCGTGGGAATTATTTCAAGACAGAATATCCACCTTCCAACCTCCTCCCGGAAGATGTGAAATAAAGAAATCGAAAAACATGACATTCATTGATGATACATATAATGCAAATCTTGAATCAACAATTGCGGCGATAGACTATTTAACTGGGTTTTCAGGAAACGGAAGAAGAATTTTAATTTTTGGAGACATGTTTGAGCTTGGCAAAGAATCCAGAAATCAACATATCAAGGTAGGAAAGAAATGCGCTGAGTCAGATCTTGATCTTGTATATACTGTAGGAAATGAAACTGAAGCAACTAATGAATCAATATCAAGCGGCCCAAGCCATATGCATTTTAATAATAAAGAAGAATTGATAGAAAGATTAAGAAATGAAGTATTGGATGGAGATAAAATTTTAGTAAAAGGATCAAGAGGTATGGCCATGGAAACTATTATAGAAACATTAATGAAATAATGCTTTACGAACTTCTATTACCACTTAAAACCTATTATTCTCCTTTGAATCTATTTCAATACATTACTTTTCGATCAGCGTCTGCTGCAATCGCAGCATTATTTATAAGCTTCCTCATCGGGCCCTGGATTATCCACAAACTACGTTTTCATCAGATAGGTGAAGAAATACGTTCATCCGGACCCGAATCACACCTCGTGAAGAAGGGCACGCCAACTATGGGGGGGATCATAATTTTAGGATCTGTGATCCTCCCAACCCTTCTCTTTGCTGATCTATCTAATACATTTATTCAAATAATTCTATTATCATTGATCTGGATGGGAATCATAGGCTTTTTGGATGATTATCTGAAAGTTATTAAAAAGTATGAAAAAGGTTTAATTGCAAAATATAAATTGATTGGACAGATATCGCTTGGTATAGTAATTAGTTTCTGGCTTTATAATATTACTGGATATCAAGATATAGTATCTTCCTCAAGCATACCATTTCTAAAGAATTATGAAATAGACTTTGGAATATTTTATCCATTTATAATTATTCTTGTAATAACAGGCACATCTAATGCAGTGAATTTAACAGATGGATTGGATGGCCTAGCTGCTGGATTATTAGCTATTTCTTTTTCTGTTTTTTCAGCAATTGCTTACATAAGTGGTAGAGTTGATTTTTCAGATTATTTAAATATAATGTATTTACCTGGAGCAGGAGAATTGACAGTTTTCACTGCTGCTATTACTGGTGCTTGCATTGGTTATTTATGGTTCAATGCAAGTCCAGCAGAAGTGTTTATGGGCGATATAGGGTCATTATCTACCGGGGCAGCTTTAGGTACATTAGCAGTATTACTTAAGAAAGAACTTTTATTAGCAATTATTGGAGGAGTTTTTGTTTGGGAAGCTGTCAGTGTAATGATCCAAGTAAGTTATTTCAGATGGACTAAGCATCGATCTGGAAAAGGAAAAAGATTCTTTAAAATGGCTCCTATTCATCATCATTTTGAACTGAAAGGATGGCCAGAATCACGCGTAGTTATTCGATTTTGGATTATAGGAATACTATTAGCTCTTTTTTCACTAACAACATTTAAGATAAGATAATGATGATACAAGACCGCGATAACATAGATATAAAAGGAAAAAATGTAGTTATACTCGGTCTTGGTCTCAGTGGAGTTGCAGCTGCATCGTTGGCTGCACATAAAGGATCTCATGTTTTTGTTAGTGATCAAAATAATTCACAGGATCTGGTTGATTCGTTAGAAGAATTAAAAACATTAAATATAAATGGTGAATTAGGAAAACATAGCCGCCAAATATATGAGGCTGATCTTTGGATAATATCTCCTGGAATTGCTCAAGATTCAGAATTAATTGTAAAAGCTAAAGAAAACAATATTCCGATTATTAGTGAAATAGAATTTGCCAGTTGGTTTACAGAAGCCCCAATTATAGCAATAACAGGTAGTAACGGTAAAACTACTACTGCTCATATCCTTGAAGAGATGGCGCAAACTAAAGAAATTCACGGGATTTTAGCAGGAAATGTAGGTATCCCCTTCTCCCGTATGGTATTAAATGATTTAAATAACCCAAATGCTAAAAGAGTTTGGGTTCTAGAAATTTCAAGTTTCCAAATGGAATTTATTATTCACTTTAAACCGTTCATTTCAATATTTCTAAATATTTCTCCAGATCACTTAAATAGATACACATCAATGAAAGAATATATATCAGCCAAAATGAACATGTGCTCAAATCAGACTAAAGAAGATTTTATTGTATATAATGCAAATGACAATATATTGGTAGAGGAAATTGCGGAGTCCACCTCTAGAAAAATCGCTTTCGGACTAAATTATCATCCGGAGGCGATTTTTCAACCAAATCAGACAAAAATATATAATGAAAAGCACGCCACACTTATCGAGATGGATGAAATATCATTGCCTGGAAAACATAATTTATCTAATGCCTTGGCTGCTTCTACTGCAGCTCATTTAATCGGTATTTCAAATAATAAGATTTTTTCAGTTCTATCTACTTTTTCAGGTGTACCACATAGATTAGAAAAAGTAGCTGAAGTAAATAATGTTACATATATAAATGACTCTAAAGCCACAAACTTGGATGCTGTTAGTGTGGCATTACAAAGCTTCTCACAGCCTATTATCCTTCTCTTAGGAGGTGTAGATAAGGGCAGTGATTTTCGATCACTCCTTCCTCATACCCACAAGTACCTCAAAACAGTGATCGCTTTCGGGCAAGCTAAGGAGTTAATACTCCTGGCCTTTGGGGATGCGGTAAGATCTACCTCGGCAATGGATCTTAATAAAGCGCTAACCCTTGCCCAGAACTACAGCCAACCTGGAGATATAATTTTATTGTCTCCAGGTTGTGCTAGTTTCGACCAATTTGACAATTTTGAACATCGCGGTGATCATTTTAGAGATTTAGTTAGTTCTATGGAAATAAATCAATGAAATATATTGATGTAATAACCAAAAAATATGATCATTATTTATTAGCAGGTGTTGTGCTGCTTTGCATAATTGGAACTGTTATGTTATTTAGCGCAAGCAATTCAATATCTTTAGATCAATCCCAAAGAGCAACAGCAACCATTTATTTACAAGCACATCTAAAAAGACTATTAATAGGCATCTTTTTTATGTTTGCTGTAATGATGTTTGATTATCGTTATTTAAAAAATGTTTCAAAATATTTATTAATAGGATCGATCGTTTTGTTGCTTTCTACTAAAATTAGTTATTGGATTCAAGGAAATAATTCTCCAGCAAGATGGTTGTATATTGGCGGATATTCAATTCAAACATCAGATATAGCAAGACTTTCTATAATTATTTATTTAGCAGCATTTATAGATCATAATCGAGAAAAAATAAAAGATTTTTACAATGGATTTGCAATGCTCATTGGTATCCTCGCATTAACAATGGGATTAATAGTAATTCAGCCTGATTTTAGTTCTGCAGCTATGATTGGGTTAATCGGTTTTATGATGTTATTTATTGGTGGTGCAAAAATTTCTCATTTAACTGCAACTGGAGCCGTTTCAATGATGGTGCTTATTCCAATTATGTTAATGAAACCATATCGAATGCAAAGAATTTTAACTTTTTTTTATGGAGAGTCTGCTGGAATTCAGGAGTCGTACCAAATAAAACAATCATTAATCAGTCTAGGTAATGGAGGTTTTATGGGTTTAGGATTGGGAAATAGTTTAGGAAAGAACTTGTTTCTTCCTACTCCCCATACAGATTTTATTTTTGCTATAATTGGTGAGGAACTTGGGCTATTAGGTACAATATTTATCTTATCTGCTTTTGTATTTATTTTCCAAAGAGGAATTAAAATAGCTAAAGAAAGTACAGATACTTTCGGTATTCTTTTAGCAATAGGGGTCAGTTTTAATTTTATACTTTACGGATTTATAAATGCAGCAGTAGTTACTGGTGTTGTTCCCACTACTGGTTTACCAATGCCGTTTATTAGTTATGGGGGCTCTGGTCTATTAATCAATCTAGTTAGTATGGGAATATTGCTTAACATAAGTCAGGCAAAAAGATCTTTAATTCATAAAGGTGGCTGGAGTCCAAGGGTGTATGGATGAGGAGATTCATATAATGATTGCTGGAGGAGGAACTGGAGGACATCTTTACCCTGCATTAGCAATAGGTGAAGAGATCATGAAACGAACTAATAATATAAAAGTACATTATATTGGCTCAGAGTTTGGCTTAGAAGCAAATATACTCCCAAATAAAGGGTTATCTCATACACTGTTACCCATTAGTGGCTTTCAAAGGTCCTTATCTATAAATAGTATTTTAAAAAATTTGGCTTTATGTGTTCGAATACCAATATCTATTAAGAGAATTAAATCTTTATTTGACAAAATGGACCCCAAGGTAGTTATTGGAACTGGGGGATATGCTAGCGCTATACCTATAAAAGTTGGAATAAAAAGAAACATACCTACTATGATCCAAGAGCAAAATTCTTATCCAGGTTTAACGACAAGGTTATTTGCTAAAAAAGCAACTACGGTATTTGCAGGTTCAGAAGACTCTAAAATTTATCTAGATACTGAAATAAATGTAACTGGAAATCCTACTCGAAATGGAATTGAGAAAGGATCTAAAGAATTAGGATTTGATATTTTCCAATTAAACAGTTCTCTACAAACTATATTTCTATTTGGTGGAAGCCAGGGTTCTGTACCTCTTAATAAAGCTATGCATTCCATATTGAATATTTTTGAAAAAAATAATATCCAACTCTTATGGCAAACAGGTGAAAAAAATTATAATAGCTTAAAACACCTTGAAACTGAAAAAATTAAAATTAAACCATATATAAAAGAAATGAATCTTGCATACGCGATCAGCGATCTTGTTATTTCAAGAGCTGGTGCGTTGACTTTGTCTGAGTTATTGGTCTGCGGTATGCCTAGCATCCTCCTCCCCCTTCCTACCGCTACCGCGGACCATCAGACTAAAAATGCAAAGACAATCGTTCAGGCGGGTGCTGCAATTATGATAGATCAACATAATATGGATAATAATATCCTTAAGAATACAATTCTCGAACTAATTAATGATAAAGATAAATTATCTGATATGAGGAAAAACGCGCTTCAATTGGCAAAGCCAAACGCTACAAATAATATTGTAAAAAATATATTAGAGGTCGCCCAAATTTAAATGTTCAGACATGTAAAAAAATTGCATTTTGTAGGTATCGGCGGTATTGGAATGAGCGGTATAGCTGAATTGCTTTTGAACCAAGGATTCAAAATAACAGGATCTGATATAAATGATTCAAAAGTGATTCAAAACTTGAAAGATAAAGGTGCAGAGATTTCTAAGGGACATGATGCTAAAAATCTAACCGATGCAGATGTGTTAGTCTATTCTAGTGCTGTAAATGAAGACAATCCAGAAATTATTGCTGCACTTGAAAAAAATATTCCCATTATACGTAGAGCAGAAATGCTTGGCGAATTAATAGCGTTAAAAGAAACAAGTATTGGCGTAGCAGGTACGCATGGTAAGACTAGTACTTCTTCCATGGTAGGTGCAATGTTAAGTCAAGCTAAGCTAGATCCAACGCTTGTTGTTGGTGGATTAGTGCGAAATATAAACACTAATTCTTTGCTAGGTGAAGGAGATATAATAGTAGTAGAAGCGGATGAATTTGACAGGAGTTTCCTATCATTACAACCTACAATTGGTATTATTACAAATATTGAGCTTGAACATACAGACTGCTATGAAGATTTATATGATTTACAAAATGCATTTACTCAATTTGCCAATGCTTCTCCCTTTTATGGAGCAGTCATCATTGGAAATCAAAGTCCTGCTGCTGCAGAAATTATTTCAAATATTAAAAGACCAATTATCACTTTTGGATTAACTAAAGAAAGTGACTTTTATGCAAGTGATATTATGCATAATAAGTCTGAAACAACTTTTACAGTTTTTCACAAAGATAAAAATCTTGGTGTAATCCATCTGCAAGTTCCTGGAGAACATAATGTATTAAATGCTCTTGCATCCGTTGCTTTGGGTATAGAAATGAATATCCCTTTCCATGATATTGCGGCGGGACTTGAATCGTATAAAGGTGTAAGAAGAAGATTTGATATTAAAGGGGAAGCAAATGGGATAATGGTTGTAGATGACTATGCACATCACCCGACTGAAGTTCGCGTAACCTTGAAAAGTGCAAAGAATGGCTGGAATCGTCGTATTGTAGGGGTCTTTCAACCTCATTTATATTCAAGGACTCAAGCGTTTTATCAAGAATTTGCTATTGCCCTTATGGAGACAGATATTTTAGTGATAACTGATGTTTTTCCTGCTAGAGAAAAGCCGATAGAAGGTATAAATGGGAAAATGGTTGCTGATTTTGCGAAAATCTCTGGGCATAAAAATGTATTTTATATTGAAAATCTAGATAATCTAGAAAAAAAACTAGACAACCTATGTCAACCAAATGATATGATCATTACAATTGGTGCAGGAAATATATGGAGGTATGCGGAATCCTATATGAATCATCTAAATAATTTAGAGGAAGCTGCCTGACTTGGATGCAATTAGTATGTTAAATGAAAAAGTGAAAGGTGCATTTTTGAGGGATGAGCCAATGGCAAAACACACTTCATATGGTATCGGAGGACCAGTGCAGGCCTACATTACGCCTTCGGATGAAAATGACTTAAAACAGATATTAATTTTTGCTAAAGATTATGGAATTAATACATTTTTTGCAGGATCTGGATCAAATCTTCTAGTGGCTGATGAAGGATTTGAAGGAATAGTAATTACTCTAGGGAAATCATTTACTTCATTGAACATTAATGGTAATACAGTAGAAGCCCAAGTAGGAGTAATGCTTGGTAAAATAGTAAAAGAAACAATCAAGTGTAATCTCACAGGGATGGAAAGTATGGTTGGTGTGCCAGGTACGCTTGGTGGAGCATTAATTATGAATGCAGGCGCATTCGGTGGAGAGATATCAAACTGTCTTGATATAATTAAAGCAATGACCATGGATGGAAAAACAAAATTTTACCGGAAAGATGATATAGTATTTAGTTATCGAAATTCAACTTTTCCAAAGAATGAAATTCTTTTATCTGCCACTTTTTCTTTAAATGAAAAACCTGCTGATGAAATACAGCATGATAAAGCTAAAGCAAGTAAAGGTAGAAAAGAATCACAACCGCTGCGGTATCGTTCTGCTGGTAGTGTATTTAAGAATCCTAAAACAGATTTAGCTGCAGGATATTTAATAGATCAAGCTGGTTTAAAAGGTTCACGAATTGGAGATGCAGAAATATCAACAAAACATGCAAACTTTTTTATAAATCACGGCAAAGCTAAAGCAAAAGATATAGTTGATTTGATTTTGCTTGCAAAAAGAACTGTACTTGAAAAATTTGATATTAATCTAGAATTAGAAATAAAAACCTTGGGCTTTTCAACAGGAACATTTGAAATATGAAACGTAAGAAGAAAAAAAATATTGAATTAATTATTGGATCTAGCATATCAGTGATCATCATGCTATTAATTTATGCTTCATTTAGTTGGTCAAGTTATACAAAGCTGTCCCAACTGAAAGATATAAGAAAGAATATAAAAATATCTGGTAGCTCTATAGTATCTGAGGATGAATTTTATTCCCTACTAGAAATATTGGAAGGGGTTGAATTAGAAGAAATCAACTTAAGAGAAGTTAGCCTTCTATTGGAAAGCAATCCATATGTTAAAGCCGTGAGAGTGTCGCGCCAATACCCTTCTACCCTATCCATTGAAATTGTAGAGAGAGAACCTGTTGCAATATTAAATATTGATCCAATATTAATGCTGGATCGCGAAGGTGTTATTTTACCTGACCAAGGAAAATCCAATGATTTTATTATTCCCTGCTTGTCTGGATTTAACCCGGCAAAAGAACTGTATCCTGCTGGCCATCAAACAATTTCTGTAAAAGTAAAAGAAACGATGGAATTAATTACGAAGATTGTTGATACGTATCCTTCTCTATATAGCAACATTTCTGAAGTAACTCTTAATGCTAATGATGAATATGTTATCATACTTGCAGATTATCCAACCAAAGTGATTTTAGGAAAGATTGATATATGGTCTAAAATAGAGATTTTGGGAAAATTCGAGAATTCTCTTCAGAATAAGCGCCAATTAAGTGATTATACCTATCTCGACCTACGCTATACAAATCAAGTGATAGCAAAGGAACGTGTATGAAAAGAAGTATGAAAATAAGTGATAAAAATATTGAAATTGGTATCGATATTGGTACTTCAAAAACTTGCTGTCTTATTTCTGAAATAAAATCTGAAGAAGAATCAAATAAGATACTAGGAGTGGGTAACGCTCCTTCTCAAGGAATAAAGAAAGGGTCCATTATCCACCGTGATAAAGTTATGGAATCTATTGAAATTGCAGTCCGTGAAGCAGAATTGATGTCTGGTGTAAAAGTTAATCGCGCAACGGTCTCTATATCTGGTAACCATATAAGGGGTATAAATACTCAAGGTGCAATTGCTATTCAAAAAGGTACTTCAAGTAATGTTCCAATAGAACAAGAAATAAGTCGAAGTGATGTAACTAGAGTATTAGAGCTCGCAAAAGCAGTTTCCTTACCTATTGATAGAGAAATCTTACATATCTTGCCACAAGAATACCTTATAGATACCATGGATAGCATAAAGGATCCTGTTGGTATGTCAGGAAGAAGATTAGAAGCCAAAGTACATTTAATTACGATGGCAGCAACAACTGCAAAAAATTTAGTAAACTGTGTTCATGAGCTTGCGATCGATGTTGAGGGGTTAGTTTTTCAGGGTCTGGCATCATCAATTGCAACATTAGATAGTGATGAGAAAGACATGGGTGTAGCTGTTGTTGATATTGGAGCGGGGACTACAGATGTAACAGTTTTTTATGATGGTGGGATACGACATTCTGCTGTAGTAGATGTTGGTGCTAATACTGTAACAAATGATATTGCAGTTATGTTGCAAATAGGCATGGAAGATGCGGAGCAGATAAAAATGAAGTATGCATCTGCAAAAGCTTCTATGTCATCAACAGAGCTGGAGTTTGATCTTCCAGTTAAAAATGGTGGTATTGCAAGGAAAGTCTCGGAACATGAATTATCACGGTATGTTGAGGCTCGTATGATTGAGTTAATTCAACTAATAGGGAGAGAAATTTCTAGAGCAGGTATAAATGAACAATTAACGTATGGTGTGGTCTTAACTGGAGGTGGAGCAATGTTGCGAAATTTAGTTCCACTTGCACAGGAAAAATTCAATTTGCCTGTCCGTATAGGACAGCACAAAAATTTTAGCGGTGCAGTAGATATAGCTTCTACTGCAGACTTTACAGCGGCCATTGGTTTAACTCAATGGAATAGTGTTACCAGAGATATGGTAATGAAAGATATGACTGTTACACCAATAGGTAAAGCAGTTACAAACATAAAAGATTGGGTCAGAGGACTCTTTACATAAACCACATGACCAATATCAAACCTAACCAACCAAGGAAGGAGCAGTAAAATGCTGTTTGAATTCGATAGTCTAGCAGAACAAAAAGCACAATTAAAAGTAATCGGTATCGGGGGTGCTGGTGGAAACGCCACAAACCGTATGATCCAGGCAGGTATGCAAGGAGTAGATTTTATTGCAATAAATACTGATGCACAGGATTTGGAGAATAATGCTGCCGAAAATAAAATACAGATCGGTAAAAACTTAACGAAAGGACTTGGAGCTGGAGCTCAGGCTGAAGTTGGTCGTGAAGCTGTACAGGCAGATCAAGAAGCCATAGAAGCCATCTTAGAAGATGCTGATATGGCATTTGTTACTGCTGGTATGGGTGGCGGAACCGGTACTGGTGCAGCGCCTATGATAGCAAAATTGTCTAGAGATATGGGTATCTTAACTGTAGGTATTGTTACCTTACCCTTTAATTTTGAAGGTCCAAAAAGAATGAACAGGGCCTTAGAGGGGATTGCAGAACTGCGAAAAGCATGCGACACGGTCATCGCAATACCAAATCAGAAATTAATGTCCATTGTTGAAACTGATACAACCGTTGTAGAAGCCTTTCAATTAGCAGATTCCGTATTGCATCAGGCTGCAAAAGGAATATCTGATTTGATTAATGTTCATGGACTAATCAATTTGGACTTTGCGGATGTACAAACAATAATGAAAAAGATGGGTGAAGCTATTATGGGAACTGGTGTAGCTCAAGGTGAGGAAAGAGCTGTTTTAGCAGCACAACAAGCAATATCAAGCCCATTATTGGATGATGCATCCATAAGTGGAGCTCAAGGTGTTCTAGTAAACATTACTGGTAGTGCAGATCTAACTCTTCTGGAGGTAGATGCAGCAACAAATATTATATTTGAAGAAGCTGGGAAAGATGCCAATATAATATTTGGAGCAGTTATTGACCCATCTCTTGGTGATGAAATACGAGTTACTGTGATAGCAACAGGGTTTAATCATGGTCAGTTTATCACAGAAAATGAAAAGGAAGTTGAACAAGTTGCTACTACTGTACAACGCCCTACTAGGGAGTTGTTAGAACAGGTGAATCAACCAGTATATAAACAAGATGAATCAATAGAGTCTTCCGTAGAAGCAACTGAACAAGAAACTCCTCAACCATCATTTAAGTTCGATGATACGAATCCTGCGATCTATGGTAAGGAAGACTTGGATGTACCTGCTTTCATCCGTAGGCAACAGGACTAAATAGATAAATAAAAGCTAGATCTTAATATGGTTGTTGGTTGGCTAAGGTACAACTGTATTAATGAAGTGAATAAAATAAAAAAGCCCTCTGAAAGAGGGCTTTTTTATTCATATTAATTATTATTAACGTACAATTAAATCTTCTTACCCTGGGCACGTAAATCATTCACTATTCGACGTATACCCTTCTTATCAATTAATCGCATACCTTGGGTCGATACATTTAATGAAATATAGCGGCTCTCATCTGCAAGCCAGAAACGTTTCTTTTGTAAATTAATATTAAACCTACGACGGGATTTATTATGAGCATGGCTCACATTATTCCCAAACATTGGTTTTTTTCCAGTTACATCACAAACTCTACTCATAATTTTCCTCAATATATAATTAAAAATGTCAGCGAATTTACAGGATAATGTGTTTTTGGCAAATAGAAAGGTTATTTAACAAGCAACATCTTCTGAGCCTTACTGTATTCACCAGTCTGCAGATGGTAAAAATAGATACCTGCACTTACAGATTGACCACGATGGTTGTAGCCGTTCCAACGAGCAGCATAATAACCCGATTCCATCGTTTCATTTACAAGTGTTATTACTTCCCGACCTAAAAGGTCATAAACAATTATGCTAACATGTCCACTTTTCGGCAGGTCATAGAAAATATTTGTTATTGGATTAAATGGATTCGGGAAATTATTATGCAACGCATAACTATCCGGAACCGCTTTCAGTGCGATCATTTGATTTCCTCTGCTAATAATTTTCTTTTGATCATTAAATATTGTATAAAAGATTGTCACATCGGCATTACTTCTATCTAGTGACTGGGAATTGAGAATCAACTTTTCCAAATTTTCAGATCCTAAGTCAGCCCATTCAACCAACAACTGACCTGCTTGCTGATCTCGAGAGCTGAGGTAGATCTGTTTCTCACTGGTAATATCTGTAATAGTGGAAAACTGTTTGCTGACAGGTGGATAATAAACAACAACCTGTCCAGCTTTAGCGTCCTCAGGAAGGGAGATTTCCAGTCTTCTATCCTGTTGATTAATGCTTAGCAACAAGCCAATATCTCCACTGCTATTCGAAGGTAATACAATAGGTGTCTGGTTAAACCAGTGCCACATTCGGGTAAAAGTCATCGCATCTCTCAAATCAAATTTCCCATTTAACACAGGGATCAGATGAGGTACCGTTCCACTAACAGGACCAAGTTCAAAGCTTAATATATTATCGCTCCAGGCCGTAGCAAAATTTGTCAAGTCAATTACATTAATCTGGTTATCACTGTTATAATCCGCCAACAAGTACGTATGTAGAGTTAGATTTTTATCAGTAGTTCCATTATTGGACCAATCTACTATTCCACTCAAAACAAGATTGATCGTATCTAAAGAAGCGAATGGTTCATCGAACTGAAGCAATATGGATGTATCTGTGGATGAGTACGATGAGCTAATCTGCATACCTTCCGGGTAACCAATGCTACTGCTGCTTACCATGCCAATATTGTTCAAAGGCTGAGACAATTTTAACGTAAGCTGGGTCTGATTTGCTGAATACAATAAACTGGTGTCAGGGTTAATACTTGTAATGACTGTTTCCTGGGGTATCCCGATTACTTCATTTGTAAAATTGCTCTCATTACCAGGTATATCTGTTGCAGTAATGCGCAGATAATACAATGTACCATCCTCGTAACTTGGCATAAAGGCTTCTACAGTATTCTCCGTAGAAGTAAATAATAAATCTGTAGGATTATTTTCCGTACCACCATAGATGCTATAGTACCCTAAGTCCACTTCTGTGTTGGCAGTCCATTCCAATAAGATCCTACCGGTGGTGAACCAACCCACCAAATCGAGCGGTGCTATCGGAGCTGTGAGATCAATGAGAACTCCATCGCTATTAATAATAGATCCGGTGTTACCTACTACATCCACACCTCGAACATGAAGTTCATATGTACTCCCAGCAATCAAAGCGAGTCCATAGAATGTTATTGTGGTATCTATACCTACATTAGTCCAGTTTTCCTCATAGGAAGCATTGGTAACATTATAAAGAGCTGTTTCGTGATAAGCCAGACCGGAATATTCATCGCTAAACGATTCCCAATGACCGCTAAATGAAACTAGATCATTTTGTAGATCAATATCTGTAGAATCGCTATCAGTAGCTATTGTACCAACAGGTCCACTTTGATCCGCAGTAATACCATTCGTAGTAACTATTTCAGAAACATTTCCCACCAAATCAGTAGCTATAACAGATATATAATATGTGGTTTCATCGATGAGAGTTAGATCACCAGCATTTATGTTCAACACCGGACCTATTTCAGTCCATTCCCGGATATCCAAGTTCCCAGATGTGGTACCTACACCATATTCAAAATATTGAATACCGCTAACCGTATCAGCAAAATCCGTCCATGATACTACCAGACTGTCTATGGATCCTGTATAGATCTCATCTTCAGTTAAACCATCGATGACTGTGCCCGTAATCGGTCCATGCAAATCAACTGTAACGCCATTACTGGAAGATACAAATGATGGATTCCCTGCTAAGTCAAAAGCACGCAAATTAGCAAAATAGATCTGAGAATGGATCAAGTTCAGACTATCAACAGTCGCGATTGTATCCGTGGTAGCTATCCAGGGGATAATATCATCGCCTCCAATGGTTGTGCTGAAAGAATATTCGTAATAGTCCAATTCGGGCTCTAGCGTAGGTGCCCAGTGTGCAACCAGCGAATTCATGTTGGCCTGGTAATCCAGGTCACCTCCACCCATAACACCATCCAACGGTATACCAACTGTGGGATCAAATAGATCCACCGTAATACCATTACTAGAAAATGGAACAGATATGTTCCCAACATTATCCGTGACACGTACAGATCCATAGTAAGTGGTTCCATGATTGAGCACTAATTCTGAATCCACTGATGCAGTATCTATTCCAACGTTAACCCATGGTATAATGTTACTCTGTCCAGGGACAGTACCAATCGCATATTCATAATATTGAATTCCGCTAGTGGAATCCTGAAAACCATTCCAATTTAAATATAAGCGATCATTCGTGATCAACCAAGTTTCGTCAGCAGAAATTCCATCATTAATGAATCCAGCTTCTGGCGGGGAATGGTCTGTGGTAATACCATTACTGGCAACGCCCTCAGACACATTATTGACCAAGTCAATCGCACGGACATTCTGATAATAAACAGTTGCATTATCCAAAACCAATTCTCCAATAGAAATTGTTGTATCTAGTCCATTATTTACCCAAGACAATACATCAACAGATACAGGACTAAGTCCAATGCCATATTCATAATAAGCAATTCCACTGATGTTATCATTGAAACCATTCCAGGTGGCTGTAAGATTTGTATCGGCCCCGGTAAAAACCAGGTCATTGTTCGTACCATCGATTACGGTACCTGTTGAGGGTGATGAAATATCTACTTCTATCCCATCGCCAGAAAAAGCAGCAGATGTGTTACCAGCCTGATCAGTGGCGCGGATAGATCCGTAATAGATATCTCGTCCTTCTTGTAGCTCCAGTGAGTCAATGGTAACACTAGTATTTTGACCCGCCAAGGTCCAATCAACAATATCCGCAGAATCCGATTCTGTACCTACAGCATATTCATAAAAATTGATACCAGACGCTGCATCATTTCCCGCCCAAGATATCATAAAGCTCGAATCACTACCCTGGTAGTCCCAATCTTCAGTCTGATCACCTTCAATAATAGTAGTAATTACAGCGTTATCCGTATCAATCGTAAAACCATTACTACGAGCAATCAGGGAAGCGTTTCCCACACCATCCGTCGCCCGGACACTAGCGTGATAGATCACACCATTGATTAAAGATAGATCATCATGAAAAAATGTATAATTTGTATCCACACTGGTCCAATCAACAACACCTACATCACTAGTTGGTGTACCAATAGCATATTCATAAAACTCAATACCACTATAGGTGTCTGTAAACCCAGACCAATAGGCGGAAACAGATATGGTATTATTAGTCCATTCAATTTCTGTCCCCCCACTTGTACCATCATATACATTACCGGCAACTGGGTTGGTCTGATCAACACCAAACCCATCAGAAGCTGCGTAAGGACCTACATTCCCAACCGAATCAATGGCCCGAACATTAAGGTAATAGGTTACATCTGCTACGAGGAATTCGAGCATAATAATTGCTGTATCCAGTGCATTAGAAGTCCAAGGTTGAGACTGGGTACCCCCTGGTGTAATCCCCAACGAATATTGATATTCCGCTATACCGCTTAATTCATCACTAAAATCGTTGATATTTCCGGTGACCAGAAAGTTATTATTCACCCAATCAATATCATCTCCTGGACCATCGTTTACTGTACCGAAAACCGGGCCAGTCCGATCAATAATAATACCATCTGTAGTGAATATATCTGATTCATTACCAGACAAGTCAACCGTTTTTACATTAGCATAATATCGAGTACTTTCTTGAAGGGACAAACCGGTAAACGTATAGTCAGAACCACTTCCAACGGCTGTCCAAGAAACAATATCAACTAATCCGGTATCCGTACCAATAGAAACACTATAATCCGATAGTTCACGTGAATCGGACGCTACCCAACCAATAATCATGGATGTACTATCCTGCTGGAAATCCTTGTCTTCCGTTGAAGAACCATCGTAAGCAGACGTTATTTCCGGAGGAATATTATCTGTATAAGTTCCATTGGAACTGGCAACACTTGAAATATTTCCTGCCTGATCCATAGCACGAATATTCACAAAATACTGATAACCACTTTCAAGAGTCAACATTGAGTTGATCATGGAAGTATCTAAACCAACATCTGTCCAAGGGATAGTTTGTGTTCCACCTGCTATCGTACCAATAGAATACTCATAAGATGCTAACCCGCTAAGTGCATCACTAAATCCTGTCCAAATGGCGGATAGGGTAGTAAGATCATTGGTCCATTGTTGGTCATCACTATTCAACCCATCAGAAACTGAGCCGATTAATGGCAAGGTTATATCATAGATAAAACTATCTGAACCGTACGTAGTTTGAACATTACCTGCATTGTCCGTTGCTCGAGATTGAACTGTGTAATTAACAGTATTATCCAAATCAGTAAAATAATAAGTCCAATTGTCCAACTCATTGGGAGAAAGCCACGTCTCAGATAGAGTCCACACTAAACCAGACCAATACGCAAGGTCATTGGAACGCTGCAGGGCGATTTCCATACTGCTAATACCGGATGTGGAATCGCTAGACGTACCAGAGATGGATGACACATCAATCCAGTTCACATCATTATAGTAATTACGTTCAATATTTACTACGGAAACGGGTAAGGTGGAATCAAAGATAAAACTATCGCTACTATAGGAGGTCTCCAAGTTTGATGATCCATCCGTAGCCCTGGAACGAATAGTATAAGTTTCGGTATCTGTGAGACTATCTGAAGTAATGGCATACTGCCAGGTGGCAGTTCCAGAGGCTGTGAGCCATGTACTATCAGCAACCCACCGACTACCTGACCAATATCTAGCTCCAGTGGCACGCTTGATTAGTACTTCCACTTTTGAAATACCAGAAAATTCATCCGTAGCAGTCCCTTGAATGGGTTGGTTGGAAGACCAGCCGGATGCATTATAATAATCATTTGCTATGGACAAAACTGTATTAGGTTCAGAAATATCATAAATAAAACTGTCGCTTTCATAACCGAAACCTAGCGGACCGACATTACCAAGAGCATCAGTACCGCGAGTATTAACTGTATAGGTGGCACCATCGGTCAAGTTTGCAGCAGTGATCGTGGAGTAATTCCAAGTATCCGTACCACTCACACCAAGCCACTGTAACGTAGCAGACCATTCTGTACCAGTCCAGTAATAATTATCTGAACTACGGTGAATATTGATTTCTACCATAGCTAAGCCCGATCCGCCACTTATATCAGAGGCAGTGCCTTTTATAGCTGTGACCGCTTCCCATTCTGTCGCATTGTACGTGGTACTATCAATAACAATACTCGCAATCGCAGGTTCCCAATCAAGAATGACCCCATTTGCAGTAACTACAGAAGAATAATTCCCTGCTGCATCCTGAGCACGAGTGCTAATATAATATGCTGTATATTGATTAAGAGTTAAATCGGTTTTCGTATAGGTAGTAACATTTCCCACGCTCGTCCAACCGAGTACTTCTGTACCACCGGAAGTAGTTCCAATAGCAATTTCATACCCGCTAATACCGCTCAATGCATCGCTGAATCCTGTCCAGTTCGCTGTCAAGGACGTACTGGAACTAGAATAGGCAACATCTGTCCCACTGCCATCATTGATCGTTCCGACTGTGGGTGCTTCGGTGTCGATCACTAGCGCTTTATTAGCCTGTAAAGAATTTGCTGCGCCTGGCGCAGGTAGCGTCAACACAGCATCATTGGTAAGGTTATCCCGCAGAAAGGCATTACTACCCCCAGGAAAAGACAGGGCGGTGGTGGAATTGTATGACAAATCAGAGCTAGTATGGCCGCTAACTACAATATACCTAAATACCAAGGTTGGTGTATCCGATCCGCTCAGATAATTTAAGACGGCATCATTAGAACCTGTTTCCATTGTAAGCTGGGGTGTTCCATTTACAAAAACGTTTTCGCTAAAGGTAACCGTAATCAGTAATGTATCGCCGGCGTTATAGGCCCCGTTACTCGTGGTGGAAGAAACGGATGTCACCAGTGGCTGACCCGTGATGATCGTCCCGTTACCCGTTGCTACAGCTGTTGAGAAATCCCGTGGAGACTCAGCGGCAAACGTAGATCCCGATTTTACCCGGATTGTATCCACGCGAATATTGGCTGTATTGGGAAGGTCTAGGCGAGCACCACTAGGCAGGGTGATCACATCTTCCTGGGCTATAAGCCAGCTGAAACAAAGTGCGATAGATACAAATTTTTTCATTTAATTATTTCTGCAATTCATCTGATATTTATATAGATTTTTTCCATTAGATAGAAACTATTCATCCCCTAATCCAGCAGAAGCTGGTCTTGCCATGCTCATCTTTTTATTTTCCATTCTAAGTTTAGCAATCTCCTTTTTCTGGGTTTCCAGTTCCTCACTTAGTTCCTGAACAGCCTTTACCAATACCGGTAAAAGGTTCCCATAGGATGCTTCCAGTTTTTCTGGATTTTCCTCATAGACAAGGCCCAACCATTCATTTCCTTCCTCAGCCTGTTGAAGTTCCTGGGCAATAAATCCTCCTTCGGTAATCCCTACCTTGGCTCCATCTCGAGTGTTCCATTCAAACTTGCGCGGACGCAAGGTATTAATAAATCCAAGACCTATAGGAAGGTCTTCAATATTTGTCTTATCTCGTGCATCAGAAAGTGAAGAAATAGTCTGGTCCGCACACCGCAGAGAAGTAATGCTGCTGTTTCCAAGGGTAATCGAATTACTCGTAGAGTTCGATGCTACAGCTGCACCATAACCAATAATTGTATTGTTACTCCCAGTACGAAGGGCATCACCTGCTTGATAACCAACAGCAGTATTGTTATCGCCCGTTCTAATTACTTCCAATGCTTCAGCACCGATAGATGTATTTCCATCATTTGATTGACTACTATATCCATATCCTGCTCTGTAACCCACATGAACATTATTGGTGCCATCGACATTACTATAACCCGCATAATACCCAATGCCTACATTATTGTTTGGTGTAGTTTGGGCGCGTAGTGCATAATAACCTAATGCTACATTGTAATCTCCTGTAGTATTGTAATACAAGTTATAAGAACCCAAGGCAACGTTTTGAAATCCTTCCGTGTTATTAGGCATATTATAATATCCAACTGCTGTATTGGTACTTCCTGTCGTATTATTGTAAAGATTACCATAACCTATGGCTGCGTTACTACTACCACTGATGTTTAATTTCAACGCATTATACCCAATTGCTGTATTCGTACCTCCGGTCATCGGGGTACCATCGATCCCTTTCAATGCCTCGTAACCAATGGCCACATTACTCCAGGGATAGGTTGCATTTTCCATTGACTGATATCCAATACTGATATTATTTCCCCCAGTGGTTCCATCTTTAAATGCGTTGGTTCCCATTGCAATATTCTTATATCCCTCGGTCATTGAATAAAGGGCATTGGATCCGATGGCTACGTTATCTGATCCTTCATAGTCCCAATTTGCATCACCAGTATTGCTGAACAAGGCAGAATGTCCCAAGGCCACATTATTATTCCCGACAGTATTGGAGGTTAATGCATTATAGCCCATTGCTACATTGTTATCTCCGACTGTAGTGGCATCGAGAGTATAATTGCCGATTGCAACATTGTATTCACCGCCAGCGATAGCACCTCCTAATGCAGCATATCCAATTGCAAGGTTGTCATTTTCTGTGTCAACATTGTCAAGCGCTACACCACCAATTGCAATATTTCTTGAACCCGTTGTTATAGCTGCACCCGCTGATAATCCAAAAGCAGTATTATCTGCACCAGTAGTCATAGCTTTTCCTGCCTCATAACCAACAGCAGTATTCCACGAACCGGTAATAAGTGCTGTTAACGCATTATACCCAACTCCTACATTTTTATCTCCAGTTGTAACCGCATCCAAAGCAGTTGTACCTACCGCTAAATTATATTCCGCCGTATTGGTAGTACTGGCTGGATCATTCCCAATATACATCGAGTTGTCTTCTATCATTCCATCAGATAATGAATTAATACTGGAACTGGCTGATGCCCATGACATTGTCCCTGAACCGTTAGTGCTCAAAAACTGTCCGCTGGATCCGTCAGCAGCTGGCAATGCCCAAATCTTATCAGCGCTTAACGCCGGTGCTTCAAAGCCAACATAGTTAGATCCTTCATAAAAACGGAGTTCATTATTGCTACCACCAACGCTAAAATTGCCTGATGTGGTTACCGCTCCGCCATCGGCAATAGTCATAGCTAGATCACCATCCGTATAATCAATCGTAGCTGTTTCAACTGATCCAGAGAAAGTAGCATCTTGGGCAACTGTAATTCCGCCGCCATCGGCAATGGTCATAGCTAGATCACCATCCGTATAATCAATCGTAGCTGTTTCAACTGATCCAGAGAAAGTAGCATCTTGAGCAACTGTAATTCCGCCGCCATCGGCAATCGTGATCGCATCATCACCATCTGTATATTCAATCAAAGGTGTTTGTAAAGAAGTAGAGGCAACCTGGGTTACAGATGTAACGGAAGTAGCACCGGTAACTACACCGGCATCTACATTAATAGTTCCATCCAGTACAATCGCTGATCCACTGGCAGGTGTAATATTCACCGCACCCAATGATGTTGCTATCGTTATGGCAGCATCTCCAGTAGTAATATCATCTGCTGCGGAGGAAACGCCAGATTGTGCATATGTTTTTAATCTTGAAGCAGTTACTTTTCTATTTGTACCACCGGCCCCATCATCAATAATAAATAAATCGGCATCAACAATAGCAGCACCAATATCTGTACCACCATCAATATCCAGAGCTGCCAATCCAACTTTATTAGCTGTACTAATTGTGGCTAATTTTGAATCTGTAATTGCTGCACCTGAACTGACATCAGCATTGACTATAACGCCTGAACCAATTGCAGCTGCACCATTTGAACCAACAGATATATCACCGGATATAACAACGGGATTAAAGTTCGTTCCATCCCCAATCAATGCTGCACCGCTTGTATTCGTAGCCATAGTCAAGTCATCACCAGTCACTGTTAAATCACCAGCTAAAGCAGCATTGCCCGTATTGCCGATAGTTAATAGCGTTGACCAAGATTCGCTCTGTTTGCTGTCAATGGTCATACTGCCGCCATTGGCTGTTTGCATTCGCCATTTATCGTTATCATCGTCCCCTTCATCGGCGTACAAATTCAGTGTCCCAGAATTATTTTCTTCTCCTTTTACAGTTAAATCTCCAGTGATGTCGGATACCGTAAGTCCCGTCAAAGATGACCCATCACCAACAAATGCAGCAGCGGTGACATTATCTGCCACTGTTACGTTACCATCGACAACTGTAAGCGCATCCTGGCCGTTGCTACCAGTAATGATCAATTTCTCTTCGCTGGCATCCCAGGTAAAATCATCACCAGATGTATTGCTATAGAAAATCACATCCGCACCAGAACCATCTGTGCCAACAGAAATTTTGCCACCCACTTTCAATTCGCTGCTAACGTTCACTTCTGTGGAAGCATCAATATCTACGATCGGGGCAACCAATTCTAGCTCTGCATCCGCATCCACATCTAGCTGCCCATCAGCCGATGAAGACACCTTTAGGGTTGCATCCCGGAACTGCAATTGGGATGCACCATTTAAGCGTACACCTGTATCCGCAATATGTGTCAGGGTTACATCCTGGTCAATACCCAGGTTGACCACAGACCCATCACCAAGGAACAGGTCATCGAATTCAGCCGAAGTACTACCTAAGTCTGTAGCGTCTGCAGATCCAGGTACCCACTGCGTGGTACTGGAATTACCAAGTACAACCTGGTTATCTGCCGTTCCAACAGATTCAAAACCGATAACAATCTGGTTCTCTCCTGCTGCGGCACTGGGGTCCGCATCCGAACCAATAATAATATTTTTTTGACCGGTAACTAGAACATTCCCTGCCTGGTAGCCAATGGTAATATTATTATTGGCTGATGTACCAGCAGTCAGAGCCTTGTAGCCCATGGCCACATTCCGGACACCGGAAGTAAGCGCCTTAGCTGCATTATATCCCAAACCTACATTCGCTGCTCCACCTGAAAGGACCGCATTGCCACTTTCGAATCCTAAGAACATATTCCCCGAACCCCCAGCCGAGGATAGATTCCAGATAGCATTTTCAGCCAGCGAAACACCGGGGTTCAGCTGTAAATAGCTAAATCCATTTCCAAAGGCTTCAAACAGACGTAAAGTTGCGCCAGCTGTTGGAATACCCCTGATATTCATTGCTCCTGTCCCATCAATATCGACCAAGACTGAGTCCAGACTATTCTTGATTACAACGCCATTATTGTAATTGGTACCAGCAGACTTAATTTCTACATCTTCTGCTATCAAAAACGTTAAACTTGCTACTATGAGTAAAATGATCTTCTTCATTTTTTCCTCCATATTTAATTACCTAATTCAATTGCACGGCATCAATACCGTGCCTTAAATCCTGGGCAGACTGGTTACTTACCAACTGCCATTCAAGACATATAATTATTGATTTATTACTATGTGTAATTCTTTGCATTTATTCCGCGATAACAACTCCATCGGTATAGCCAAGTATTTCAATGGGTTCATCATTGGGCCCTACGAGCTCACAGACACTACTGTCTGTTTCTGTAAAACCTGTACTGTCTCGCACAATGGACAGCGTTGATGTACCAACAGAAGTAGCTGTAAATTGAAATTCAACCAAACTTCCAGTACCATCAACAGCTACGGAATCACTACCCAGGAAGGATGTGGTAACTGTGATGGTGCCATCGGTAGAGTTATGTTCATAAAAAAATATTGGATCTTGCGCATCGTTGAAAAAATCACCTTTGATTGTCTGGTTATATAACAGTTTTGTTTTCTCATACTTAACCTTTACATAGGCACCTGACAAATCGGTGACACCCATGGCAAATAATTTAATAGTGACTGGTCCTGTAGGTATGGTTTGTAAAGCTGGAAAGCAGACCAAGGCCGGTGTGTCAAATTCCAATTCAACCGCTTCTTCCGGATCTAAGGGGTTATCATTGATATCCGTAGGAACTGAACAGGACAATACAATAAATAATAAGCAAATCTTTAGTAAAAAACGGAATGACGTATGCTTCATTTGTTACATTCTATGTTAATTAATAGGAATAGATAATTTTATCTGCGTTTGTTGCAAGCTGGGTTCATAGGCCAAGTGTATATCCACTTTGGATACGGATTGTCCTATGACATCCGGTTCGGTGTCTTTTTCCTTTTTTTCTATCTTTTTCTTTTCACTGCCAGGTCCATTCATATATGCATGAACCGCGTTGGAAATCCAAACAGTTCCAGTAATTGCAGCAAGTATAGTGATCTGACTAACGGCCGTTTTAATGTCATTCCTGCTGTTATTACGATTCTGTTTATATTCCAGCATCAGATTGATATCTGACTCAGCTTTATACAATGATTGATAATTATTGTAATCATCAGTGGCTGACTGATGGCTGGAATACACTGCATAGATCAAACCGCCCATTACTGCTTCCACCCCCATCCAGCGGAAAGCCCATTTTCTTTCATTGGAATAGAGATGACCCCAGCCGGGGAACACTAACCCCCGTACTAGAGCACCAATCTGAGTTTTTGGCGCTACACCAGCCTGCTGTTGCAGATAAGCCTGCGTTCCCATTCGTCTTTTTTTCTGTAATTCATTGGGTACCTGTAAACCAAGGATCTCCCATGAAAGGATTTCCATTTCGGTGATCAATCCATCTACTTCACCTTGATAAGATAAATTTTTCATGCTTTCAGCAGCACCCGTGGCAACGGAAAACATTTTCGCATCAATCGTATAGGTGTTACCAATCTTACCAATGGAACCATTAACCATAAGCTGGACACCTAGCATAGCTCCCACTTCGGCAGCGCATTCATCACTGGCACATTCTGAAGAAGAATATCCTTGTTCATTAAGGACGTCCCCCATTGTTGCACGATCCACTAACTGTACCCGTTCAGTATTAGCCATGGCTGTCATAAACCTATCGGTTAAAGTCTGGGCTTCCATCATAGAAATACCACGACCTTCAAAATCCATTACTGCTACTGTCGGTTTTTCCGTTTCCCCAGCACGTTTCAACTTCAGGGCTGGTGGCGCAGACAAACCAACGATCTCCCAGGCCAGAATCTGCATTTCTACCAACAATCCTTCGATATCGCCTTCGTGAGTAACATTTTTAGAACGCTCTGTGGCTCCCGTTTCTACAGAAAACATTTTTACATCAATCGTATAAGAATCACCCAGTTTTCCAATCAAGCCATTGATCATAAACTGAACACCTAAAAGCTGCCCTACTTCCGCAGCACATTCATCCGATACACAACCAGACTGAGCCAAGCCCTGTTCTGCCATAATACTTTCAATTGCTTTTCTTTCGATCAGACGAATCGCATTGGTATTCCCAATTTCAGTGCGCATGCGTTCCGTGAGAGTCTGCACTTCCTGAACACTAATACCTTGTCCTTCAAAATCAAGGATCGCCACTGTAGGCATGGTATTTTCTTGTGCAAAAAGAAAAGAATTAACTGTTATAAGGCACAGTAATACTGTAAAACGGATTGCACTCATATTTATCCTCCTCCTAGGTAAATATATCGAATTTATATAGAACTAGATCAAAAGAAAAATAACTTCCTTATTATGTGACCTCGCACACAGGAATAATTTTGGAAAATAGTTAAAGGAAAAAAGTGTTTATTTTAAAAGCAACATCTTATGTGTGCGTATGAAACCGTTTGACTGGATCTGATAAAAATACACACCTGCGCCTACGGATTGCCCATATTGATTACGGCCATCCCATCGAATATTATAATAACCAGCATCTATATTTTTATTTACTAGAATAGCGACTTCCCTACCAAGCAAATCATAAATGAATAACCTAGTATACCCTACCTCTGGTATATCATACATAATTGTGGTTGATGGATTAAATGGATTAGGATAATTATGGTGTAATGAATATTCATCTGGTATTGCTTTTATTTGCATATTCCTCATTCCCTGACTCATAACTTCCTCACCAACACCATATATTGTATACCCTATCGTAATCGGCATATCATTTCGATCTAATGAATAACTATCAATTATAATTTCTGATTCACTATTATCAATTGAATTAGCCCACTCTATTAGAATCTTTCCAGAGGCTTCATCTGTACTACTTAAATAAATTTGATCTTTCGTTGTTATATCACCTTTTGTTAACAATTTCTTACTACTTGATGGATATTCAATAAATACCTGTCCAGCTGTGGATCCTTCTGGTAATGAAACAACGATCGATTTATCAATTTGTTCAATTTCAATTCTAGATCCTATTTCTGGCATGGTCGTCGTAATTAATGGTAACGAGCTATTTGACCAGTACCACATTTGTACAAAAGCCATAAGGTCACGTAAATCAAAAATATTATTTGGTGTAGGTATAAAATGAGGCACTGTACCCGTTATAGGTCCTAATTCATACGCAAAATCTTGATTTGTTAACGCTGTTTTGAACGCATTTAAGTCTAATACATCAATCTGAAAATCATTATCATAATCCGCTAATAAATATGTGGTGTATATTAACTCTTTTGTATCTGTTTCATTATTAGACCAATCTAAAATATTGCTTATCTCTATATTAATCGTATCAAGAGATCCATACGGTTCTGTAAAATGAATTATTATTGCTGTATCCTCAGCAGAATATGTTGAATTCAGATTCATGTTATCATATGCAATACTCGATACTGTTATATCTCCAATATCCGATAAAGGTTGTGTAAAGTGGATTGTGATGGTGGTATCACTAGCATTTAAGAAATTCGGTGAATCTGGATTCGGATTTGCTCTAGTAATTAATGCTGATTGGGGAATACCCATAACATCGCTTGTAAACGCACTTTCATTTCCAGGTATATCTGTTGCCGTTATGCGAAAATAATATGTAGTTCCATCTTCATAACTTGACATAAACGCTTCGGCTGTTGAATCGGCAGTAGTTAACAGTAAAGTCGTTGGATTTTCTTCTGTACCACCATATAGAGAATAATGATTTAGATCTACTTCTTCATTATGATCCCATTCGACAAAAATTCTCCCTGAAGTAAACCATGCAACTAAATTAATAGGACTAGATGGTGCAGATAGATCAATTAGAACCCCATCACTCATAAGAGCATCACCTACATTGTACACGCTATCAATTCCACGAACATGGACATTGTAATTAATATTTTCTTCTAATGAAAGATCACTAATATTACATAACGTATCTAACGTTGGTATCCATGAAGTGACATATTGAGAATTATCCATATCATATAAAGCATATTCATACGTTAAAAAACCTGATCCTTCCTCAATAAACTGCTGCCAATGTGCTTGAAAACTATCTATAAAATTTTGCCGATCGATATCAATTGAATCACCATCAAACACCCATACACCAGAAGGACCAGTAAAATCTGTGATAATTCCGTTACTAGATACTACCGATGAGATATTATTGACTTGATCTACTGCTCTAATTGAGAAGTAATAAGTAATAGTTTCATCTAATTCAAGGCTTGCTGAAATCGATGTGTTTTCTTCTGCAGAAATCCACCCTTCCGTTATATCTATCGCTCCGGAGGAAGTCCCTACAGCATATTCATAACGTTCTATACCGCTAGTAGTATCAACAAAACCTTCCCAGTTTGCTACTAAGTTTGTGTCGGACGGAGTATACGATTCATCCTCATTCAACCCATCATACACTAGCCCTACCGTTGGTGGATGTAAATCAGCCATAATACCATCACTAGATTCAACTGTTGATAAATTTCCTGCCATATCATACGCACGGATATTTGCATAGTATACGGACTCGTGTGTAAGGGAAAAATCAGCAATAGTTACTTGTGTTTCTGAACCATTATCAGTCCATGAAATTACATTTGTATCTCCTGGAGATGTTCCAACAGAATATTCATAAAAAGAAATCTCTCTTGTATCATTGCCAGACCAAAAAATGCCCAATGTATCTGAAGGTCCTTGATAATCCAAGTCAACAGATCCACCATCATTGGGAACTCCAACCGTTGGATCAAAAATATCTACCACAATCCCATTACTTACCGATATAGGTGAAACATGTCCAACAGCATCTGTGGCTCTCACTGATGCATAATATGTGCCATCATGAATCAGATCAAGGTTGCTTACTACAACATTTGTATCTACACCATTTTCTGTCCATGCAATAACATTGACAGTACCTGGTGTTGTTCCTATTGCATACTCATACAAAGCAATACCACTTACGTCATCAATAAACCCGCTCCATGATATCTCTAGGGTGCTATCACTACTCGTCCAATCCGCATCCTCAGTCAGCCCATCATAAACGAGACCGGATATTGGATCAAAAATATCTACCACAATTCCATTACTTATCGATATAGTTGAAACATGTCCAACAGCATCTGTGGCTCTCACTGATGCATAATATGTGCTATCATGAATCAGATCAAGGTTGCTTTCTATGGCATTTGTATCTACTCCATTTTCTGTCCATTCAATAACATTGACAGCACCTGGCGTGGTTCCTACTGCATACTCATACAAAGCAATACCGCTTACGGTATCAATAAACCCGCTCCATGATATCTCTAGGGTGCTATCACTACTCGTCCAATCCGCATCCTCAGTCAGCCCATCATAAACGAGACCGGATACTGGATCAAAAATATCTACCACAATTCCATTACTTATCGATATAGTTGAAACATGTCCAACAGCATCTGTGGCTCTCACTGATGCATAATATGTGCTATCATGAATCAGATCAAGGTTGCTTTCTATGGCATTTGTATCTACTCCATTTTCTGTCCATTCAATAACATTGACAGCACCTGGCGTGGTTCCTACTGCATACTCATACAAAACAATACCACTTACGTCATCAATAAACCCGCTCCATGATATCTCTAGGGTGCTATCACTATTCGTCCAATCCGCATCTTCAGTCAGCCCATCATAAACGAGACCGGATACTGGTGTTCCATAATCAATAGTAACCCCATCTGAAGACATTACGTCTGTAACATTACCCGCTAAATCAGTGGCTTTCACTGATGCATAATATGTGCTATCATGCATCAGAATAAGGTTGTTTTCTATGGCACTTGTATCTACTCCATTTTCTGTCCATTCAATAACATTGACACCGCCTGGTGTTGTTCCTATTGCATACTCATACAAAGCAATACCGCTTACGGTATCAATAAACCCGCTCCATGATATCTCTAGGGTTCTATCACTATTCGTCCAATCCGCATCCTCAGTCAGCCCATCATAAACGAGACCGGATACTGGTGTTCCATAATCAATAGTAACCCCATCTGAAGACATTACGTCTGTAACATTACCCGCTAAATCAGTGGCTTTTATAACAAAAAAGTATGTTTCTTGATCTAGCATTGAGGATAAAGTATCTATGCTGTAATCAGAAGAAAGTCCAACGCTATCCCAGCTAGGAATATTATCGAATCTAGTTGTATCATCGGTAAAGGCTACTTCATAATTCACAATACTACTAACCGTATCTATAAACCCTGTCCAATTTGCAGATAATGTAGTAGTAGATTTTGTAAAATCAATATCCATATCCAATCCATCATGGACTGTACCAAATAATGGCGGGGTTAAATCAATAAGAATACCATCACCAACAAATATAGCTGAACGATTTCCAGCATAATCTGTTGCTCGAATAGATACATAATAGGTTGTACCATCATTCAAATTAATAGAATCACCAAGTATGTTTAAGGTATACGAATCTTGAATTGTGTACCAATCAACAATATTTGAATCTTCTATTGCAGTGCCAAGGGCTACTTCATAATAAGAGACACCCGATCCAGGACTAATATCGATACCCTGCCAACTTGAAGACAAGACACTATCCATATTCTGTATATCAAGATCGTTAGAAATAGAACCTTCATGCACATAATAAATATCTGGGGCATCCATATCAATGGTAAAACCATCAGAAGTAACTGTATTTGATACATTCGATACACTATCAATAGCGCGGATAGAAACAAAATAGGTACTATCTCTTTCAAAAGAGACAGCAACCGTTGCCATTGTATCTCTGTATGATGCGGAGGTCCAGTCTAATAATTCTGTAATATTTGTATAGCTTCCTAAAGCATATTCATAATAACTAATCCCACTTAACGAATCATCAAAATCATGCCAGGTAAATGTTAACGTCGTGTCAGAATTGTGCCAGTCCATATCCCCTACCGATCCATCCAAAATGCTACCTGCTTGAGGGGTCTCTGTATCAACTACAGTGCCATTAGTGACAATGACAGGAGATACATTGCCTGCACCATCAACGCCTCGAAGAGATACATGATAATTAGTTGCATTGTTTAATGATAGATTGGTTACAGTCCAACTGTTCGTATCACCAATATCTGTCCAGGATAAAATATTATTATCTAAATCATCTTTAATGGATAGTGCATACGAGACAATACCACTGCGAGTATCGCTAAATCCTGACCAACTGATTGTTAAACTAGTATCAGAAGCTGTATAGTTTATGTCACTTGTTGTTCCATCAAATACATTTCCAGCTACAGGATCTGTTAAATCAATTACTATACCATCTCCTAACGAAGGTGAAGAAATATTTCCAGCTAGGTCCGTTGCAATGACACTAAGAAAGTATGTTGCTCCTTCAATCAGTGGCTGGTATGACGGGAATACAACCGTATCTGCTGTCGCAAGGCCCACGGAAGTCCAAGGAGTTATCTGAGATCCTCCTGCACTTATTCCAATCGCATATTGATAACTTGCAACGCTTGTTGCAGAATCAGATGCAGCCCAAGAAACAAACATTGTGTTGGATAAATTCTGAAAATCCCTATCCTCTTCACCAGCAGATATAATAGCACCTTCAGATACACCAGAAAATATTGGTGCAGAATTATCAATAATAAATGCCTTAGAACCTTTTAATGAATTAGAGGACCCAGGTGAAGGAAGCTCCAAAATACCTGCACTTCCAAGAATATCAACAATATTTCCTCCATTAAAGGTTAATGAGCTATCACTCATATAACCAAGATCATTGCTATTATCCATATTTGAAATAATATATCTGAATAGTAATGATGCTGTGTTTGAACCACTAACATAGCTTGCCAATGCATTTGATCCCGTACGCAGCCGTAGCTGAGGAACACCTGTAACAATCACAGACTCATTAAAATTTACTGTGAATAACAAGGTGTCATCTGCAACAAAGAATCCATCCGCTAGGCTAGATGAAACGGAGACTACTGAAGGAACAGATCCATTTACAAAAATATCTTTATTACCGGATAAGGAATTAGCAGACCCTGCTTCTGGCATCGTTAATAATGCATTGTTTCCAGCAGTATCAAGAATGGTTCCACCATTAATAGAAAAAGGAGTTGCACTGTGGTAATCCAAATCAAGAGAATTATCAGAACTTTGAACAGTATAAATAAATGTTAACGCAGAGCCGCCTGACCCGCTGCTATAATCCACTGTAGCATCTTCATAACCTGTCTCAAGAGTTAATTGAGGAGTTCCAGATACGAGAACAGGCTCAGAAAAATTCAGTTGAATTGAAATCTGAGAATCCATCGTATAACTACTATCTCTAGATGAGGAACTAACCGATATAATAGATGGAGACAATCCATCAATCATCAGCGCCTTCGTACCACCTATAGAACTTGCCCCTCCTTTAACTGGTAACGTTAAATGCGCTCCACTACTATCGCTGTCTAATATGGTTCCACCATTTAATGATAATGCATTAATACTATTATAATCTAGATCGCTGGTTGTATCTCCTTCTTGGACAGTATAAGTGAATGTCAAAATGGTTGTGTCCGCACCACTTACAAAATTTGCAATTCGGTCCGTTGATCCTGTCTCAAGTAAAAGCTGAGGAGTTCCAGATACAGAAACTGGTTCAGAAAATGTAATATTAATACTTATGACATCGCCAAGATTATATGTCCCGTCAGATACTGTAGAAGTAATGGAAAGAACAGATGGAATTCCAGAAGCAAGAGTATTCTCTATTGCGCCAAGATCCGTATTGCTTCCAGCAGGATTCGGGCGAATAGTACCATTTGCATCTACAGAAGGAACCGTGAAATTCGTTCCATAAAACATCGTACTTAATCTTCCGGATCCAATTTGATTGCTTGTATTGGATAATGAATAATTACTACTGCTTGAATTCACAAAAGGATCTACATCGGAAAAGATATTGCTTTCACCACGGATAATATCTAATTGAGCATTTGTTTCTGAGAAATAATTATTATACGCAACTAATTTTCCGTTTGTCTTATAGACCCCATCACCATTATTATAAAAAATATTATTCACGAGTAAGCTACTATCAAGACCTGTTTCTAGCATCATCGCGGCGCCATTTCTTCCTGAAGGAACTCTATTATCTATAAAACTACAATTCAGCACTTTTAGTTTTCCTGCATTATATATTCCGCCAGCGTCCTGTTGTGTGGAATTGCTATAGATAAGGATACCTTGAATAACCGTATTATCATCTTGGATATTCATTCCTCCACCCTTATTCACACACTCATTATTATAAAATTTTGAGTTGGTTAGTGTTACGGGACCACTATTCGTTGAGCTTACATACAACCCACCACCATCATTGGATGCCAAATTAGAAAATACGTGTAATTGATCAAGCATTACGGTACCTGACCCTTCAATAAAGATACCTCCTCCATTAGTTCCTAGACCACTTCGAAGTGAAAATCCACTAAAGGAAACCGTTGAGTTTCCAACAATAGTTAAACAAGTAGCCTCGTTGTTTCCATTCACAATAGTGGAATCAGCGCCACGGAAAGACTGAATGATAACATTTTGGTTATCAATAGATATATTTTCCACATAGGTACCAGGGTATACTAACACCGTATCATAATCGGATGTGATTTCCGCACAGGCTTGAATCGAAACAAAGTCACCGCTGCTATCTGGTTTTACCGTATATTTTTGAGGTTTTGGAATTACAACAACATCACTAGATAATGTGCTCTCATTTCCAGCTATATCAGTGGCAGAAATTCGATAATAATACGTCTTTCGATTCGTAAGTCCATTATGCGTATATGATTGCATAGTAGAGCCAACTGTAATAAGTGAAATCACTGGGCTTGCGCTTGTATCTGCATAAATCTTGTAGAACTGCATATCGTTATCGGTATTTGCAGTCCAAGTCAGCGATACACTCGTGTTTCCATCGTCAGCTTGAAATCCAGTAGGGGTTTGAGGCGCTACACCATCAATAACCAAATCTTTATTTGCAGAAAGTGAATTTGTCGCTCCAGGCGCTGGTAATGTTAGTTCACCAACACTACCACTTAAATCAAGAATACTTCCACTATTTAATACCAAAGAACTGGTGCTAGCGTAATCCAGGTCACTACTCGTATCTCCTGCAGCTACGGTATAGGTAAAAATAAGAGCAGAACTTCCCGATCCGCTACTATAGTTTACCACCGCGTCCGAAGATCCAGTCTCTATTGTAAGTTGAGGCGTACCCGTTACATTAACCGTTTCACTAAACGTGATTGTAATCGGGACCTGATCTCCAACCTTTGCATTGCCATTTGAAATGGAGGATGAAACAGATATAACCGTTGGGGATGCTTCATCAAATAAGGTTGCTGTGTTACTACTCTGTGCTCTTAGTGCTTTATTTCCTGCGCTATCATAAATCTTATTATTAATAGGAATAATACGTAGAGTTTCACTTCCATCTGGAGTCCCAGATACGGTAAAACCTAATGTGTATACGTTTCCACTTGCACTGATACTCGTTGGAATAGAATCCGTTAATGTTGCGGTACCTCCAGTGATATATAATGCAAAATTACCCGCCACCATTGCACCGCTGGCATTATTATTTGTGAATACAGCCTCACTCATGGTCACTGCTACCAGAGCATTATTTGAATTCAACACAACAGACGTTATGGATGGTGCTAACTGATCATGCAACGTAACCGTATTATTACTTTGTGTCGCATCTGCCTCATTACCAGCTCCATCATAAATTCCATCATTAACCGGAGCCACAGAAAGAACTTCACTTCCATCTGGATAGCCAGAAAGATCAATTCCAAGAGTATATACATTTCCTACTGCAGATATTGATGTTGGATGGATTCGTTCTAGCGTAGCACTTCCACCTGCAATGGAATACGTGAAATCACTTGTCTCTAGTGCGCCGCTTGTATTTACAGTATTAAATACTCCCTCGTTAAATGTTACCGCTATCGTAGAGTTGTCTGCTGCGAGCGCAACTCCCGTAATATTTGGATTCAGCTGATCAATCACTAATTCTTTATTTGCAGAAAGTGAATTCGTCGCTCCAGGTGAAGGCAATGTTAATACAGCTACATGATTCAATGCATCTTTAATGGTTCCTCCATTAAGAGCTAATGAAGTTGTACCGACATAATCCAGGTCTGCATTGGTATGACCAGTAGCAACAGTGTAATTAAATAATAACGTAGAAGATCCGGTACCGCTCACATAATTGATCACCGCATCAGAAGATCCAGTCTCTAAGGTTAGTTGTGGTGTTCCTGTGACCGTAACCACTTCACTAAATTCTACCGTAATTGCAATCACGTCTCCTGTTCGGTATCTGCCATTATCTGTGGTAGAAGTAATCGAAGCAACAGTTGGCACTGCTGTGTCAATAATGATTGCTTTATTAGCAGCAAGTGAATTCGCGTCTCCTGGTATGGGCAATGTTAAATAGGCATTGCGATTTTCAGAGTCTTTAATGGTTCCACTGTTGAGCGCAAGCGCTCCTGCTCCAGTATAATCTAAATCGGCACTGTTTTGCCCTGAAGCAACCGTATAGTTAAATGTTAATGTTGTGGTACCGGTGCCACTTACATAATTGATCACCGCATCAGAAGATCCGGTCTCTAAGGTTAACTGAGGTGTACCTGTAACCGTAACCGCTTCCGTAAAGGTTATGGTAATGACAATGACATCATCTACTTTATAGCTACCATTAGCCGTTGTAGATGTTACGGTCGATACAATTGGAATCGTTTGATCATATAACGTAACTGAATTATTACTCTGGCTGGTACTAGCCGCATTACCTGCTGCATCAAAAATAGCGCTACCTATAGGTGCAACGGTTACGACTTCACTTCCATTAGGAGTACCAGATAAACCAATGCCAAGCGTATACACATTACCGCTTATAGATATGCTGGTAGGGGTACCACTTGTGGCGCCACCTGTGAGAGTGGCTGCGCCTGAAGCGATCACAATAAAAAAGTCTGATACTTCAAGACCGCCACTAGCTCCATTGGTGTTATATACCGCTTCGTTCATGGTTACCGCAATAGTGGTATTATCTAATGCTAAAGAGACGGATGATATAGTAGGTGCAGCCTGATCAATGACGATATCCTTATTTGCAGCAAGAGAATGTTCCGCTCCTGGTGTGGGTAATGTCAATACGGCATTGTTTCCTGCCGCATCTTTTACCGTCCCACTATTGAGCGCAAGCGCAGTAGTACTTTGGTAATCCAAGTCACTACTGGTATTACTGCTAGCAACTGTATAATTCCATGTTAGGGTGGCTGCCCCACTTCCACTGGTATAGTTTACTCCTTGATCCGTAGATCCTGTTTCCAGTGTAAGTCTTGGTCTTCCTGTTCCATCATTTTGAAATAAATTCGAATTAATAAATACACTCTCACTAAATGTTATGGTAATGGCAATCACATCCCCTGCACGATAACTTCCATTATCCGTAGTTGATGATACCGAAGAAACAGTAGGCGTTACGGTATCCACTATCAGCGCTTTATTGGCTGCCAGAGAATTTGTTGCTCCAGGCTGTACAAGAGCTAAATTGGCATTGTTTCCAGCGGCGTCTTTAATCGAACCTCCGTTTAACGCCAAGGCACCAGTACTAGCATAATCTAAATCAGCACTATTGTGTCCGCTTGCAATGGTATATGTAAATGTTAATGTATTAGTACCTGTTCCACTGGCATAGTTCACTACCGCATCGGAGCTACCTGTCTCCAACGTAAGCTGTGGAGTACCTGTGACCGCAACTGCTTCAGAAAATACAACCGTAACTGCAATGGCATCTCCAGCCTTATAACTACCATTTGCTGTGGTAGCTGTAACCGATGAAATTGTTGGTGGTGCTTTATCGTTTACGTTAATGGTATTATTAGTCTGTGTGGTGCTGGATTCATTTCCAACCGCATCATATATCCCATCATCAACAGGAACCACGGTAAGCACTTCGCTCCCATTTGGTGTACCGGACAATGTAAACCCAAGTGTATAGGTATTACTGCTAACAGAAATTGTTGTAGGTGTGGCGCTGGACAGTGTAGCCACTCCGCCAGCGACTGATAAAGCAAAATCACTTTTCTCTAATGCTCCACTAGCTCCATTGGTATTAAACACTGCTTCACTCATGGTTACCGCAATAGTAGAGTTATCATTGGCAATTGCAACAGAGGAAATGGTTGCAGACAATTTATCATTCAGATTAATCGTGTTATTACTTTGAGTCACGCTGGATTCATTTCCAGAACCATCATAAATACCATTGTCAACGGGAGACACTTTGAGGACTTCTGCCCCACTAGGTGTTCCCGATAAACCAATTCCCAATGTATAGGTTTGTCCACTGCCAGAAACACTGGTTGGAGTAGCACTGGATACGGTTGCAACTCCTCCGGTAATGGATAACGCAAAATCACCTGCCTCCAAAGAACCGCTTCCATTGGCCGTATTAAATACATTCTCATCTAGGTTAACCACAACCGTTGCATTATCATTCGCTAGTGTTACGCTGGTAATAGATGGCGCAACTTGATCCGATCCACGCACATCAAACGTAACAATATATCCATCATCACTAGACCCAGATTCCGCTAAAGCAAAGCTGTTCTCATCCATTTGTACTAAGGAATTGTGCTCCCCTTGAGTAGTGGAGTATTCCAACACATACGTTTCCGTAATCGTGGTTCCATCCGCAGGAATTGCAAAGGTTTTGATAAATCCATCATAATAAGAACTTCCTCCTGTATCCGGACCACTATAGGCTAATATGTAACTATCAGATCCACCACTAATTTTGACCAAGGAATTATATTGACCGAACACGTTATCATGTTCAACTCTCTTTACCTGAGTAATGGAAGATCCATCGGTCGGAATCGTAAACGTTTTCATATAGCCATCATTCCCACTACCGGAATAAGCCAGGACGTATGTATCAGAATCCGCCTGAACAAAGGAATTATATAGCCCTTGAATCCCATCATGTGTATAAGAAGACACCTGGGTGATGGAAGATCCATCTGCAGGAATGGTAAAGGTTTTGATAATACCTCCATTGGAACTTCCCGCATACGCTAGAGCAACGGTATTGGCATCGACTTTCACCAACGAATTGTGATGTCCTTGTGTTACGTCATGCTCTAGAGAAGACACCTGCGTGATGGAAGACCCATCGGCAGGAACCGTAAAGGTTTTAATATACCCATCATCGTTAACGCCTGTATAGGCAAGAACATAGGTATCCGCATCTAGCTGAATAAGGGAATTGAACCAGTTATAAGAAACATCATGCTCTAATTGAACTCCTGTTGTAATCGCACCAGCCGCAGAAATGGTAAAGGTTTTTAAAAAGCCATCATTGGAGGCATCAGAATATGCTAATAGATAGGTATCCGCGTCCACTTTACATAAGGATTCATTTTTTCCATTTGAGGTATAATGCTCCACAGATGCTACTTCGGTAATAGTCCTGCCATGGGTAGGGATTGTAAAGGTCGCCAAATAGCCATCCCATCCAGATCCAGAATAGGCTACTGCATAGGTATTGGTATCCACCTGAACCATCGAATTGTAGTGCGTGAAAGTAGTTTCATGCTCAATCCATGCGATCTCCCGTATCTTTTCTTCTGTAAAGGAGCCTATATTATTCGATTGATCTGTACTGGCGACATTACCAGTAGCATCATAGATGGAGTTTGCCGCGGGACTGACGCTTAAGCGTTCATAGCCACTGGGTAATCCATTGTACTCCACTCCCAGAGTATATTTATACGAAAATGTTGGTGATGTGGATGGCATTTCCAGAACAAAATAGGCAGTTGAAGAATTTTGAACATCATCCCATGTTCCGATATGGTAATACATCCGAGCATAATGTTGAATCGCACTATGATTGTTTGGGTTACCAGTATACCAGTTTGCATAACTAAATGTTTCGCCATTTACCCACGTCCATGTTCCTTCTGAGCTTTCATCTGTGGCCCCCAACCAGATATGTTGAGAAATCCCCAAATTATCTTCAATAAAATCATTTTCGGCCTCTGAAGTAACGACGGCAAGATATCCACCTGCATTTTCACATAATTGCTTGGCATCGGACCAGGTGGCTGAACTATTGGAACGGTAATAGGTATGCCCATTGTAGGTACCAATCGATGTAAATGCGGCTGGAGGCATAATACTGCTTGGGGTTGTACTGACAAGCGTAGCCTCACCACCGCTTAATGAATACACAAAATCTGCTGCAACCAAGGCGCCGCTTGCCGTTCCATCTGCGTAGGCAGCAAACACTTCCTCACTCATCGTAACCGTAATAGAATTGTTTACATGGAATATTCCACTCACTTCTTGGGTATAATTTGGGGTCATACTGGCCACGGTGATCGTTGGAGCAATCTTTTCATTAAAATTAATCGTGTTATTACTTTGGGTCGTACTGGATGCCGTTCCATTGGCATCAAAAATTGCGCTAGAGGACGAAGGAACAACCGTTAATACTTCGCTTCCATTTGGAGTGCCAGAGAAACCCACACCCAACGTATATTGATTTCCAGCGCTTGCAGAAATACTGGTAGGGGTTGCACTCGAAAGGGTTACTGCTCCACCACTGATCGATAGTGTAAAGTCACTGGCTTCCAAGGCTCCTGAATTGGCATTGCTGTTAAAGGATGCCTCATTTAACATTACCGTAATGGTACTATTATCATAGGCAATGGTCGTGTTGGAAATTGCTGGACCCGTTTCATCCTCCGAAATCAAATCAAATGTTTTGATATACCCATCATTCCCATTACCAGAATAGGTAAGAGCGATGGTATTTTTATCCACAATAATTAAATCATTCCAGTCTGCATTATCCGTATCGTATACGTGACTCCAGCGCTCACTAATGGTTTCTCCATCCGCAGAAATATGAAGTATTTTCAAATACCCATCCGCACCAACCGCTTCATATGCTAAGGCATACTCAAAGGAATTGAGCTTGATTAGAGAATTATAATATCCCGTGTTCTGTGATGAAGAAAATTTATAAGAATTCACTTCCGTTACACTGCTACCATCCAATGGAATGGTAAAAGTTTGCAGCATTTCATATTCATCATTGGAATCGTATCCTCGATATGCAAGGGCATAGGTATTATAGTCTACTTGCACAAAGGAATTATAGGCTCCGTAAATATTATTGTGTTCTACAGCAAGATCATAAGTAATGGAGCTACCATCATCTGGAATGGTAAAGGTTGAGATATACCCATCGGACCCATGACCAGCATAGGCTAGGGCATAGGAATCTTCATCCATTTTTACTAAGGAATTGGAGGTTCCCTGTGATGTATTATGCTCATGAGAAGATACCTGAGTAATAGAACCGTTACTGGAAATGGTAAAGGTTTTAATAAACCCATCAGAACTATAACCAGCATAGGCAAGCACAAGCGTATTATCATCCGCTTTAACTAAGGAATGCCAACTTCCTTCAGTATCATGAATATTTTGAGCCAATGCTTCAATATCACTTCCATCATTGGAAATATTAAATGTTTTCAGATACGATGCATTACTGCTCCCTCTATAAGCAAGAGCATACATGGTGCCACTGACTTTGACCATAGAATTATACGTTCCATTTGCATCATCATGCTCATCCGTAGTGATGGTACTAATACTCCCATTATTGTTTAAGGTAAACGTTTTCAGAAATCCATTATCTCCGGGACCTCCATAGGCCATGACATATACATTTCCTGATACATGGACTATAGAAGCATATCTTCCCAATGAGTATTCATACTCGAGACTGCCAACCTGGGACAATCTGGTTGCAATCACACTGGCGGTATTATTGCTCTGGCTGGTACTCGCCACTCTGCCATAGGAATCGTAGACCGAGTTTGCCACCACGGACACCGTAATGACCTCACTGCCATTGGCTAGTCCCGATAGGGTTATTCCTAGAGTAATTGCCGGACCATTGTCTCCGCTAATACTGGTAGGAGTAGCGCTGGACAAGGTTGCGGTCCCGCCACTTAATGCCAGAGAAAAGTCACTGACAGCTAACGTTCCTGTGCTATTATTATTGGCAAATACCGTTTCACTGAAGGTTACGACTACTCCTTCATTAAATGGAGCCATGGTCGTCGATGCAATCACCGGAGCAGTAACATCGTTTAGGTATACTTTGTTTAACTCCGTACTGGAGGTTTCTTGTGTGGTGCTGGCTGCATTCCCCTGCGCGTCATACACAGAGTTGGCATTTACTGTCACACTCAAATATTCTTTCCCTGTGGCGCTTCCACTGACACCAATTCCTAATGTATAGGTATTTCCACTGGCAGATATACTGGTTGGGGTAGCGCTAGATAAGGTGGCGGTTCCACCGCTAATGGATAATGCAAAGTCACTGGCTTGTAACGCACCGCTGCCGCCGTTGGTATTGTACACTGGCTCATCAAATGTCACGGCTACGGTACTGTTATCAGCAGCAAGAGCTACAGAAGAAATCCTGGGCACCGTCGCCGTCGCGAGTGCAGGTGTATCAATGGTTCGGATATAGGCTCCTATTGAAGATGTTCCCGTATGGGTATGGGTGCCCCTCATAGCCAGGACATAACTATCATGGTCGATCTGAACCATGCTATTATACGTACTATTATTTGGATCATGTTCGATGCTTGTTACCTGGGTAATAGACGCTCCATCATCCGGAATAGTAAACGTTTTCAGGTATCCACCATCTCCATCTCCATCGTAAGCCAGTAAGAAACTATTATTATTGGATCGAACCAGAGAATTCCAGGCCCCATAAGTTTCATCATGCTCTAGGCTGGCCACTTGGGTAATGGTGGCTCCATCCGCAGCAATGGTAAAGGTTTTGATATACCCATCATTGCCGTTTCCTGTATAGGCCAGCACATAGGTATCACTATCTACTTTTGATATACTATTATGTTGTCCTTGATTGGTGTCATGTTCTAGACTTGCTACTTCTGTTATCGTCGCTCCATCATTGGAAATAGTAAACGTAGTAATATTACCATCGGAAGAATTATCGGTCCATGCCAAAGCAAAGGTGTTCCCAGCCACATGAATAAAGTCGTTGAACTGAGCAGTAGAAGTAAAATGCTTGTATTTGGCGACCTCCGTAATGGTCCCTTCATTCACCGTAAAAGTTTTAATATACCCACCCCAGCTGTTATCTGTGGGTTGATTGTATCCATAGTAGGCAATGGCATAGGTGTCCACATCAATTCGAATCAGCGATACATAATTATCTGTTTGATAGTAGGTATCATGAACCAGGTCTCCGATTTCTACGATGGAGGTTCCATCTGGTTTCACCTTGAAGGTCTTTATGTGCTGCCCCCAACCTGTCTGGGCATCGTATCCTCCATAGGCCAATATATAGGTATCGGAATTAATCTGTAATAAATCCTGCTGATATACGCTACTCGCTGCATGGTTTAGATTTGCCACTTGCGTAATGGTGGCTCCATCATCGGATACGGTAAACGTCTTTAAATACCCATGATTCTTAAAGGCCAGTAAATACCGATCCTTGTTCATGCGTACAATTTTATTATCATAACCCTGGGAAGCTTGATGCATAAGGGCGTTTTTCACAAGAATTCTTCCATCTTTTAAGGTAGCGGTATTATTGCTTTGACTGGTCCCTGAAGCATTTCCATGATTATCATACACGGAATTGGCAGCTACATTTACGGTCAGTGTTTCGGAGCCATTGGCAACACCGGTAATTGTTAATGCCAGTGTCACGGCTGGACCGCTCACAGAAACACTGCTGATTGCTACTGCTGAGGCTGTGCCTCCACTTACGGAAACAGTAAAATCACTTGCTTCTAGGGCACCACTTCCACTGCTAGAATTAAATACAGCATCCGAAAATGTGACCACTACATTGCTGTTACTTGCACCTACTACGGTGGAATAAATGGTTGGCCCAACTTTATCCGTTAAATAGTCCTGATTCATCACCTGGTTGGTAGATGCTTCATTATTACTGGCATCATAAATGGAATTATCTACCGGGATTACCGTGATATGTTCAAAGCCAGTAGGTGTCCCGCTAATATTCATTCCCAGTGTATAGACATTGCCGCTTTTGGAAATACTGGTTGGGGTGGTACTTCCCAGCGTTGCCGCTCCACCAGTGAGACTCAGAGCAAAATCGCTGGCTTCCAGATTTCCGCTGCCTCCTGTGGCATTATAGACCGCTTCATTCATGGTGACTGCAATGGTGGCGTTATCTGCAGCTACCGCAACGCTAGAAATTCTAGGGGTTACCGTATTGGCTGCCCGAGTATAATCAAAGGTACGTATAAACCCATCCGTAGCTTGTCCTGCAAGTGCCAATACATAGGTATCGTAGTCAAGCGCAACAAGGGAATGATGCGATCCATCTGCGGTCGAATGCTCGTACCCTACTTTTTCCGTGATAGAGGATCCATCCTCCGGAATCTCAAATACTTTAATATATCCGTCTGTACTATTACCAGAATATGCCAGAAGCACCTTATCCTTATCAATGGGAATCATAGAATTCCAGAATCCAAACGAAGAGGAATGCGTAATCTGGGCCACTTTCGTGATCGTACTACCATCATCCGGTATAGTAAAGGTAGTCATTTGTCCTGTGCTGCCGGTAGTCTGGTCCGCTACCACATAGGTGTTTGCATCTAATTTTACGATACTTTGATAATTAGCAAGATCCGTATCGTACTCCAGCTCGGCTACTTGCGTAATGGTAGAACCGTCAGCAGGAATAGTAAATGTAGTGACTCTCCCATCGTTATTATTGTCACTCCAGGCTAAGACAAAGGTATTTGCATCTGCTTTAGCAAAGGAAAAGTAGGAGCCACTACTGGCACTACCGGTCCGACGCAATTGGCCTGCTTGGGAAATGGTATTACCTGACACCGTAAATGTTTTAATCCAGTTGGCCCAGTTATTTCCTCCAGATGGACCAGTGTTATACCCATAATAGGCCAAGGCAACCGTATTATCATCTACTTTGATTAAGGATGAATACGGATTTGAATGATTATAGGTGTCATGGCGGAAAGCTGCAACTTCGGTAATAGACGAACCATCTGATGGTACTGTAAATATGGAAATCCATTGACCAGTTTGATTGGTAATGTCCGCCCCATTCCAATCTTTTCCGCTATCATACCCATAATAGGCCAGGGCATAGGTAGACTCATTAAGCTGTACCAATGAATTCCAGTACGTAGTTGAATTACCACTAAATTGTATGGAGGCCACTTCCGTAATGGGATCACCGTCTGCATCCACAGTAAACGTAGACATGTAACCATAATTTGAAGCATTCGTATAGGCTAACAAATAAGTGTCATGATCTACCCGTACCATGGAATTGTATATTCCATACTGTGTATCGTGTTCCAAAGTTTGTTTGACAGCTAATCGTGCATCCAACAGTGTTGCCGTATTATTATTCTGCGATGTAGCCGACGCATTTCCGCTGGCGTCATAGATCGAATTGGCAACGGGACTTACGGTTAAGGTCTCTAGACCATTTGCCGTTCCGGAAATGCCAACGCCCAGTGTGTACGTATTGCTACTAACAGAAATACTGGTTGGGGTAGCGCTAGATAATGTGGCCGCTCCACCACTAATGGATAGCGCAAAATCATTGGCCTGCAAGGCACCGCTACCGCCGTTGGTATTATAGGCCGTCTCACTAAGGGTGACTTTCACCGCTTTATTGAGGTCCGTGTAAAGTCCAATATCATGCAATGTTGTGCCTGTAAAATAGGGACCCGTCACATCATTTAAGGTTGCACTCACCCCTGATGCCGCATTCATTGCGGTCCCACTACTATTATAAATACTACTGCCATTTGCAGCTTTTATAAGAAGAGATTCTATTCCTGCAGCAGATCCGGTAATATTGAGAAACATCCGTACGACCGTTTCCCCGCCAGAGAGTGCACTGGCACTTCCTTCGGAAGCATTATTATTTTTCTTGACACTGCTGATAGACGCTGCGCTTGCAGGTCCGCCATTACTGGCAAATGTTAGGGAAAAATCTGAAACCGCAAGAGCACCGCTACCACCATTGGTGCTATAGGCACCAGCCGTAAATGTAATGTCTACATAATTATTATTTGCCACCACTGCCGCAGATTCAAAGCAGAAACCAGCGCAATAGTTAATAACCACCTGACCGTGGCCCTCCCGTGCTCCTTCTTCACTGGACGCATTTGTGCTGGATGAGTTATAGGAACCACCGCCGCCAGGTACGCCGTTATTTGATGTTCCAGCGCCTCCAGAATAACCACCGCCACCACCAGCCGCACCTCGATTACACCACTCACCGCCGCCGCCGCCGCCAAAGCCTCCAAGACCTCCATAATTACATCCAGCATCTCCGCCTGTGCCGCCATTTGTAAAAGAAATTCCTTCTGTCTCTCCATAACTTGCGGCGCTATTTCCAGTCAAACCACCACCAGCGCCAGAACCAGTTGAATGAGTATTACCACCACTACCATTTGAACCGCCTGTATATTCACCATAAGAGGAATTGCCTCCAGAAGTGCCAGTGAGCCCTGGCTGACCATTGCCAGGATTAGAATTCCCGCCACCGCCGCTACCAGCACCGGCAATAATTAAGGCGGTAATATCTGTTGCACCAGAACCTGTTTTTTTCACCACATATGTACCACCGCCGCCACCACCGGCTTTTTGGGTACTATGGCTACCTTGTTGTCCTACTAAAATTTTTAACACATCATTGGCACTAAGAGTAAAATCCCCTTTCATCCTGGCGCCTTGACCACCAGTATAAGTAGAGGTATTTCCATTCCCACCCTGTGCACCCCACACTTCAATGGTATAGGTTCCCGTAGCAGGGACTGTCCATTCCTGGATGCCTTGGGTATTGATCGTAACGGCGTCATCCAGGGTAGTACCGTCATAGGCCGTGTTTACCTGAGACTGCGTAGGACCATACCTGCCAGTTGCAGCAGCATTGGTAAAGGTTACGGTGGTCTGGGCAAGAACCAGTGGATGCAGCAAAACTGCAGCCAACATAATGAAGAAATATTTCTGGATAGTTTTATTCATACGCCGTCTTAATTCCCCACCGTTACAACACAAATTCCTTTGCCTAAGATGGCAATGTCATTATCCTCGTGATCCACAAATTCACTGTAATCCGTGAAGGCCACGGTGGATGCTCCACCAGCAATTGCCTGAAACTGCAGAATGGCTAACTGTCCTGTACCTGTAACTTCCGATGAATCGGTACCCAAAAATCCCATATAAATATCGATGAGACCAAAATCCGTATCATCTTCATGATAAATCAATCCTTCCGAAGCCTCAAAAAAGCTTCCCAAGGATAAATTCGCTAAAGAAAGTTTTTGCTTGTTGTAACTAATCTGGATATGGGCACCCCCAAGGTTCGGGACCTGCATAGCATGGACATCCAGTGTTACCTCTTCATATACTTCAGCAACCGTTACTTCCGATGGAAAAAACACAATGGCTGGTGTGATAAACCCTTCTTCTTCCGCTGTAACTGGATCCAATGGATTGGAAAATACATTCGATGTTCCAGCCACATCCTTTGAACAGGAAGTAAACAGAAGCGTGAATGAAAAAACGATATATAATAGATAGCGCATTATAATTCAAACTCCCAGCGCAGTAGGGCCATTTGACGGTTGGGGTCATAGGCTAGACGAACGGGCAAGGACGCCTCATCATCATCCGGCCAGGTCAAGTAGGCATGAACCATGTTTCCGAGCCATACACCGATATACAGTCCAGAAAAAATCATCAAGTTGGTGTTCTTGGAAGACATTTCCTGATCTGCCTGTTCCACTTTGGTACGGTAACTGGAAATATCATCTACATTACTCGCGGTATTATATAAATCTAGATTGGTATTATAGTCCGTCTGCGCTTTGGCAAACCCCGAATTACTAGTCATTGCTAGCGCACCAAACAAGACAGCGGAACCAACAAACGCATACCCTTCAAGCTTTTTGTCATTGTATAATTGACCGAGACCAGGAAACACAGCGGAACGAATCAGAGACTGTACCTTTGTCTTTGGCGCAACAAATGCTTGGTTCTCCATAAATGCTGCCATACCCATTTGGCGTTTTTTTACTAATTTTGGTGGAATGGTTAAATCCAGAATATCCCAGGCTAAAATCTCCATTTCAGTAATTAATCCGTCTACTTCCCCTTGATAGGAAACATTTTTCATGCTTTCTGCTGCACCAGTCGCTACAGAAAACATTTTGCAATCAATCGTATAGGTATTTCCAATTAACCCAATCGTTCCATTGATCATAAACTCAACACCCAATGCTGCACCTACTTCCGCGGCACATTCTTGGCTAGTACATTCACCCGAAGAGAACCCTTGCTCTACCAATACGTCCGTCATGGTATTTCGATCGACCATTCGTACTCTGTCTGTATTGGCCAACTCCGTGGTAAAGCGATCCGTTAACGTTTGCGATTCAAGAATGGATATCCCGCGTCCTTCAAAGTCCAATACAGCCACCGTTGGTTTATCGGTTTCACCGGCGCGCTGTAGTTTTAATCGTGGAGGAACAGAAAGTCCTACGATTTCCCAGGATAATATCTGCATTTCTAGTAGCAGTCCTTGAATTTCCCCTTCGTAGGTAGTATTTACTGATTCGACAGTTTCTCCTGTCTCTACAGAAAACATTTTGGCATCAATGGTATAACTATCACCCATCTTCCCTAAGACACCATTAATCATGAACTGTACACCCAATAGTTCACCAACTTCTGCAGCACATTCATCACTCACACACCCGGACTGGGCGAGGCCCTGCTCCGACATAATACTTTCAATCGCTTTTCGCTCAATTAATCGTACCGCATCGGTATTGCCTATCTCAGTACGCATCCGCTCTGTGAGTGTCTGTACTTCTTGAACGCTGATGCCTTTCCCTTCAAAATCTAAAATTGCAACCGTTGGCTTAAACTTTGGCTCCTCCACCGTAGGTGGCGGTGCTGCTGTTGCCAGACCCGTCTCCATAGAGATAGCATTTACCATAAACCCATTGCCACTCAATGTGTCCGACGCATTCCCCACCTGATCGATTGCAACGGCACTCGCAAAGTAGCGAACGTTGTTTTCTAAGGATAAACCAGTAAGCAACGTATCCATATTTCCTTCACCGGCTACTGCCGTCCAAGGAACGGTATTCCCTGATTTGGGAGCAGTTCCCACTGCAAAATAAAATTCAGCCACTCCTGATACATTATCATGAACAGACATGCCCAGGTACAATGAATCCGCTGCAAGAATATTTTCTCTATCCTCTGTAAAACTACCTTCATAAAGATGATCAATTACGGGAGGAATATCATCAAACATTACCTCCGAACCATCGGTGCTGCTGGTGTAAAAACCACGAGGATTCCCATCCATGTCTAACGGAACATAAAACAACGAAACGACTCCTTGTGCATCATCCGAGTCCAACATCTTATTGGCGAACCAATTATTTCCAAACCCAACCACTTCTGCTGTATCTCCTGCCACGAGAACTACGGGTCGCATCACCGGTTCTTTTGCCTGAAGAATTACAGAAATAAGATCACCAGTCTTGGCCGTCTTGGAATTCTTTTTATTGCTAGAAGTAACCGCAATATTTTGAATAATACTTGTCGTGTCCGTTATCTGGATTTGATCTAGGCTAGGAGTACCGATCGTACTATTTCCAGCAAGATCAGTAATCCGAGCAGTAAAAATTGCTTTTGAGCCTATGCGAAAGTTTGGCATGCTCTCAAACTCCAATTTTCCTATATCCATTTGGGACGTATCACCAATCGTCGTATCACTGATTGCAAAACTATTGCCTATAGGCGCGAAGGTGTCCGTACTATCGAATTGTACAAGCACTTGAGCGTTTCCATCAATTAAACTATAGTCATAATCAATAGGGATGTGGACCGATAAGTTTTGATTAGACATATTCCAAAAACCTTCTGTAACGATCCCTCCGCTTGTCACTACTTCCGCTAGAGCAAACTCAACGGGTGGAGAAAGATCAAATACTAATTGAGAACGATTTGTAGTGCTGTCAATTCCTACCGTATCTCCAGCCATATTGACCGCTTGAATTTGAAAGGTAACCACTCCTTCCTCATCCTCTTCCGTTAGGACATAGCTTGCTCGGTACAGACCGTCCCCGATGCTGTCAATGGATAGAGGTGTTCTGTACATCATGGTAAGCAGAGAATCAAACGTTGCTTCCTGGACACGAAACGTGAGATATATGGTGTCATTAACGACAACGACAGAAGAGTCTCCTCTTGAAGAAGAAACCGCTACTTCTGGAAAGACTGGAATAATGTCATGCAACTGTAAAAAGCTGCTATCCGTTGTCGCTATAATATTATTATAGATTAGCCCATTCTCATCTGTATAGGCTATGGAAAAGCTTGCCAGACTATCCGTATCGTCACCAACAACAATAGAGAAAATGTACCGATGTTCCTCTAATTGTACTAATGATGCCATACGATTATTAATCATGGCATCATTGACAATCATGGGTCCATCCATCTGTATCTCTACATAAACAGAATCTCCAATGCTAAACAGTGTGTCGCTGAAGCTGCTGTTGGATAATATATTGACTGATACAATAGATAGTCCGGCAGATAAAAATTCTACCTGGCTAGTATCACTAACACTTGTAATAGTTTCTCCTCGATTACGGGCCTTATCTCCACCTGCGAACATAAACGCAACGATCCCCTCGCGATCATTGTTCATCATCTTTTTCCACACGCGTACCCGTGAACCTTCTATTTTTTCAAAACCATCAATAGGATTCCCTCCTATCATGCCCCCAACCGTATCAATTCCTTCATTAGCTGAAAATTCAACGTAGACTGTATCATCTGCTACAGCTTTGGTTGGTATTTCATTGCTGGAATACATTGTGATACTATCAATGACAGGACCTGTCTGGTCCACGATTACTGTTGATACTGATTCGGAGATAGGTGTTACATTTCCCGTAACATCTGTTACAGTACCATAAAATCTAATTTCACTTCCTTCTTCAAAAGAACTCAATAATGCATTCAAGTCTGCATTTTCTAATGCTGGAACTATTTTGTCCGTTCCTAATGCAGAGCTTTCAATAACGAAGGTTCCCATTGGTCCCGTTTCATTCCCGTTTACTTTTGATAAAATGGTGATAGAGCTATTGATTACTGATTCATCATTCGGTATCGGAACAGTAAACTCAATTCCTTTATTTGTGTTATTAAAATAGGGAGGAATCACCATACCCCCAGTTGCAGTAACGCTACTAATTGTCATCATGATATCGTTGCTAATCACAAAAGTGACACTACTGCCATCTGTTACCTCACTAACGGGTTCACCTGTCTGTCCAGAGAATCCCATGTAGTCGGATACAGTAAAAGAAATGACATCTTCAGGTGTATCATCGCTTACAACGATATAATAACTAAAATGTTGAAAGGCTGTGTTTGTGGACATTGCCCCATCGCGACCAAGAATCTCGACACGAATACCCATAGGGTTTACAGGTTCAGAAACAGAAAAATTTACATAAACGGAATCCCCAGCTCTGGCAAGGCTACTATTATAGCCACTTGATGTGATGGATACTTTTGCAAGCTGTGGTGCAGGGGTCTGATTGGCGCCTGATTGGGCGTGGAGATCCCACATGCCTAAAAAACACAATAAGATAATAATTGATGTAAATCTATACATAAAGTACCTTTTCTACTTCAACACCGACACACTACAATGGCAGAATATACCTTTTGTACGCTAAAACAAAAATAGGTTCCTTTCGACTGTGATCTTACTCACAAATGGAGAAATTGATTAAAAATATGAAAATGTTATTATAAAGGAAGAAAAATTTACTTCAGCAGTATCATTTTCCTGCTTTGTGAGAAATGTTCCGTCTGGATATGGTATAAATACACTCCTGCACTAACTGGATTTCCATAATTATCCAATGCATCCCAAGCGATGGAATACTGACCTGATTCGTTCAATCCTTGAAACAATGAACGTATTTCACGTCCTTTGATGTCATATACAATAATTGCCACCATACTCTGTTGAGGTAGATAATAATTGAATTCTGTTACAGGATTAAACGGATTCGGATAATTTTGACTTAATGTATACTTATGAGGTGTGGAAACATTAGAGTCCGTATGAAGAGAAGATATATCAATAGATAAACTCCAAGGTCCATTATCAGACCAAGTCACGTCATACGCATCAAATGCTGCAACATCCCATATGATAGTACCCTCTGTCAACCCATAATAATACATGGTATCATAAATAGTCTGATACGGAAGAAGAGCTGTAGCACCTTCTAGAACCAGCCCTATTTCGAATTCATCAGACTCTGGTCGAAGGGATAAATAATAATACAAAGTATCATTATCCATATCAGTTGTTTCTTCCCATTGGGCAATTAAATTCAAGCCGATAGAAGCATCCGTGATATTAATAACCGTTTCATCACTTGGTGATTGCAAACTAAATGGATATGGCGGGTGTTTATCCAATACATCCAATCCACCGTTGTAAGAAATGCTTCCAATATTACCATTATTAATAATAATGGACTCAAACTGCAATGGATAATAATCTGTAGAAAGGCCAAAAGGGACAACAAATATTAACTCACATAATACACCATTATATCCCACTGGATCAGATCCTGCCATGGCAATCATAATGGAAGTATCTACCTGGTTAAATTCATAACTCCAGCCTTCCACTCCAGAAGAAAGGTTTAATCCAATTAGTTCTATAGAATCTATACTGGTGGATAAATCAAATTCCAAACCCATAACCGATATATCCTGTAATTCATCAATAAATATCTCCACTACAGTTGTATCTCCAGTTCTTGCATCCACGGAACCAAGTTCAAGATGAACTGGATCTGCGAGTGGTGCATCATTATACCACCATCCTGGTCCATGCATTGTGCCATGATGATTATTTCCACTTGCATCATGCAATATATTTCCATTCCCTTCATCAAAGCCCCAAAAGGCTACCGTATTAGCAGGATCAATACCATTATCCATAATCTCTTGAACCTCCTGTTGAGAAAGTTCGTCGTTTAAGATAACAACTTCCTTGATACGACCGTTAAATCCCGAGGATAACGAATCTCCATTAGAACCAGTTATATTACCTATATATAGAGGTAGATTATTATTCTCGATTGCATCAATATTATCATCCGTTGTCATATTATTTCCATTAACAAATATTGTTACCGTAGAATTATTGAATGTCGCTACTACGTGTATCCAATCATCTGTAGGAATAAAGGAAGCTCTAGCAAAATTATCGTTCCCAGCAAGAAGAGTAATAATATTTTGCCCTGGATTTACCTCGAGTTCGTACCCTTCGGGATTATCCCAAAATGATTTTTTCGATACAATTCTATTATAACTATCCTCATATATATCATTGATCTTAATCGATGCCATAATTGTACCCTGACTCGCACCAAGATTTAACTCATTATTATGAGAGATCTCCACATAGTCTGTAGATCCATTGAATTCAAGAGAATATTCCTGCCCAAATAGAAATGGTATAAATCCCATTACAATAATTGCTTGTTGTATTGCGCGCTTCATATTGCCCTCTATTTCAATAGAATCAGTTTTTTTGTATTACGGAAATTTCCTGCTTCAATCTGGTATATATACATACCAGCACTCACAGGTTGCCCATACTGATCCTTCCCATTCCACACCACTTTATATTTTCCAGGGGCAAATGTATTTTGAACTAACACATTCACTTCTTTACCAGAAAGATCATAAATAGCCAATTTAACTGGCAAGCTCTCTGGAATATCAAACTGGATATTTGTCTCTGGGTTAAAGGGATTTGGATAATTATTATGTAGAGTAAATTGATATGGTATTTCATTATCAGCGCTCAATACCGATTGACTAATTTCAGACGATGAAGCCAAATCAATTATAGAGCTTTCATTTAATCGAAGATTAATGAGATTCATTGTCGTTTCACCTGATAATCCATTTAGTATTTCCAGATTCACTTTGAATAGTTCATCTATTCCACTAACAGGGTTTACTCCAGCTACAACAAATCGAATCAACCCGTCAGTGTTTTCTTCTTCAATAAAGAAATTTCCAAAAGACTGATTCCATACCAAATCATTGATCTGTATTGCATTTGGATCAAATTCAATTGCGCCTTCAATGGAATAGATATTATTTGCTTCTTCTATTGCAACGGGTAATTGATATTCTTGCCCTATATGAACTTGCATATCTTCCATCCACGTGTTCCCTGTTGCAACCAAGGCGTTTGAAGTGTCATCATAGGGTAATGAATCAACCAATTCTACTATATACTGCAATATAACCGATGCATCCAGTGCAGAAACAGTTGCATCCAAAGTAACATCCGCGAGACGTTCCTGTGCCCAGTCAAATTCAATATAATTCATTAAATACTGTAATATCAACGATGCATCATACGCCTGCACATTATCATTAAAGTTCACATCTCCATAATTGAGTGCAAGCACAGTTATGCTCCCAGATCCTAACTGAGGTAACATATCTGCATTAAATACTGCATTACTTAAATTGACATGAAAATCTTCCATTACATCTGTTGCCAAAAAGACCAAGGTTAACAACCTTCCATCGGCAACCACATCTTCATCACCAGTAGCAGCGAAATATATTTCGCTCATATCATCATTTGTATTATATGTATAATACCAACCAGCATCACCGATTAAGGTTCCCACGGTATCAAACCCCAAAAATTCCATACCTTCATCAAAGCCAGAGAAGGTTCCTTCAAACGCAAAATAACTGGAGTCATTATACATAGACACATCTAAATCCACCCAAACGGTATCCCCAATAAAAGCATTTTCATCACTCAATTCTGCAGACAACTCCGGCAACATGAATTCTACGGACTGTTGCAATACTCCATTTTCGGTTTGACCTACCTGGATATAATCGGGATTAGAATTGCTATTATAGGCATTCACGCCAAGAGGGTTGAATGCAAAAAATAGAACCTTACTTCCATATGATTGATTATATAACCCCGCAGGCATAATAACACTTGATGGATTATCATCTTCTAATCCTCCAAATGATCCTTCGTATACATTGATAACTGACTCTGCATTTCCACCTAAAACAAGACCATCAATATAATTATTATGATCTAATTCATGGCGAGGAGCATAATTCAAGAAATAATCACCACTTTCAACCAGGTCATACAAATCACCGGAAATAAAATTATCCTCTAGAGCAATGAGACGATTATGATCATTTGTATTCGTGTATAACTCTTGACGACTCCCTGTAAGTCCTAGTATATCATATTCGAAAGACCCTTCTTGATACACGTGATCACCTTGACCTACCTCTAAGTTCCACAAAAAGTCCTGCCCACAGATAATATATCGACGGCCTCCATCCTCATACCATTGTCTAGTATCTTGAGTCAAATTGAAGTTAGGGTAATGCCCAGTGATCTCAACGATGATACTATATTCTCTTAAAAAACCAACCCCAGGGTTACCAATTTCTTTTGTATCAATATAATCTACATCCACATCCACGTCGGCTAAATACATATCAACTATAGACTCATTATTGAAGGTGTCTCCAAAATTATCAGAATTATTAATGAATAATAGATTGCTATTTACATCCAGCATGTGCGTATAGCGCGTCGAAGATGAATTCGAATTATTATTCACATCGAGAGCTTCAAAATAATAACTCACCACATCCCCAGATGATGACCCTGGAATATCAGCACCCCAATATCCATCCAAATACGAACCATCCACTAGGGTCATTGATAATGTCATTTCTGTAGCCCAACCATCCAATGAATAATGAACAGTAGCAGAAGTAACCCCAGCAGAACCTCCTTCAGGATTATCATCTGATATGCGAGCAATTACTGAAATATCTTGGTTAGATCTTGCCGCACCATTGCTATTAATACCTAAAAATTGAGGCCGCCTATCACTAGTGTATTCAATCTGTAACTGAAAATTGAATACACGACTACGAATATGCCAACCATTCTCTCCGCTAGTACCATTGCATTCACTATCATAATATTTGAGTGAAGCCCAGGGACTACCCAAGATATTCCAATCGTACTCTTTAAATATAAATCCTATATTTGGATCACTTCCATCTCCACCAGAACCTGTATAATGCACAGCAACGCAAATATAGTCACCTGCAGATACGGTAGGCTCCGATCCATAATCCGATAATTGTACCCAGTTATCACCACCTCCATTATTTAAGTCTGGGTGATCCATCGGGTTCAACGTAGCAGCTGTAGAACCATCTGGCCACAACAATCCTTTTAAAGGTGTGCCTGTAGGTCCAGAGCTTGCGCTGAATGAACCTAAGGGATCCTGATTGTTATCTATCATATCCGCGTTATTACAATTACCGTAGTATCCATCACCATCAATCCAATTACTACCAGTCAGTTCAAGAATTCCATTATTATCATCATCATATCCACCTAACCATCCGGCACCATTAATAAAAGTTTGATGGTATTCATCTCCATTAGTATCAAAAGGATAGGATGTCTTATGAATCGAAATTGTAACTTCATCACTTGAACTTCCCCAATGAGCAACTGGAACATTTACCGCTTTAAGGTTTCCATCTGTTTCTGCTTGATACACGGTTATCATCATATCCCCTGGGACCATGCTAAAATAGCTTCCCCATCCATCATATCCATGGATAAGAGTATCCATTAGTGTTCTAGAAACCACTTGCGATGTATTCGGTGTATATTGAAAATTTGCCACATGGACAATTTCTGCCGTTTCATCAATTTCTTTTGCAATAAGATTATTATGTACAATTGTGAAAACGGCAAGTAAAGAAATCAAACTATTTGTATATATTTTTTTCATTTTCATACCCTCCTATTTCACCACGATCATTTTAGCGTTTTTATGAAAGGCTCCTGCATGAATCTGGTAAAAATACACACCAGAAGACATCTCTCGACCATATTCGTCCCTTCCATCCCAAAGGACCTCGTAAAACCCAGGATCATGGTCCCTTTCGACAAGCAAACGCACCTGCCTTCCAAGAATATCATATACCGCTAATCGCACAAAGGATTGATCCGGGATATCAAACCGAATTTTAGTTGAAGGATTAAATGGGTTTGGATAGTTCTGATGCAATGCAAACACAACCGGCAACAACGCATCTTCTCCAGCAAATAAAGACATGTGTAATACTTCAATTGAACCATTCATTACAGGGAATTCTTCATTCCAGCGTAAATAATCAATAGTAATCTCCGTATGCATGGAATCAACAAAGTCCTCACTCACCTCTATATGTAGGGTAACTAATACTTCGTCTTGATTCTCGATCAACCCTCCGGCTGCTGCAAAACGAATGCTTTCATCATCCATTTGATATTGCTTCATAAATCCAGCTGTTGCATCCGACCAGGACATTCCAGCAAACGCTATTAAGTCACTATCAATGCTAAGCTCTCCTTCAAAAGAACGCACATTACTTGGATTTTGAATCTGAATAGGAATATCGATAATCTGATTTGGTTCTACGTAGGCATTTTCAACTCCAATAGAACCTGTTGCATTCAGATGCCCATCATCTTCATGGGGCAATGAATCAATAAGACCGACCACATAATCTAGAATCGTTGTAGCATCCAACGCAGAAATTGATTCATCTGCGGTCACATCCGCTACAGCAAGACCACGATTATCCAATGTTACAGATTCCACTAGATGCTTTAAAATCCATCCGGCATCTACTGCTTGCACATGTCCATTCCAGTCTACATCACCAACATGCAACGGTAAAACTTCAATTCCACCATTTTCATAATTCACGGCTAGTCCACCATCATTAAAGGTAGCTTCTTCCAGCGTAATGGGAATCAGTTCATCATTGGCAGTATCCGGTATAGAAAAATTTAATCGAAAGAAAACACCTTCACCGCTAATGGCATTGGCTCCCGCTGCAGCTGTAATAACAAGCTGCAATCCTTGGCTAGAAGTTTCATTGGCTAACACCATCCAGTTATAATCACCGGCCATCGTATTGGATGTATCTACTGAAACAAAATTCATCTTGCCAGAATATCCTCCAAAGGAAAGCTCTGCTGACACGAAATTTGTATCATACGGTGTTGCAACAAATACATCTACCGCCATCGTGTCTTCTGGGATAGCATCCGTTTGTCCAATTTTTACAAAGAAGTCATGATAAATAGGCGTGGTGCGCCAGTTTTTATAATCAATATAACGGTTTTCTCCTACTTCATATCGATCATAAATACGGGTCAAGTTTTGAGGGTTATCTCCGGACTCAATTTCATTGGTGGTGAATTCACCCCAATAATTTTGAGACATATCTATGGAATCACTAGAACAACAACCATAAGCAAAATAGGCATCATATGGACCGTTATTAAATATATTATTATGATTGATCGTTATATCATTATAATTCTCATAAATCCCTTCAAAATAAATTCCATAATTACGATCATTATCATTATTGAAATTCATTGCTCCATTTTCCGCAATCGTATTTCCAATAATAGTTGGAAGTCCATGATGAATATAGACTCCAATTCCACGGCCATTTCCTTCATCTTCACTAAAATATCGCGGCTGGTTATACATAATCCTGCTGTCTTTGATGGTAGCCTTAGACTCGCCTCTGATTTCAAAACCATAGTTACTATTACCCCATTCATCCATTTGCCCATTATGCATGATATCGCAGTTATCAATAACAATTTCATCAGAACGTTCTATTCCTCCAACAATATAAAAGCCTTTATCATTCCATGAGATATCGGAGTCTTTGATTATAATATCCGAATGTCCATTATCATATTTTTCAATATCAACACCATGCCCATTATGAGAAAAACGACTATGGGAAATCTCTACATGATTTACAGCACCACCATTGCTTTCCCAATCACGAACCATTACCGCATTGGACGCATCATGAATATTTACATATTTTAGTATTAATGTGTCCCGATCATTTTCATTACAGCACCAGTTGTATTCCTGAATCCCATACCAAACATGATCACCTGGGTTCATATATAATTCATGACGTTCAAATGTGATACTGTCCTCTTCCGTTCCAATGGCAATAAGAGAAGAATTATCATAGACGTCAATATTGGTCCACGTAAAAAGCTTAATCGTAACACCAGGATCAATTCGAAGACGATTACTTACATGAACGCCTCCTGTAATTACATAAGGGCTGTTGGCTGCAGTCAAGCGTCCTTCTAACCCACCATCCAAACCACCAAAGATTACATTTTCAACAATATCCGATTCGCTGCCCCAATCATCCGAAGCATCACTGTAGGTTGCATATAGCACATCTCCCGTTCGAACCTGTAAGACATTATCATCTCGGGAAAAATTTCCTAGAGGAACATATACTCTCTGACCACTTAGATTGCGTTCCATCCGAATACGAGCTACTTCCTTAGATGCCAAACGAGAAATTGATTCTTCATCCTTATCAGGATATTCACCAGCAAACTGTTGTTCAAAGTCACTCATAAATGTGGCTTCTTCATCCAAGGTCATCGCTCTTGCAGACTGCAATGCAAAACCAATACCGCCAAAAAACCAACCGGCAGAGTCTGTAGCCGCAAGAGTAAATGTTTCCCCAGTTGTATCTGTTTCACTGGTAACCGTAATAGATACACTACTTGCACTAGTCTGATCTGCATCATATAAATGAACAAATACGCTATCTACATCTGTATCATTCTCAATATCCCATAAACGATAGGTGTCATCTAAATGACCGCCACTTTCATTGGCAAAATGCACATCTCCACCATCACCACAAGAATTTGTATTTCCTTCATAGCATGAATAATTGATATACGGTCTATTATTATCATCATACCAATCTTGAAAAATGGAAATGTTTTGAGGATTGGTTCCCGATTCCATCTCTGTAGTAGCTTCAGTTCCCCAATCATTATAGCGAAGGTTAAGCTCATGCCCAGGATCTCCCCAATCAACCCAAACTTCAACAGGACCATTATCATAAATTTCATTATTATTTATTATTGGGTTTTCCCCTCCATGCATTCCTTCCATCCATATACCAGAGTTTCTCCATTGATCTGAATAATCTGGATCTCCATTATCTCGAATTACATTATTGGTTACGATTGCATTTGAATAACGCATCATAATACCGTTTCCACGTCCTTGACCAACATCATCATTTCCATACCACTGCGACTGGTTATATCGAATATCACAATCATTTATCACCACATTATCCCCTGAAGAATCAAGCCATATACCCCAATTATGTTCACTACCTTCATCATAAGATCCATTATGATGAATGATACAATTGTTAATTAATAAAGGAGTATTCCATCCATTGCCTAGATGTATACCATGATTTCTGTTTTTTACAATAGTAGAGTTTAAAATTTTGATTTCACTATATCCTGTAGTGTGCTGATTTTCGCGACTATTGAAATTGATTGAAAATCCTGATTGATCATTTTCGGTAACCAAGCAATGATTAAAGCGCACAACGACACTGTCCGAATTATTGTCTTCATGATTATCCAAATAGATATGAACTTCTCGGGCATCTTTAAATACACAATAATCAAATAAGGCTCGTTGATGACCATCAAACTCATAATAATTATAATCGATATTTAGCCCTTGCCATGATTGTCCATTTGGATTCACATCCCCATATGGAATAAACTTTATTGAATCCGTTTGTGTACCAAAAGCCCATAGATTTCCATCAACTTTTAGCGAAGTATTATTCAAAAATTTTACTACCGTACCTGCTCCAATATTTAACGTGTCATTTGGTCCAACATAGGAATAACCCGTAACCACATAGGGACTATTTTCTGCCGTCCAGGTTCCATGCAGCCTTCCTTCATAGCCTCCAAACACAATATGAGCCATCGATGTATCTGCAACGCCCCAATCACCTACAGCATCGTAATACGTTGAAACAATCATATCACCTCGACCCACCTGTAACAACCCATCACTTCGAGGCGCATGATGGTTCTCAACTCGAATTCCTTCAATATACATGCGTTGATATTCATTATTATATAGATGCCTCGCATATCCTTCAACTCTTGAATCACTCCAATCGGGATTCTCCTGTGCAACCTCATTGACATACTGGTTATACAATTCCTCTTCCTCTTCCTCTGTCATGACTCTAGTAGCATTAAGGCTGATAGGAATACTACCAACATATAAATTTCCCGTGCCCACACAAACAACTGCTTCATTATCACTATCACTATCCGAAGTAATATATACTGTCACCGTATCTTCATTTCCATCACCAATATCCCCTTCATCATAGACATGGACAAACAGAGTCTCCGTGCTTGCAGGCAACGCCAGATCATAGTTTGTTCCACTGGAATTAGCGAAACTAATATCACCCGTGTATCCACAGTCTGCGCCTTCCCAGCACGCATAATTGATCAATGGTAATCCATCTCCACCATCAAGTTGATCATGAAAAACCGAAATGTTGGCTGGGTGGCTTGTTGCATTGGTCATTTCTTCGTTAACAGTCGCTCCCCAGTCATTATTACGAAAATCCAACTCAACTTCGTACCAATTATCATCCCAATGTGAACAATAAACTTCATGTATCCCATTAGAGTGTATGATATTATTTTGAAATACTGGTAAATAGTTGAATTCACTATTTTGAGCAATTCTTATGCCCCAATTATTCCAATTATCCTCATTACCATTTGGATCACTATAGTCTTCACTTCCATTATTTGTAATGGTGTTATTTGTTATAGTTGCCTCTGCGTCGTACCAATATATTCCAGTTCCCCTACCTCCTCCAGCATCACTCGAATAATATTGAGGCTGGTTGTACTGGATTATATTATTATCTACTAAAATATTATTAGCACCTCTATGAATTCTTAAACCATAATTATAATTACTTCCTTCATCTTCATACCCATTATGGGTAATCGTACTATTCGTCAAGCTTACATTTGTCGCTTCCCAACCCATCCATACACCAACACCATAGTTCCACCAGCCATTACGAGTAACCGTACAGTTATCAATGGTTAATTGTTCAAAAAATCCATCACTACCAATTCCATCTCCTCGGTTATATTGAACTAGACTATTGCTTAATGTATGATGGGAGGGTGTTGTGTCTTGATAGGAACTGCCATAGTAATAAATTCCATTGTCTCCATTTTCAATAATGGCATGATTGATATTGGTTACTTGCCTTCTATCCCAATTATGATTATAAATCCTTATTCCTTGCCAACTATTTGGTGAAGCATGATTATATGAAGTGAACTTTACTGAATCCGTACGGGAACCATTTACTGTAAGGTCCCCATAAATATTAAAATGATGATGCCCGGTAAAAAGGACAGTAACGCCCTCTTGAATTGTTAGTGAATGATGACTTTGAACATCAATACTACCATCCACAAATACGGTATCCGCTGACCAATTACCATATACGTTTCCGCTACCTACATGAATGGGTGGTGGACTGTTATCATATTCCACTGCAAGTTGCATGTAAAACATATACTCCCGAATATGCCAACCACCATTACCTGATGTACCGCCACACTCTCCGTAGAACTTTAATCCAGGCCAAGTATCTACTAATCCTTGAGCAGATTCATAATAAAAACCAACAATGTCATCATCCCCATCATCTCCATCGCCACTGAGTTGCACTAAAACACCAACCCAGTCGCCAGCTTCCAATACTGGTGCCGTACCTAAATCTTGTGTAATAATCCAGTTATCAGATTGACCGAAACCAGCAGCAGGATTTGCATCAGGAGTTAAAACTGCATTAGCAGTACCATCCGGCCATATTAGACCTTTTGTTGGAACACCAGCAGGGCCGGTTCCATCGGTTGTTCCTAAAGGGTCTTGAGCAGAAGGGATAACTGTATCACTTTGATCGCTACAAACAGCGGATGTACCTCCAGAGGAATAATTCGTTCCTTCAATATTCATCCAGCCATCACTATTCATATCATAGCCACCTAACCAACCATCTCCATTAACATAGTCAGTCGAATATTCTGCTCCATCAGCACCAACTGGATACGATAGTTTATGTAATGATATGGTCACTTCCTGGTCACCTGTTCCCCAATAAGCTATGGGTACATTTACGCCTTTAATGGTACCATCTGCAGGCATTTGATAAGCCATTAATAACACATCACCAATACCCTGATATCCCATGAAATAGGATTCCCATCCACCATCACTTGGAAAATACTGTAAGGTGTCATTAGTAGAACGGTTTACATTTCTCATTACAGGGATATGATCACCAGTAGAAATAATTTCAAGATTCCTAGATCGATCAGAACTATTAGAGCCAAAAACTTGGGAGGCTAGTTGGCTAGTCTGTTCTAATTCTTTTTTTCGTTTCAAGATAGGGTATAGATCTCCTTCGATAAGGCGATCAATAGGGAGATCTTCTCCCTCAACAACATAGTCATCATACAAATGCCTATGTTGGGCAATAATTTCTTTTTTGGATAACGATAATAGTTCATCGTCGCTATACTGAGTATCAATTACAGGACGTTCTGCAAAGACAAAAGAAAATGAGATTAAAATTGTTAGGATGGTAGATTTATAAAGTTTTTCCATAAAAACCTCCCGTATATAATGGAAAATGATTGACTCAATGTATTCAATGAAATTACAGTAGTCAATTTATTAATAAACTAATGTGACCTAAGACACAGAAAATGTAGAATTCAGCGCTGTGTTTTCCCTCATAATAGTAATAAAATAAAAGTCTACTAAATATGAATATTGGATCATTACATATATCAAACCCAGTGTTTTTGGCGCCGATGGCTGGTGTTACCGATTATTCATTTCGTATTCTCTGCAAAGAACAAGGCGCAGGCATGGTCTATTCTGAATTCGTTTCTGCCCACGGAATCATCCGTAAAAATGAAAAAACACTCGATATGATTCGTTTTACGGAATTTGAACGGCCCATTGGAATACAAATATTTGGAGATGATCCAGAGGTAATGGGCAAAGCTGCGCGAGTGGTCGTGGATATGTTTCAGCCTGATCTGATTGATATTAACTACGGGTGCCCTGTTCCAAAAGTGACAAAAAAAGGGGCCGGGTCCGCAGCGCTTCGTGATTTATGCCTAATGGATGATAGCACGATTGCCGTAGTAGAAGCCGTTCCGGAAGTACCTGTAACTGTAAAAATGCGCTCTGGATGGGATGCAAAATCCATTGTAGTACCAGAAGCTGGACCACGATTAGAAGCGCATGGCGTACAAGCCATTGCCCTACATCCAAGAACAACTAAGCAGAGCTATAAAGGTCTTTCAGATTGGAAGTTAATAAAATTACTTAAAGAATCAGTTTCAATACCTGTAATTGGAAACGGAGACATTCATACTCCGAAAGATGCCCAGCGAATGTTTATGGAAACGGGTTGCGATGCCGTAATGGTTGGACGTGCCGCATTGGGCAACCCATGGATCTTCAATCAGCTCTCCGCATACCTTATCAAAGGGTCCTTAGCGGATGAACCAACGATTCAAGAACGTTTAGAGACTTGTTCAAGACACTTTGCGTTGTTGGTAGAATCAAAAGGGTCCATTGTAGGGTCCAATATGATGCGCAAGCATTTTGGATGGTATATTAAAAACTTTGCAGGTGCCGCTGCATTACGCCAGCAACTGGTTTCATCAAAGGATCAAAAAGCAATGGAAGAAATCCTACAGGATGTAATGAAAAATTTGGGTGTATATCTTAAAGAAAGCGCCTAGGGTTTCTGCGGACCGCAGAAATTAATTTGCTCACGTAAATCCAGCTGGCGTGCTGCATCCAGGTTGTTCACAGGCCGCCTCGAAGCTCCCCCCTCCAACGGCAACTGCTGGAGCAGATAATTGTCTTTTCGCTTCCTGCTTATTGCACTCCGGACAAATGATTTTTGTATCTGCGACAGAACTTGAAAAAACGAGTTCCTCAAACAAATGTCCACAATTAGCGCATTGATAGTCATACATTGGCATAATAGAAATTACGTGAATTATAAATTAATATCTACTGAACAATAGACGGTGGGTTGTATCCACTACAAATACCTTCAATGGCTTGTGCAAATGCAATAGGCGTATAATCCTCTAGGTAGGGCCCTATTATTTGCACACCAATCGGCAGTCCATCGGCATTCTGAGCTATAGGAACTACCACGGAAGGAAGCTGGGGTAACGTTGCAACACTTGGCCATGCGGTAATTTCGGAATAGTGCCGTTTGATTCCATCAACCGTTATAGTTCGATTAAACAAATCAGGCTCATGATTATGATCAAACGCTGTCGTAAACACCACTGGGCAGATAAGCACATCAAAAGAAGTGAAAAATTCTTCCCACATTGCTTGAATACGTAATCGTCGTTCATTATACGATAGCCAGGACTGTTGTTTAAGGAGCGCTCCGCGTGCTTGACGAACACGAGGATTTGTATCGTTGGGGTCACTATTTTCCAGTAATTTTTCCATTGAATCCAATGTGGATTTCGGGAAACCGCTAGCAATAATAGGCGTAGACATATTCCAATAGATATCATCATTCATTTGCAGACTTACTCCAGGGTTATCCTCATGAACGGTGGCTCCCAACTTTCCAACTTGGGTTGCCAATTCTTCGATAGCATCCGCAATCGCATTCTCAACGGCACAAAAAGGATCATTGGACCATATGGCTACACGAAAATCTTTTATATTTTGATGCCTTGTAGAAGGCAAATCCAACTTCCATCCTTTCTTTTCAAGCGGACTTGCTCCTGCTAGAATAGAAAGAGCAATGTGAATATCTTTCGAGCTTCGAGCAATTGGACCTGCTACAGATAGAGTGTTTTGATGGCTTAACATTCCTGGTGGGGGGGGTATGTGTCCTGACTTAGGGATTAAACCATAACTTGGCTTCAGTCCATATACTCCACAAAAATGAGCGGGTATACGTATAGATCCACCGATATCACTTCCAATATCCAAAAAAGAAAAACCAGCAGATACCGCTGCTGCTGCTCCACCAGATGATCCTCCCGGTGTTTTATGAATATCCCAGGGGTTATTTGTCACTCCAAAAAGTTCATTATATGTTTGCCAATCTCCTGATAAAAGAGGAACATTTGTTTTTCCAACTACGATTGCTCCAGCTTTACGTAATCGATCCACAACCACTGCGTCTTTGTTTGGAATATGTTCCTTCCACTTAGGGGAACCTCCCGTGCTGCGCATCCCCTTAACTTCATATGCATCTTTTATTGTGATCGGTATACCATGTAATGGCCCCCAATCCTCTCCTTGTTGCAATGCTTTATCCGCTTCCATTGCTTTGGCGCGGGCATGTTCTTCATTAATTGTAACCACTGAATTAATGGATGGGTCATGTTTGGAAATATGCTCTAACTGTAACTCCAATAATTCCAGAGAAGAAATTTCTTTATTTTTAATTTTGCCGATCAAGACATGCATAGGCAAAGTGAGGATATCATTGCGTGGTGGTATCGATTTCATAGTACAAGAATACCATTATTATTGATTTTCCCATATAAATTATTTTCATTATTTCTTTCATCCCTTTATAGCTTGCTTGATCAATGCCTGTGATGCCGTTAACTTCCGATATCAATTAATCAATTAATATATATTGGAAACTTCATGAGCAACATACCAAAACCCGTAAATGAACCAATTCGGAATTATGAATCTGGTTCGTCTGAAAAGGCAAGCTTAAAAGAAACACTTGCAGAACTAAGTCAAAAAGAAATTGAAATCCCACTCATTATTGGGGGAAAAGAAGTTCGTACTGGTGATACTGCGAACTGCATCATGCCCCATAACCATGGGCATGTATTAGCAACGTTTCATCAAGCAGGCGAAAAAGAAGTATTGGAGGCAATTGAATCTGCTCAAGCAGCATGGAAACAATGGTCCATAACACCATTACAAGAACGTGCAGATATTTTTCTGAAAATGGCAGAATTACTTACTGGCCCTTACCGAGATATCATTAATGCTGCAACCATGCTCAATATGAGTAAAAACGTGTTTCAGGCAGAAATTGATGCTGCGTGCGAATTAATCGATTTCTGGAACTTTAATTGCTGGTTTGCGCAGGAATTATACAATCATCAACCAATGTACTCCCCTGAACCCACAAAGAATTCCATGGAACATCGTCCTTTAGAAGGGTTTGTTTTTGCAGTAACCCCGTTCAATTTTACTAGTATAGCAGCAAATCTACCATCCGCTCCTGCTCTTATGGGAAATGTTGCTATTTGGAAACCTGCTAGTAGTGCAGTATACCCCGCATATTTCATCATGCAACTTTTTAAAGAAGCTGGACTGCCAGATGGCGTGATCAACTTTATTCCAGGCAGAGGATCTGTAGTAGGCCCATTGGTGATGGATCACCCAAATCTTGCTGGTGTCCACTTTACTGGATCTACATCTGTATTTCAAAACATGTGGGAACATATTGGAGGAAATATTAAACAATATGCAAGCTATCCACGTATCGTAGGTGAGACAGGTGGTAAAGATTTTTGTATTGCCCATGAGTCTGTGAATCAAGATGCCCTTGTAACTGCTATGGTTCGTGGAGCGTTTGAGTTTCAGGGGCAAAAATGTTCTGCCATGTCGAGGGCCTATGTCCCTTCTACTATCTGGCCAGAGATTGAAGAAAACTTGTTGAAAGAAATGGCTACAATAACAATGGGAGACCCCAGTGATTTCTCAAATTTTGTTAACGCAGTAATAGATAAAAACTCTTTTGACTCTATAGAAGACTTTATTGATGATGCCTCTAATTCAGATGATGCAGAGATTATATTTGGAGGCAACTGCGATGACTCCGTTGGGTATTTTATCGAACCAACAATTATCCTTACTAAAGACCCAAAATTTCGTACCATGTGTGAAGAAATTTTTGGACCTGTACTCACTATATATCTATATGATCCTTCTGAGTGGAAAGAAACGCTGGAAGTCGTTGACTCTACATCTCCGTACGCGTTAACAGGCTGTGTGATGGCTAACGATAAACGTGCAATTGAAGAGGCTTCCTCTGCGCTACGGCATGCCGCTGGTAACTTCTATATAAATGACAAGCCAACAGGAGCTGTGGTTGGACAACAACCATTTGGCGGAAGTCGCGCATCAGGAACAAATGATAAAGCTGGTTCCATGTTTAACTTAGCTCGATGGGTTTCGCAGCGAACAGTCAAAGAAAACTTTGATCCCCCAACAGATTATCGTTATCCATTTTTAGAAGAAAATTAATCCATGGCGGTTCGATCAGAAATCGACTTCATCCGCCAGGTAGTTATTCATTCACCTGGAATGGAACACAATTTTACCTTACCAAAAAATACGCGAGAATGGGTTGGAGATGAAAATGGAAAACTAATCCAAAATCCGGATTATCTTCTTTTTGATGATATTATTTCACCAGGAAGAATGAGCGATGAACATTCTGAACTTGAACAAGTTCTTGTTGCATTTACTGGGTCTGGGGAAACCTACCAATTTCTAAATCTACTATTAGATACCATTAACACTCCAGAACAACGGGAAGAGTTGTTCAGTAGTTGTTGCCAATTAGATAAAAAATTATATGGTACAGACAACTTTGTAGATACGAATTATATATTGGACATGGAGGTTACTGATTTTGCGGCTACATTATTATCAGGAAGAATTACAACACCTGAAATTAGCAATGTATTTAAATGGCCATTGCCAAATCTAATTTTTACTCGAGATATAGCGGTGGCATTAAATAAGGCATTCATATTAACATGGGGAAAATGGCCTGCTAGACAAAGAGAAATGCTATTAATGAGCCATATTGCAAAGAACCACTCCCTCTTTTCTGATTACACACAATTAAACTTCCATGAATTATGTCCTGATTTATTTTTGGAAGGTGGTGATTGTATTGTGCTAGATGATGAAACATTGTTGATCGGACTTAGTGAAAGGAACTCGAAAGAATCTATTGAAGCAATTCTGCCTTTAACATTTGGCGAAGGATTTAAACGTGTGCTTGTTGTGGATTTACCAAAAACACGCAGTATGATGCATCTTGATACACTGTTCAGCAGAATAAGCAATGATGAAATTATTGTTTTTCCTCCTCTGTATAATGATAAAGAAATTAATGGACATACCATTCAAACCTATTATATCGAGACAGGTAAATCTATCTTTGATACCAATCCGATTCAGCAGTCCTTATCAAATTGTTTCAAAGAATATGGATATAACTTTCAAGCAATACACTGCGGCGGAGATGAACCAGTTCACCAAGAACGAGAACAGTGGTCCGATGGAGCAAATGCATTCACCCTTGCTCCAGGTAAAATTATTTCCTATTCAAGAAATCATGAAACGTCTCATGCCTTACAAGAAGCTGGGTATGAAAAAATCACTTCAGAGGATTTTATGATGGACTCAAAGAAATATATTGTTGATGATAGAAAAATACTTATTACTATTTCGAGCTCTGAATTACCTCGTGGTCGTGGTGGTCCACGATGCCTTACCATGCCATTGGATCGATCATGAGATCCAATACATCTATTATGCTTGCGTTAGGAGGAAACGCCCTATCTCCAAAGGATCAAACCGGTACAATCAAAGAACAGTTTGAAAGAACCAGGCAAAGCCTTAATGGCATCATGGAGTTTATTAAAATAGGTAACAATATTTGTATTACGCATGGCAATGGTCCTCAGGTTGGAAATGAATTGTTGCGAATGGATCTTACACGCGAAGAGGTTTCTCCCCTACCACTCGGACTTTGTGTTGCAGCAACGCAAGGAACAATTGGATATATGATTCAACAATCATTACAAAACAAACTCCGAACACTTGAACTAGATCGCGAAGTAGTAACATTGGTTACGCAAGTACGAATAGATGAAAATGACCCAGCAATTTCAAACCCTACAAAGTTTGTTGGGAAAACGTATTCAGAAAAGACTGCAAAATCGTATGCAAGTAAATTAGGATGGGATATCGCAGAACAAAATCCTGGTGAATGGCGGCGCGTTGTTCCAAGCCCAATTCCTGATTATGTCATGCATGGAAAAAGCATCAAGGCTCTAGTTGACAGAGGAACCATTGTATTGGCTGCAGGCGGCGGAGGTATCCCTGTGTATAATGATAAAGATTACCGATTAAAAGGACTGGATGCAGTAATTGATAAAGATTTAACAGCCGCAAAACTTGGCCGCGTTATTCGAGCGCAAGAACTATGGATAATAACCGATATAGATTATGTATATTTGCGTTTCAAAAAAGAAGGTCAAAAAGCAATTTCACAAATGACGACACTTGAAGCAGAAAAATATTTGAACGATGGAGAATTTAAAAAAGGAAGTATGGCTCCAAAAATCAAAGCTGCATTATATTTTCTCAAGCATTATGGAGAAAAAGTGATTATTACTTCTATCCCTTCAATAAAAGATGCTATTAATGGCAAAGCAGGAACAAAAATAATTAAATCAGAGATGAGTTAAAAATGAAAATTCACGAGTACCAAGCAAAAGAAATATTTAGAAATTTTGATGTGCGTGTTCCCGATGGAAAACCAGCTTTTTCAGTTGAAGAAGCTCTCCAAGCATATGATGAAATGGGATCAGAAACAGTTGTTGTTAAAGCACAGATTCATGCGGGCGGACGTGGAAAAGGTGGCGGAGTAAAACTTGCGCATAACCGCAATGACGTAGAGTCACTTTCATCGCAAATATTAGGAATGAATTTGGTGACACATCAAACAGGGCCTGATGGTAAAAAAGTGCAGAGGCTGTTAATCGAATCAGGTATTGATATCGAGAAAGAATTTTATGCTGGAATTGTCCTAGATCGCAAAGAAAAGAAATTTGTTTTTATGGTTTCAACTGAAGGTGGAATTGAAATTGAAAAAGTGGCAGAAGAATCTCCGGAAAAAATAATTAAAGAATGGATACATCCCGAAACTGGGTTAACTACAGATCAATCGAAGAAATTAGGTGAAGCGCTTGGCTTGCAAGGAAGTCAACTAGATTCCGGGGTTGAAATTTTTACAGCATTATGGAAAGCGTTCCATGGCCTCGATTGCTCTCTCATGGAAATTAATCCATTAGTGCTGACGAAGAATGATGAAGTAATAGCGTTAGATGCCAAAATAAATTTTGATGGAAATGGTCTTTTTCGTCATCCTGAATTATCTGATTTAAGAGATGAATCGGAAGAAGACCCGGCGGAAGCCGAAGCAAACTCTTTTAATTTAAATTATATTAAGTTAGATGGGAATGTTGGGTGTATGGTAAATGGCGCTGGGCTAGCAATGGGAACAATGGACATAATTAAATTAAAAGGTGGTGAACCTGCAAACTTTTTAGATGTTGGTGGTGTAGCAAACCCTAAAACAGTTGCTAATGGATTTAAAATTATTTTATCTGACCCAAATGTACAATCCATCCTTATAAATATCTTTGGGGGTATTGTGCGATGTGATCGAGTTGCCCAAGGAGTAATCAATGCAATGGAAACAATAAGTGTCAATGTCCCTGTAGTGATTCGTTTAGAAGGGACAAATGCCAAAGAAGCATCACAATTATTAGAGCAATCTCCACTTAATTTTATTGTAGCAAATAGTTTAAGTGATGCTGCTGAAAAAGCCGTTGCTGCTACGAATGGAGGTGGATCATGAGTGTTCTAGTAGGAGACAGCACTCGGTTGGTAATCCAAGGAATTACTGGTACAGAGGGAACATTTCATGGCCAACAAATGATCGAATATGGAACAAATGTTGTTGCTGGAGTAACACCTGGTAAAGGCGGCCAAGAAGCATTAGGCGCGCCCGTATTTAACTCGGTTCAAGAAGCGGTTGAAGAACAACGCGCAAATACCTCTGTTATTTTTGTCCCTCCAAAATTTGCTGGTGGCGCTATAATAGAATCAATTGATGCCAATCTGGATCTAATTATATGCATTACAGAAGGCATACCTGCCGCTGATATGGTTAAAGTAAATCATGCATTAGAAAATAAAAAAACTCGTCTTGTGGGGCCGAATTGTCCTGGAGTTATTACACCAGGACAGGCTAAGATTGGAATCATGCCAGGATTCATTCATACGCCTGGAAGTATTGGAATTATGTCAAGATCTGGGACGCTTACTTATGAAGCAGTTCATCAAATTGGATCTCATGGTTTAGGACAAAGTACGGTTATTGGTATAGGCGGTGATCCAATCATCGGCACAACATTCATTGATATGCTCGAACTATTTGCTACAGATGAAGAAACAGAAGGCGTAGTCATGATTGGAGAAATTGGAGGAACGGCTGAAGAAGAAGCTGCTCAATGGGTTGTAGATAATAATTTTTCAAAACCTATCGTCTCATTCATTGCTGGCCAGACTGCTCCTCCAGGTAGACGTATGGGGCATGCAGGCGCAATTATTGCAGGTGGAAAAGGGACAGCAGAAGAAAAGATGGCAGAACTTAAAAGAGCAGGGATAACGGTAGTAGAAAGTCCAGCTGATATTGGACAGGCTATGGTATCTGCAATAAACTAAATATATAAATAAGGAATACATTTTGGATAATCAAACATTTGCAATTATTAAACCGGATGCTGTAAAGAATAAGGATACAGGATTAATTTTAGATCGAATACTGAAGGATGGCTTTCATATTTTAGCTGGAAAACTATTACATATGAGTGTAGAACAAGCAGAAGGGTTTTATGATATTCATAAAGGAAAACCATTTTATGATGAGTTGATTCAATTTATGTCTTCGGGGCAATGCATGGTTTTAGCCTTAGAAAAAGAAAACGCTGTTGAAGAATGGAGAAATACTATTGGAGCAACAAATCCTGATGAAGCAGCAGAGGGAACCATACGGAAAGACTTCGCAACTAATGTAGGATTAAATGCAGTTCATGGATCTGACTCAAATGAAAATGCGCAAAAAGAGATTGCCTTTTTCTTCTCAGATGGTGAACTTAGGGGAAATTAATAAAACATTTATGAAATCACGCGTGTTACTAATTCTAATTTTCGGTTCATTTTTACTGGTGAACTGCGGAGGAACCAAGGGCGAAGGATCGGTTGGGGATGTAACTGTTGTTCAAGGGGAACTTCCTGAGGAAACCGAGTCAATTGATTTATTCTGGAGAATTACAGGGCAACCAGACGCAAGTAAACTTTCCATGAAAGATCTTGAATTCAATGAAGACAAATCAGAAATGTCTTTTACTCCTGATGCGCCAGGAAAATTCCAATTTGAATTGGAAGTATTTCAGTATGGAGATGAATTAGAAACTCAAAAGTTTACATATACAGTAGATTCCATAGAGCCTTTAGTTGCAGATGCATCTGAAGAAGCATTATCTGATGAAAGTGAAGATTGGTTAGATGAAGAATATGAAGAAGATCAAAATGATGATTTGGAAGATGAATATATGGATGAAGATGATGAATACGATTTTAATGAACTAGACAGTGAAGATAGTGTAGAGTATTATGAAACAGATAATAATGATCCTGTCATTGAAGAAAATAATGATGAAGAAAAATTAATGCCATTAGAGATAGCTGCAAAGAAGGAGACTTCCTCTACCCCATCTCCAGTTAAAAAACAAACTACTGCATCAAAACCTCCGGTTAAGAAAAAAAGTTCGCGCTATGTTATTCCTTTTGATAAATCACGTTTTACAATACAAGTGGCATCAAAAAAGAATTTAAATGATGCAGAAAAAATTGCAGCAAACCTAATCGAATCTGGATATGATGCATATATTCAAAAAGCATACTTTCGTGATACAGATGAAGTATGGTTCCGAGTACGTGTCGGAAGTTATGATAATCGCGATACTGCACTTGCCGTTGGAAAAGTTATTGCTGATGCTATGACTACGGAAGTATGGATTGATTTTGTTCGATTTGAAGAATAAATATTTCACAAACCAAGGAGACTAATATGCAACCAATGAAACTGTACTTTGATGTGCGGGACATTTTTAGAGCACCTAGACTTGCCTTAAGTGGAAAAAAAATTATCTTATTTATCCAGGCGAATCTTATAGGTTATTTCGTATACTGGACTTTAAACTATTTGGGGGCCATGGTAAATGGCATGTCATTCTCTGATGCTTGGTCGCTTTATGGGCTATACCCATGCCTATTGGGAATTGAATCACTACCTCTTCTACCCTGTGTACTATTTTGGATGGGCATTGTTTTTTGGTTTTTTGCCATTTCTTTAGGATCAACTGCAGTTTCTCGTGTTACATATCGTCAATTAAAAGGAGATGAATTTTATTCAGGAAGTGATGCTTGGAATTATGTAAAACGGCATTGGCATCCAATTATATATTCATCTATTTCTCTATTATTAATACTAGTATTTCTTTTTGCTATTGCTGCTATACTTGGATTAATTGGAAAAATTCCATATTTGGGTGAGTTCTTATTTGTAATACCATATTTATTATATTTTTTTGGATCTGTGTTTACTATATACACTGGCATTGTATTCTTGGTTTCTCTTATATATACCCCATCCATTGTGGCAACCTATGAAGAAGATACCATGGGAACAGTCTGGCACAATTTTTCTATCACATGGAGTCAACCATGGCGTATGGTATCATATCATCTTGTGTTGCTCCCTATTATTGTTGTTGGAGGATATATATTTTCACATTTTTGGATAAGTGGTTATGATTTAATTAATACTGTATTTGGTCATAATTGGTTTATGGGAACTAAACTTATTAAAATAGTAGGATGGGCAAGTCAAGCTGTCCATCCAGAAGCTCTTTGTTCGCTCATAGGAAACAGTTGCAGTATTTGCAGCGTATGCAGTACAGGATGTTTGAGTTGTGGATCTATTTTACCTGCTAGCGCAATAAATCTAACGGGAACAGAGCAGGTTGCTTCATTCATTATGGCAATTTTTTTATTCCTAGTTATGACCTCCGCTGTATCTTATACAATGTCTATCTTCTCTGTTGGGCAAACATTAATGTTTATTATATTTAAAAATCGTACTGATAATGATAATATTCTGAAAAAAAATGATGAGGATGATATTGAGGATGAAAACGATGATGATCTTGCTAATGAGGAATTTGTTGAAAATGAAGACGCTGATGAAGATTCTAACAATAAGGACAAAAGTAGCTGAACCAATAATGATATTTTTTCGGTTTCATAATCGTTAGATCAATTAGATAGTTATTATTTGAACAAAATTTGATATGATTGAATTGAATTTATCTTGGAACGATCTAGAGTCCGGTTTCGTTCAAAAATCTTTTGAACTTCAAGGCAATAATCTTGATGACAACTCTCTATCTTTTTATGATAATAAAATAGAATGCCTCCTTTCATCAGAAAAACAATGGCATGGTTTCCAATTAAATGGAGATATATCATTTTCTTTTATTGAACATTGCGACCGATGCTTATTAGAGTACAAAGATAAACAAAAATCTACACTCAAAATACTTTTGACAAACAATAGAGATCTTATTCAAAAAGAAAATGATGATACTTTATGGTTTGATAAATCAGATAAAATAATTGATATTGGCCCCATCGTACGTGACCAAATTTTAACAATAGAGTCGATAAAAAAAATTTGCAATCAGGATTGTAAAGGAATTTGTCAATACTGTGGTAAAAACCAAAACAAAGGGTCTTGTAATTGTGATAGCAAAGAGACTACAGATAATCGTTGGGAAAATTTGAAAGAATTGGTATAGATTAATACAATATATAGGAGAATTAAATGGCACTTCCAAAGACTAGAATATCAAGAGCGCGAGGTCGTAAACGTAGGACACATTATAAGGCTGGACATGTTGCTGTAATGAGTTGTCCACAATGTACGCAGAAAAAGATGCCTCACCGTGCTTGTCCAAATTGCGGATATTATCGTGGACGCCCTGTTGTCTCAGCTTCTGATTAAGCCCTATTAATGAAAATTGCCTTAGATGCTATGGGAGGTGATTACGCACCACACTCCCCTGTAAAAGGTACTTTAAAATTTTTAGAAAATTCTTCTTCTAATATAGAAGTGATATTAGTTGGAGATAAAAATATTTTAAATCAAGAGCTTGGAAGATCTATTCCTAGTGGTATTCGAATCCATCATACGACTCAAGTAGTAAGTATGCATGATCATGCTTCAAAAGCTATTAAGTCAAAACCAGATTCATCGATAGTCCAAGGAATAAACTTGGTTAAAGATGGTGTTGCTGATGCATTTGTTAGCGCAGGTCATACAGGAGCAATTATGGCTACCTCTCTTCTAACGCTTGGTCGTATTGAAGGTCTCAATAGGCCTGCATTAGCAGCTTACATACCAACACCTAAAGGTGGAAAGATTCTTTGCGATGTTGGTGCAAACCCCGATGCTCGCCCAGAACATATGTTGCAATTTGCAATTATGGCTTCTACGTATTTTGATCATGTAGAAGGAAAAAATAAACCAAAGATAGCATTAGTAAATATTGGTACTGAACCCAGTAAAGGAAGTGAATTATACCAAGAAGCACACAAATTATTAAAAAAAGAACTTCGTAATGATTTTATTGGAAATGTTGAAGGGAGACATTTATTGGATTCCCAGGCAGATGTATTGGTTTGTGATGGTTTTGTCGGAAATACAATTCTAAAGTTTGCAGAAAGTTGGGTAAATATATTTATTAAACAATTAAATAGACAAATTACGCATAAGAGATATTACCAAATGACTGCACGAATATTAGAACCGGTATTTTCAAACTTAAAAAAATTATATGATTATGAAGAGTTTGGTGGGGTTCCATTACTTGGTGTAAATGGTGTTATTATTGTCTCACATGGCACCTCCTCTCCTAAAGCAGTAAAAAATTCTCTAATTGCTGCACAAAAATGCATATCTGAGAACCTTCTTGGGGATATACAGAATGGAATACAAGAACATATGGTAGGTTCAAATTGAGAGCAGCAGTTTCAGCTACGTATCGTTATTTACCTAAACAAATTATGACCAATCATGATTTGGAAAAAATGGTGGATACTTCAGATGAGTGGATACAGTCAAGGACAGGCATTGCTGAACGGAGGGTTGTTAGTGAAGGTGAAACAACTTCAGATATGTGCACTCATATTGCCGAAGGGCTTTTAGAACGATCCAATACAGATCCAAATAAAGTAGAGGTAATTATTATAGCAACAGTCACCCCGGACATGCCTACTCCAGCAACTGCATCCCTTGTGCAAAATAGAATAGGTGCAAGTAATGCTTGGGGTTTTGACCTTTCTGGTGCTTGTACAGGATTTATTTATGCTGTAGACACTGGAACTAGATTAGTAGAATCAGGAAAATATAAAAAAGTAATGGTCATTGGCGTAGATACCATGAGCTCTGTATTAGATTATACAGATCGCAATACTTGTGTGTTATTTGGAGATGGTGGCGGAGGAGTAATGCTTGAACCTGCTGAAAATGAAGAAAATGGTATTATTGACTCTATTTTACGAACGGATGGCTCTGGAGGAGAATATTTAAAAATTCCTGGAGGAGGAAGCCTCCACCCTGCTTCCCATGAAACCGTTGATCAACACCTGCATTATATTACACAAGATGGAAAGGTAGTTTTCAAATCTGCTGTAAAGGGTATGGCAGATATTAGTGAAGAAATTCTAATTAAAAATAATGTAAAAAGTAGCTCAATTGACTTATATGTTCCTCATCAAGCAAATAAACGTATAATAGACAGCGCTGCTCAACGATGTGGATTTAATGATGATCAAGTATATATTAATATTGATCGATATGGGAATACTACTGCCGGTACTATTCCAATTTGTTTGGATGAAGCTGTAGAACTAGGAAGGATTAAGGAAGGTAGCCTTATTTTACTAGCTGCTTTTGGTGCTGGATTTACTTGGGGAAGCATGCTTATACGTTGGGGAAAATAATAATGTTAACTGCTTTTTTATTCCCTGGTCAAGGTTCACAAAAAGTTTCTATGGGGTATGATCTCTATAAATATACTGATGTTGGAAAAGAATATTTTGATCTCGCAAATGATATTATGGAATGTAATATAAAGGATATAATTTTCAACGGTCCTGATGAAAAATTAAAAGAAACAGTATTTACTCAACCTGCTATTTTTATAGTAAGCGTAATTATAGGAAAGATATTAATAGATAGAGGGTTGATGCCAGCAATGGTAGCAGGTCATAGTTTGGGAGAATATTCAGCTTGTACAATTTCTGGATCCTTTTCTTTTGAGAATGGATTATCCTTGGTAAAATTACGCGCAGAAAATATGCAAATTGCTGGAAAAACAAATCCCGGAACCATGGCAGCGATTATTGGAATGTCTTTTGAAGATATTCAGAATATTTGTACAACTACATCTGAAGAAAATTGTATTGTTGTGCCAGCTAATCATAACTCACCGAATCAAATAGTAATATCTGGCAATAAAACCGCTGTAGAAGAAGCCATGGATCAAGCTCGTAGTTCTGGAGCTAGACTTGTAAAAGAACTAAATGTGAGTGGGGCTTTTCATTCTCCATTAATGCATAGCGCTAAGGATGCATTATCCGAAGCATTGGATAAGACAAAAATAAATAATGCCAATATACCAGTTTATTCGAATGTAAGTGCAACAGCAACTTTAAAATCGGATGAAATTAGACTAAATTTAAAAAATCAAATCGACTCTCCTGTCCTTTGGAGTAATACAATTAGGAATATGAAAAATGATAAGGCATCAAAAATGATCGAAGTTGGACCTGGAAAAATATTACAAGGATTAACACGAAAAATAGATAAGGACATCCAATCAATGGGAATGGAAAATCTAGAACAAATTAATGAATTTGCTTATGTTTGATCTATCTGAAAAAATTGCTTTGGTTACTGGAGCTTCCAGAGGAATTGGAAAATCTATTTCTATGATACTTGCGCAAAATGGAGCTCATGTTATTTGTGTTAGTAGAAATATAGATGATGTGCAATCAGTAGCAAATATAATTACAGATCAGAAATTTATTGCAACTGCAGAATCCTGTGACATCTCTGATTCAAATAATGTAACTGAATTAGTTAAAAAAATAATTGAAAAACATGGTCGTATTGATATCTTAATCAACAATGCTGGAATTACTAGGGATAATCTATTAATGAGAATGTCTGATGATGACTGGAATGAAGTAATCAATGTAAATTTAAAAGCTGCTTTTACTGCAATTAAGGCATCATCACGTACCATGATAAAACAGCGTTCTGGAAGAATTATTAACATCTCATCTGTGGTTGGCCTAATAGGAAATGCTGGACAAGCAAATTATGCTGCATCTAAAGCAGGGCTTATTGGTATGACAAAATCTATAGCTAGAGAGTTATCTTCACGTGGAATTACTGCAAATTGTATTGCGCCTGGCTATGTGGAGACTGAGATGACAAATAAACTTGCAGATGAAGTTAAATCATCATTAAATGAACAAATACCCCTTGGCAGAATAGGAAGCGTTGAAGATATAGCATATGCAGTGGCATTTTTGGCTTCTGATGAAGCAAGCTATATTACTGGACAGACCCTTGCTGTCGATGGTGGTATAGTTATGTAACTTAATAAAAGGAGAATAATAATATGTCTACATATGACAAAGTAAAAGATATCATCATTGATAAACTCGGAGCAGAGGAAGATAAAATCACAGAAAGCGCATCATTTATGGATGATCTAGGTGCAGACTCTCTTGATACAGTTGAGCTAATTATGGAATTAGAAGAAGAATTTGGTCTTGAAATACCAGATGAAGAAGCTGAAAAATTAGCTACTGTTGGTGATGCTGTAAAATATATAGAATCTAATAGTTAAAAACTGATCTATGCGTGTTGTCATCACAGGAATGGGCGCTTTAGCACCTAATGGGAATACTGTGCCTGAATACTGGAACTCCTTAGTATCTGGTAAAAGCGGCATTGATCATATTACTTATTTTGACACTACCGATTTTCCAGTAAAAATTGCTGGAGAAATAAGCAACTTTAATCCGGAAGATCATTTTGAACGTAAAGAAGTGCGAAAATTGGATCCATTCAGCATTTATGCTCTTGTAGCCTGTAATGAAGCGGTTCAAATGTCTGGATTAGATTCATTTAACTTCGATCAAAATCGTGCAGGTGTTATGGTAGGTTGTGGAATTGGTGGTATTAATACACTATTAGATCAACATGATGTTCTTAAAAATAGTGGAGCTAGGCGCATAAGTCCATTCTTTGTAACAAAATTGATTGTAAATATAGCAGGAGGGCAAATTGCAATAAAATGGAATTTAAAAGGTCCAAATCAAACTATTGTTTCTGCATGTGCTTCTGCAACTGATGCCATTGGAATGGCATTGCGAGTTATTCAAAGCGGAATGGCAGATATAATGATAGCTGGTGGTACAGAAGCATCAGTTTGTGATTTGCCATTAGCAGGATTTTCAAAGATACGTGCTTTATGTAATGATGCTGAACCACCTCAAAGTGCCAGCTGTCCTTTTGATAAAAATAGAAGTGGATTTGTAATGGGTGAAGGGGCAGGTATGCTTGTTTTAGAAACTGAAGAACACGCTCTTGCTCGTGGAGCAACAATCCTAGGTGAACTTGCTGGCTACGGTGTTACGAATGATGCTTATCATGTGACACAGCCTGCTGAAGGGGGCACTGGAGCTGTTAATGCAATGCAATTAGCGATTAAAGATGCTAAGGCTAAGCCAAAAGATGTTAACTATATTAACGCTCATGGAACTTCTACTCCATTTAATGATAAAAATGAAACTGCCGCTATAAAAACTGTCTTTGGCGAACATGCGCACAGATTGAAAATCAGCTCGTCAAAATCAATGACAGGTCATTTATTAGGCGCAAGTGGTGGTATAGAAGCAATCGCTGGATTAAAAGTACTAGATGAGCAAATTATTCCTCCAACAATTAATTATAATTCACCTGATCCAGAATGCGATTTGGACTATGTGCCTAATACAGCTCAAAAGCAAAAGGTTGATTTCTTATTATCAAATACTTTTGGCTTTGGTGGCCATAATGCTGTTATAGCCTTGCGCAAATGGCCGGGTTAGTTAGAATCATAAGTTTTTTTAAATCCCTCCTTTTCCCAGCTTACATAACTCGTTTTTCTAAATTAACAAAAATAATAGGTTATCGTTTTAATAAAACAGAATATCTGGAACAAGCTTTCACTCATCGATCTGTTTCGTCCGAACCTCGGGAAAATTATGAACGTCTTGAGTTCTTAGGAGATGCAGTTATAGATATCATAATTAGTAGAGAATTAATGCGCTATTATCCTGATGGAGATGAGGGCTTATTAACAAAAAAACGATCTGCCTTAGTACAACAGTCATTCTTATCTAAAATAGGAAATATGCTAAATATTATGGATTATTTGATTGTTGAACCAAATGTAGATTTAGAGAATGAAAAAGTTGTGAATAAGCAACAAGCAAACCTAGTAGAAGCACTGATTGGTGCATTATATCTTGATGGTGGAATTAAACCTGCAAAAACCGTGATTATAAATACAATTTGGAAACATAGAAATGAAGCGTGGAAGACTATTAATTATAAAGGTCAATTAATTGAATATTGCCATGCAAATAGAATCAAAAATCCAAAGTTTCACCTTGTTAATGTATCGGGTCCCGATCACCAAAAAACTTTTGAAATACATGTGTCAATTAATGGAAATGAATATCCTACCGGGATTGGGACAGATAAAAAGACTGCTGAACAATCAGCAGCTCAGAATGCTTTAGAAAGTCTTATAGGATAATTATTCTTTCAAATCGTTAATTTGATCTCTTATTTTTGCAGCAACTTCATATTTTTCATTATCAACAGCAATTTGTAAACGATCTTCTAATTCTTTAACAGATAACACTTTATCTGAACTATTGCTAGATACAAATTCACTTTCTGACAAGCCAGCTTCTTCAAATAATTCATCAGAAATCATAATAGGAGCTTTCATTCTTAAGCCTACTGCAATAGCATCGCTTGGCCTAGAATCAATTGAACGTTTTCCTGTAATTTCACTATTGATATCTAATGAAGCATAAAAAACACCATCTTCAATATTTGTAATTCTAACTGCAACTAAATTAGCATCAATTTCATCAATTAAAAGACCAATTAGGTCATGCGTAAGAGGACGAGGTGTCTCCATTGCTTCCAAAGCTAGAGCAATAGATTGTGCTTCAAAAGATCCTACTATCACAGGTAATTTTCTTTCGCCATTAATTTCAGTTAATATAACAGCATAACTTCGACTAGGTGGGTGAAATGAGATTTTTTGTACTTTAACTGGTACCATATATGAATATAATTTAGGATATCAAAAGCTGCGTTAGCTAATCTTTTTTTTATTCAAATTAATTATTATTGATCTATCAGCTCTTCTTTTAATCTTAATATTTTCTCCACAGGTGATGGATCCGTACCATGTAAATAGGCACACCACAAACTAACCCAATCTCCAAAATGAATTAGATGAAGTAATCGCTCAAATCTTGTAGTGCCGTGTAATGAAATCTCAAATTGATTTTTTACTATTGTTTCTAATATCCTATTTGATATTTTCTGTCTTATTGATATTCTTTCATGATCACTTTCATCAGTTAACCAAATGATACTGAGTTTTTCTATGAGCTTGGGATTGTTTTCCCATCCAACAATTTCATTATGATTAAACTCAGGAATCTCATTGTAAAAAGCTAACATTTTACTATTTTCTGATAATTGGTTAGACCACCTTAATGCTATTATCGATGTATTATCTGTTTCTCCATATATAATTGGAATGGTTTCAAAAATTTTATTTGATAATACCCAGGTTGGATTTTTTTGATCATTAAGGCTGTAATCATCCCTTACAGATTTTAATAATTTGATTGAATTCATAAGATTATTATTAAGATCAATTTTAATTAAACCAAGATGTAAAAATAAGTATAGCATTGGAACAAATGAATATGCCAATGCAGCCCGGGGTTGCAAACCGGAGGGAGTAAGTATAAAATCAAGATTATTACTACTAAGTTTTTTTGATAAAGTTCCTCCTGTAGTTATACCATAAATTTGGCATTCTTTTGATAATGCATCTTTGAATGCACTCAAAGTTTCTTCAGTCCCTCCCGAATAAGATGAAACGACCACCAGCGAATGTTTATTTGCCCATTTAGGAATAAAATAATTTCGAGAGACAATCAATGGAATAGATAGATCATTTTTAAGGAGCATTTTATTTATATCTCCTCCTATTGCGGATCCACCCATTCCTATGACAATGATATTATGTATGTTATTATATTTTTTATTTAATCTGATTTTTTTACCAATTTTAGATGCTTGATTAATGTCATCCGCAAAATTATATACGGCATCTTTCATTCCTTGCGGATCTATAAATTTGGTCATTTTAATATTCCCTATTTTTTAAATAATTAGTAAATAGCTTTAATTCATTTCTATTGGATTTAGGAACAACTAGTAAGTTATCTAATCCATCTTGAAGATATTTATCTGATAAAGACTTAACCTCAGTATAAATATCGTTCTGATCAAAAAAAGATCGTAATAATTCAATCGTTTTTTCTATAGGACAATCTTTAATGGTATAACAAAAATCAGACCACTCTTTTGGAACCATTTTCCGAGCTGTAATTGTTAATGCAGTTTGCTTTTTTGAAAGAATATCGCTTCCAAGACTTTTTCCCATAGATTTAGCGTTGCTGAATATCTCCAAAATATCATCTTGTATCTGAAAAGATTTACCAATATTATAACCAAAATCTCTAAGCTGTTCACATACCTTGCTATCTTGATTAGATAAAAGAGCTGGTATTTCAGCACAAAGGCCAATTAAAGCACCAGTCTTATTTTCGATCATATGTAAATATTCATCTAATGAAATTTCCTCTTTACCTTCATATTCTTTATCATATGCCTGACCAACACAAACATCTAATGCAACATCATTAAATCGGTTATAAATATTTTGGGAATTAGTATTTATATTACCAATCAATCGTTGTGCTTCTACAAAAATAGCATCTCCAACTAATATGGATGTAGATGTGTCCCACTTATTTTGAACAGTTGGTTGTCCATGCCGCACTTGATCATTATCCATTATATCATCATGAACAAGTGTAAAGTTGTGTAATAGTTCAACCGCTAGAGCAGCGTTTTTAATATCACTACCTTCTAATTCAAACGCATTTCCTGTAAGTATTAATAGTATTGGGCGAAGTCGTTTCCCTTTTCCCTTAAGGACATACTTTAATGGATCATATAAATATTTAGGTTTATCTGGAAAGGGATACGTGATTAAGATTTCATCAATGTCTTTTTGTATCTTCTTTATAATAGATAAGAAGTTTTTGTCAATGGTCATCTAATTTAATATTGCCAATTGTTTGTAATTTATTTAGAACTAGATTTTTTATTTCCTCCATTCTTTCAAGGGAATTTGCTTCAAATCTACATACAATTACGGGTTGTGTATTAGATGACCTAACAAGCCCCCAACCATCTCCAAATTTAATACGTACTCCATCTACTGTTATACAATCATAGTTATCTTTAAAATAATTAATAGCTTCATTAGCAATTCTAAATTTTTCTTCATCAGATTCACAGGTCATTCTCATCTCAGGTGTAGAATAATATTTTGGTAAATCTTCTTTTAATTCAGATAATTTTTTATCAGTACGCGATAGGGTCTGAACTATTCTCGCAGCAACATATATTGCATCATCATACCCATAGTAATCATCAGCAAAAAAAATGTGACCACTCATTTCTCCTCCAAATTTACATCCCAATTCATTCATTTTTTGTTTAATCAATGAGTGCCCTGTTTTCCACATTAATGGCTTCCCTCCAAGCTTTAAAATCATATCTTCCAAAGCTTGAGAACATTTTACGTCAAATAAGATTGTCTCCCCATTTTGTATAATCTCTGGCAAAAATAGCGCCATTAATTGATCAGCCCATATAATATCACCGATTTCATCAACAACACCGACACGGTCTGCATCCCCATCAAATGCTATTCCAATATCATGGTTTCCTTTTTTCATTATACTTATCAAATCTTTTAAGTTTTCTTTTACTGTTGGATCTGGATGATGATTCGGAAATGTACCATCTGGTTCACAGAAAATTTCTGTCAGATCTACATTTAAACTATTGAAAATATTAGGAGCATTGATTGCTCCTGCGGCATTGCCACAATCCATTACTACTTTCATTGGTCGCTCAATATTTATTTTTTCAATTATCATAGATTTATAATCTGATTTTATATCATATTTAATTTCATTTCCTTCACCAATATCAAAATCATTATTATCAATATATTCTCTTAATACTTGAATATTTTTCCCATATACCGATTTACGATCTAGAGACATTTTAAATCCATTAAATTCTGGCGGATTATGGCTACCAGTTATTTGCACAGCACCTCCTACCTCTAATTTAAACATGCTATAATAATTTGCTGGTGTTGGCAATATCCCCAAATTGATTACATCAACTCCAGTTGATAACACTCCTTTTTTAAATTGATCCATGAGATCAGGTGTTGTTAAACGGATATCTCCACTCAAGGCTATTTCATGAAAACCATTTCTTTTTACAAAAGTACCAAACCCCTTACCTAATTGAACAACAATTGCAGGCGGGAAATCATCTACTACTTTCCCTCTTATATCATACTCTCTGAAAATGTATTTATTTACCATATGGAAGTTTACATATAATTTTTTCTAAACAATAATTATGCTTTTTATTCTATATAAGAATCTTAAAAAATAATTAATTTTTATTTAAAATAAATACGGTACTATTTTTTTTTAAATAATTCTCTTTCAATATCATGAAATGCTTTGAATTCGATTGAATTACCGCTTGGATCAGAAAAAAACATAGTTCCTTGCTCTCCCGCTAAACCTTTAAAGCGAATATATGGTTCTATAATAAAAACGATATTGCATCTAATTAAACGATCAGCCAATCTATTCCAGTCATCCATTCTTAGTATAACTCCAAAATGTGGGATAGGAACTTGCTTACCATCAACATCGTTTAATGTATTGGACTTTTTCATTCTATTATTGAGATGACATACTAATTGATGTCCAAATAGGTTAAAATCTATCCATTTTGAATCACTTCTTCCTTCTTTGCATCCCAGTATATTTCCATAAAATTCTCTAGCTGCTTTTAAGTTGTGAACTTCTATTGCTAAATGGAAGGGTCTAGGCATATTTAAATGTAATTTCTAACATATGTTAATCATAAAATATTTATACTTAAATTATATAAATATTTGTCAGGAGAAAATATATATGATCAAACAATTAACTATTAACATATCATATATTTTATTTCTTTTCATTACTATTTCCAGTTGTGACAATAATGGTAATAATCATCTAAAAGAATATGTTTATAAAAAAGATCCGGCCTTTAGATACGAAATTGTAGAGACATTTTCTGGAGATGGATGGAAAGAGTACTATATAAAAATGGTTTCAGGTACTTGGTTAACAGAAAAAGAAGTGAACCATACAGAATGGTGGCATTGGATAACAATAGTTGTTCCAAATAATGTTGTAGAAACCGAAGCCCTCTTAATGATTGGTGGAGGTTCAAGTAAAGACCAAGAGCCAAGAAAAGCATCTGAAATACTCATAAATGCTGCTTTAGGAACAAGCTCAATTATTGCAGAAATTAGTAATATCCCCTTTCAACCACTTAATTATGCTAATGATACTAAAGATGATAGATATGAAGATGATCTTATTGCATATGGATGGAAGAAATTTTTAGAACAGGGTGCAAAAGATGAAGATATTGCATGGCTTGCTCGTTTACCTATGACTCGCGCCGTTGTAAAAGGAATGGATGTAATTCAGAAAGTTACAAGTGATTTTAAGATAACGATTGATAAATTTGTTGTTGCTGGAGCATCAAAAAGAGGGTGGACAACCTGGACAACAGCAGTTGTAGATAATCGAGTTATTGCTATTATTCCAATTGTAATTGATTTATTAAATGTCATTCCATCATTTGATCATCATTGGCGCTGCTATGGAGAATGGTCACCTGCAATTGATGATTATGTAAATGAAGGAATAACAGAATGGATGGGCTCAAAAGAATACAACAGGCTTTTAGAACTTGTTGAACCTTACTCTTTTATTGATCAATTGCAGATTCCAAAATTTCTTATAAATGCAACTGGGGATGAATTTTTTGTAACGGATTCCTGGAGATTTTATTGGGAAAGCCTAATTGGGAATAAATATTTACAATATGTCCCAAATGGTAATCATGGATTAACTGGAACATATAATCCTGAAAGCCTAATTGCCTTTTATAATGCAATTATTACAAATAGTGATTTTCCAGAATTCAATTGGTATGTAAGCAATGATAGTATTTATTTGAACATAAATACTGATGCAAATTATACTGTAAAAAGCTGGGAAGCTATCAATGAAAATACTCGCGACTTTCGTGTAGCAGTTATTGGAAAATCTTGGAAGTCAAATAAAATAAATACTACATCAAATGATAAATATTATCTCCATGTTAATAAACCTAAAACTGGTTACAAAGCTGGTTTATTAGAAATCACTATTGAATCTGATACTAAAGTACCTTTTGTATTTACAACAGGTACTTTAGTATCTCCAAATTCTTATCCATTCATGCCCTTCAAACCAAAAGTTCCAAAAGGTAAACGCATTAAATAGTATGAATTTTAGTACTTAATCCAACTTTTATTAAAGATAATTATTTTATCGTCGATAGCATTTACTTCAGATATATTGATTCATAAATAGCAACTATACAAGGATAATGATAAATTAAGTTTTTCATTATAATTTCATACTTATTTCAAAAGTTTTTCCTCTGCAAAGAGGATAAATTTACTTTTATACTTGAACAAATAATCTTTGTAAAATATATTGATGGTAGCCAACCGAGCGATAAATCGCTTATTCACTTACCAGCCAAGTTTTTTTAAAATTGTTAACACCACATAATTAATTAAGAGGACATCTATGGCAGAAGCAATGGAATTTGATTTTTCACTTCCTTCAAATGAAGGAAAAAAGTTTGATCCTGAACTTGTAGAGAAAGTTAAAAGGATTCAAGAAGAAGCCAATGGTAAAGCATCAACGAAAGAAATACCTGAAGAATTTACTATAGAATCATACTATACAGATGATGACTTAGGAGCAAATGTTTTAAAGAATAAATACCTAGCTCCTTGGGAAAATCATCCTATGGAAATATGGCAAAGACAAGCAAAAGCGCTTGCTTCTGTTGAAAGAAATAAAAAGCTTCAAAAACAATGGGAAAAGAAATTTTTTACCGTTCTTGAGGATTTTAAATTTGTTCCAGGTGGCCGAATAATGCATGGAGCAGGTCGCGATGACATCACAACAACATTAAACAATTGCTATGTCGTAGCAATCAAAGATGACCAAATTAATGATATATATAAAACAGTAGTAGATGAAGCTTTAACATATAAATATGGTGGTGGATGCGGGCATGATCTTTCTGTCTTAAGACCCTCAGGTGAAGCAATAAATGGAACTGGTGGAGAATCATGTGGTCCAACAGGGTTTATGAATCTTTTTTCTGAAAATACTAATACAATTGCACAACATGGACGTCGTGGTGCCAATATGCAAACCTTACGTGTGGATCACCCTGATATAGAAAAGTTCATTAGTATAAAGACAGGCGATATTGATATGGTTAAATATTCAAACATATCTGTCTTGCTCACACATGATTTTATGAAAGCAGTCGATAAAGATTCAGATTTTGATCTATGTTGGGATAAAAAAGTATATAAAACAATACCAGCAAGAGATATTTGGAAACAGATTATTGAAAATGCTCATAAGAGTGCAGAGCCAGGTCTCCTTTTTTGGGATACAATGAAAGATTATCATAATGCAGAGTATTGTAGTCCTTTAGTATCGACAAATCCGTGTGCAGAGCAACCGCTTCCTGATGGTGGTTGTTGTAATCTTGGCGCAATTAACCTTGAACGCTTTGTGGATGAATCAGGTAATTTTATGATTGATGAGTTCAAAGAAACTGTATCTATTGGGACTAGATTCCTGGATAATGTTATTGATTACAATCTTGATCGACATGCACTAGATGCGCAAAAAGAAAATGCCACAAATGATCGTAGAATCGGTCTTGGAATACTCGGCCTTGGTGATATGCTTCTTAAAATGGGTATTAAGTATGATAGTGAAGATGCTTTACAAACTACAGATCAGATTATGAAAATTTTTCGAGATACTGCATATGAAACAAGTAATACCTTAGCACAAGAAAAAGGTGTTTTTCCCAAATATGATTGGTCGGGATATAGTAAAAGTAAGTTTGTAAAAGATTTACCTAAAACAATACGGGATAATATTCGCAAAACAGGTATACGAAATTCTACAATTACAACTGTTGCGCCAACTGGAAGCGGTGCAATCGTTTCAAGAGTAACTTCGGGTGTTGAACCTATATTTGCAACAAGTTATAAGAGAAGAGTAAAGAAAAATGATGGCTATGGAAAAGATTTTGATGAATATACAGTTTATCACCCTACAATAAAAAAGCTATTTGGCACTGATAAATCTTTGCCTGAATATGTTATCACCGCACATAATATTGATCCATTCTTCCGTGTTAAAATGCAAGGTGTTGTTCAGAAATATATTGATAGTTCTATATCATCAACTGTAAATCTAGCTGAAGATACAACTGTTGAAACAGTTGCAGATATTTATATGACTGCATATAAATCTGGACTAAAAGGTATAACTGTATATAGAGAAGGATCTAGAGAAGGAATCCTAGTTACTGATAAGACAAAAGTTAAAAAAGAGAAAAGGATCAGTAATAATACCACAAAAACAGAATCACAGGTAACTCCAACACCTAGAGTCCGTCCGGTTGCTACAAATGGTGAGACCCGTCGCATACGTACAGGTGAAGGTTCTTTATATATTACAATTAATGAAGATCATGAAGGATTATGTGAAGTATTCACAACTATTGGTAAAGCAGGCGGGAATGCTGCCGCTCAATCTGAAGCCATTAGTAGATTAATATCATTAGCATTACGCTCTGGAGTTAACCCGCATTCTGTTGTCCGTCAATTAAAAGGGATTTCTGGCCCAAATCCAACATGGGAAAATGGTCGCCTAATATTGTCGACACCAGATGCAATAGGTAAAGCACTAGATGATTACTTAAAGGAAAAGGAACAACAATTAAATGGTATAGATGATATTTCTTATGATGATCAAAAACCACTAATTACAATGGCGCCAACTAGCTCTGATGTGCGAATAAGCACTTGCGAAGAAGGATCTCATGATTTAGTCGATGAAAATGGATGTATTGTATGTAGGCAATGCGGCTGGTCAAAATGTGACTGATATATTAGAAACTTAATAATTTAAACGATCATTATTTCCTTTTCCTTGCTCTCCATAATTTCATTAAAAGTTTTTACATGACTATCTGTAATATCCTGTATTTCTACTTCAGCACGTTTAATTTCATCTTCTGAAATATGGTCTTCTTTTTGAAGAGATCTAAGATGATTTATAGCATCTCTCCTTATATTTCTTACAGCCACCCTACCTTCCTCGGCTAATTTGTGAATATATTTAGTTAAATCAACTCTTCTCTCTTCAGATAGTGGAGGTATCGGGACATGTATAAGATCACCATTGTTATTTGGAGTTAAACCAAGGTTGCTTTCCATAATAGCTTTCTCTATTTCATCAATAACAGATTTATCAAAAGGATGAATAGTAATTAATCTAGGTTCAGGAATAGAAATTGTTGATAGTTGATTTAATGGTGTTAAAGAACCATAATAAGACACTCGTATGGATTCAACCAATTCAGTATTTGCTCTACCGGTACGAACTTTGCTCATTTCTGTTCTAGTATGAACTACAGCTTGATCCATGCGCTGTAAAGCATCTTGAGTAATATCCTTAATCATAATATTAACCTCCTACTAAAGTTCCAATTGGTTCACCAAGAACCAATTTTTTTAATTCTCCACTCTTATTAATATTAAAAACTCTAATGGGTAGCAAGTTTTCTTTGCATAAAGATATAGCTGTCATATCCATAACTTGAAGTTCTTTCTGAATTGCCTCTTTAAAAGAAATCTTTTCATACAACTTGGCATCAGAGTGCAAAAATGGATCTTTATCATATACACCATCAACTTTTGTTCCTTTTATTAAAACTTCAGCACCAAGTTCTGTTGCTCTTAATGCTGCAGCCGTATCTGTAGTAAAATATGGATTTCCTGTACCACCAGCTACAATTACAATTCTTCCTTTTTCCAAATGCCGTAGTGCTCTGCGTCTAATATAAGGTTCTGCAATTTGCGCTACAGTTATTGCTGATAATGTTCTAGTAACAGAACCTAAATTTTCTAAGGCATCTTGAACGCATACTGCATTCATAATTGTTGCAAGCATCCCTAAATAATCTCCTGTTACACGTTGCATACCTTTAGAAGCAGCTTGAATTCCCCTGAAAATATTACCTGCTCCAATAATTAATCCTATAGAAACACCCATATCATGAATTGATTTAATTTCTTGAGCTAAATTATTTGCTTTATTTGGATCAATACCAAAGCCTTTATCACCAGCAAGTACCTCACCTGATAATTTGAGTACAAGCCGCTGATAAGCAGGGTCAGACATTATTAATTATAATTAGTTTTCGTTATGAGATTCACCTATCGCAAAACGTATATATCTTCCAACAGCAATATTTTCGCCTAACGTTGCAATAGTTTCAGTAATTAGATCCTTTATTGTCTTATCTGGATCTTTAATAAAAGGTTGTTCAAGTAAGCAGTTTTCTTGAAAATATTTGTCCATCTTACCTTCGACAATTTTTTCAATAACATTTTCTGGCTTCTTGGAACTTTTTGCTTGTTCCATATAAATATTTTTTTCTTTTTTGACTAGATCTTTTGGAACAGAATCCCTACTAGAAGAGACAGGGTTTGTTGCAGCAATCTGGATAGATAAATTATGTACCAACTCTTTAAAACCATCTGTTTTAGCTACAAAATCAGTTTCACAGTTTACTTCCAATAGAACACCTAATCTTCCACCATGATGAATATAAGAATATATAAGTCCTTCTTGAGCAGCTCTAGATCCTTTTTTTTCAGCCTTAGCTACACCAGCTTTTCTTAATTCTTCAATAGCTTTTGCAAGATCGCCTTTTGTTTCAACAAGCGCTCTTTTACAATCCATCATTCCTGCACCAGTTTTCTCACGTAAAACTTTTACAACTTTAGCATCTACACTCATTTTCCATTCTCCACTTTATCAATTTTTTTATCCTTTTCATCAGGAGTGCCTTTATCATCTATAACTTCTTTCTTATTCTCCGACAATATTTATTCATCAGATTTATCAGAATCTAAATCATCGTCCTTTTTAGAAGATTCATTATCTTTAGCTTTTTCATTTTGTTTATCCACATCCTTTACTTGTGCGGATAATATTGCATCTGTAAGAGCAGATAATATTAATTGTATAGTTCGAATAGAATCATCATTTGCTGGTATAACATGACTTACAATTGAAGGATCAGTATTGCTATCAACAATAGCTATTACTGGAATCTCTAATCTTATCGCTTCCTGGACAGCAGTAGACTCAAAGTTAGCATCAACAACTACTAATACATCAGGAACTCTCCGCATATCTTTGATACCACGATGTTGATCTGCTAGTTTAACACGCTCACGATTTAGCATCTGGATTTCTTTTTTTGTTAAATTACGATAAATACTTGAACCTTCTTTTTCAAGTAATTGTAACCGTTTAATACTTTTTTTAATTGTTGAGTAATTAGTAAGTGTGCCTCCCAACCATCTTTCTACAACATAAAACATACCACAACGATCCGCTTCTTGCTGAACAATATCTTTTGCTTGCTTTTTGGTCCCCACAAAAAGCACTTCTCCATTTTTCTTTACAATTTTAGAAAGAAAATCCTGTGCTTTTTTCAATCCAGACAATGTCTCTTCTAAATTAATAATATGCACACCATTTCTTTCCATAAGAATATAGGGTGCATATGATGGGTGCCATTTTCTTGTTACATGACCAAAATGGGCACCAGTGCTCAATAAATTTTTAAAGTTTACATCAGACATAATATATTAACGTTTAGAAAATTGAAATCTTTTACGTGCTCCGGGTTGTCCATATTTTTTTCGTTCCACCTTTCTTGAATCTCTTTTTAAATATCCTCCTGCTTTTAATAAAGATCGATTATCTACATTTTCTTCAAGTAATGCTCGCGCTATACCTAATCGAATTGCCCCTGCTTGGCCGGATAAACCACCACCACGTACATTAATATTAAAATCATAGTCTTTAACTTTATCAATGGCTTCTAATGGCTCTAAAACAACATTCGCCAAGTTATCACGACAAAGATATTTTCTAAAATCTCTTCCATTTATTGTAATTTTACCTTTCCCAGATGTAAGGTAGACTCTTGCTACAGAAGATTTTCTTCTACCTGTGCCATTTTTAATCAAAGAAGGCATTATAATTCAATTTCCTTTGGATTTTGAGCAAAGTGAGGATGCGTTGGGCCACTGTATATGCGTAAATGAGTCATAATTTTGCGACCCAATTTATTTTTTGGTAGCATTCCCTTAATCGCGGATTCTAAAATTCTTTCAGGATGATGCTTTCGCACATGGGATACCCCAATAAAAGAAGTAGCCCCAGGATAACCAGAATGACTAAAATATGTTTTATCTTTTTCCTTTGAACCTGAAAGAATAATCTTCTCAGCATTGATCACAATAACGCAGTCTCCCATATCCATATGTGGAGTATATGTTGGTTTATGTTTCCCTTTAAGCAATTGTGCAATTTTGGATGCAAATCGCCCTAGAGTCTGTCCATTAGCATCAGCTACAAGCCAGTCTTTATTAATTTCAGATTGTTTTATCGAAAATGTATTCATTTTTTTTCAGTTCGAATAAAGCCGCTGAAGGTAGCTTATTACGTTTATTTATGTCAATAAATAATAACTTTTAATTGTATGCTAATTTTCTGTACTTAAATCAGCTAAAAAACCTTTTGAAATGGTATAAAGAACTTTTCCTTTTAATGTTTCTCCAATAAAAGGTGAATTTTTAGACTTGGAAAAAATATTTTTTTCATTAAACACCCACTCCACTGCAGGATCAACTATTGTTAATTCTAAATGAGAACCTATTTCAAATAAATTATTATTGAAACCCATAATATCTCTAGGGTTTTTCGTAATAAGCTTAATTGTTTGGGTAATCGGTAAACCTAAAATTTTATTTATAACTCCAAAACAACTTTCTAAACCAATCATGCCAAAAGGAGCCATATTAAATGAAGCTTCCTTTTCTTCAATAGTATGCGGAGCATGGTCGGTAGCAATACAATCAATCGTTCCATCTTTTATACCCTTAATAAGAGCTTTCCGATCATTTTCAGAACGGATAGGTGGTGCAACTTTAAAATTGGTATTATATCCAGAAAGCGCTTGATCATTAAAATACAAATGATGAGGTGTGACTTCTGCTGATATTTTAGGATTAATTTTTTTCATTCTTTTTATATGAGATAAAGCTTTGCTTGTGGAAACATGAGGAACATGAATTTTTGCATTTACAAGATTTGCTAGTTCAAGATCTCTCTGAACCATAATAGATTCTGACAAAGATGGATTGCCTTTAAGGCCAAGCTTTATTGAATTAACCCCTTCATTCATTACGCCATTATTACGTAAACATTCATCCTCTGCATGATTAATTACTGGAATATCAAACATAGAAGTATATTCTAAGGCTAATCGCATAATTTGAGCATCCGATATAGGAAGACCATCATCGCTTATAGCAACAGCTCCTTCTTTAATCATCCCCTGTATTTCAGTTAAATCTTCACCTTTTTGATATTTAGTTACTGCCCCAATAGGATGAATAAATATCGGGGATTTAGTAGATTTATCAACTATAAAGTTTATTGCCTCAGGTGAATCTAGAGGTGGGCTGGTATTTGGCATAGCGCAAACACGAGTGAATCCACCTGCTAATGCTGCGAGAGAACCAGTTTCTAACGTCTCTTTATCTTCTTGTCCAGGTTCTCTAAAATGAACATGAACATCGCAGAATCCATGAGTAATAACTAAACCATTACAATCAATTATACTTACATTATTATCTTTGATTTTTGGACCCATTGCTGCAATCTTGTTTTTTTCAATTAATATATCAGCTTTTTTCAACTTATCTGAATTTGGATCAAAAATTTTTCCACCTTTAAGTAATAGCATTTTTGGTATTTTTTTAAGATTCATTTTGATTTCCACCTAAAAATAGATATAAAATGGCCATCCTCGAGGCTACTCCATTTAGGACCTGATCTAAAATAATTGCTGATTTTCCATCAGCAACAGCACTTTCAATCTCCACACCACGATTCATTGGGCCAGGATGCATTATAATTATTTCTTTATTATGTTTTTGTAATCTTTCATTTGTTATGCCAAATAAATTCCTATATTCTCTCACTGAAGGAAATAATCCTCTATCCATCCTCTCTAACTGAATTCTCAAGACATTAATTGCATCCGCCCAATCTAATATTTCATCAAGGCTATGTGTAATCTTCACTCCTAATGAATGTATATCATGCGGAACTAGTGTAGGAGGACCGCAAACCATTACTTCAGCTCCCATATTATTTAAACCATATATATTACTTCTAGCCACACGACTATGAGCAATATCTCCAATAATTCCTATTTTGAGTCCTTTAATCTTTCCAAAACATTCTTTTAAACTAGTCATATCAAGAATAGCTTGTGTTGGATGTTCATGGGTTCCATCTCCTGCATTTATAACAACCGAATCAATATATTTTGTTAAATGTAATGAAGAACCAGGGCTTGGATGTCTCATAACTACTGCATCAATTTTCATTGCTTCAATATTTTGAACAGTATCTTTAAAACTTTCACCTTTTTTTAAGCTGCTTGATGAGGCTGAAAAATTAACAGTATCTGCACTTAAACGTTTTTGAGCCAATTCAAAGCTTATGCGAGTACGTGTTGAATTTTCAAAAAAAAGATTTACAATAGTTTTTCCCTGTAAAGAAGGAACTTTTTTTATCGGTCTATCAAGAATTTCTTTAAAGCTAAAAGATGTTTCTATTATTTTTCCTAAATCATCAGCAGGGAAATGCTCAAGACCTAAAAGATGTTTTTGCTTCATCATGGTTTATCTAATTCATCATGTTTTATAATTATCACGGCATCTTTTTTATCCGTTTCTTGTAATCGTACTGCAATATGTTCGCCATCATTAGTCGGAATATTTTTACCTACATAATCAGCTCTTATTGGCATCTCTCGATGCCCTCTATCTACCAAAACTGCCAATTGAACTGCATTTGCTCTACCAAAAGCATTTAAGGAATCTATTGCAGCTCTAATAGTTCGACCGGTAAACAAAACATCATCAACTAGAACAACAAGCTTGTTATCTAGAGTAAATGAAATATTAGTTCCATGCACTTGAGGAACTAATAATCGCTCTCTATAATCATCACGATAAAAAGTAATATCAAGTGATCCTATAGGAACTTCGATATTGGAAATATTAAATAATTCCATTTGAATTCTTTTTGATAATGGCAATCCTCTTGTTTGAATACCAATTAAAACTAAATTATCTAGATTCTTATTTCTTTCATATATCTCATGAGCCAATCGAATAATAGTACTAGATATTGTTTTTTTATCAAGGATAACTGAGTATTCATTTTTCATCATATCATTTTCCAAAAAAAAACCCCTGGGCAGCTTCAACTACATTTGAATGCATTGAAAGACCAGAGGTCATTAAACTGCCCTTTTTGCTATCTCAGTAGCTTATTAAAGGGTCAAAATTCCTGCAATAATACAATTAAGATAATTACCTAACAAATCAATTCTTCATAAAAGATGACTTTATATCATAGAAGTTTTCAAGAATTTTTTTAACTATAAAATCAGGTTTTCTGCTTATATTAATTTCTAAGTCTATTTTATCTTTTTTAAACCATTTAATCTGTTTTTTAGCATATTTGCTAGTCCTTAGAATAATTTCTTCCTTTAATTTACTTTCTGAAATTTCACCATTTATATAGGAGACAATCTGCTGATATCCAATAGAGTTCATCGGATGCATTTCTACCTTCTTTCTGTTTAAAATAAGTTTCTTAGTCTCTTCGATCCATCCGCTCTTAATCATCATATTAGTTCTTTTTTCTATCATATTGCGCAATTTCTCACTATCAATCTTTAACAATACCGTGAATAGATTTAATATTGATCTAGATTCCTTTTTCTGTAAATCAAAATGCTCTGATGGTGTTTTACCAGTGGACTTAAAAATTTCTAAAGCTCTGATTAATCTTTTTTTATTATTTATATGAACTTTTTTAGAATAAATAGGGTCTATTTCTTCCAATTTTGAAAACATATTTTCTGCACCTAATTGATCATACTCATCATATAATGATGCTCGAATATTTAAATCAGTTTTACTTCCAGAAAAAATGCCTTTTGAAATAGCTTGATGATATAAACCTGCTCCTCCACATATTATTGGTTCCTTCTTACGGCTAACAATATCTAATACTGTTTTTGTAACTAAATCCGCATATTGACCTGATGATATAATAAAATTTGGATCTTTTATCCCAATTAGGTGGTGAGGAATTAAACTTAATTCTTCTCTAGAAGGCTGTGCTGTCCCAATCGACATATCCTTATAAATTTGCCTAGAATCAAGTCCAATAATTTCTCCGTTAATTCTTTTTGCAACCTTAATTGAAATAGATGTTTTTCCTACTGCTGTAGGCCCTACAATTGTTATAATAGGTTCAGGATAAATATAATTCATATATTGTATTTAGATACGCTCGAATCGCTTATCTAATTCTTCAAGGGATAACTGAACAATAATAGGTCTGCCATGAGGACAATAATAAGGATGCTTTGTAGAAAAAAGATGATTGACTAATATTCGCATTTCTTCCATTGATAGGGGGTCTCCTGCCTTCACTGCTGCATGACAGGCAAATGAGGCTGCGAGGTCTTCCATAAAAGAGCTTGAATTTTTTCTATTTGCTATGTAATTATCTATTATATCCTTAATTACTGTGTTTTCATTGCCCCATCCCATATTGGAAGGAATAGCTTCAAGTAAAATTTTATTTTGCACATTCTCTTTTATCCGAAATCCTAATTTTTTCAAATAAGGAGAAATTTCAAGAAGCACAGTAAATTCATCTGGAGAAAATTCAAGTTCTTCTGAGAATAAAAGTGTTTGCGCAGATAAAGGTGTGTTATCAAAAGCATTTAATGCTTCCTCATACAATACTCTTTCATGTGCAACATGCTGATCAATTATTACTAGTCCACTATTAATCTGACTAATAATATATTTATTATGTACTTGCCATAAAGTACTTCCTTCATAAACTGAAGATTGTTTTGAATCAAATTGAAAACGGTTTATATAATCTTTTGCACGATGAAAATCATTATCGGCCTTTGATTCAGGAAAAATATTCAAATTTATTGATTCTTGATTTTGATTGGATTCAAAATTTTTATTGAATCCATGAAATTGCTGGTTATGTTGTAATGAAGGAATAGTAGATAAAATACTTGATATGGAATTGCTTACTGCAGATTTAACAACATGATATACTCTCCACTCATCAATAAACTTTACTTCTATCTTCATGGGATGCACATTAACATCTAATTGATCAAACGGTATTGTAATATTTAATAATGAAAAAGGATACTCACCTCTTTTCACAAGAGACTCATAAGCAGAGTATACTGCGGAATTCAATAATCTATTTTGAACAAATCTGCGATTGATAAAAAGGTATTGTTGTCCAGACCTTTTCCTAATAAGATTTAATGTTCCAACAAAACCTGATATAGTACAATCTCCTTTAGTTAATTCTACTTTTAATAACTGATCACGAAAAGTAGGATCATTTAGAGATACAATACGATCTTCTAAGCTTTCAGGCGTAAGGTTTAAAATATTTTTATTATTATGTTCAAGAATAAAAGAAACATCTGGAAAATCCAGTCCAAACCTTCTAACCATTTTGACAATTTGTCTAAACTCAGAATTAATTGACTTGAGAAACTTTTTTCTTGCAGGTGTATTATAGAATAGATTTCTAACAGTTATTTCTGTCCCACCTACTGGTGATGCAGCTTTTATATCACTAGTAACTCCTTTCTCTAGATTCATTTGATATCCAGAAACTTCATCTTCGGAAGAAGTAACGCTAATTTCTGAAACCGAAGCAATACTTGCTAGTGCTTCTCCCCGAAATCCAAGAGTTTTTATATTAAATAAATCATCTATACTAGATATCTTACTTGTTGTATATCGTTGAAAAGCGTGTGAAAGACCATTAGGGCTAATTCCATGACCATTATCTCTAACTTGAATAAGTTGGTGCCCTCCTTTTTCTATAACAATAGAAATTTCGGATGCATCAGCATCTAGACTATTTTCTAAAAGCTCTTTAACTACAGAAGCGGGTCTCTCAACAACTTCTCCTGCAGAGATTTTATTACGGAGATCTTCCGGTAAAGATATTATCGGATTCATTATGAATTAATTATTTGAATAGATTCTTTAAATATTTTATCCTTTAATTCAGTTGCTTTATTAAGCATAACATCTACTTCTTTCAGAACATTATCTGCAAATTCTTTGTCTGAATCAACCTCATTCATATTAATGTAAATATTTAGTATAGCTCCGCGTAATGATGCAAAAGAGACCTCGCTTGCAACTGCTAAATCACTAATTGAATTAGGATTAATATCATTAATTAATTCATATGATAATCCAAGTATATCATAAGATAATCTTGAAACTTCAAGAGGAATATTAATTGCGTTCTTATTTGCTTTTAGTAAGGCTAATTCCTTCGACTTCTTTTCATTATTGTTGGCATCAGGCAATCTTGATGCTTCAATTACATTATTAAATGCATTTGTATCGTCATCGATAAGATTTGCAAGTTTTTCTTTTATTAATTGTGCTTTAGTTCCAGCTAACTCCATCTTTTTTCTGCTATCCTCAAATCCTTTTTTTTCAAAGGTTAACGCTGCGACCATAGATATAAGAGCGGAACCAAGATTGCCAACTAATGCCGAAACACTTCCACCTCCAGGTGCAACTGAATTTTTAGATAATTCATCTCCAAATTCATTTAAAGACATTTCTACTAGTTTTTTATCAGAATTCTTCACAGCATAATCTATAATTTTATCTTTAGGGTTAAAAGCAGATACATCAGAAAGGCCCAAAGTCTGAACTGCAACTTCGACCAGTCTTGATTCTGGGACTCCAATTGTAGAATACTGTTTTTCTAGATAGTATTTACCAGCCATAAGCATCGAACCTAAAGGAACCAAACCAACTAATTCGCTCCCTGTAACTCTAACACCCCTTATTTCTGCAAGTTTACATACAGTATCAAATACTTCATGAATTGGAGTTTTTTTAAAATTTGTAAAATTAATAGAAATTTGTGCCCTTTGATATGCATCTACTATCCAACCTACGGCCTTTACATGATTAAAAATTCCTGGTTTTATAACGGGTTTGCCAAATATGTTATTTTTATTATAGCCTTTTTCAATAAATAAAGATTTAAGATCATAATCATGATGTTTATTATTATGATTAATAATGGTTTCATAACTTTTAGAAATAAAATCGCATATTCCACATGGATATTTCTTATCCTTATAACGAATTATTTCACCATCTAATAAGTTTGGAGAATAAGGATTATCTCTTCTTTTTGCCCGGCCTTTCTCCCTTATTTCAAAAGCTATATCTGATGCCATTCGCTTATCCATCGTATTAAGGTTTATATTGTATGCTATAAGAAATTCTCTTGCACCCATTACAGTAGCACCAGACATTTTGTTTAACTCTAATGGCCCATAGTCAGGAGCCCATGATTTATCAGAAAGCTTTTTACTTAATCCTTCATATTCTCCATATCGAATAGTGGCTAAATTTTTTCTTTCAGGAATTTGTGCTGAATCTTCATAGAGATAGATAGGAATAGATAAATCATCACCTACTCGTTTTGCAACACGATGTGAAAGTGATATACAATCATCCATGGTAATATTACTTACTGGTATAAAAGGGCAAACATCAGTAGCGCCAAGACGAGCATGTGTGCCCTTATGCTTTCTCATATCAATAATTTCTGAAGCAACTCTAATTGCCTGAAAAGCAGCTTCTTCTACAGATGAAATTGATCCCACAAATGTTACTACAGTTCGATTAGTATCGATTCCAGATGAGACGTCTAACAATGATACTCCAGAAATTTTATTAATCTCTGAAATAATAATTCCTATTTTATTGGAGTCTCTTCCTTCACTAAAATTTGGAACACATTCAACTAATTGCTGCATACCTAGAATTATTAATTTATCTGATTTAAATAGTTAATTAGCCAGACCACAATAGCTAACATAAATCCTATCTTAACAATAGATCTATTTTGTTTATACCTAATTCTTTTTCTATAAATAATTTTCTTCAAGATCTTTAGATACCTGCAAATAGAAAAAGAAAGAAATTTACAAATGGCCGCATTATCCAACTAATAGGAGAAATAGGTGTGAAATAACCAATTAGAATTGCTCCTAATAATATTTGCGGTCCATAAATTTGTAAATTTCTCACAAGATCAGGATTAGTTCTTATTAATAATCCTGAAAAAATCTGTGAGCCATCTAATGGTGAAACAGGAATCATATTAAAAACGGCTAACATAATATTTATTTGAGTAAACAATATTATCATCATTGCCATACTCCCCTGAACATAACCAGTTCGGAGGATTGTCCCAGCAATAAAGGCTAATAAAAGATTAGATGCTGGACCTGCAAAAGCAATCTTCATCATATCTTCTCTAGGTTTTTTTAAATATCTTAGATCTACAGGCACTGGTTTTGCCCACCCAAATCCTACGAAGAGAATCATTAATCCACCAATGGGGTCAAGGTGAGCTATAGGATTAAGAGTAAGTCGACCTGCATATCGAGCGGTAGGGTCTCCAAGTTTATTCGCAACCCACGCATGTGAAAATTCATGAAATACTAAAGCAAACAATAAGACAGGAATCAAAAGAACTAAAACTTCAGGTGGTAAACGGAAAAGCATATGCTATGCTCTTGGATGAAATGTCTGGTGCACTTCTTTTAAATATTCATTATCGAGATGGGTGTAGATCTGAGTAGTTGAAATATCTGAATGACCTAACATCTCTTGTACTGCTCGTAGATCTGCCCCGCCCTCTAACAAGTGTGTTGCAAAAGAATGTCTAAATGTATGAGGGCTAATAGCCTTATTTATTCCAGATATCAGTGTCCATTTTTTCATTATGTTGAAAATTGTCATTCTTGTTAGTTGTTTACCATTTTTACTTAAAAAGACATTTCCATCAGAATGTTTTTTATCAACGAGCTTAGATCTAACATATTTATAATAATCATCGATTAATTTTATCGCTTTACTTCCTAAAGGAACATATCGTTCTTTATTGCCCTTACCCAATATTCTTAACATGGAGGAATCAAATAAGATATTGTTCATTTCTAATGCACATAGTTCTGATACTCTTAATCCTGCTGAATATAAGGTTTCTAGAATGGCCATATCTCTATACCCCATAGAACTTTCAAGATTAACAGAATTAATTATTTCATTTACTTCCTGAACAGATAATACCTTGGGTAATTTTTTCGATTGCTTAGGTGGCTCAAGTAACTGAGTAGGGTTATGTGATATTTTTTCTTCACCTGATAGAAATTTATGATAAGAACGAATTGAAGAAAATGATCGATTAATACTAGATGATGATAAATTTTGATCATTTAAATAACGAATAAAATTTCGTATATGAATCTGGCGTATAGAATTAAGATTCTTAATTGATTCTATATTAAAAAGAAAATTTATATAACGATTTAAATCTGCTTTATAAGATGTAATTGAATTAGTTGAAAGATTTTTTTCAACGCGCAACATAGTAAGATAATCTTCTAGATAAGTATCCAAATCAACAATTAATATTATTTATAAGGAAGACTCTACCATTTCACATAAAATATGTTCTGTTAGCAAGTGTCCTTCTTGGATTCGTTGGGTATCATCACTAGGTATATTAATCACAATATCTTTTCTTCCATTTAATTTACCACCGCTTTTTCCTGTCAAAATAATTATTCTCATATTCATCTTATCTGCCATATTAACTGCTTCAACAACATTACTAGAATTTCCGCTGGTTGAGATAGCAATTAGTACATCTCCCGAATTTCCAATAGCTTCAATTTGTCGAGAGAATATTGTATTGAAATCTGTATCATTTGACCATGCAGTCAAAAAAGATGAATCTGTTGTTAATGCTATTGATGGTATTGGAGGGCGATCATGGTCTCTTAGTCCTCCCATTAACTCTGTTGACATATGCTGTGAATCTGCGGCACTACCACCATTACCACACCACAGAACTTTATTTCCATTATTTATCGCATTGATTAAAATTTCAGATGCAATTAAAATATCATCAATACAATTACTTAACATAGCGTTAGTTACTTCATTGTTTGATATAATTATTTGTTTTGGGTCTAATTTATTACTCATTAATTACTCCCATGAATAGCATCTGCAAACTCTTTAATTATATTTGTATTATCATCTTCAATAGCCGTACCAGTAACAACAAAACTAGCACCAGCTTGGACTTTCTTATAAGCAGATTCAGGTGTTCGAATACCACCACCAACAATTATGGGAATATCAATATATCTCTTTACTGCTTCTATCAAATGATTAGGAATAGCATTCTTTGCTCCACTTCCAGATTCTAAATACACAATCTTTTTTCCCAAATATTGTGCTGCTAATGCATGCGCAACAAGTATATCTGGTTTTTCAATAGGAATAGGATTTGAACCACTCATAAACTGTACGGATGAATTACTTCCACCATCAACAATTAAATAACCTGTTGGAATCGTTTCAATTCCTAAGTCTTTTACTATAGGCGCAGCAATAACTTGTTCACCAATAAGATAATGAGGATTTCTTCCTGACAAGATTGACATAAATAACATCGCATCATAATATTTATTTAACTGACTAATTCCTCCTGGAAAAAAGATTATAGGTAATTTTGATAATGATTTAATCATCTTAACTCTTTTTTCACAATTATTATCAAGAATTAAACTCCCTCCTACAAAAATAGCATCTACACCACATTCATTTATTTTAGAAATTTTTTCCTCTAAACTCTTTTCACTATTTTTATCTGGATCGATGAGTACTATATATCCAGCACCTTTTTCTTCTTTAACTGATAGTAAGTAATTGAAAATTGTTTTTTTCATAAATTATTAAGAAGTAAAATTATTGTATTTTTCCGTATTCATAAGTTCAGAAACTTCATCTTTATGCATTATTTGCACCTTGAGCATCCATCCTTTATCAAAAGGGTTATTATTTACCAAGCTAGGATCATTATTAAGTTCATCATTCAATGCTACTATTTTACCAGATAGTGGCATATAAATATCAGCAACAGTTTTGACAGCTTCTATTGTTCCTATTGATTTACCTTTTTGGAATTCTGTATTTAAATCGGGAAATTCGATAAAAACAATATCACCAAGTTCACCTTGAGCATAATCTGTTATCCCAATGGTTGCTACATCACCATTAATATCTACCCATTCATGATCATCAGTAAATAAAAAGTTTTCTGGAAGATTCATAATCATTTTCCCCTATCAATAAATTTAAAGTTATCTAAAAATCCAGTATCAAATTCCCCCCTTTTAAATAACTCATCATTCATTATTGCTTGATGAAAAGGTATAGTTGTTTTAGGGCCCTCTATAATACATTCCTCAAGAGCTCTAGACATACGATTAATTGCTCTTTCTCTTGAACTTGAAAAAACAATTAATTTACCTATCATAGAATCATAATTTGTTGGGATTTGATATCCTGCATATGCGTGACTATCTATTCTAACTCCTTTACCTCCAGGCATATGAAAACTTGTTATTTTCATTGGTGACGGGATAAAATCATTCGCTGGGTCTTCAGCATTAATGCGACATTCAATTGAATGTCCTCTTAATTTAAAGTTTTCTAAAAATTTTGGAAATGTTTTTCCTGCATGCATTCTTATTTGTTGCTTTATTAGATCAACTCCTGTCACCATTTCTGTTACAGGGTGTTCAACTTGAATCCTAGTATTCATTTCCATAAAATAATAATCTAAATTTTTATCTACAAGAAACTCAACTGTCCCGACTCCTACATAGTTAACTGCTTTTGCAGCATTAACAGCAGCCTCACCCAATTTATTCCTAAGTTTATTATTAATAACAACAGAAGGGCTCTCCTCAATCAATTTTTGGTGTCGTCTCTGAATTGAACATTCCCTCTCACCAAGATGAATAGTGTTTCCATTGCCATCAGCTAATATTTGAACTTCAATATGTCGTGGATTTTCAACAAACTTTTCTAAATACAAATCATCATTATTAAATGCGCTCTTTGATTCTGCCTTAGCAGAATTGAAGGCTGATTCTAATTCTTTTTTTGATTTAACAAGCCTCATGCCGCGACCTCCTCCTCCAGCTGAAGCTTTAACCATAACTGGATATTTAACTTTTTCGGCAAATTTTGTAGCTTCTGATACATCTTTAAGAACGCCATCACTTCCAGGAATAACTGGGACGCCAGAACTTTTCATAGTATTCCTTGCTTCTGACTTATCTCCCATTGAATTGATAATTTTTGCTTTTGGACCAATAAAAGAAAATCCATTATCTTCACAAATACTTGAGAATTCAGCATTTTCTGCTAGAAAACCATAACCCGGGTGTATTGCATCAGCATGGGTTATTTCCGCAGCTGCAATAATTCGCGGAATATTTAAGTAACTTTCATTACTTGGAGGTGGGCCAATACAAACCGCTTCATCAGAAAATTTAACATGTAGGGAAAATTCATCTGCTGTCGAATATACTGCAACCGTTTTAATTCCAAGCTCATGGCAAGCTCTAATTATACGGAGAGCAATTTCGCCCCGATTAGCTATCAAAATCTTTTTATACATAATTGAATTAATTAGGATTAATTAAAAATAATGGCTGGTTGAATTCAACAGCATGACCATCTTCTACTAAAATTTTTTGGATAATACCATTTTCTTCTGCTTCAATTTCATTCATTATTTTCATTGCTTCTATAATACATAAAGTATCACCCTTATTAACAGAGTCTCCCTCATTTACAAATGAAGCGTCATCCGGTGAAGGTGATTTGTAAAATGTCCCAGGCATTGGGGATAGGACCTCAACGCCTTCAGTCTCTTTAGATTTATCATCTTTTTGATCAATACTTTTTTCTAATTTTGTAGTTTCTTTTGAATCAACCCTGTCTCCATTTTCCGTAGTTTGTATTGATTCATTATCAATACTTGGTTCTTTTACTACTCTATAACGAATACCAAAGAATGTAACATCAATTTCATTGACATTACTATTCTCTAGTATATACAATAATTCTTTTAATCTATTTTTCCACATAGTTTAAATAATAGTATAACACTAAGATTTAAATCTTTCAATATATTCTCCACTCCTTGTATCAACTTTTAATATATCACCATTATCGATAAATAGAGGAACGTTCACGGTATAATTTGTTTCTAAAGTAGCCGGCTTTGTAGCGCCAGTTGCTGTATTGCCTTTTTCTCCTGGTTCTGTACTAACAACTTCTAAATGCACATGCGCTGGCAGTCTAATATCAATTATTAACTCGTTATCAAATAAAATATCAACATTTTGTCCTGCCTTTATATAGTTTATTTTATCACCGATTACATTATTAATAATATTTATCTGATCATAAGTCTGATTATCCATAAAAACATGATTATCACCATCATTATAAAGATACTGCATTTCTTTTGCATCAATTCTAACCAATGCAATTTTTGCACCAGCATTAAATCTTTTTTCAATAATTTTACCAGATTGTAAATCGCGAAGTTTAGTACGCACAAATGCATTACCTTTTCCAGGTTTTACATGTAAAAACTCCAACACTTTCATTCTTTTACCATTCTCAAGTAAAACAACACCATTTTTAATATCGCTTGTCGTCGCCATTTATATTCCTTATTTCATTTTGAATTTAACTTATTCTTATTCTATCTCAAATTTTACATATTTATAATAATTATTTTTTTAATACTTTCCATGATGAAGTAGTATTGATAATAAAATTCTTTCCTGCTTTTAAATCATAATCACATATATTCTTTTTAGGATTAGACTTTGCATATTTACTGAGATCAGCACGATTCAAAATATCTAACAGATTATCAATATCTTCCTTATTAAATGGAAAAGAAACTCTATGTTTACCAATTTCCTCAGTAGTCATTTCTAAGGATTTTATATATACGCTATTTTCAATATACTGTCTTAAAATATGCGATATTTTTATATAGAATTCTTTTATTTGTTCCGTTCTATCATACGATTCATTACTTAAAGATTCTAATTTATTAAGTGCAATTATATCAGCAGGATCTATATTAGTCTCTACATTCTTCTCTTCATATATATTTGCAATTCTTTTTCCATAAATAAAATATAGTCCAAATAAAATAACTAAAGATAATATTATCAGAATAATCATTCTGATTGGAAATATACTTTTAATAGGAATCGGTCCCTTAATAGGTTTCATTGATTGGTTATCAGTATTATTAACAAGAGATATAACTTTAATAGAGATTGAATCAGTCTCCATCGAAAAATCAAAAAGACTATCAGAATTAAATAAATTAATAGTAATAGGAGGAATAGATACCATTCCAGTATCCCAAACAGAAAAAATAAATTCTGCGCCTGTTACTTTTTCTTTTTTATCATATAATAAATTTGAACTTCGCAATTCTAATGGTTCTGTAAATTGAGGATTTTCAATATTAAAATATTTATTTCCAAGATTTTGAGTAGTAATCTTATAAGAAATAAGGTCACCTATTGAAGCTCTGGTCGTATCTGTAGTAACAGATAATTGAAATGAGCTTTTAAGATGCTCACTATTTTTACAAGAGTTACTTAATATTATTAAAGAAAAAATAAGAAATAGTCTATTTATTAACATCTTGTACTAAGTCCTTTTTTCCCTCCCTTTAAAAAAGCTCATTAAGGGATCAACATAATCTTCATTTGTATTTATTTGGATTAAATCAAAATTAATTTTATCGCACTGTTTTTTAAAATTACCAGAAGCCTCTTTTTGATCTTTACTAAAATTTAATCTATCATATTCAGAACTTGTATCTATCCAGAATTCTTTATTGGATTCAGGATCATGAATTTTTAATAAACCAAAGTTAGGTATTAAAGACTCAGCAATATCAGAAACTTTAATTCCAATCAGATCATGTTTCTGGTTTGCAATCTTAAGTGACTTCCAGTAATCATCATCAATATAATCTGAAATAAGAAAAACTACGCTTTTTCTCTTAGCAACTTTTAATAAAAAATCTATAGCATTATGAATAGAAGTTTTTTGACCTTCAGACTTATGATAAAGCAGTTCTCTTACAACCCGTAAGACATGTGACTTTCCTTTTTTTGGAGGGACATATTTCTCTATTTCATCAGTAAACATTATTAATCCTACTTTATCATTATTCTTTATAGCAGAAAATCCTAATACTGCAGCAATCTCAGTAGCAATTTCATTTTTATATTTATCTAATGTTCCAAAGTCTCCTGATTTACTAATATCAACAATTAGATATACAGTTAATTCTCTTTCTTCTTCAAGTATTTTTATATGAGGAAGGTTCGATCTGGCAGTAACATTCCAATCAATTAATCTAATATCATCACCTGGGAAATATTCTCTTACTTCGGAGAATGACATTCCCCTGCCTTTAAAAACAGAATGATACTCTCCTCCGAAAAGATCATTGACCAAACCTCTGGTTTTTATCTCAATTCGACGAACTTTCTCTATGATCTCAGTTGGGATCATTATAAAGCAATAATCAGGGTACTTCTATTGTCTCGAAGAGTCTTTGAATGATGTCTTCAGATGATAATTCTTCTGCTTCTGCCTCATAAGTAAGAATTATTCTATGCCTTAATACATCCATTCCTACAAACCTAACATCTTCGGGAGTTATATAACCACGATGCTCCATGAAAGCTCTAGCTTTTGATGCTAATACAATATTTATCGTGGCTCTTGGGGAAGCGCCATAATCAATTAAACCTTTAATATCATTCAAGCCAAAAGATTTGGGGTCTCTTGTTGCAAAAATTAGATTCAAAATATATTCTTCAACTTTTTCATCGACATAAATATCATTAATTATTTTTTGAGCATTTAATATTTGCTCTGTTTTAGCAACGGGTGTTAAAGAATCATCTATAGTGGTTTTTGCCATCTTCCTTAAAATTAATTTTTCTTCATCAATTGAAGGATATGAGACTTTTAATTTTAACATAAAACGATCAACTTGAGCTTCTGGTAATGGATAAGTACCCTCTTGCTCTATTGGATTTTGAGTTGCAAGCACAAGAAATGGGTTATCCATTTTAAATGTATCTTCTCCAATAGTAACCTGCCTTTCTTGCATACTCTCCAATAAAGCACTTTGAACTTTGGCAGGTGAACGATTTATTTCATCCGCTAAAATAATATTTGAGAATATTGGACCTTTTCGAGTTTCAAAACTTCCTGTTTTTTGATTATAAATAAGAGTGCCAATTAAATCAGCAGGTAACATATCAGGGGTAAATTGTATCCTTTGAAATTTAGCTTCGATAAGTTGAGAAATAGTTTTTACTAGAAGCGTCTTTGCTAAACCTGGAACTCCTTCAATTAGAATATGTCCATTAGCCAGTATCCCTATAAGCAATCTGTTGATTAGATCTAACTGGCCAAAAACGACTGTACTAATTTCATCTCTAAGCTTATCTATAAATAAAGATTCTTTTGATATACGTTCATTTATTTCTGAAAGGCTAAAATCTGACATATGCTCTATTGGATGCTAAGATGTGATATGCTTAAGCACATCTATCTCATTAATATCTTTGCCCAAATAATCTAATTCGAATTTTACAGAGGGAGCTAATTCATGATCAGGATATTTAGTTAAGAAATTCTTATAATTTTCTTCTGCTTTTAATTTATCACCTAAAATATTTGCATAAATATAGCCTATCATGAATTGAGCTTGAGCTTCCTGATCCGTACCAGAAAATCTATCTACTACACTACTATATGCACTTATTGCATTATTAAAATCACGCAAATCATTCATATATATATCTCCAATCAAATATTGCGTTTTTGCTGCAAGACTATGATCAGGATATTTTTTCAATAATAAATCAAGATTTGATAATGCGTCTTTTATATTTTTTTCATTTCTAGCAATCTCGGCATTACTATATAATTCATCAGCAGTCTGATTTTTTACACAACTAGAAATAACTAGAATTATTATTATATTTATTAAAATTTTATTCATTATTTAATTTTTTCCTTTATTCAAAAACTATCGAATTTATGTGGAAGGATATCTATCATCAAGAAAGAAGTACTAATAATAATAAAAAATGTTCCTAAAAAATATATAATAAACCAAGATTTAATTTTCCATTTTTTAAGTTTTTATAATCTAATGGGTTAGAATAATCAAGTCTTATAGGGCCAAAAGGTGATGAAATAGTAATTCCAAGTCCTTTTCCCCACTCAATATTATTAAAAGAAATATTACTTCTATCCGTTAATTGTCCACCATCTATAAATAATTCTCCCCCAAAAAGTCCATATATAGGAAAACGAATTTCAAAATTCACTAATAGTCTTGTTAGCATACCCTTTGGTATAACTCTATCATCTGCTACACCAACCAAATCAGTCCCTGGATCTATTTCTGTTAAGAATTTTAGTGGATCCCATGCCCTTAAACTTGAACTTCCACCCAAATAAAACTTATCATATAATAATGTCTCATAAATATCATAATTATCCTTCCAATTAAATATCATACCATATTTCATTCTTGAAGCAAAAACTGATCTTTTTCGTATCTTAAAATAACTTTGAATACCCGCATCCACTTTTTGATATGTCCTATTACCACCTAATACCCCACCAACGCTAATTATTTCTGTATTTAATACATATCCTTGAGATGGATAGATAGGATTATTTGATTTATCAAATCTTGCAACTAATCTAAATGAACGATTCTCGATATCATTTTTATTATCTCTTTTATTATCATCAAATAATTCCCATCGTAGAATAGCCCTAATATATGATCTGTCTTCTAATCGCAAAATATTAGCTAATTGAAAACCGTATCTATAAATACCCTCATCCTGATTATAATTTCTAAATGATTGAAAAAAACCTTTTAATTCTGACGGAATCCTAAACCCAAAAATCCATTGATTAGACAAAAGCATATCAAAGGTAAATCGAGGGTATTGATACCCAGCTTCAAAAGGAATGGCAAGTGAGGATTTTACTTGGAAACTTGATACTGAATTGAGTACCCTTCTATCCTTCCATGCTATATCTCCAGCAAGAGCAATTACCTGATCAACCCCTTCATTTACAGTTATTGGATAATATCCACCAGAAGATAATATTTCTCTTCGGTTCATTTGTCTTAATTCAATAACAATATTTACCGTACTATCATTAGCAGTATTTTTTACAGGTGTTATTGCAGCCATTGAAAAAACACCAATCTCCATTAATTTCTTTTGGCTATAATCTATTTTGCTTTTTACATATTTTTCTTTTTTCAAAAATAATAATTCTCTATAAACTAAATTTGAATCTAGATTTTCATTCATTCCTTCAACATATATTTTATCAATAAAAATATCTGAACCTTCATTAATAGATATATTTATAACTACTGAATCAGAAACTAATGGTTCAATATTAATATTGGCAAACAGCTTACTAAGCTCAAAATAAATATCGTCTAATCTATTTTTATTGATTTTAATTGATACCGGGTTGAACGGTTTATTTATTTTAAGATTTAGAGATGAAAAAATTTCTTCATCTCTAAGTGAATGATTACCAGAAATATTAATAGACTTTAAATAATATTGTTTCCCCTCAATAATATGAAAATAAATATCAGCAGAATTTTCACTAATATTAAATGAATCAACAACAGCAACGTCTAAATATCCATTTGTGAGATAATAATTTTTTATACTAATGGCATCTAGTTTTACTATCCTCCGGTCAAATGATTGATCGGTAAAAAATGTTTTATTCTGAATATTAATAATATTTAGAAGAAATTTAGATTTAATATTTTTATTCCCTGTAAATGTAACACTTCTTATCTGTGTAGATTCATCAGGTGCGGAAATTATTATATTAAGACTAAATAAACTTATACCTATCCATTGATAAATTTTCATTATGTCATATTTAAAAACTTAATATGAATAGCGCAAACGGTATTTTACATGCATATTGCCTAATTCATCAACATTCCCAATTAGAGAAAAATATGGATTAACCTTCAATTCGACCCCTACTTGGTTATATGGTGCATTAGAAAAAGAGAATGACCGCTTGTAAGAATAATTCAAGGACAAATTTTTAGATACTTGGGCCTTGATTATTAAGTCTTCATCGGATCTTGAGGGATCTATCAATGCTGATGCGCCTGATATACTTACATCTTCGATAAGACCCAGTTTCCCAAGACCACTAATTTGCATAAAATTTCTTTCTAATTCTTTTTCTAAATATGCCACAAATATTGATTGTGCCTGACTTCCTATACCTGAAGAACTAATTTCTTGATCTTCAAATCGACTACGAATAGTCAATAATTCAAGTATATCGCTTTCAGTAAACCCACTAGATGATTCCAGTCCCAATTTTGGATTATCTAAAGGGCCTACTAAGTTAATAATTATATTCTCATCTTGTATTTTAGTAAAAGCAGATAAATCAAGATATGGATTAAACCCTTTTGTATCAAAAGCTAAATATCCACTTGTAATAGTAAATACATCTCCATAGTAATAAAATTTACCCTCTCGTACAAATAATTCTCCAGAATAATCAGCATTTCGATTTCCAAACATTGATATGCTTAATTCTCCACCTAATTGTGCGTCAATTTGGCTGTTCCTTAAAACGAAATCTCCTGATATAGGAAAATTTAATTTATAATTAATTATTAATTCATCTTGTTGCAATTCAGATGATGATAGATCATTTATTTCAAATTCTTGATACATAATTGCATCAAGGGCTTCAATTTGACCTGCAATGGTTATAGTATCTCTACCATAAATATTTAGATCTAGATTTACTATTCCTTCAATATCACCTAATAATGTTTTAAAAAAAACATTATCGCCATTAACATTTAAGTTATAATAAGGATCAAAAAATTTATTCAATTCAAGATTGCCACTGACAGCTAAATTATCTTTTTTATTCTCATTATCATTGTTTAAAACACCAGATAAATTATCTATAGTAAGTATATTTTTTAATAGTGATCCTGACCCCTTTACACCTTTTATTGGATTATCTAGTAAAATAGTATGAATTGATGCATCATTAATTAATATCCTCCCATCTCGATATAATTTACCAGGTGTTCCATACAGAGTTAATGAAATATCATAATCCCCCCTTAAAGAATCAACATCAGATAAATAATGACTTAAAAATTCAAGATGCTTAAACTTTCCAGATACATCTACAATCATAGAATCAGAAAAATAATATTGCCCAATATTTTCTGAACTATAGTTTAAATCTAATGGCAAATAAGCAATGCCAGATATCGAGTGATCAAAATTTCTATTTGCTAAAAATTTGTTAAAATATAGTTTTTTAGAATCATAAAGACCATAAGTCGTAATAGAACCTAAATCAAGATTTTCAAACTTTGCATTATCGATTATTAAATTAAAATCAAATTTTGTCTTATTAGGAAATCCTCCTAAATGAATATCTCCAGAAGCTAATCCTTCAAGTTTAAGCCAATTAGGTACAAACTGTGTAAATACAGAAATATCAATATCTTTCATATTTATACTAGCATCAATTTCTCGTGGATTATCTAATTCATAATATTGAGGAATAATACCATAAATCTGAATCCCAGTTTTATCACCATTTATTAGAGTAATATCTTCTATATGCAGCGTTGAATCAGAATAAAATGATGAGATAATTAATTCATCAAATTTTTGGGATGCAACCTCACCATCCTTTATCGAAACATCAATGGAATAGTCCAAAGAATAATCAACTGTTGAAACATAAAACTCGCCAAAAACCTGTCCATTGATTATCAAATCCTCCGGTATTAAAAAATCAATTATATCTGTTCCAATATTGGACACTTTTAACAAACCATCAACTTCATCAGTAAGATATAAATGACCAGTAATAATCCCATCATTTACATGGAATTCAAAAGGCTTTAAAATCAATTCATTTTCACCAAGATCAAGTTGGAGAAGATCCACTCCTTCTCCTAATGTGAATTCCAGGGGCTTAGTATTAATAATATATCTTTGACCCGTTGCTATTTGTAATCGATCAAATATGCCATTACCATCACTATGTAAAAACCCAGATAGCTGGAAAAAGTCCATATTATTTTTAAACTCAGCACTCTGAATTTCTATTCCCTCTTTTGAGTATGATAAATCTACAACTCCACTTTCAAAGCTTTCATCATTCCACATACCATTTCCAATTCTTAATTGACAATTACCAATAGTATAATCGTTCTCACTATTCAAATTTCCAAAAAACTCGAAACTCTCTAAATTAAAGTTTTTATACTTTATATCGTCTAAAACTAATTCAGCAGTTAAACTTGGGTTATCAAAATCTCCTGAAACAGAAAGATTTCCTGTCGCTTTTCCACTTTCTAAGCTATCTGACCAAAAATTATTAATAATAAAAACATCTGCATTATTCAGATCAAAATCCAGCTTGTATATTTCATCTTTAAAATTACTAGCACCAGTAATAATAATTTTACTATCTCCAATAGATAGTTCAAGTGGCTCTTCAATATTTAAATAATTATCAACATAGTCTGCAGTACCAATAATAGAAATCTTTCTATCTTTATATAATTTATTTTCAGTCAACTCCATTGTAAGTATTATTTCCTGCAGTCTACTTTCATTTATTCTTGCCTCTAAATCTAACTGACCGTTTAAATCAGTTGGGATATCATCAGTAATCCACTGATTAATATCAAAATCAGTTAATTTTACTGAAGAATTAAATTGTCCATCTTTCTGATAAATGCCATTCATTGATAAACTTGCATTATCACCTTCTAGCATAAATTCATCTATAGAAATAAAATTATCAAAGTTAGTTAGTGAGATATTTCCAGCTGTTTTCAATCCTAAATCATTTGATAGTGTAATATTTCCTTCAAATGTCTTTAAATCAGATTGAATATGTATTTCAGTTTCTAATGCTGAAAACTTTGGCTGAAGGGGTAATTTCTCAAAGAATGTTTTAGGTATATCGTATTTATCAATGAATAGATCCATTTTCATTTCTTGTTCATTAATCCAACTATAAAAAAATTGTCCTGATATACCTAAAGAATCAATATTTCCATTCAAATCTTCACAAACAATCTTAGCTGGTAATAATGAAATTTTAGAATCTATTAATTGCATATCAAATTCTGTACTATCTAATGAAACAAATAATTTGCTTACATCTAGATCAATTGAATTCTTATCTATGTGGAATTTTCCATCAAAATTAAAAACAAAATCATTAATAATCTTTATTTCAGGTATTGATATCTTTCCATCAATATATAATTGATCTATTGACATTTTTTTCTCTAGAATAGATTTTAATTCAAAAGGATCTGATTTAAAATCACTGGATTCTGATGACCTATGAAGATTTGTCGTAAGATCTATCAATTTTAAATACTTCATACTTGGATATGCAAATAATGACTTAAGAATATTGAGTTTCATATCAACCTTAGATATTGAAACATTTGAACTATTGGGATTACTTAGATATAAAGAATCAATAGAGACATTGAATAGTAAATGTCCTTTTAATTTGTGAAATTTTACTTCCCATTCTCCTCTATTAGACAACTGTTTATTTAACTGATCTTGTATTGTATTTTTCCAAAATGAGGGAGTTAATAACACAAGAATTATTGTTATAATAACAATTGATATAATAGAAAGTGAACTTTTCAAAATTTTCATATTGTATAGGTTATACTAAGCTAACGAATATACATGCATCATGTTCCAAAAACAAAAAGAGCGTCGATATCGACGCTCTTTTTGTTTTTATGCTATTAATAATTAAAAGAAATTAACTAATCAACAACTTCAAAATCTGCATCTTCAATTTCACCTTCATCTTTTACGCCCTTTTTAGTCTTATCTTTATTTACATCCTTACCGTTATTTTCATTAGGAGGTTTAGTATCATCATACAGCTTATTTGCTAAACCGCTCCAAACATTATTCAATGAATCTATAGCTGTTTGAATATCGCTTTTATTAGAGTTTGCATTTTCCTTTTTCAAATTTTCAAGTGCATCATTTAGACCTTTTTTATCTCCATCATCTAGTTTTTCATCAAATTCCTTAATATTATTTTCAGTTTGATATACTAATTGCTCAGCTTGATTGTGTAAATCAATAAGTTCTCTCTTCTGTTTATCTTCTTCTTCATGTTGCTTTGCTTCATTAACCATCTTATCTACCTCAGAATCACTAAGTCCACTTGAAGCCTCAATTCTAATACTCTGTTCTTTTCCTGTTGCTTTATCCTTTGCTCCAACATTTAATATTCCATTTGCATCAATATCAAAAGTGACCTCAATTTGAGGTACACCACGTGGAGATGCTGGTATTCCATCAAGGTGAAATCTTCCTATAGTTTTATTATCAACTGCCATTTCTCTCTCACCCTGCAATACATGTATTTCTACAGTAGTCTGGTTATCAGCAGCTGTGCTAAATATTTGGGATTTCTTTGTTGGTATAGTTGTATTTCTTTCAATTAACTTGGTTGACACAGAACCAAGAGTTTCAATACCAAGAGACAGAGGTGTAACATCAAGTAATAACACATCATCTACATCACCTGCAAGAACTCCGCCTTGAATTGATGCTCCTAGCGCAACAACTTCATCAGGATTTACACTTTTATTAGATTCTTTACCGAATATTTCTTTCACTTTTTCCTGGATTTTAGGTATTCTTGATGAACCTCCAACTAAAATCACTTCATCTATTTCATTAGGTTTTAACCCTGCATCACTTAATGCTTTTTTACAAGGCTCAATTATTCTTTGTACCAAATCAGATACAAGCTCCTCAAATTTTGCCCTGGTGAGAGTTAAGTTTAAATGCTGTGGTCCTGAAGCATCTGCAGTAATAAATGGTAAATTAATTTCTGTTTGCTTAGAACTAGATAACTCTTTTTTAGCAGCCTCTGCAGATTCTCTTAATCTTTGAAGGGCCATAGGGTCTTCTTTAAGATTAATTCCATCACTTGATTTAAATTCATCTGCTATCCAATTAAGAACTTTTTGATCAAAGTCATCCCCGCCTAAATGCGTATCTCCATTCGTAGATTTTACTTCAAAGACACCATCTCCTAATTCTAAGATAGATATATCAAATGTTCCTCCACCTAAATCAAATACAGCAATTTTTTCATCTTTTTTCTTTTCAAGCCCATATGCTAGAGCTGCTGCTGTTGGCTCATTTATGATTCTTCTAACGTTTAAACCTGCTATTTTACCTGCATCCTTTGTTGCTTGACGTTGTGAATCATTAAAATATGCTGGTACAGTAATTACTGCATCAGTTACAGGTGAGCCAAGATGCTCTTCAGCCATTTGTTTTAATTTCTGTAAAACCATAGCACTGATTTCAGGGGGATTATATTTTTTATCATTTATATTTACAACAACACTATCATTTGTCCCTTTCTCAATTTTGTAAGGTACTTCTTCTATTTCATTTGCTACTTCACCAAATTTTCTTCCCATAAATCTCTTAATTGAAAAAATTGTATTTAATGGATTAGTAACAGATTGTCGTTTTGCCGGCTGACCTACAAGTCTTTCATCATTATTCGTAAATGCAATAACTGAAGGAGTAGTACGACCTCCCTCGGGGCTAGTTATTACTGATGGCTCTCCACCTTCAAGGACAGCAACACATGAATTTGTAGTACCAAGATCAATTCCAATTATTTTACTCATTTAAATATTTCTCCTTAGTCGTAATTAGATTAATTAAAATTTCTACTATCTATATCTAATAAACCAAAATGGCTTTGTGTAATTTTGAATAGGATTTTTTCCTATAATTGAGGTATATATTAAACTTGACATCCAAAATGCTAGCACAACTGGTAGTACATATTTTAATAAGATTGTCATAATTCCAGTTATTATCACTAGGCAAATGGGAAAAAGAATTCCAATAGATAATAAAGGATAATTAATCATTAATTTTCTAATATTTTTCATACTTTTCTATTTTTTAATAACATTTCAATCAAAAACCACATTCATATCTAAAATCTCTTATTATAATATAAATACAATTATTATGCCAAAACATTATATACGTCATAGTTACATATATATATGTCTATATGTCAGGTATAGTTAAACTTTTTGAGGGTTTTCGTTTGTAATTTTTTTGCGCTTTTGTGCGCTACTTTTTGGTTTTGAGGAAAATGTAAATTCATTCTTTTTGACATCTACAGTGATTTTATCTCCTTGTACAAATTTATTTTCCAAAAGCAATTCAGATATTGAATCTTCAATATAATTTTGTATTGTTCTTCTTAAGTTTCTTGCTCCATATTCATTATGAAAGCCAAGTTTTGCTAATAATTTGCGTGCGCGTTTAGTTATATTAATATTTAAATCTATTTTTTCTAGATTATAAATAAGTTCTTTTAACTGCAAATCCACGATACTTAAGACATCATCTTCATTCAATGTATGAAATACAATTTTTTCATCTATACGATTTAATAATTCTGGACTAAATACATTTTTAACATTTTTGATTATTACATTTTTAATATTTTCATAATCAAAAGCACCAGATTTCTCAATAAAACCATACCTACTATCATCTTTTATATTTTTAGTTCCAAGATTGGAAGTCATAATTATGATCGTATTTCTAAAATCTACTTTCCTACCCAACCCATCTGTCAAAACCCCTTCATCAAATAACTGCAGTAATATATTGGTAATATCTAAGTGTGCTTTTTCAATCTCGTCAAATAATATAACTGAATAAGGATTGCGTCTAACTTTTTCAGTTAATTCTCCACCTTCTTCATATCCAACATAACCTGGAGGAGCGCCAATTAAACGAGACACAGAAAATCTCTCTCCATATTCAGACATATCAATTTTTATTAATGAGTCGGTATGACTAAATAAATAATTAGCAAGAACTTTTGCAAGCTCTGTCTTACCTACTCCAGTAGGACCAAGAAACATAAATACTCCTATTGGTCTTTTGTGGCTTTTTAACCCAGTCCTTGCTCTCTGGATTGACCTAGTAACGCTATCAATTGCTTCATTCTGTCCTATAATTAACTTGTGAAGCTCATCTCGCATTTTAAGCAACTTTTGAGATTCAGACTGTGCAACTTTATTAACTGGTATTCCAGATACTAAGCTAACTACATCAGCAACATTCTCTTCAGTAACTACAAATCTATTTTTAGAATCATCTTTGTACCATTTATTTTGAAGTGATTCAAGTTTGGATAGAAGAGTCTGTTCTTTATCTCGAATAGTCGCAGCATCTTCAAATTTTTGTGCAACAACAACATCCTCTTTTTGACGACGAAGTATTTCTATTTTCAACTCAATATCAATTAATTCCTGTGGCACATCCATATTTAACATATGCGCTCTACTACCAGATTCATCTAAAATATCAATAGCTTTATCAGGTAAGAATTTATCTGAAATGTATCTATGAGATAAATATACACACGCTTCAATTGCCTTATCATCATAGGAAACATTATGATGGTTCTCATATGAATCCTTCAAACCTTTTAAAATCTGAATAGATTCTTCAATACTTGGAGGGTTAACTGTTATTTTTTGAAATCTACGTTCTAATGCACCATCCTTTTCAATATATTTTCGAAATTCGTCTAATGTCGTAGCACCAATACAATGAATATCACCTCTAGCTAAAGATGGTTTAAACATATTAGACGCATCTAAAGAACCAGCGGCTCCACCTGCGCCTACAATAGTATGAAGTTCATCAATAAAAATAATTATATTATCAGAAGACTCTAATTCAAGCATAATTGTTTTCAATCGCTCCTCAAATTGTCCTCTATATTTTGTTCCAGCAACTATAGCAGGCAAATCCAATGATAAAATACGTTTATTATGCAATAATCTTGGAACTTCTTTACGAATGATTCTCTGAGCTAGCCCTTCAATAATTGCTGTTTTTCCAACACCTGGCTCACCTATTAATACTGGATTATTTTTCTTTCTCCGAGTAAGTATTTGAGCAACACGTTCTATCTCTTCTTCTCGACCTATAACAGGATCAAGATCCTCCTTTTCTGCTAGACTCGTAATATCTCTAGAAAAATGATCTAATGCAGGGGTTTTTGAAACATTAGACTTTTTGGAAGACTTTGTTGATCCATATTCATCATTATCATCAATCTCTTCGTTTTCCATTAAACTTAGAACGCTATCATAATCTATGCTATATGCATTTAGAACTTCATACGCGATTCCATCCGTCTCTTTAAGCATGGATAATAATAAATGCTCATCATCAGCTAAGGATGATCCTAGAGCAGTGGCTTCATTATATGAATTCCTCAATATTCTTTCCGCTCTTCTTGTAAAAGGCAAATGTCCCAAAGTTAAAGTACCGCCTGAACTTTTTATCATATCCTCAATCATAGATTTTAGATCCAGAACATTACAATCGTAGATTTCAAATATCTTTATAGATAACCCTGAAGAATCCTTAACCATTCCTAAAAGAAGATGTTCAGAACCAACATAACTGTGCCCAAGTCGCACAGCTTCTTCTTTGGCATTTTTTATAATTAACTGAACGCGTTTAGAAAAATTCTCTTTCATATCAAGTCAAATATTAAAAAAGCTTTGGTATGATATAAAGCTAATAAATCATTTATAAAAAATTTTTTCTTAATCGACCATTTATCATTTTTAAACAACGAGATCCAATTTTAGCAACTTCAGGGTTATGCGTTGTTATGATAAATGTTTGATTAAAATCCGAATTAATTGTTTTAAATAACTTCATTAATTTTTTCGAATTACCAGAATCTAAGTTTCCCGTTGGCTCATCAGCTAATATTAAAGCTGGTTGATTAATTAATGCTCTGAGCACCGCTACACGCAACCTTTCTCCACCAGATAGCTCAGAAGGATAATGATTTTTCCTATCATAAAGATTAACATATTCAAATAATTCATCAGCCATAGTTTCTTTATCATACGCATCATCATTTATTAGTGAAGGCAATAAAACATTCTCGTAGGCAGTGAACTCTGGAAGCAAATGATGAAATTGAAAAATAAAGCCTAAGTCTTTATTTCTAAATTCTGCTGTATCATTGTTGTTTAATTCCAAAATATTTTTACCTTTAATAATTAATTCACCTGAATCAGGATTATCAAGACCTCCAAGCAAATTCAATAATGTAGTCTTCCCAGACCCAGACTGTCCAACTATAGTAATAATTTCAGCAGTATTAACTTTTAAATTTAAATTTTTGATAACATCTAATTTATTATTTCCATTAAAATAAGATTTTGTAAGTTTTTTTGTTTCTAAAATTATTTTTCCCATTGCAGTGAATCCCTTATTCCAATAATTATAGCTTGCCTTGAAGCAATTAAACTAGAAACAATAATAAATATTAACGATATAAACATAACAATAAGTACATCATTTGGTTTTATTATCATAGGTAATTGGTTTATAAAATATATATCAGATGGAATGGGTATAATTCCATAAATATTTTGAATTGTAATTAATAAAAGACTAGCTACAATTCCAATAGATGCTCCAATCCCTCCAATTAAAACCCCTTGAATAAGAACTATCTTTCTAATATTTTTACTAGATGATCCTATAGCTCTAAGAATCCCAATTTGACGAATTTTTTGGATAATCACCAAAACCAATGTAGAAACAAGATTGAAACTTGACACCAGAATAATTAAACATAGCACAGCCAACGCACCCAATCTTTCTAGTCGCATAGCTGTAATTAATGCTTTATGTAAATCTTCCCAGCTATTAATAGATAATTTTTTATAATCATTTTGCAACTTTAATTTAACATGAGATAATTTATTTCTATCTTTCAAACGGATATCTATACCATCATAATTTTTCTTACGCAAGAATATTCTATCTCCAATTTCTTCACTAATAAAAACTACTCTATCATCAAAGTCCAATACTTCAGAATTAAATATTTTACTTACTTCAACATTCACAAGAAGTGGAAGACCAATAGAATTCGATTGATCAACAGGACTCATAATTGTCAATTGGTCCCCAACATCTATATTCAACCTTTGGGCTAATAAATAACCAACGGCTATGCCTTTTTCGGATTCAATTTTTGCGTTATTGATATAATCAATATTGTAAAAAGAACTAAGATTATCCATATTAATAGATTTAAATGTTACTATTCTTTTGGAGTCATCTTTAGCTAATATTAACCCAACCCTTTCTTTATATAATAGTGCTTCATCAACTGAAGGGTTAGAAATGATCTGATTAAAGATTTGTTCAAGATTAGTACTTGAATTTGATGTTATTCTTAGATCTCCTTCAAAACCAATAAGTTTATTTATTACTCTTTCCTCAAATCCATTCATAACAGACAAAGAAATTAGAATCGCAAACGTACCAATAATCATACCAATAATTGAAACCCAGCCATTTAGTCTGCTTGGCCCTGACCCTGAGCCACCTAACATGAACTTTTTTGCAATTAAATATTCAAATCTCATTCGTATCTCATTGCATCAGCTGGTTTAATATTTGCTGCGATTTTTGAAGGCCAATAACTTGCAATCAGAGAGGAAATTATTCCCATAATTAATATTAATAATATATTATTTATATTGAATGATATAGGCAAATGATCCATAAAGTATATATCTTCCGATATTGAAAGGATATGATATTTCATTTGTATAAAACCAAGAACTAAGGCTATAAATAATCCGATCAGCGAACCAATGATCCCAATAATTGCACCCTTTGAAAGAAATATTAAGTTAATTTGTTTTTTACGAAAACCAACCGCCTGCAAAGCGCCTATGGTTTTTATTTTATCAAGAGTAATCATAGTTAATGCAGAAACAATATTTACAATAGCAACTAATGAAATCATTCCAAAAATAACAATAATTGGTAATTTTTGAACTTCTAACCATTTAAATAGAGTGTGATGTTTTTCTTTCCATGATATGGAGTAATAAGGATACCGTATTTTTTCATTTAATATTTCAGTAATTGATGAAAAATTATTTTGAGTAAAATATACTATTTTACCAGTTATCTTTTCTTCAACCCCTAATAAATATTGAGCATTCTGAATAGATGTATATATTATATTATTATCATATTCACTTAAGCCTGAATGAAAGATTCCCCCTATAGTAAATTGTTTCAATCTATACATCGCAGAAATATCTGAAATAGAGCTTAGATCAAAAATAACTAATGGATCACCAATTGCTAATCCATATTTATCTGAAAGAGATTTACCAATTATTATAGAATTTTTAGATAATGTACCCGTACCATTAATTAAAAGATTATCTAATGGTTGTACCAATGAATTCCCGCTAACTCCTTCTATAATAACTCCTTCCGCATTAGCCCCTTTACGAATCAACGCAGGGCCCTGAACAAATGATCTAATAATAGAACCATTTTTATTATCTATGATATTATGTAGTAAGTTATTTAGATCCGAGTTTTCATCAATAGGTCTTCCAAGAATATCCTGAAATCTATAATGACCATCAAAACTAGCTATTTTATTAGAAATAGTATTTTCAAAACCTTGGTAGACAGACAAGGTTAGAATTAATGAAGCGATACCAAACGCTAAACCAATTATGGATAATTTACCAGCAAAAGAAGAAAAATTAGACTTATCAGTTGAATTTAGATGACGTAAAGCTAAATGTAAGCTTAACTTCATGTTAATATATATTTAGTTATTTCTCATAGCGGGGAATAGCAAGACATCTCTGATTGATTTATTATTTGTTAATAACATTACCAATCTATCAACACCTAAACCAACTCCACCTGTAGGAGGCATGCCACATTCCATTGCTTCAATAAAATTATCATCTATAGGTTGAGCTTCATCATCACCTTGCTCTTTGAGTTTTACTTGATTTTCTAAACGTTCTCTTTGATCTAAAGGATCATTCAATTCAGAAAAGGAGTTTGCAAATTCTGCTCCACCAATAAACAACTCAAATCTTTCAACTAATTTATTTTCTCCAGAACGATGAGTTTTTGCAAGAGGTGAAATCTCTCTTGGATGATCAATAACAAAAATAGGTTGAATAAGATTCGGTTCAACTAATTTTCTCATCAATTCATCCAATAGCTGACCATAGTTTTCTTTATTGGATACTTCAATTTTATTTTCTTTGCAAACTAAACGCAACTTCTTTTCATCTGCCTCTAACAAGTCTTCTCCTGTTGCATCTTTAAGTAATTCTAAAAATGGTTTCCTATCAAATTTTTTGCTTAGATCAATTTTAATATCACCCCAATCAACTTGCATATTACCAACGGATTTTGCGGCAAATCTGATAATATTTTCTACTCTATTCATCTGATCTTTATAATCACTATATGCTTCATACCACTCTAACATAGTAAATTCAGGATTATGGTTTCTATCCATTCCTTCATTTCTAAAATCTTTTGATAGTTCATAGACCTTATCATAACCACCGATAATCAGTCTTTTAAGATATAATTCATCAGCGATGCGTAGATAAAATGTTTGATCTAAAGAATTATGATGAGTTTTAAAAGGACGTGCATTTGCACCACCATATAGTGGCTGTAAAACAGGAGTTTCCACTTCCAGAAAGTCTTCATTGTCTAAGTAGGATCGTAAAGCTTTAGTAATTAATGATCTTTTCCTAAAAACTTTTTTGACTTCTGGATTTACAATTAAATCTAAGTGGCGATTGCGATAACGTTGTTCTTTATCCTCAAAGGAATCAAACGTTTCACCATCTTTTTCTTTAACAATTGGTAAAGGACGTGTACTCTTAGCTAAAACTGTAATTGATTTTGCATGTATAGATATTTCTTTTGTTTTGGTTTTAAACACAAACCCATTCACACCAGCATAATCACCTATATCTAGTAACTTGAACATATCATATTGCGATTCACCAACATCATCTTTTTTAATATATACTTGTATTCTTCCACTAGAATCTTCTAAATGAAAAAAAGATGCTTTACCCATTTTACGTATAGCCATGATTCGACCTGCAATTACTACATCCTTATTTTCAAAATTTTTAAAATCATTCTTTAATTCACTGCTATAATTAGATTGTTTAAAATTATGTGGATAGGGATCAATTCCAAATTCACGCAATTTTTTAAGTTTTTGTAATCTAAAGTTAATAATCTCTTTTAAGCTTTGTTTTTCTAGTGACATATTTAACTACTTTTAATTTTTTAATTCTTTATCTGATATATTTTCCATCAAGTAAGCTCTGATAAAATTATCCAAATCACCATCCATAACATTTTGAACATTACCTGACTCAAATTTTGTGCGATGATCCTTTACCATATTATATGGGTGAAAGACATAAGATCTAATTTGACTTCCCCAACCAATATCTTTTTTTTGTTCTTCAAGTTCTTGAATTGCTTCTTTTTCCTTTTCAATTTCTAGTTGATATAACCTAGACTTCAAAACTTTCATTGCCTGTCCTTTATTCTTATGTTGAGAACGTTCATTTTGACATTGAACAACAATGTTTGTTGGTAAGTGAGTAATCCTTATAGCGGAATCTGTTTTATTGACATGCTGTCCCCCTGCTCCACTCGCTCGATAGGTATCAATTCTTAAATCATTAGGGTTTATTTCAATATCAATTTCATCAGAAACAGAAGGGTAAACAAAAACAGAAGCGAAACTTGTATGTCTCCTGCTATTAGAGTCAAATGGTGAAATTCTAACTAATCTATGAATACCTGCTTCAGCCTTTAACATACCGTAAGCATAGTCTCCTTTAATTTCTATTGTTATATCTTTAATACCCGCCTCATCACCTGGTTGATAATCTAATATCATTTTATTAAAAGATTTTCTTTCAATATACCTAGAATACATTCTAAATAACATATCAGCCCAATCTTGGCTTTCAGTGCCACCAGCACCCGGGTGAATAGTTAAGATTGCATCTTGAATATCTTGATTATCACCTAAAATTAATTTTAATTCTAAATCATTAATAATTTTCTCATAATTATTTAACTCATCAATAATTTCTTTATCTTCAACTTCACCGCTTTCAGCAAATTCCAATAATACAGTTATATCACCATGTATCTTTTCTAGATCATCCCAAACTTTAATATTATTTTCTAATCGACTAATGTTTTTCAATATATTACTGGCATTATCTTTATTATTCCAAAAAGTAGGGTTCATCGATTCTTTTTTCAAAGATTCTAATTTGGACTCTTGCGAACTAAGGTCAAAGATACCCCCTAAGTTCGAAATGTTTTGATTCAGATGAAGAGAATCTGTCTTTTAGTTCTAGTAATTCCATTGGGAAATTTACATATCAAACAAATAGAAGATATTGAAATTATATTTAAAGATTAATCGCCTGAAGATATAAACATTCGTTCATTAAGGTAACGACGTAAATCCATTTCATCCATACCTATATTTATAAATCTACCATTTTCCGCGAGTGATATTTTGGATGTTTCTTCAGATATAACTATAACTATTGAATCAGTTTCCTCAGAAATTCCTAGCGCTGCTCTATGACGAGTTCCCATTCCTGGATCAACCATTGTACTTTCAGTTAAGGGTAAAATACATGCAGCCGCATCTATAATATCATTATTAATGATTACAGACCCATCATGCAAAGGAGAACCTGGATTAAAAATTGAAAGCAATAAAGGCGCTGTAACTTCTGCCTTTAATTCAGTTCCTGCTTCTTTATATGATCGTAGACCAGTCTCTCTTTGGATTACAATAAGTGCACCCCATTTATTATTTGTTAATTGAACAGATGCTTCTACTATTGCTTCAATTGTGCGAGATGATCCAATTTGGAAGATTCGTCTAAAAAATCCAGTCTGTCCTACATAAATCAATAAACGTCTAATTTCAGGCTGAAAAAGAATTACAAATGCAACTACCCATACAGTTTGGAATTGATTGACAACCCAAGATGATGCGCTTAAGCCTATAGAATTGAATAATACTGAGGCTATTAATAATATTACTAGACCCAATAACATCTGTCCCGCTCTAGTCTCATGGAAATATTTATAAACTTTATAAAACAGCCAAGTAACAAATATAAGATCAATTATATCAATCAGAGTAACACGTATAAACCATAGATCAAAAAGGTGCATTTAAGTAGTTGCTCCTCTTATTTTATCTGAAATAATTTGAACACGCTTCATTTCTAAAACATCATGAACGCGAATAATACGAGCCCCATTCATAATTGAAGCAGTAATTGCAGCAGAAGTACCTTCTAATCTATCATTAACTGGCAAATCCAATGTAAGACCAATAAATGATTTCCTTGATGGACCAATTAAGATTGGATAACCCAATTCTGCAAAAAGATTCAATTTTCTAATTAAAATAAAATTATCATTTAATTGTTTTCCAAAACCTATACCAGGGTCTAAAATAATATGCGTTTTTGGTATTCCATAATCCAAACAAAGATTTATTCGTTTTTCAAAATAAGATATTATTTCATCAATGATATTATCATAATGAGGATTAACCTGCATATTCATCGGGGTGCCTTTAATATGCATTATCACTAAAGGAACATTATACTCTTTTACTATATCTATCATTTTTGAATCATAATTAAGTCCACTAATATCATTAACAATATCTGCACCTGAGTCTAATGCTTCTTTTGCAACTTCCGATTTATAGGTATCAATTGAGATTGGTATAGAAGAAACAGAACGTATACCTTTAATTACAGGGATAACACGATCAATTTCATCATTAAAAGATATTGCATTAGCACCTGGGCGAGTTGATTCTCCCCCCACATCAATTATATCAACCCCTTGATTAACTAATTCTAAAGAATATTCAATAGCATTATCTAAATTATAATATTTACCACCATCACTGAAAGAATCAGGTGTTACATTTAGTATGCCCATAATTAATGTGGGCGACAGATGATTATTAATGTTTTTAACTAGCGATGAATTAATCAATATAAATAATAATAAAAAATATCAATTTATGCAGATAGTAAATACTAAAGATCCATATTAAGATTTAGATGGTTTTTTAGTAGAACTTTTCTTTTGAGTCTTAACTTTAGAATTATTCTTAACAGTTTTAGCTGATCCATTCATTTTTCTTCTTCGCAATATTTTTCCATCGATGAGTTTTTGGACATCATTATGATCAATTGTCTCATGCTTAAGTAATGCATTTGCCATTGCATGCAAAATTTTCTCATTCTTTCTTAAAATATTATCCGCAGATTTTTCTGCTTTTCTTATAATTTTAACAACTTCTTCATCAATTAATTTTGCTGTTGTTTCACTATAATCGCGGTGAGACTGTATTTCTCTACCCAAGAATATTTCTTCATTCTTTTTTCCAAAAGTCATAGGACCTAGATCTTCGCTCATACCCCATTCACAAACCATTTTTCTAGCTATCCCTGTTGCCTGCTCTATATCATTACCTGCTCCTGTTGTCAATTCACTGAAAATCATTGTTTCAGCAGCTCTCCCACCAAGTAATATAGCTAAGCGTCCTTCAATATAGTCCTTTGAATAAGTATGTTTTTCATCAATTGGTAATTGCATTGTAATACCTAGAGCTCTACCTCTTGGGATAATTGTTACCTTATGTATTGGGTCTGCTCCAGAAGTTAAAGCTGCAACTACCGCATGGCCTGATTCATGATAAGCAGTCACTTTCTTTTCCGCATCAGATAGAATAACACTTTTTCTTTGGATTCCAATCATAACCTTATCTTTGGCTTCATCAAAATCATCCATATCAACTGATTTTTTCTTTTTTCTAGCTGCTAACAGTGCTGCCTCATTTACCAAGTTTGCTAGATCTGCACCAACTAATCCAGGTGTACCTTTAGCTAATTCTTCCAATTTTACTTTACGTTTATTAATAATAACTTTTCTTGTATGAACTTTAAGAATACCTAAACGACCCAGATAATCTGGGGCATCAACAATTATTTGTCTATCAAATCTTCCTGGTCTTAAAAGTGCCGGGTCTAGAACGTCAGGTCTATTAGTTGCTGCTAGAATAATGACATTCTGTTCTGAATTAAACCCATCCATTTCAACTAATAAAGCATTCAAAGTTTGTTCTCTTTCATCATGTCCACCACCAAGACCTGCTCCTCTTTGTCTACCAACCGCATCTAACTCATCGATAAATATAATACACGGAGAATTTGTTTTTCCTTGATCAAATAAATCACGTACCCGTGATGCTCCAACACCAACAAACATTTCAACAAAGTCAGCACCGCTTAAACTGAAAAAAGGAACATCAGCCTCACCTGCAACAGCTCTTGCAAGAAGAGTTTTTCCCGTTCCTGGTGGTCCAACTAATAACGCTCCTCTCGGAATTTTTGCACCTAATTTTTCAAATAACTTAGGATGTTTTAAAAAATCTATAACCTCTTTTAATTCTTCTTTAGCCTCAACACAACCAGCAACATCATTAAATGTTATTTTTTCCATATCTGACGTCCAAATTTTTGCTCTACTTTTACCAAAATTAAAAATACCCTTCATTCCACCTGCGCCTGACTGCATCCTTCTTAGAATAAAAATCCATACTGCTATAATTAATAACCAAGGAAGCATATTTAAAAAGTATCCTGTCCAATCTATAGACTGCTGCTTAAAACTATAATCAACACCATAATTATTCCATTCTGACATTATTTCGCGATCAATAAAAGGAATAATAACTTTAAACTTTGTTACATTTTCAATGGGTCCTAGTTCAGATATTATTGTCTGAGGCGTTTCAAACTGTCCTGTAAAGACATCCTCAATTATTGTTGCTTTACTAATAAGCTTATCTTCTAATAATGCTCTATATTGATAATACTGAATTTCTATAGCTTTTTGATCTGCAGAAGTAAATAGTCCTGATAAAAAGATTGCAGTAATTAGTATAAACACCCAAATAAAAGATGTTTTTCCAGCTCTTTTCCATTGAAATTCGTTATTCTTATTATCTTGATTGTCCTTATTTTTCATTTTACCATTTGAAGGATCAATATTTCCATTTTGTTTTGTCATATTTTATTTTTCCAATCTATAAACTTCCGGTAAGTGTCTAAAATTCTGATCATAATCTAACCCGTATCCTACAACATAATCCGGTGCAATTTCAAACCCAATTATATCTATTGGTATACTTAATTTTGCAATATCTGGCTTTAGTAATAAAGTTACAATAGATATGCTCTTTGGTGAAGCTCCATTAAGCCTTTTAACAAGAAACTCAATTGTTAATCCTGAATCAATTATATCCTCGACAATAACAACATGTCGGTTTGTAATGTCAGCAGATATATCCTTTAATAGCTTAACTGTACCCATGCTATTTTGACCTTTATAACTCGATACTTTAATGAAATCTATTTCACAATCAATACTAAGATTTCTAACCAAATCTGATATAAAAATAAAACTTCCATTTAATACACCTATAAATATTGGTTTTTTTTTTACAAAACTATTTGATAATTCCGTGGCTATCTCTTTAACACGGTCTTGTATAGCATTCTCATCAATAATTTTTATTAGATTTTTATTATTAATTTCCATTATTTATATTTCATTTTTTAAAAATAAACTTTCCAAGTTTCGTTGTCTCTGAAGTTATCTTTACATCATCACTTATCCTTTGACCGCATACCCAAATTATTCTTTTACCATCTAACAAAAGCCATTGTTTCTTCTTAGAAAAGATATCAATTTTTTCATCTATAAAAAAATCGCTTAATTTTTTTGACCCATTCATACCAATCGGCCTGAATCTATCACCTTCTTTCCATAATCTAAGAGTAAGGGTTTTATTCTTTATTTTAGCTGCATCAATTATTTCTGAACTCTTCGAATTATTATAATTCTCTTTAACTGCAGAGGATTGCCATGAGAAAATATAATTATCAATTAATATTTCTGTATCTGGTGAAATAGTAACTGATTCCTTTTCAATATAATATTCATTTTTTAATATAAATTTTTTCCTGTCTTTAAGTAGCCTCCAGTTGTTTTCTAGTTTATAAATCTGACCAATTTTAGAATCTGAAACAAACTTATATAATTCATAATGAACATGCCTTCTCCAAGGACCATTTAACAAAGTAAGTTCTTGTAAAATAATTGATAATAAGTATGGAGGAATCGCTCTTAATAATTGCTCATCTAAGTGAATTTGATGGTTATCTTTATTGCAAATTAATTGTGGAATGAGAATAGTTGCCGAAAACTTTAGTGATTCATGAACATCATAAGCATTTTTAGTAATTTGGGTAAATGCAGAAACCAAACTAGAATTTTCATTTTCCCAAGGGGAAACAATTTTATGTCTTAAAAAATTACGAGCAATAGACAAATCATTATTTGATGGATCATCAAACCATGGAATTGCATTATCTTCAATATAATTGTTTATTTTATTTTTAGATAATGATAAAAGTGGGCGAATTAATCTATCTCTTTTTGAATGAATACCTCTTAATCCTGTTATTCCTGTTCCTTGCGATAAATGAAATAAAATTGTTTCTATCTGATCATTCCCATGATGAGCAGTTATAATGTGACAAGAATTATAATCAGATGAAATTTTATATAATGATTTATAACGGAATTCTCGCGCCCATTCTTCAGTGCTCATATCTTTTGACTTTTTATTTGGGTCAAGATGATCAATTATAATTTCTATATCATTTAGATCACAAAATTCTTTAACAAATAACTCATCAGCTGTAGAATCTTTTCTTATATGGTGGTTAATATGGACAGCAACAAGATTTAGCTTTAGAATATGATTTAATTTTATCATACCATAAAGAAGCGCCATTGAATCTTTGCCGCCTGAAATAGCTATAATGATATTCTGATTGCTCTTAATAGATTCTATTCTAGATATACTACCAAGTAAAGATTGTTCGAAACTGTGTAATTTCTGCTCTCTCATTATTTTATAATCTGTTTTATCATATTACTTTTAATAAAGTCATTATCTACAATATTTACCAAATAATAATTTTCATATATATTTTTTAATAATGAGTAAGAAATAGAATCTTTTTCATAAATAGATGCCCAATCATTTATCCATAGGCTAAACGCTTCATTTTTCCAGGTCATGAATGAACGGGCATCCACAATAGTTGGTTGTTTTATCTTTTCACCAGGAAACACACCCCACGTTACAACGTTTACACTATCTTCTCCGACATTTGAAATTATATCTTCAGATAGACTTACAGCTTGATATGAAATGCTAGTATTTTTTTTAATATTGGTTATTAATGTATCAAGATTTTCTTTTGAAGTAAAAAACTCTAAATATGCTTTTTGGTATACTCTACCACCACTGGATCCCCATCCAAAATGAGGATCGTCAGAGGGAGCACCATTAACATTAGGTTGTGAATTTATAGTAAAATATCCTAACTCATTCAATATAATTAACTCTTTAGTAATCTGCTTACTTTCAATTGCAAGCTTTGTTTCACACCAAGGCAAAACATTAATATCTCCCTTGCAAAAAGACATAAAAATATTTGATATATCTTTTATAGATTGTGGCTGACCCCAAATCTTTTTTCTTCTATCTCTAATTTCATTACTCTGCGATCCCGCTCTTATTGCATGGTATTGGTTTAATTCACCAAAAGTAGGACTACTTATATCTCCCCATCTACCATTCGGAAAATCATCCCAGTTTTCAGTACGAGTAAGATAGCTTATTGGACGATTACTCCAAAATATTGGACGAACGTCTTCAGATGATTTTCTTATTTCATCTGAAGATTGCCTCCAAGGTAGTTCTCTATTAGCTTTGTTATCTGAAATTAATCCAATTGAGTTTAATATTTCTTTTACCGAATGCTCTAAATTGAGCGTATAGAAATGCAATCCTGGAACACCTTCTTTTACTAGCTTTTCACACATATCGGCTCCCTGCTCAATACCAAAATTAATTACACTTGCATCATCATTTCTTATTGGTTCAAGTTTTTTAAGAATATTTTCAGGAATATTTACCTTACAAAACTGAGTAAATTTTCTAAATCTAGCATAATTATGAATTGGCATAATTCCTGGAATAATGGGTATATCTATTCCTTTGGATAAACATTTATCTCTAAATATGAGAAATTTATCTATATCATAGAATAACTGAGTAACGATAATATCAACACCTGCATCTACCTTCTCTTTTAAATAAGTAATATCTAAGTCAGGATCAGACTGTTCTTGATGTGTCTCTGGATATGCCCCTACAGCCAAGAAAAATGTGTCACCAAAATTTTTTCTAATATAATGAACTAAATCTACCCCATAATTAAATGCCTGATTTTCTTTTCGCCACTCATTACTACCTTCCGGTGGGTCTCCTCTAAGGGCCAATATATTAGAAATGTTATTTTTTTTAGCGTCAGAAAGAACTTCATCTATCAATTTAACAGACATATTTGTACAAGTAAGATGCATCATAACATCCAATCCAAAGTATTTTTGAATTGTTTTGCTCATATCTAATGTTCTTTCTGCGGTACTACCACCTGCACCCCAAGTAATATCAATATATGCTGGATCAAGAGAGGACATCTTATCAATTCTGCTATATAAATTATCCATACCAAAATCAGTTTTGGGTGGAAAATATTCAAAACTATAGAATACTTTTTTTTGTTTTTTATATTCTTTTATTTTATCTGAAATTTTCATTTAAACTCACAAAACACTGTAAAACATAAATTTAAAGTAATTAATATTAATTTAAATTGGATTTGAGTGAAATTAAAAAAGGGTTCTTTTCCTTTTCAATTTTAAAATTAGTTTCTATTCCATGCCCTGAATAAATTTTCACATCAGATTCTATATTTTCCATTAAATATAAAAGAGATTCCTCAAGCATACCCCAATCCCCACCTGGTAAATCAGTTCTACCAACAGAACCATGAAAAAGCGTATCTCCAACAAAAATTATGTTTTTAATTAACAAACAACAACCTCCAGGAGTATGACCTGGAGTCTCAATAATAGAAAATCTAAATATACCTATATTTAATTCGCCACCTTTTTGTATCCAATTATCTACAGTTGGTACTAGTTTTGCTTCTATGCCAAATATTCTACATGACATAGGATATGATTCTAATATAGGTTTTTCTAAGTAATGAAGATAAAAAGGGATTTTATATCTACTCTTTATTTCTTCAACTGCTCCTATATGATCTAAATGTGCGTGTGTATTAATTATACCAATTGGATTAAATTTATTGTCATCAATAAAAAGAATTATTTTATTGGCTTCATCTCCAGGATCAATCAATACACATTGCTTTGATAATTCATCAGCAAGGATATAACTATTCTCCTGGAATGGTCCAGTAATTAAACTATGAACTTGAAGTTTCAAATATTATCGAAAAATAAGTGGGATAAAACATTAATTTTTTCTTTATATGAATTAGGATAAAGAAACCATAATGATGCTGATACACTACTAAGGATTGAATTACCATCTTGTGGCGTAAAACAAAAACCACTTATCTCATTACCATTTTTAACATTTAATGTTTGTTCAACTATTACAGTTTGATTTAAGATTCTTCCATAATGACCATGATCCCTACCGAATGAAAAAACTCGACTTGTTAAATTTTTTGATGTAAAAGCAATAAATTGATTTTGATCTAGCCTATTTTTCAAATCATCTAAACAAATTAATTCATCTACCTTTAATGAAAACCAAAGTACATGCATATACTGACTATTTACCTTCATTGCGGAAGAGAATAAATTTAAATCGTAATTTAAAGTTTTAAATAAGTTTGCAGCATCTTCAGCATGATGCGACCCAAATTGTTCTGTAATATGTTCATTGACTAAAGGTGAAGGAATATAACCTCCTTCTTGATGCATATCATTTGCTCTTCTAACACAAAGATATTTTCCTTCTATAAGATTTTCCGCGATATTTTCATTTAAAGCAATAGTATTGGTTATACATGAAATATTATGCGTATTACATGAAACTATTTGAATGAATTGATCCGCATCAATATTTAAGGCATCATCATTAATCCCTAGTGCATATTTTTTACCAAAATCCGATTCACTTCCTTGTGCAAGAAAACCTTTTACATTTCCTGAAAATTTAGAATAATATTTTTCTTTATTTTTATGCCCAACCCCCTTTGGTGTGCAATCAATTACTACGCTCGCTCTAGAGATAGCTTCTTCAGTTTCAAACTCTGGTTCCATCCCAAAAGCACGAAAATCTTCTATTTTATCATTATCAACTGCTAAATGTGCACCACGTTTTTGCAAATCAATAACTTTTGTATAATCACCTTTTAATGCACTATTTTTGTGAAAGGTAACTTGATCAATCCCAAGTTTATCTTTATAATCTGAAAGCAATCCAATTAAAGGTTCTCCAATTGTTCCTGTCCCAATTACGTGTATGATTTTTTTAACTGGCATGTTTTACATTACACAAGACTAATAATAATTATTATAAATATTTTCTTTCATTAAAAATTTGTTTAATAAACCAAATAATTATAAAAATAATTACAACAGTTATTGCACTTACAAAACTATTAAAGAAATAATTTTCCATTAATTATTTTTTCTATTAAATGTGACTCTAAGTACATGCACTCTATAAAATAACATAAATGAAAATAAGATAGTAAAAATTACTAGTGAGATTAAAAATGGTATAATAATCTCTGGGTTCTGTTTTGTTATCTCTACCTGCGGATGAGATTGATATCTTTCCTCCCAAAAACGCACTGAATAAAAAATAATTGGAACATCAAAAAAAGCAACAATGCCTAGCACCGCTGCATATCTTGAAGTGCGTTCAGGATGACCTCCAAATGTTCTTAACATAAAATAACCAACATATATTAAAAATAAGATTAAGGTTGTAGTCAATCTTGGTTCCCATGTCCACCAAGTCCCCCAAATTGGCTTTGCCCATATAGGTCCTGTAATCAATACAAGAACAACAAATAAAGTTCCAATTTCCGCAGCAGCAAAACCTAAATGATCCCAAATAGTTTTCTTATTTATTAGGTACAACACACCTGCTATCATTACTATGAAATACGATAAAAACCCAGTCCATGCTATAGGTACATGAAAATAAAATATTTTTTGTGCCCAAAATTGGTCAGGTATCATAGGTGTATTATTAATAATATTATAAATATTAAATACCATTAAAGTAAATACCGCAACAGCAACTATTACATTTATTCTTTTTGAAAAAAATAATTTCATTATTCTTCAGTTATATATTCAAATATCATGAACCCTAATAAAAAGAAAACTAGAGCAAAAGATAACATTAAATAAATCCAAGCTTGCCAATTAATAAAACTCAATCCTTTAAACCAATAATTTGTAGCTTTAACACAAGCAATTATGTGGGGAGAAACTAAAGGGAAAAAGAGAATTGGCAATAACATTTCACTTAATTTTGCTCTCATGGATAGACCACTAACAATTGTTCCAATAGCCATAATACCTAAATCACCAATAAGAAGTATTAATATCATAATGTGCCAATCGCTAGGGATAGTAAGATTCATAAAAATTATAAATGGTGGGATAATCATAATTTCAGCAATTAAAAGTAGTATTGTTCCACTTATTGCTTTAGATAAAAAGATTATACCCCGATCAATAGGTGCAGCTAAAGTTAGTGTAAAAGCATCAAATTCTTTTTCAAGAGCAAACATTCTATTTAATCCTAAGGAACTTATAAATAGAATAATTATCCATAATAATCCAGGGGAGAAAGCATGATTTATTTCCTGGGAAGCATTAAAAGAAAGAGAAAAAATCATAATAATAGCTAGGCCAAAGGCAAACATGGGAATAATAATCTCTTTGGTTCGCAATTCTAGTAAAAGATCTTTACGCACAAGTGTATAAAACATTATTATCGCAATATTTTTATTATTTTTTTAATATCAATTTCATTAGTGCTTTGATCAAATAATAATTTTCTATTATCTAGTAATAACAATCTAGAACAATATGATAAACTCCATTCGGGGTCATGTGTTGCAAAAATCATAGTTTTAGAATTTCCAATCCATTTATCTATGTGACCCTGTGCTGTTTTTCTACCTTTTAAATCCAAAGATGAAAAAGGTTCATCAAAAAATAAAATTTCCCAATCTATAAGATCTGCTAAAGCATATTTCAGACCTTGCAACATGCCTTTTGAAAAAATCTTTATTTGATCATTAATTCTATTTGATAATCCTAATTGATTTAAAGTGCTTACGATACTAGTATCTTTCACTCTTTGTCCATGTATAGAGCAAGCGAACTTTAAGTTGTCTAAGGCGGATAAGGAAGTATATAGACCTACATCATGACCTAAATAAAGAATCCCTTTTCTAATAATTGCTTTTTCTTTATAAATATTTGCATCATTATATAATATGGTCCCCTTATCAGGCTGACTAATTTTTCCTAATATTCGCAATAAAGTCGATTTGCCAATACCATTTTTTCCTAATAAAGCTATCATGTCACCTTGTTCAACTTTGAATGTAATATCTTCTAAAATTGTTCTATGAAAAAAACTTTTATATATATTATTAATGGTATACAATATTATATACCTTGTTTAGGTGATAGCAAATTTATTTGATCAATTATCTCAGATATTTCACTTAGTAATTCAGCTCTAAATGAATTGTAATCTTCTGCATGTATATTTTTGATAAGATATTCATTATCAAGGTATTGAATCTCTCTATATAATATTGACTTTCTTCTTTCTAAAGTATTTAGTAAATCATGATCCTCTTTATCATTGATTATTTCTTTCAGAAACAGAGGCCAAATCGAAAAAAGAAAAAGGCTCGAAAACATTAGAAATAATAATAAAAGCCAAATCATTGTAATAACAATTTCTTTCTATTGCTAGGCCATAGTGCAATAAGAGTTCCAAAAACAAGGATATAAGCGCCATACCATACAAGTCTTACTAAGGGATTTATCATAATTTGAAAAAAAGCAATATTGTTATCTGTATCTATACTTGAGAAAACAGAATATATATCTCTTTTAATTGTACTATGTATATCTAATTCACTATGTGGCTGTCTTCTATCAGGATTAGGATCTAGATGGAAGTATATTCTTTTTTCAGGCCGTAATGATGTAATGATATTTCCATCATCACCAGTTACTAATAACTCTGCAATCCATGAAAAATGATTAGATCTTTCTTCTGGCCACAATTTTACTAATTTTAAATTAACATCTCCCAAATGATTCTGTTGATTAATGGCTAATCCAAATTCTTTTTTCATGTTAAATGCCTGACCTGTAAAACCAATAAACATCAAGACTATACCAAGATGAACAAAATAACCACCATATCTACTTCTATTCTTTTTTATTAATGTTACCAATGCAGTTAATATTGATTCATTGAAACGCTTAACCCTTGAGTAAATACCTCTTTTGAATTCCATAGAAATTGAAATACTGACAAAAACTGAAAGCATAAGTGAGATAACTACATAACCTCTAAGTCCAAAAAATAAAAACACTATTGAAGAGCTTAGTGATATAATGACTGGTAAAGTAAAATTATTTTTCAAGTTTTGTATTGAAGTTTTTCTCCAAGCTAATAATGGTCCAACTCCAGTTAAAAACAATAAAAACAAACCAATAGGAATAGTTACTTGATTAAAAAAGGGAGGTCCAACCGTAATCTTTGTTCCCTGGATTGCTTCTGTTATTACAGGAAATATTGTTCCCCAAAAAACAGCAAAACAAAGTGTTACAAAAATTACATTATTAAATAAGAACCCACTTTCTCTTGAAGTTAGAGATTCTATACGCTTATCTGATTTAAGATTAGATAAATTTTTAACAACAAAAAAAACACATACAAATAATAGAATTATAACAAATGAGAGAAAGAATGGGCCTAAAGGAGATTGTGTAAATGAATGAACTGATGACATTACCCCACTTCGAGTAAGAAAAGTTCCAAAAATAGTTAATATAAATGTTATCATTATAAGAATCATATTCCATAAACGAAGCATATTCTTCTTTTCTTGTATTATTATAGAATGCAAAAAGGCTGTTCCAGTTAGCCAGGGCATAAATGATGCATTTTCTACAGGATCCCATGCCCAATATCCTCCCCATCCTAACTCTTGATAAGCCCACCATCCACCAAGAATAATACCGCAGCTAAGGGACAACCAAGCAACTAAAGACCATCTTCTAATAGATCTTATCCATAAAGACCCACTTTCTTTTGTCATAAGTGCGGCAAATGCAAATGCAAATGGAATTGTAAATCCAACAAATCCTAAATATAATATTGGTGGATGTATTGCCATCGTTAAGTTTTGTAGTAAAGGATTAAGCCCTAGTCCATTCACAACTTCAAAATCAGCTTTGGTTGCCTCAAAAGGATTCGTTATAAATGTTGTAAGAATTAGAAAAAATAGTTGCACTATTAAAATTACAATTAACACCCAAGGCATCATTCCATGATACCTATTTTTATTCTGATGTATAGTGATTAAACTGAAAATAGATAGTATAAATAACCAAAAAAGCAGAGATCCAGATTGACCCGCCCATAATGCGCTAATTTTATATATAGTAGGTGTTTCAAGACTAGTATGATGAGCTACATAGTCTATATTAAAATTACTAGAAATAAGTTCATTGACTAAAATAAACGTAGAAATTATTACAAGAAAAGAGACAACAATCGCCATTCTTCTACCTGAAAGAAATAAGCGATAATCACCTGTACGAATATAAAACAACAATGAAAGGATTGATAAAATAGAAAAACTAGCAGCAAGACTAATTGACACGCTACCAAATACAGGAATCATATGTTTATATCATCAAGTTTATATGAAGAAGCATCTCGTAAATCTCCCTCATAACGGGAGGCACATTTAGTCTGTAACATATCTGCATTAAATGACCCATTAGAATATGCACCTTCTACAATAACCTCCGCACCATGTTTAAAGAGATCTGGTCTTGTACCAACGAATTTAACTGGCAATATAGAAGTGCCTTCCTTTATGTTAAAATAAACTTCCATTCTATTTGATGGGGATACAATAATAGAGCTGTCAGCGACAACACCACCTATACGAACACGTTCAATATTTTTAGAGTTCAATATTTCTCTAACTGAAATAAACTTTACTAATGCTTTTTCATTTACAGGATTAAATGATGACCATAAAATCCAAAAAGCAGATATTAGAGATAGTCCTATTACAGTTAAGATTACTTTATATTTTTGCGACATTAAGAATTAAAATATTGTTTAAAAAACTGCAGCTTCCTGCCATTCACCGAATTCAACTTTCATCACAGTAACAATTTCACCAAGTGTTACATATGCTTTTGCCGCTTCAATAATTGAAGGCATAATATTTTTTCCATTTCTACAGCAATCTTGTATCATATTAAGTGATTGTTGCACGGTTTCCTCATTGCGATTATTCCTCAAATTTTTAATAGATTGTATACGTTCATCTTCAACTTCAGATCCAATCTCTAAGATTGGAATATCTATCTTTTCATCATTCTTAATAAACTTGTTTACACCAACAATATATAACTGTTTCTCATCAATTAATCGTTGATAATCTTCAGCTGATTTTGCAATCTCTCTTTGAAAGTATCCATCTTCAATAGCTTGAATTACACCTCCATTCTTTTCAATCTCTTCAAAATATTTCTCAGCATCTTTCTCAAGCTGATCCGTTAGAGATTCAACAAACCAGCTTCCACCTAAGGGGTCTGCTACATTTGCCACACCTGTCTCATATGCAATTAGCTGTTGTGTGCGTAATGCAATCTCGGCAGCTTTTTCAGATGGTAAAGCAATTGTTTCATCCATAGAATTTGTGTGCAATGACTGTGCGCCCCCTAATACGGCAGCAATTCCTTGAAATGCTGTTCTTGAAATATTATTTTCAGGTTGCTGGGCAGTTAATGAACATCCAGCAGTTTGTGCATGAAATCTTAATTTTAATGAACTTTCTTTTTTTGCACCATATATTTCTTTTAAATGCTTCGCCCATATTCTCCTAGCAGCTCTAAATTTTGCTATTTCCTCAAAAAAGTCTAGATGTGAATTGAAGAAAAAAGATAATCGGGGTGCAAAGTCATCAATTTTTAATCCTGCTTCTAATGCATACTCGATATATGTAAAACCATCAGCTAAAGTAAATGCAAGTTCTTGAGCAGCTGTTGCGCCAGCTTCACGAATATGATATCCTGATATAGAAATAGTATTATATTGAGGCATATTTTCTGTACAATATGACAGCATATCTGTAATTATTCTCATTGATGGAATAGGAGGGAATATCCACTCCTTTTGAGCAGTAAATTCTTTTAATATATCATTTTGTAGAGTACCACGAAGTTTACTTAATGGGACTCCCTGCTTTTCTGCGAGCGCGATATAAAAAGCCAAAAGAATTATAGCTGGACCATTAATAGTTTGTGAAATAGAAACTTTACTAAGATCGATATCTTTAAGTAATATTTCCATATCATTCAAGTTTGCAACATTCACACCGCACTTGCCCACTTCTCCATTTGAAATTGGATGATCAGGGTCATAACCCATCAAAGTAGGCATATCATATGCTATTGATAGCCCGGTTTGCCCTTGGCTTAATAAATAATGGTATCGCTTATTGGATTCTTCTGGGCTACCATAACCTGAAAATTGACGCATTGTCCAAAGTTTCCCCCTATACATATTTGCGTGCACTCCTCTTGTATAAGGATATTGTCCTGAGAAACCTAGTTTATCAATATATTCATCATTTGGGTTATCAGGATAATATAATTTTTCAAGATCTTTTCCACTTATAGAGTTAAAATTATAATCTCGTTCAGGAAAACTTTCTACATCTTCCTTCCATTTTTTTTCTCTTTTAAAAAACTCTTCTTTTCTTTTATTCATAAATAATTTTATGATTCTATGAAAGTGTTACTCTTAATTTTTATCATCGATTTAATTATATCAATTATTCCACTTTCATCCAAACCAATATCAGAAAGTAGTTCATCACGTTTTCCATGTTGAATAAATTTATCTGGAAAACCTAGCCTTTTTATACTTCCTTGATAATTATTCTCTAATAGCCAAGAAGATACACCATCACCAAATCCACCTACTATTACACCCTCTTCGATTGTTAGGATAGCTTGGAATCGATTAATTAAAGATTTTAGATAACTTATATCCATTGGTTTTATAAATCGACAATTAACTAGTTCAATTGAAATACCATCATTTTCAAGATCTTTTGCAGCTTTTTCAACATTATAAGAAATCGGACCCACAGTCAAAACTGCTATATCTGAACCTGAGCGTAAAACTTCCCAACTACCTATAGGTAATAGCTCTGCTTGTCCATTTTCATCAAAATCAATCGCGCTAGATTTAGGATACCGAATAGAAAAAGGGAATTCTTTCTGGTTAAGTGCAGAATAAAGCAAGTGACGAAACTCATTTCCATTTCTAGGTGCAGTAACAACTAAATCTTGTATACAACGCAAATAAGCAATATCTAAAGAACCATGATGCGTTGGCCCATCTTCACCAGCAATCCCTGCTCTGTCCATGCAAAATATAACAGGTAAGTGTTGAAGAGCAACATCATGTACAATGTGATCAAAAGCACGTTGCAAAAATGTTGAATATATAGCCACTATTGGCCTTAATCCCTCTGTTGCAACTCCTGCTGAAAAGGTAACGCCATGTCCTTCAGCAATTCCTACATCAAAATATCTATCAGGGAATTCTTTTTCATATGGGACTAAACCAGTCCCTTCCCTCATTGCTGCAGTTACGCAGATGGTATCATCACGATTGCGAGCAACTTCACATGATAAATATCCAAAAACATCTTGAAAAGAAGGTGTTGTTTTAATAATAGGTTTTTTTTCTTGAGCATTACTTGAATTAGGCTTGACTGCATGAAATTTTACTGCATCCTTATGATATTCTCCATTCTCTATTTGAGTAGATACCATTCCTTTCCCTTTTTTGGTTAGTATATGCAATAGAACTGGCTGATTAATATTCTTAATATTTTTCAATGTTTTTACTAGTTCATAAATATCATGACCATCTATAGGTCCAAAATACCGAAATCCAAGTTCATCAAATAATACGCCTGGTACTAAAAGTGCTTTTAGACTTTCATCTATTTTTTGAAGTATTTTTTTAGATAATTTCTTTCCCCATGGCAATGAATCAGTAATATTCCAGATTTCATTCCTTATTTTATTATATAGTGGATTTGTCGTGATTCGTGTCAAATATTTGCTTATTGCACCGACATTGGGGCTGATTGACATTTCGTTATCATTTAATACTACAAGAATCTGAGTATTTAAAATTCCAGAGTTATTTAAACCTTCATATGCTAAGCCCCCAGTCAATGATCCATCACCAATAATTGAAGCCACTTTATAATCCAGTTTTTTTTGATCTCGAGCTGCAGCCACACCTAGAGCCGCTGATATAGATGTAGAAGCATGCCCAGCACCAAATACATCATACTCACTTTCATTTCTCTTCAAAAAACCACTTAACCCGCCATATTGTCTTATTGTATCCATTTTACTAAACCGACCAGTTAATATTTTATGAGCATAAGCCTGATGACCGACATCCCAAATCAGCTTATCTTTTGGTGTATTAAATACATAGTGCAAAGCAACTGTTAGCTCAACAGCTCCTAATGTGGGCGCTAAGTGCCCGCCCACTGTCGTTACGGTTTCAATTGTATAATTACGAACTTCTTCACATAATTCTTTTAATTCTTCTATTGAATAATTTCTGATATCTTTAGGAGAATCAATATTTTTTAAATATTTAAGCTGCATGAAGTTCTTTTCTATTATTAATTATATTATTAAATGCAATCTCATGAAAGATAGAAACACCATTTAGTTCAGGGTGAAATGAGAGGCCAACATGTTTACCAGATTGAACAGCACATGGTGATCCTTTATAATTAGCTATTATATTCACATTTTTACCATAGCGAATGATTTTTGGAGCTCTTATAAACGTTGCATCAATTCTTTTTTGGAGATTATTATAGTTAATAGTTAAAGACTCAACTAATGAATCAATTTGTCTTCCTGAAGCATTTCTTTCTATATCAATATCTAATAACTTAAAAGTGTTTACACGATCATCCATTGCATTATTAGCCATCATAATTAATCCTGCGCACGTACCTAATATTGGATTTTTATCTGCAAACAAACCTATGGATTCGAATAATCCTGAGCGATCAAGGAGTTTTGTCATTGTAGTTGATTCTCCACCGGGTATAATTAGTCCACTAATATCATCAAGATTTGAACTATATCGAACATATGTTGATTTCACGCCTAATTGATCAAGAATTAATTTATGTTTCTGAAAATTGCCTTGCAGAGCCAATATACCTATTTTCTTTACCACCCTCTCTCCTGTAATAATTGATCTTCAGGGATTTCTGATATATCTAAACCTTTCATTGCTGGTTTCAAACCCGTTGATACATTAAGTAACTTTTCTGGGTCCTCAAAATATGTTACAGCTTCTACAATGGCTGCTGCGCGACTTGCAGGATCCTCTGATTTAAATATTCCAGAACCTACAAATACTGTTTCTGCACCAAGTTGCATCATTAATGAAGCATCAGCAGGAGTAGCAATACCTCCAGCGGCAAAATTTGGAACAGGTAATCTACCCAAATTTGAAACCTGTTGAACAAGAGAAAAAGGAGCTCCCATATTTTTTGATTCTGCCATTAATTCATCATCATCCATTTTTGTCAGTTTTTTTATATTTGATTGCACTTCTCGCATATGCCTAACTGCCTCAATAATATTCCCGCTTCCAGCTTCACCTTTTGTACGAATTAATGCAGCTCCTTCTCCGATTCTTCTAAGAGCCTCACCTAGATTTCTACATCCACAAACAAAAGGGACTTTAAAAGAATGTTTCCATATATGGTTTTTTTCATCAGCGGGAGTTAAGACTTCACTTTCATCAATAAAATCAATTTCTAGTGCTTCTAATATTTGAGATTCAGCAAAATGACCAATCCGGCATTTTGCCATTACTGGTATAGATACCGTATTCTGGATTTCTTTTATCATTGCAGGGTCACTCATACGAGCTATACCTCCGTCAGCTCTAATATCAGCAGGTATGCGCTCAAGCGCCATGACAGCTACGGCTCCAGCGTCCTCAGCAATTTTTGCTTGCTTAGCATTCGTTACATCCATAATCACGCCACCTTTTAGCATTTCAGCAAGTCCAACTTTTACATCAAATGATCCTTTACTCATAAACCAACTCCTCCTCTGTTACTTTTCCAATTGATTTAATTTCTTCTAAAACTTCATTAATTATGTTATCAGGAGTTGAGGCGCCAGCAGATATTCCAACAGTATCAGATTTTAGAAACCAGTCAGCATCTAAGTCTTCTGCGCACGTTACTTGAAAAGTCCTTTCATTCCTCATCTTAGCTAATTCTGTCAATCGTTTAGAGTTAGCACTTGTAAATGATCCTATAACAATCATTATATCACAAATCTCAGAAAGATTTTTTATTTGTTCATGATTCCTTCTTGTAGGAAAACAAATTGTATTTACAAAACGCAAATCAAAAACCTTCGTCATCAAAATATTTATAATTTCCTGTACATTTTCTATCATCTGAGTTGACTGAGAGACAACACCAGCTTTCTTCATTTTTCTTAATTTCATTGCTTCTTTGGGACTTGAGACCACTAAAGCATGTTCAACTTGTTCTTTAATCCCATTGACTTCATCATGCCCATGATCACCAATAATAATAATTCTTCTATCCTCAGCCTCTAATTTTTTTACTTCCTCATGGATTTCTGTAACTAAAGGACATGTCGCATCTACAACATCCATCACTTTTTTCTTTGATTCATTCCATATATCTGGAACGGTTCCATGTGCGCGAAATAATATTGGTTTGTCTTCCGGAACTTCATCTAGATGTTTTACAACTTTTACACCTGAATCTTCAAGTTCTTTTACAACATTTTCATTATGAACTATATCACCAAGCATAAAGACTTCACCTTCTTTTTTTGAAGTTTGATACGCAAGATTTACTGCGTCTCTTACTCCAAAACAATATCCTGCATCTTTTGCTAATAATATCTTCATGCGAGATCTGTACGTTGTTCTAAAATTGATTTTTTCATCTTTTCTACAGCATTTTCAACCACAGAATTCAAAGGGTTATTTATAACAGCACCTGAAGCATATTTATGTCCACCTCCACCTAGCTCCACTGCAACACCATTAATAATATATTTTCCCGTAGAACGAAAATTTAATCTACAACTCTGACCTTTATTCTCCACAATCATCATTGAGACCTCAACGCCTTTTATAGTACGAACAAAATCGCTAAATCCTTCAACATCTGATTTTGAGGCTTTGACATTAGACATCAATTTTTGATCAATTATAAACCATGCAAATTCCCCATCTAATTCATAATGAATGTTTTGTAAAATGTTTCCTAACAAAGCAATTCTCGATTGAGAGCTTGATTCATAAATTATTTGATAGATATTTGAAGTATTTATACCTACTTCAATACATTCAACAGCGATTTTATGGCAATGGGTATTTGTATTTGAATATCGAAAACATCCTGTATCAGTCATAACAGCAGTATATATCCCTTCTGCCATTAACTTCGATATGTTTGCTTGTCTAACGGTCTTTATATAATCATAAACCATATCTCCAGTTGAAGCAGCATTTAGATCAACAACATTGCAAGTGAATGGATGTTCTTTTGGGTGAGGATGATGGTCAATATTTAATGTTTTAATGTTGTGTTCCTTAATTTTTGTTTTTAGTTCTCTTATCCTTTTATAATCACCAACATCAAAAATTATTGCTAAATCAACAGTAGAAATCCAAGCATCATGTGTGTTGGGATCATACGTTTCGATAATATCACCTTTATTTAAAAAACTATATTCATCGGGCAACATAGAGACATTAAGTATTCGACAATCTTTTTTAATTTCCTTTAAGTAATAATACATAGCTGTTGCACTTCCTAGACCATCTCCATCAGGATTTTCATGCATAGTGAGCAAAATTGTTTCTGCTTCATCTACATAGTTGTTAATATGTTTCCAATCAATCATTTTAATTCTTTATTTAGGATAGAATTTATGATTATTAAATATTAATTAATAAATCAATAATAGTATAAGAAACTAACTTCTATCCCACTGAATTTCATCGCTATCACTGATCCTAAATAGTGATCTAGCAACAACAAACAAATAATCTGACAATCTATTAATATATTGAAGAATTTCAGGTGAAATTTGTTCCTTATTATTTAACGAGACAAGATCGCGCTCCGCTCTTCGACAAATAGATCTCGCTAAGTGTATTCTTGAACAAACATCATTACCTCCAGGCAAAATAAATTCTTTTAAAGGAGGCAAGTCATTATTAATTAATTCAATCTTTTTATCAAGATAGTCTATACGATCTTGATAAAGAAAATTTTTTTCAGAGTTGGGAATAGAAATTTCTGCGCCAATATTCATTAGATCATTTTGGATTGATTTAAAATCAATTTCTGGTTTTTTTGGTAACAATACAGCTGCGAAGCCAATAGAAGCATTTAACTCATCAATAGAGCCTAAACAATGAACACGCAAACTATCTTTTGATACTCGGCTACCATCAGAAAGGGCAGTTTTACCTTTATCCCCCGTTTTCGTAGTTACTTTAGTAATACGCACTAGAAAAAGACTAAGCTAACAATAAAAAATATTGGAAAAAGAATAGGTATGGAATATTTAACTAAATAACCAAAAAAACTTGGCATTTCAATACCTGATGATTCCGATATGGATTTGACCATAAAATTAGGAGCATTACCAATATATGTATTTGCTCCCATAAATACAGCACCAGCAGAAATTGCTAGAAGGGTATTATAATAATCATTCATAAGTAAGGTAGGGTCACCTCCAGCAGTATTAAAGAATACAAGGTATGTTGGTGCGTTATCTAAGAAACTAGATAAAATTCCTGTTAGCCAAAAATACATGAAGTTTACAGGGCCAGATTCATTGGAAACAGATTGAATAATGGCAGCAAGCGCTCCCCTATCACCCGCCTTTAATATAGCAATTGCAGGAATAATAGTAATAAATATCCCAGCAAATAACTTTGCAACCTCCACAATTGGGAACCATGTATATTCATTTGCTTCTCTAATGCTTGTTGACGTTTGTTGCCAACTTACATAGGTTAATAATAGTAGCAATACATCTCGAGTTAAGTTTTGTAATTCTACATGTACATGATAAATAGAAAAATGTATATGTGGCTTCCAAAATCCACTTAATAAAACAGAGCCAATTACACCTAAAAGCAATAATAGGTTAAACGATCCATCTAATGAAAGTTTTTCAGTATTTATGTCATCATTATCCTCTATAACTGAGAAATCTTCTTTTTTATACAGGTAACTATCCAATAAGAAATAAACAATAATTAGATAGCATACGACCATTAACATGGGTAAAAACATTGCAGAAGTAGTCCAGAAAAAAGATACCCCTTTCAAAAAACCTAAAAATAAAGGAGGGTCACCTAAAGGGGTTAAAGAACCTCCAATGTTGGCAACCAAGAATATAAAGAAAACAATCGTATGTACTTTATATTTACGATTCTGATTTGCGCGAATAATAGGACGAATTAATAACATTGCAGCACCTGTTGTACCCATCCAACTAGCTAGCAATGTGCCAATTAAAATAATTAATACATTAACAATCGGTTTCCCAACAAGACTCCCTTTAAGTCGAACCCCACCAGAAATAGTAAATAATGCCAGTAAAAGGATTATAAATGGTACATATTCTAATAGGCCTACATGTAGTACTTCATACAAAGTCACATTAAAACCTACATGATTACTAATTAATAAAGGAATGAGTAATGAAACAGCCCAAAACATTGATACTTTTCCAAAATTTTTATGCCAAAAGTGAGGAGCTATAAGTGGAAATACTGCAATTGATAAAAGAATACCTGCAAAAGGGATAACCCAATAAATAGATAATATTGATCCATCAAGATGAGGAATATGATGAGAACCATCTCCACTTGCTCCAAATAAGTGGATAGGAAAAAGAAATAATAAATAGATATATTTCAAATATTTCATTTCTTATATAATTATTTTATTAAAAATAAGTTCTAAAATTACTCCTTTCATAATTAAATCATAATAAATATTGAAAAATGAAATCATCTTTTACAGAATTGGTTGATTTACATTAAATTTATTTGTGGATATTATAATTGGAACATTAATTCTGTTATTTGCTATTCTACTAATGTCTGTTGGTATAATATTCAATGATAAACCCCTTAGTGGTTCTTGTGGAGGTAATCCTGATGGATCTTGTACTATATGTGGAGGAGATAATAGTAAATGCGAAGAACAAATATCAGATAATAAACCAACCTAAATTAAATTTTTATCCAAAACTATCATACGCAATCATTTCTGGCTCAACTCCTAAATCATAGAGCATTTTTTGACAAGCATCAATCATTAGAGGAGGCCCACATAGATAATATTCAACTTCTGTAGGGTCTTCATGATCATTAAGATAATTATCTAAAAGAACTTGATGTATAAAACCAGTAGGTCCATTCCAATTATCTTCAGGTAATGGTTCAGACATAGCAATATGGAAAGAAAAGTTGGGGAATTTTTCAACAATCTTATTAAAGTCATCTTCATAAAACATCTCTCTAAGTGATCTTGCTCCATACCAAAATGAAACCTTCCTATTTGTTTTATTAGTATGAAATAAATCAAATAAATGGCTACGCATTGGCGCCATCCCTGCTCCGCCGCCTACATAGACCATTTCTTTATCAGTCTCTTTAGCAAAAAAGTCGCCATAGGGGCCTGAAATAATAACTTTATCACCTTGCTTTAGGTTGAAAATATATGATGATGCTATTCCAGGAGGTGCTGTATCCCAAAGCGGAGGCGGAGGTGTTGCAATGCGCACATTTAACATAACTTTATTTCCTTCAGCAGGATGGTTTGCCATAGAGTATGCTCGAAAACATTCCTCATCATTATTTGCAAATAAATCCCAAATATTATATTTATTCCAATCTGTATGATATTGATCCTCAACAGAGAAATCTGCATAGGATAAATTGTGGTATTCAGGAATATCAATTTGTATATATCCTCCTGCAGTAAAGTTGAGATTTTCTCCTTCTGGAAGCTCTAGAATTAACTCTTTTATGAATGTTGCAACATTTTCATTTGATTTAACCGTGCATTCCCATTTTTGTATATTAAATATTTCATCAGGAACATGAATTTTCATGTCTTGCTTAATTTTTACCTGGCATGAAAGACGCCAATTATCCTTTGCTTCTTTTCTGTTAATATGTCCTGCCTCAGTAGGTAAAATATCTCCGCCTCCATCTAATACTTGGCACTTGCATAAAGCACAAGTACCGCCACCGCCACAGGCTGAGGGTAAAAATATTTTTTCTGCAGATAACGCCGATAATAGTGTAGAGCCTGGTGCAACAATTATAGATTCATTTTCCTTATCATTTATTATAAGAGAAACATTATCCTGAGGTAAAAGTTTTGATTGAGCATAATTTAATAGGATTACTAGTAATAGGATTACCCCGCTAAATACAATAACTCCTGATATGGTAGTTGCAATAAGCATTATAAATCTATCCCAGAAAATGCCATGAAAGCCATTGATAATAAACCAGTTAATAACATAGTTATACCAAGACCTTTTAATCTTAATGGCACATTAGAATAACGGAGTTTATATCTTATTGAAGACATTGATGCAATCGCTAAAAACCACCCTAAACCTGAACCAAATCCAAAGATAGTGGATTCCATTAAGTTATAATCTCTTTCTACTAAAAACAATGACCCGCCCAATATAGAACAGTTGACAGCGATCAATGGGAGAAATATTCCAAGATTATGGTATAACTTTTCAGAAAATCGATCAAGAATCATTTCCACAAGCTGCACCATTGCCGCAATAACAGCGATAAAAACAATAAAATTTAAATAACTAAGATTAACCTCTGGTAAACCAATCCAAGAGAGCGCACCCTTTTGCAAAAAATAATGGTGAATAGCCCAGTTTACCGGTGCAGTTATTGTTAAAACAAAAGTTACAGCAAATCCAAGACCTATACTGGTATCTACACGTTTAGAAATTGCTAAAAACGAACACATGCCAAGAAAATATGCTAGTAGAATATTCTCAATAAATATTGCTTTGGTAGCTAAACTTATATAATGTTCTAACAAATCATTCTTCCTCTATTTTACCAATTGTACGCTGTACCCATATAATTAACCCTAAGATAATAAATGCGCCTGGTGGAAAAGCAATTAATCCATTATCTTGGTATCCAGAAGCATACATTTCATCCGATATTATTTGATAGCCCATCAAAGAACCACTTCCAAAAAACTCTCTAAAAGCAGCAACTGCTACTAAGATAATTCCATAGCCCAAAGCATTACCTAGGCCATCTAAAAATGATCTCCAGGGACCTTCTTTCATAGCAAAAGCTTCAGCTCTTCCTAGGACTATACAATTTGTAATAATTAACGCCAAGAATACATTCAATTGTTTGCTCATATCATACATATATGCTTTTAGGTATTGATCCGTTAAGGTAACTAATGAAGAGATAACTAAGAGAGCAAAAATAATTCTTACGCGTGAGGGAATCATATTTCTAAAAATAGATACTACCGTATTAGACATCGTAAGAACAAAAATCACCGCTATAGACATTACTATTGCTGTATCCATTTTTACTGTTACTGCCAGCGCAGAGCATATACCCAATACTTGCAAAGTAATTGGATTATCATGCATTAATGGATCTTTTAGAACTTGCCGAGATTTGCTATCAAGAAGCGACATTAGCCTTTTGACTCCGATCTGACCTTTTGGAAAAAAGAATCATATTTTTTTAAATCATTCATTAAAAACTCATTTAATCCTTTTGTAGTCATCGTAGCTCCTGATATACCATCAACTTGATGGTATGCATTTGGAGACGATGTATCAACTTGTCCTTTAATTGATTGAATGCTTACTAATCTTCCATTCATATCAGTTATTTTCTTTCCAACAAAATTATTTGTAAACCAATCCTTCGCAACTTCACCTCCAAGACCTGGGGTTTCTCCATGTTTATAAAATCTTATTCCTTTAACTGTTGATCCATCATTTTCTAACGCAAAATACCCATATAGAGTTGACCATAACCCTTTACCTGAGATTGGAATAGCATAACCATCTATAGAATTATTAATAATTTTAATATATAAAGGAAATTGGGTTTCCATTTTATCTGTTGGGATTTCATAGGGAGTTAAATTTTCAATTACTTCCCCATCAACACTTACTACCTTTTGAATTACTGAGGAATCAAATAATTTTTTTACTTCTTCACCTGTCCAAGAACCATCTTCTTCGCTGAATTCCAACGAATATAAAATATTTTTCATAATATCAATTTCTTCATTGATTTCTTGAGTTTCCTTCAATGAAGTAGATACAAAGGATAATAGAAATCCAAGAATTATTGTCGTAATTGAAGTAAATATCAAAGTATATGCATTACTTTGCATAACGTAATTTCCTCTGATCAATATTTTTCTGTACAACAAAATAATCTATAAGTGGTGCAAAGGCATTCATTAATAGTATCGCTAACATTATTCCTTCAGGATAAGCTGGATTTATAGAGCGAATTATTACTGTCAATGAGCCTATCAAAAATCCATAAATCCATTTGCCCCTATTTGTATGAGAAGATGTAACTGGCTCAGTAGCCATAAATGCTACACCAAACATAAAGCTGCCCATTACTAAGTGATAATGTGGAGGTAAGCTTAACATGGTATTTGATGAAAATGGTGCCAGTATATTAGTTAGTATAGCTGTGAAAAATAAACCAAGGGTTGCACCTAACATTGTCCTCCAGGAAGCAATTTTAACATAAACGAGGAATATAGCTCCAAGTAGAATAATTATTTTATTTGTCTCACCAATAGAGCCTGGCACATACCCCATAACCATATTAATCCATGAAAAATCAAATTGATTTACATTATTTAATAAATCTAGCGCATTACTATTTTCAGTAGCAGCAGGTATGGATAAAGCAGTGGCACCAGAATATCCATCAGGGGAAACAAGCCATACTTTATCACCTGCAATGGATGTCGGATAAGCAAAATAAATAAATGCTCTAGTTACTAAGGCTGGATTAAAAATATTATAACCAACACCACCAAAAATTTCTTTGCCAATTACTATTCCAAATGATGTTGCAACAAATACCTGCCAAAGAGGTATAGTTGGGGGCATTAATAAAGGAATAAGAGCACAAGTAACTAAAAACCCTTCGTAAATATCATGTTTTCTTATAACAGCAAAGAGAACTTCCCAAAATCCCCCAGCAATAAAAGTAACAAGAATTATAGGAATGATATATCCCATACCAAAAATAAAATTATCAAAAAGGGTGCGTTCTTTTCCTAAGGCTATCCCCGATTGAACACCAATATTTATCGCTCCAAAGATATAACAAGGTATTAATGCTAAAACAACTAAAATCATCACTCTCTTTATATCAACGCTATCACGAATATGTGGACCAGAAGTAGTTTTTTTAGAAGTGGAAAATAAAAATGACTCTGTTGCTTCAAAGATTGGATAAAATTTTTGAAAAGGTCCGCCAGCCATAAATTTTGGTTCAATATTTTGAATTAATTTTCTTAGCGCATTTACCATATTATCCATCATTCTTCATAAGATTTAATCCCTGTCTAATTACTGATCCAACATCAATTTTACTTGGACAAACAAATGAACAAAGAGCAAAATCTTCTTCATCACACTCTAACAATCCCAATCCTTCCATTTCTTCAAAATCTTCAGCTAAAATAGATCGGTATAATGCATTAGGGTAAATATTCATCGGAAGTACATCCTCCCAAGAATTAATAGGAACCATTGGCCTTAAAGATCCTAACTGTTGAGTCGTAAAATTAAATGTATTATTACTTTGAGATAGAAATGCATTTGTTACACTATATCTTGTATTCTCATTACCAGGCTTTAATAATCCAAGGAATTCTCTTTCATCCGAATTAGGAATAACAGATACAGTCGTGTCATAATAACCTAAATATCCATTTACATTTGTCTCTTTTCCCGTTAGAACATCACCAGAAATAATTCTATTATCATCCGAAAGTAGATTATTAGATAAAAAGAGTTCGAGATTAGAACCGATACGTGTTTTTATATGCGCAGGGTTTTTTACTCCTGGACCAGCAATTGTTGCCACAATTGAAGGATCATAAATACCTTTAAGAAATAAATCTCCAATAGTAAGAACATGTTGAGCATTTACAACCCAGATAACTTCATGTGACTTCCAGGGATCAATATGATGAATTTGAATCCCAACATTTCCTGAAGGATGTGGTCCAATTACTGTGTGAAGATTTACATTCCTTGCAGAAGTTAATGTCTCGCAATTCGTATCAGCTTCAAAGGTAAGATGCACGTCTCCATCTGATAACTGATTTAATACATCAAGCCCAGCTTGAAATACTGATTGTTTATGACGTAAAGCAAAGTCAAGATTAACACTTAATGGAGCAGAATTAAAACCTGATACAAATATTGCTCTTGGGTTATCATTTGGATCTGCAATTTTATTAAATGGACGTTGCCTAATTATAGGCCACAAATTTGCTTCCAGAATCCTATCTGTTACTTTACTTTTTCCAAGAGAAGAAATTTCTTGGTATTTGACTGGAGAATGAATAATTGAGTTTTCTTCTTCATCTAAATCGATAATTATATTTTGGATAGATCTTCTTTCACCCAAAATAACGTCTTTGATCTCTCCACCGCCCGGTGATGCCCATTTAATATTTGGTTGTACTTTATCAAAAAATAATGGAGATCCAATTTCTACTTTATCTCCAACCTTAACTAAAAGCTTAGGTTTTACATATCTAAAGTCTTGTGGCTGAATAGAAACTGTTTTGGTTTTTTCTACATTATAATACTCATTTACCGGTGCACCCGATATCCTAATATTATGTCCTTTTCTAATTTTAATATGAGTCAAGTATATTTCCTAGGTAGCGAACAATTATATTTGCACAAAAAATAATAAGCTATCTTTAACCCAATTAAGTATTGGAGTCCAATAAATTCCAAAGAAAACTGATGGAATTGCTAAAAGCAAAAATATTATAGTCATTGAAAAAGGAGGAACAGCAATTTCCTCACTTGGTTCCCCATCTAAATACATCGTTTTTACTACTCTCATATAATAATAAAGAGATACTACTGTATTAATTGCCCCAAAAAAAGCAATCCAGTAAAAGGACGAACCAGCATTAATAATAGCAACAAATAAGTAAAATTTTCCTATAAAACCAACTGTGGGCGGCAAGCCTGTTAAAGAAAACATAAAAACTGTCATCACAATACCAACAATAGGCATGCGCCATCCTAATCCACTAAAATGTTCGAAATTTTCTCCTCCTTCTTTTTGCGAAACATAAATAAGGACAAAAAATGCACCTAGATTCATAAAAAGATACATGACCAAATAAATCATTACAGCAAAGACACCTTCGGAAGAAATAGTTGGAAACGCCATTAACATATACCCAGCATGTGCAATACTCGAATAGGCAAGCATCCTTTTAACACTATTTTGTTGAATAGCTACCAAATTACCCATTGTCATTGTTATTACAGAAACGACGCCTAATATTTGTGGCCATGCAAAACTAACATCCGCATACCATCCTAGCGAACTTAAAGAGTCACCATTTACAAAAACCTGATTAAAAAAACGTATCATCAAAGCAAAACCTGCCGCTTTCGGAGCAACAGATAAATATGCTGTAATGGGAGTTGGTGATCCTTCATACACATCCGGTGTCCAGAAATGAAATGGAACAGCGGATATCTTATATCCGAATCCTGCTAAAACAAAGATAGTTGATAATGTTAAAGCAAGATTTGATGATGAGTCCAATACTGTAATTGCATCTCGAATAGCAAAAAATTTGGTTGTACCTGTGAGACCAAAAATGATACTTAATCCATACAACATAATTCCAGATGAAAATGCTCCATAAATAACATATTTTAATGAAGCTTCATTTGATCTAGGATTATTTTTAAGGTAACCAGCTAAAATAAAAGACATTAACGATACAACTTCAATGGATAAATAAACTGTTATTAAATCAATCGCACTAGCCATTAAAAACATTCCAAATACCATTATACATAATAGAGCATAGTATTCTCCCGTATGATAGCCTTTAAACTCATTACTATATCTACTAATTACAATAACAAGTAACGTAGCTATTAAAACTACAGATTTAATAAAACTTGCAAATGGATCAAAAGCCAATGAATCCATAAACAAAGTAGTTGGGGAGTGATTAGTGAGAAAAACTGCAGCTAATGTTGCTAATAGACCAACAATAACAAAGTTACTTACTTTATTGGCTCGAGTTGACACGGAAAAAATATCAATAATAATAGCAACTAATATCGTGGCAGTTAACACAAGTTCCGGCCAAAACAATGATATGCTTAACAGGTTATTCATCTATAGCTTTGCTAGTTAAAATATACCAGCTATCCCTCCAACTACTACAACTTGATCAATTAAGATATTCATTGTTTCTTTAATCATATCCAAGAAAGGTCGAGGGTAAACTCCAAGAAATATTGTAATAACTAAAAGGGGTATAACTGTAAATAATTCTCGATTATTAATATCAACAAGCTTTGTATATTTTTCATTTAGTTTTCCAAAAAACATTCGTTGAAATGCCCATAAGAAATATGCAGCATTTAATAAAATTCCAATAGTAGAAATAATTACAATATTACGAAAAACAGGGAATGCTCCAATGAAGCACATCGCTTCACTAACAAACCCTGAAAGGCCTGGTAAACCTAAACCTGCAAAAAATGCTAGTGCTACAATAGCTGTATATTTAGGCATTTGTGATGCAAGGCCACCAAATCCTTCAATATCTCTGTGATGCGCCTGCTCATAAATAACTCCCACTAGAATAAATAACATGGCTGATATAGTACCATGATTAAACATCTGGAATACAGCGCCATTCATTCCTGCTTGTGCAGCCATTAAATTCGAACCATTTACAGATCCACCAGCTATAACAGCAGCCATACCCAATAATAGATATCCCATATGGTTAATACTTGAATAAGCCACCATTTTCTTTAAGTCCTTTTGAGCTAAGGCACACATTGCTCCCCATATAACATTAATCATGCCTAAAAAGGCAAGCGCACCAGCAAACCACCAAACTGCATCAGGGAGCATCGTGTAGTTAATTCTTAACATTCCATATACTCCCAATTTTAGAAGTATTCCAGCTAATACTACTGATATAGCTGTTGGTGCTTCAACATGCGCCAAAGGAAGCCATGTATGAAAAGGAAATACAGGTACTTTAATCGCAAAACCAATAAACAATAATACCCATATTACTTTAATTGCACTCATTCCCCACCAGACTACTCCATCAAGAGCAAAGGGGGCACGTTCCATCATTAATTGCATATCAAATGTTTCACCACAAGCAAAATATAAGGCAAGTAATGCAATTAGCATTAAAACAGAACCGAATAAAGTATATAAAAAGAATTTTATTGCAGCATATTCTCTTTGGGGCCCTCCCCACATTCCAATCAAGAAATACATAGGCAATAACATTACTTCCCAGAAAACATAAAATAGAAAAAAGTCCAATGATAAAAAAACGCCCATAACACCCGTATTAAGTAAAAGAAATAAAGAAAAATAGCCTTTTACTGCACGATCAATATTCCAACTAATAAAGACACCAAGAAATGAGATTAATGCATTCAAAGCGACCATTGGCAAACTAAGCCCATCAATTCCTAGAATATAACTTATTCCAAGAGATGGTATCCATTCAGCTCTTTCCATGAATTGAAAGGAGCCATTAGTTGCATCAAAAGCTGACCACAATATAATTGTTACAAGCAACTGGATACCAGTTGCACCAGCTGCTACTTTTTTAATCAGATCTTGTTTTTCTCTTGGAATGAATGCTATTGCAACCATCCCCAAAACAGGAATCCAAATAATCCAACTTAAAATATTATCCATACGATTGTCCTAATCACTTCATAGTTAAAAAGATTGAAAAATTATAATAATAATCACTCCAAAAAGAGCAAACAGCATATAGTTTTGTAAACGTCCAGTCTGAATTTCTTTCAAAGATGATCCAGCTTTACCCATTGATCTACCAAGTCCATCTACGATAGTTTGATCAAGTCCATCATAATCTATCTTACCACTAATGATTGAGAGCCATTTTGTTATACGACCAAAACCATTAATAAAATATTTATCGTATAAATCCCAATCGATATAAGAAACACGATTCGATAAACGCAAGAAAGGTTGATAAAGATATTTATTATAATTTTCATCAAAATAATATTTATTTAGAGACAGATCATAATAATGGTTCAATCTTTTCGCCCAATCATCAGCGGATACACTCTTTTTAATATATACTGTCCACGAAAGTAAAATACCTAACGATGCAACAAGAATAGATAAGATCATTGTAAGATTGTGACTGTGGTGCATCCCTTCGGCTATATAATGGGCACTTGGATTACCAGGGACCATAGAATCTTTGGCCTTTATTAATTCCATAAACCAACCATGATCTGATAATGGATTAAAATAAGGTAAGGTGTAAAAAATGAATACGCTAAGCGAGCTTAAAAGAATCAATGGGAAAACCATAGGTTTTGGAGATTCATGTATATCTTTATATACATTTGGCAATTTAGGCTCATTATGAAAGGTCATAAAAATTAGTCTAAACATGTAAAAAGCTGTAATTAAAGCAGCAGAAAAACCAAAAATTGGTAAAAGAAAATGCTGTGGATGATGACTGGCAAATGAAAGAGTTCCTGCTAGAACTGCATCTTTAGATAAAAAGCCTGAAAATAAAGGAACCCCTGAAATTGCAAGTGTAGCGATTAACATAGTCCAATATGTAATAGGCATTTTTGATTTAAATCCACCCATATTTCTCATATCCTGCGGATCTGTATCATGATCTTTTAAGTTATGTAAAGAATGATGCATAGCATGTATAACACTTCCTGAACCATAAAATAGACATGCCTTGAACATTGCATGAGTAACTAAATGGAAAAAACCTGCGACATATGCCCCTGTACCCACTGCTAAAATCATGTACCCCAATTGGCTAACAGTGGAATATGCTAACACTTTTTTTATATCATTCTGCGTTATTGCAATTGTTGCTGCAAAAATTGCTGTAAATCCTCCTGTATAAGCAATAAAGAGTAACGCATCTGGTGTAAATAATGGGAATAGTCTCACAGAAAGATAAACGCCAGCGGCAACCATTGTTGCTGCATGCATCAATGCAGAAACTGGTGTAGGGCCCTCCATCGCATCCGGCAACCAAATATGCAAAGGAAACTGAGATGATTTTCCGACTGCACCCATAAATAAACCAATTCCAGCGAATGTCAATAGTGTACCAGATATTGTCCCTTTTGCTACTCCTTCAAAAATCTCTGCATAATTAAAAGTTCCTAAAGCAGTGAATACTATCATTAATCCAATAAAAAAACCTATATCTCCCACTCTATTCGTTAGGAAAGCTTTTTTACTTGCATCAGCAGCAGAATCTTTTTCAAACCAATGACCAATTAATAAATAAGAACTGACCCCAACTAATTCCCAAAAAATATATAGGGAAACAAGATTATTCGCCAAGACGATACCATTCATGCTAAAGGTAAAAAGCCCAAGATAAGCGTAGTATCTAGAATATCGAATATCACCTTCCATATATTTAGTCGAAAAAATATGCGTCATAGTTGATATCAGAGAGACAACAAGAAGCATAATTATTGTGATATTATCAATTAAGAAACCAAGCTTAATTTTAAAATCACCCAGATCCATCCATGTAAAAGAAGCCTCATGCTTGAATAAAGGGTCGTGCGATAGTAACATACTACCAAACATAGCTAATGATAATATTAAGGTAAGTAAAATTGTACCAATTGCTACGATATCCCCTTGCCGAGGCAACCGCTTACCAACAAAAATTAAAATAGTAAATGATACCAGAGGTAAGAATAATATACCTAGAGCATAATTAATCAACATATCTCCAGTCATAATTTTAATTCTCTTGCATCATCTATATTAACTGTATCAAGATTATTAAATACATTTATTATAATTGCTAATGCAACAGCTGCTTCTGCCGCTGCCATTATAATAACAAATAGTGCAAAAACCTGTCCGCTAAAGTTCATTCCTCCAAAACGCGCAAAAGCAACAAAATTAATATTTGCGGAATTCAATATTAATTCAACTCCCATCAAAACTGCGATTCCATTTCTGCGAGTGATGACTCCATATAATCCAAGAGAAAATAGGATTGCACTTATATAAAGGTATGTTTGAAGATTATCCATCAATTCGTGTTTCTCGATAACATTGCAGCACCAATTAAAGCACCCAATAAAAGTAAAGATGCAACCTCAAAGGGAAGTAAGTACTCCATCATTAACAATCTTCCTATGCTTTCAGCGGTCTGAGTTGGCTCTGCAGAAGAAAGCTGCAACCAGGAGGTATTTTTTATCATTGGAATCAAGAAGCCTAAGACACCTAATGTGACTACAGCGCCAACCCCGCGTTGCAAACTTGTATGTGATATATTAACAGAACTAATCTTATTGGTTAACATAATACCAAAAATTAAAAGGACTAAAATCCCTCCTATATAAACGACCACTTGAACGCCTGCCATAAAATCCGCCCACATGAAAATATATAAACCAGCAACACCAAAAAGTGTAAATAATAATGCTATTGCAGAGTATAATAACTGCTTTGAAATCACCACCATCAATGCTGAACCAAGCGTAATTGCTATAATTAATCCAAAAGCAATAGTATCCACTTAGCTCTCTCCACCTGTAGAAACAGACGTCGCACTTTCAATTTCTTCATCAGAAACTTTTTTTGCAAAACGAAATATCAGATCATTACGATCATACTCAGAAAACTCATAATCAATTTCATGTTTTTCGGAGTTTGGTCCACCCGTCATATAAATACATTCCTCTGGGCAAGGGTATGTGCATAGGTTGCAATAACAACATTCAGTCATATCAATATCAAATCTTGAAACAACCATTGCTTTCTTTGTCCCATTTGCTGTCACACCCGTGTGACCAATGCTACGTATATCTTCCCCTCTATTAGGTACTTTTACTGTTTCAATTTTGATACAATCTACTGGACACGCTCTTTCACACTTTAAGCATCCTATACAGTCATCAATATCTACATGCAGCCTTGATCTAATCACATTATAATTACTATGATCAAAACCAATATTTCTTTCAGGACGAGGCCATCTTTCTTCTGGATATTGCAATGTAACATTATCTCGACGTATAGACCATAAATGCTGTAAGGTAACTCTCATCCCCGTTAGCATCGTTGTGATAGTTTCCCAAATATTTTTGAAATAATTACTCATAAGCTCATCCTATTATTAAATACCAAATGCCAACACCAAAAATATTAAATAATGAAATAGGTATAAATCCCTTCCAGCAAACATCCATTAACTGATCAACTCTCAATCTTGGAAAAGTCCAACGAAACCATATCATCATAAATATCAAAAACATACTTTTACTCATAAACCAAAACAAACCCCAACCTGGAGTATCAAACATCCCAGGAATAGGGCTTTGCCATCCGCCCATAAATGCTGCTGCAGCTACACCACTGACTACAAACATATTTGCATATTCGCTTAAAAAGAAAAATGCATATCGCATACCCGAATACTCAGTAAACGCTCCAGCTACAAGCTCTGACTCTGCCTCAGGAATATCAAAAGGTGTACGATTACATTCTGCAACACCACTAATAAAAAAAATAATAAAAGCTAAAAAGGTAAATGGATTATTAAATAGTAACCAATTTGGCAGGAAGCCCCAAACTAAGCCACTTTGATATTGAATAATCCCTTGCATACTCATTGTACTAGTTAACATAATTACTACTACAATAGATAAAGCAGCTGGGATTTCATAACTAACAATCTGTGCAGCCGAACGCATTGCACCATATAAAGACCATTTATTATTTGAACTCCATCCAGCTAATATGATACCAATGACCCCTAACGAGCTAACAGCTAAGATATAAAATATACCAATATTCATATCAGCTATAATTATTGTCTGACTAAAAGGCAGTGCTGAGAATGCAATAAATGCACCGATGAAAACAATGAAAGGAGCTAGAATAAATAATTTCTTATCAGCTGCTGAAGGAATAATATCTTCTTTTAGAATTAATTTTAATGCATCTGCTACAGGTTGAAGCAATCCCCATCTCCATGCATGCAGACCAACACCTTGCCCCATAGGGCCAACCTTATCCTGAATAAAAGAAGAAATTTTTAATTCACCATATATAGCAACTAATGCATATACAGCAATAAAAAGAAATACTGGAACTGCACATAAAATAACCGCTACAATAAATGTAAGACCAGGCCAGGCTACGCTCGTTGGGAGCCAATCAATAAGCCGATCAACAATCATCGATCAATCTCTCCTAAAACAATATCAAGACTTCCTAAAATGGCAATTACATCTGAGAGCATCCATCCTCTAGATATTTCATTAAGAACACTGAGAGCTGTAAAGGCCGGGGAGCGCATTTTCAATCGATATGGTTGTGGCGAACCATCACTAATTATATAGTAAGCTAAATCACCTCTAGGACTTTCAGTCCTTTGGTATATTGATCCTTTTGGCGGTCGAATTTTCTTAGGAATAGCCTGATGTACATCCCCATCCTGCGGAAGGTCTTTTAATGCTTGACGCAAAATTTTTGCACTTTCAGTCATTTCTAGCATACGGACATAAAATCGATCCCAACAATCGCCAGTAGTACCAACAGTACCTTCTCCAACTGGAACATCAAAGTCAAAACGTTCATAAATAGAATACGGTTCATCTTTGCGCAAATCCCACTTAACACCAGACCCTCTTAAATTCGGACCTGAAACTCCATAGCTAATGGCAACTTCTGGAGGTAACACGCCTACGTCTGCTGTTCTTTCTATAAAAATTTTATTATAAGTTAATATTTCATTGTACTCTTTTAATTTGGGCTCAAAATAATCCAAAAACCCATATACAGTTTCAACGAATCCAACAGGAAGATCATGAGAAACGCCACCTACCCACATATAATTATATAATAATCTTGCTCCACATGTCAGTTCAAAAATATCAAGAATACGTTCACGATCTCTAAACATATAAAGAAAAGGAGTAAAAGCACCCACATCAAGTCCATACACGCCTAAGGCAAGAAGATGGCTGGCAATTCGATTCAATTCAGCCATAATTATTCGAATATATTCGACGCGATCGGGGACTTTAATTTCCATTAGTTTTTCCATTGCCACAACATATCCAAAATTGTTATTCATGGATGCGATGTAATCGCAACGATCAGTAAATGGAATAACTTGTTCGTAAGTAGAATTCTCACAATGTTTTTCAAAACATCGATGTAAGTACCCTATAATAGGCTCTATATCAGAAACAATCTCGCCATCAGTGACTACTTTTAAACGTAGAACACCATGCGTACTAGGGTGTTGAGGCCCTATGTTTAAAACCATTTGATCGCCTTTTACTATTCCCATCCTTCTTTCACCTTTTGAACTACAATGCCATGATATGTATCTTGGACTTCATAATCTTTTCTTAATGGCCATCCTTCCCAATCCTCAGGAAGTAATATCCTTTTAAGATCTCTATGTCCTTCAAATTCGATTCCATACATATCATACGTTTCTCTTTCAAACCAATCTCCAATTCGCCATATAGATTCAACTGATGGAACTTTTGCTTTATTACGTGGACAAGAAATCCTTATTTCAACTGCATGACGATGAGTCATGGAATGCAAATTATATCTAACTTCTAAATCAGATTCTTCCCCTAGATCAACTCCAGTTATACACTGTAAAGAATCAAATAAGCATGATGGGTCATCACGTAAAAACGTGGAAATTACCAACCATTTCTTAGATTGAATTTGGATATGTTCTTGAGAAGATAATTCTTTGTTAATATCACCAGGAAATTGCTGAATAAGTAATTCAGCTATATGCTCATTAGTTGTTTTATCCTGTTTTGAATCTGATGAATCATTTGAATTTTCATCAGGGTTTGCTTCCGTTTCTTCTTTGGCAGCTTCCCGTTTTGCTTTTACAAGAGCTGCTTTCGCCTTCGAACGAGTAACACGATCTTCAATATTATTGACCGCATCCATATCTCCTTCTAATGCTTTTTCAACAGCTTCTTTAATCAGCTGTTCTAAATTGTCAGTCATGCAGTCTTCCGCGTAAGAGGTCGTTCACTTTGTATCTTTTCTTGAAGTTTTAATAATCCTTCAATTAATGCTTCCGGTCTTGGTGGACATCCTGGTACATACACATCCACTGGCACTACCAAATCAACCCCTTTTAAGACATGATACCCATGTTGCCAATACGGCCCTCCACTTGTGGCGCAGCTACCCATGGAGATAACGTATTTAGGATTTGCCATCTGTTCATAGAGTTTCTTTACTCGAAGAGCCATTTTTAAAGTAACTGTTCCCGCTACAATCATTACATCTGCTTGCCTTGGAGATGATCTTGGGATCATTCCAATTCGCATCAAATCATGCCTACTAGCTGCCGTTGCCATCATTTCAATCGCACAACATGCTAGACCAAATTGAAAAAACCAAGGAGATGTAGATCTTGCCCAGCCTAATAATTTATCAAGTGATGCAACAACTACATTATCCTGAAACTTGTTTTCAAATACTCCCAATAGCTTCTCCTTCCCTTTGCGAAGCTTTTTGACGATATCGCCCTCTACCATACTTCACATTATATTTTACCCAATCCAAATCACCTTTTTTCCAAACATATGCTAAGCCTACAATCAATATGAGTAAAAAGATTCCCATTTCAACAAATGCTACCATACCCATATCTTTAAAAACCATGGCCCATGGAAATAAAAATACTACTTCAACATCAAAAATAAGAAATATGAGCGCTATGACATAAAAACGAATATTGAACTGCACCCAAGCAGAACCTTCCGGTTCTTCACCACATTCATAATTATCAAGTTTATCTGGGGTCTTATCGCTAGGGGCTACTAAACTTTGAATAAATAAAGGAACATATACTAAAACTATTGCTAGCATAGCAAAGATTAAAACGGTTCCAAAGTCACGGTACATTATATTTATACAGCTTTTCGCAAGCACTGAATTTAGCTGAATGCTTTTTCCGTAGTCAAGCCAAACTTCACTATAATTTTATGTCAGCAAAGCAATTGGCAACATTAAGTGCAATATCCTAAATTATACGATCATGTCACTAATAAATATTGGAATCCTATCCCTTATCAGTAATTTACCTAAATGGATGGTTCATCCATTTGCAAAAGCATATGTTGCTGGTGAGACTACTGAAAAAACAGTCCAAGTAGTAAAAAGAATGAACAAACTCGGTTATGCTTGCACTGTTGATATTTTGGGAGAGCATATACAATCTCCTGCTAAAGCAGAAGAGATAACAAAAGACTATTGCGATCTTTATAATGTAATTGATAAAGAAACATTAAACTGCAATATTTCAATTAAACTGACACATATTGGTCTGGAACTTGATGAAAAACTTGTTGAAACTAACTTTCAACAAATTGTACGTCATGCAGAATCTTATAATAATTTCCTAAGAATAGATATGGAGAACTCTCCTTATACACAAAAAACTATTGATTTATATCAAAAATATATTTCCAGCTATGAAAAAATAGGAATCGTATTGCAAGCATATCTCAAGCGTTCTGTTAAAGATGCTAAAGCATTAAATGCGCCAGGTTTTAATACAAGAATATGTAAGGGGATTTATAATGAACCATCAAATCTTGCTTTAAAAGATAGAAATGAAATACAGGATAATTTCTTTCTCATTACTAAACAAATTCTTTCAGGTGAAGGATTTGCTGCAATTGCCACACATGATATTCCTCTTATTGATCGTATTGAAACTTGGATTGAACAAAACAATATTCCAAATAACAGATTTGAATTTCAGGTATTGTATGGTGTACCTATGGGTAATAGACTAAAACAGTTGCTTAATAAGGGTTATACTGTAAGACAGTATATTCCTTTTGGGCCAGATTGGTTCGATTATTCGTTACGCCGATTAAAGGAAAATCCTAAGATTATATCTTACGTTCTTGCTAACTTAGTTAGACGAAGACGATGAATTCATTAGATGACATCAAAGAAATTTTTTCAATGCAAACAATAGCAGTTGTTGGCATGAGCCCTAAGCCTGAACGCCCTAGTCATTATGTTTCCATGTATATGAAAGAGCAAGGATATAATATTATTCCTGTTAATCCAGGACACAATGAAATTGCTGGAATAAAATGTTATCCTTCTTTAAAAGAGATTAGTGAACCTGTAGATGTTGTTGACGTATTTCGACGTTCAGAATATATTGTACCTATAGCAGAGAGCGCAATAAACATCAAGGCAAAAGCATTATGGCTTCAAGATGGAGTCATTAATCATGAAGCAGCGGAATTAGCAAATAATTCAGGGTTAATTGTTGTTATGGATGATTGTATGCTTCGAAGACATCGACAAATGTAATGGATATAAAAATCAATTATTTTATCAAATGCATGAAAAATTATGCAGTATTTAAAGGAAGAGCCAGCAGGCCTGAATTTTGGTATTTTATTTTATATTGGATTATTCTTTATGGAGTAATAATTATTATAGATAGAACTATAGGGTATAATATTATCAATCTAAATGATTTGCCATATTCTGAGTATATACCCTTAGCCAAATTTTCTGGTGAAGTAGGTCCATTGATACTCTTTTATAGACCATTGACAATTATACCAAGTATTGCAGCTGCAACTAGAAGACTGCACGACATTAATATGAGCGGAAAATGGAGTATACTACTGATAACGCCACTAGCACCCATAACTATGTTGTTTTTGATTAAAAAAGGTGATGTCGTAACAAATCAATATGGCAATATGCCTCATTAATTAATTATTATCTGAAGATGGGGACCCTTTTAGCATTCTTTGCTCATATTTTCTTATTACTTCATTAAGAGCTTCATCTAGATCTATATCAAATACATTTGCAATAGTAATAATAGAATAAAGAAGATCCCCTAATTCCATTTTAAGATTATCATTATATTTAATAGGGCGATCCCCATAATCACTCATTTTGAGTATTTCCTTAGCTACTTCACCTAGTTCAGACATTGTATCTAAAACTCGATGCTCAATAGGTGAATTCAATTCATTCTTTTCACAAAATAATTTTACTTTTTTCTGGATATCTTTCATTAATTATTTTACTAATTATCTCAGTAATAAAAAAACCTCACAGATGTGGGATCATAAGGAAGTTTTATTTTTCATCGCTTGAAGAAGGTTCTTTATCTAATGCAGAACCCAAAGCCACACCTAATGCTATTTTATTTTCTTCTAATGATTCTTTCAAATTTTATTCCTTGATTATGCAGAAATCTTATCAATTGCAGTAATTGTGAACTTCGTCTCTTTATCGCCAATTTCAAGCGTAAAATTTTCATTCAACTTTTTTCCAACCATAGCTTGGCCAAAGGGTGAATGGTAGGTTACGATCAGTGGGTAAAGATCCAACTCAAATTCAATAGGACCTAATAAGTAATAGTCTTCAGCCTCATCTTTTCCCTCTTCAAGGATTGCAACCTTATTGCCAAAGCTTACTTCGTCCGTTTCAATTTCACCAAACTCTACGAACTGGAATGGCGCATGAGACTGCAGCAATTGTTTCTTATATACTATTAAACTCTGCTCCTCCCTTGCAGCATGGTATTCCGCATTCTCCTTAAGGTCTCCATGATCAGCTGCTTCTCTAATCTTTACTGAAGTCTCTCTCTTTAATTTATCAATAGATTTCATTTCTTCTTCCA